>Ga0193751_1002068_pt1 | contig 12387 bp, 11 predicted proteins | sample L1c2metaG_FD_143050 | JGI IMG/M metagenome (GOLD analysis project Ga0193751, IMG submission 143050) | Soil microbial communities from a riparian zone of the East river system, Colorado, United States - L1c2 | ecosystem: Environmental > Terrestrial > Soil > Riparian zone | place: USA: East River... | reverse complement strand
TCGATTCGACGGCCGACCTCAAGCCGGAAGATCGTGCGCGTGCTGCGCTTACCGCGCTCGAGCCGGCGCGGAAAGCGGGTGACCTCAAAGCCGCCGGCTTCATCATCGTCAACGCCGGCGCCAACGCCCTTGGAAACAGCAAGGGGCTGTTTGCGTACAACCGCGCCACGACAGCCAACTACACACTTACGGTTCGCACCGACGACGGCACCGGATCGGGATGGGCCGGGGCGGAGCATCCGGATTGGAAGCAGATCGACTTTCCTGGACTTGCCGCGCATGCGATCGACAAGGCGCGGTTGTCACGCAACCCTGTCGCAATTGAGCCGGGACGATACACGGTGATTCTCGAGCCGCAGGCAGTTGGAGATCTCGTGCAGCTGATGGGATTTGCGCTCGCTGCGCGCGCGGCGGACGAGGGACGCAGCGCGTTCGCGAAGCAAGGCGGCGGAAACAAGATCGGCGAGCAGATCGTCGACAAGCGCGTCACGATTTTTTCCGATCCGCAGGACCCTCAGCTTCTGGCGCAGCCGTATGACGGCCAGGGGCTTCCGCTCTCACGTCAGGTGTGGATCGAGAATGGAGTTCTCAAGCAGCTCTTCTATTCTCGCTTCTGGGCGCAGAAGCAGGGGAAGCAGCCAACCGGTGGTCCAAGCTCCATCAAGCTCGAAGGTGGCACGACGTCGATGGACGACATGATCAAGTCGACGCCGCGCGGAGTCCTCGTAACGCGTCTCTGGTACCTCAGACCGGTCGATCCCCGGACGATTCTGTTCACGGGCTTAACGAGAGACGGGACCTTTCTCATCGAAAACGGGAAGATCTCCAAGGCGATAAAAAATTTCCGGTTCAATGAGTCCCCGTTGTTTCTTCTCAACAATGTCGAAGCCTTGAGTCCTGCCGTTCGGATTGGAGGAACGGAGCAGGGCGGGCCGGTCGTCATGCCGGCACTGAAAGCGAAGGATTTCAATTTTACGAGTTTGTCTGATGCTGTGTGAGTTCTAGAGAGGGCAGAGAAAAAGGCGTTGCCGCAGAGTCGCAGAGGCGCAGAGGAGGCCGGGCATGATTCGATGCCCGGCCTCCTCTGCGCCTCTGCGACTCTGCGGCAACGCTTTTTCTCTGCCCCTCTCCGACCATGCCGGGATTGCGCTACTTTTTCGCGATGCGAACATCAATAATCGCCGCTCTCATCGGCGTCTTGGCTGCGCCATGTACCTCCTCCGCCCAGGACGGCCTCCATCTAATCCCGCATCCTCGCGAAGTCCGGAGCGAAGGAGCAACTCCTCTCGCGCATGGCATACGCGTCGGGCTACCTCGTGATCCTGACGACCGGCACGCGGCAACGGATCTGATCTACGCGCTGAAAAACCGTCACATCGTCGTAGATCCCTCAGCTCCTGTCAGGATTGCTTTCATTAGAAGCGATCGCCCACAAGCCATCGGTCTCCTCAAGCAGCACTCCATCAAGATCACGCCTGAGATGACGGAAGAAGGTTATGTGATCATCTCGGACTCTCACGGATTGATCGTGATCGCACCGTCAGCCGCCGGAATGTTTTACGGCGCGCAAACCGTCAAGCAGCTCGTACGCGGGTCGGGGACATCGGCTTGGCTCGAGCGCGCGACGATCAGAGACTGGCCGGCGATGAAGTACCGCGGATTCCACGACGACATATCGCGTGGACCGGTTCCCACGCTGGAGTTTCAGAAGAAGCAGATACGCACGCTCGCCGCGTACAAGGTGAACGTGTATTCACCCTACTACGAGCACACACTGTTTTATCCGTCGAACCCGCTCTTTGCGCCACCCGGTGGCGCAATGACACCCCAACAGGTTCGGGAGCTAGTCGCCTACGCCGCCCAATACCATATAGATGTGATCCCCGAGCAGGAAGCGTTCGGACATCTACATCACGTCCTCAAGTACGAGCTGTACTCCGCGCTGGGCGAAACGCCGCACGGTCACGTTCTGGCTCCGGGGCAACCCGGTTCGCTACCTCTGATTCGCCAGTTCTTTGCGGAGATCGATTCACTATTTCCGAGTCGCTTCATCCACATCGGCGCGGACGAAACCTTCGAGCTCGGCAGAGGACAGACTGCAGAACGAGTGCGCACCGAGGGAATCGGTCCGGTTTATCTCGACTTTCTCAAGCAGATCGAGGTTGTGCTTCGTCCGACTGGAAAAAGATTTCTCTTCTGGGGTGACGTTGCAATGAATCACCCGGATCTCGTGAAGACTCTCCCGAAATCGCTTGTCCCGGTTGCCTGGACCTACGGCGCGGATACTTCCTTCGTTCGATACATCGCCCCCTTTCGCGACGCAGGAATGGAAACGTGGGTCGCGCCAGGCGTGAGCAGCTGGAACCGCGTATATCCCGACAACGCGATCGCCCTCGTCAACATTCAGCGCTTCGTTCGCGATGGCCAGCGACTTGGCGCGACGGGAGAGCTCAATACTTCGTGGGACGATGACGGCGAGTCGCTGTTCAACCAGACGTGGTACGGAGTGCTTTTTGGAGCGGCGGCGGGATGGCAGCAGGGAGAGAGCAGTATCAGCGAGTTCGAGGACAGCTACGGCCAGATCTTTCACGACGATACGACCGGCTATATCGACCAGGCCCAGCGAAAGCTGAGTGCCGCTCACGCACTGCTTTCCAAAGCCGGAGTCGGAGACGCCAGCAATTATCTCTTCTGGCTCGACCCGTGGAGCGATGAAGGCAAGCTGATGGCGCAACGTATTCGACCTGCCACTCACGACCTTCGGATTCTTGCCGAGTCGGCAATGGTTTACATCGACAAGGCAGAGCGGCCGGCGATGATTGAACCCGACGCGCTCGATGCGATGGCACTGGGTGCGCGCAAGATCGACTTCATCGGAATGAAGTTCCAGTTCGCTGATGAGGTCGTGCAGCTGTATGCACACGCGAGCGACACGACGAAAACCATGGGTCGTGATCTCGCTGACATCACGGGTGTGAATGGAAGGCTTCAGGATTTGCGCGATGGCCTGTCATTGATCCGCGATGAATACGAGAAGCTGTGGTTGAAGGAGAACAGGCCGTATTGGCTTCACAATGTTCTGGCGCGGTACGACCTCGCTACGCAACTCTGGATTGATCGGGCCGATCGGATCAACCTCTCGCGCCAGCAATGGTATCGAACCCACCGCCTCAGGTCCGCTGATGAGATCGGAATCCCGTCAAGCATGCCGGGACTGTCACCATTGCCTCCGGCATGAGATAGCAGAGAAGGCAGAGGACTGCTTTCTCTGCTATCTCTGCCCGCCGATTCTCTCCTCAGCCTCCTGAACTGCAGCGAACAGCTGATCGAACGATTCTACCTCGAATAGCACGTCCTGAAGGTGATCGATCTCGAAGTGCTGATTGAAGACGGCGTCCAATGAGAACGGACGCCGTTCGCACTTTGGACCGAGTGCGTTAGCTGCGTCGCCGTGCGACGAGATGAGCCCGCTGCCGTAGACTTTCGTGCGGCCATCCTCGCGGACCAATCCGAATTCCACGGTGAACCAGAACAGTCGAGTCATTCGCACGACATCGGCGTCGTCGCGCGCGGCGCAGGCAATCTTGCCGTAACGCTGGAGAAAATCGGCGAAAGCCGGATCGGCGTGAAGTGGGACGTGACCGAACACGTCGTGGAAGATGTCTGGCTCGGGCAGGTAATCCATCTGCTCGCGACTGCGAACGGTGATCGTCGTGGGGAATCGCCGGACCGACAAGCATTGGAAGAATTCGCGCGCCGGGAGAAATCCAGAGACGGGAACCGCATTCCAGCCGGTCATCTTGTTGAGGCGGCGATTCACGTCGGTAAGGTCGGGCACACGATCCTGGTTCAAGCCGATTGCCTTAGCTCCGTCGAGGAAGACCCTGCTGCCATCGGTGGCGAGCTGCTTCATCCGCCGCTGGTAAAGGAGTCCCCATACATCGTGCTGGTCGGCGGAGTAGTCGCTCCATCGCTGCTCGATGAATTCGGGAAGCTTATCCGTGAATGTTGTCGTGTCGTCGGAGACTTGTTGCATCGGACTTTCCTGTCAGGGTGATGGGCACAAAAAAGGCTCCCGGATTTCGGGAGCCTGATGGAACATGCGGAGACGTTCAGTTACACACGTGCACGCAAGAACCTACAGCTCCCGGAGGACATCCAGTAGCTGCGGTAATACGACGAGGCGCGGAGTGTGTGTGTCATTGGCGTTCTCCGAATATGACGACGGGGTGATTATCACGCAACTAATTATCGGGCAGCGCTGTTGCACAGCCTTCAGGAGAGTCGCCGAATTATCAAGAGTCGTTCGTCATTTCTGTTGTGTTTGCCGAGCATGGCCACCGCCATAAAGGCCAAGGCTGCCAACATCGAACCTAAACCCAGGATGTCGTAAATCACTTTCGGTCTCCCGTCAAGTTTCCGTCCGCGCGTAGAAAGAGTGCCCCGAACGCGAGCCACAAGACTGCACCAAACCAATGCCGCGACCACGCTGCTTCCACCAGAGAAATGCCGAAGAACACAAGAAACACGGTGACATTCGCGCCGAATTTCAGGTTGCCCATGTAGACTCCCTGGCGATCAAGAGATCGCCGCTGAAGTTGAACTACTGTAAGGAGCTGACCAGCACGCCAAGCGGATCTATCAGAGGCCTCACAGTTACTTCGAAGTGAACCGTCACCTCGTTCCGAACTCTCAGCAATCCGAAGAAACGGCGCGGCGCCGTGATGCCAAAACTCCGCACATCGATCTCTCGCGCCCCTCGAAGAATCAGCTGACCAGCCGCGTTGCGAGAAACGGTTCCGTGAATGATCATCGAGCGTTCTTTGCCCGCGATGCGCAGTAGACCTTCCATTCGGACATTGCTCCCCGGCTCGCTTCGATCCACCGCGTAGTCGGCGAGGCTGAAGCTGATCGTCGGTTGATTCGGGGCATCGAGTGTCTCGAGGAGGTGCTTGTTCTGCAGACCGATACCGCAGTCGAGCGAGTTGACCGGAACCTGCAATGCTGCGCTTCGCACGGCTGGCAAACCGTCTCTCTTCGTCCGCTCAAAATCATCGGGCGCCGCCTCTACGCTGAGATTCACCAGAGTAGCACGACACGTGAACGCTCGAATGTTCGAAGAACCGGTCAGCCACACTTTGTCCGCCGGGATCGTTTGGCTGATAGATGCCTTCGGTGCTGGGGCACCTGCCGGCGGCGGTGAATTGACACACGCGCTCAACGCGAGCGCGCTGACAAGCAGAATCGGGTAACGGATCATGGCGCCCCCTCGGGTAGGTTGACTTGTGCGACAGCTGCTCTTTTTGCGGAAGCCAGTGCCTCCGGGCTCACAAAGATCTCGAACTGAATCAGCACTTTGTCGGCGGTACGCAGCATTCCGAACCACGGGCGTGGCGGCACTATCCCGAAATCGGTCATGCGAATCGGCACTGTCCCGCGCGCTCTTCGCGCCCCATCCGCAAGCCGCTCTGTCTTCACCGTCATGCTCACGGAACGCTCAGCTCCGGCAACGGACATCTTTCCAGTGGCTTCAACCGAAAGACCATCGCCACTCAGTGATGGCGTCAGCTCGAAGTCGGCGATGATGTAGCTGATTGCCGGCGGCTTTGGCGCTTTGAGCGCCGTGTACATGTTGTCTTCCATGTGACGGTCGCCACACTTGAGCATCCGAACCGGCACGATTACATCTACGCCGCGCAGGGACTTGGCTACTGTCGCATCGTCGTGACTATCCGCTGAGCTCGCATCGATCGCGATGATTGCCTCCATGGAGGTTGCCTTGCATGTCCAGTCCTTGACGTTCGAGCTTCCCTCGAGCCAGAGTCTGCTGTCTGCCCGCACAGGAAGTCGGAGAGTCCCCGGTCTGTCCTGGGCCAGAGCCGCACTGGCAGTCAACGCGAGCACGCCGACGACAATCAGTAACGTCCGTAACACTTTCACGACTGGAGTGCATGCAAAGGATCATACGACACGCAACGCACAGGGACTGAAGAGCGGCGCATCACCTGCATCGTTGTACCGCTCACCATTGGATGGTTCACCGCGCCCCGCTGACTCCCGCCGAGCACAATGAGATGCGCTCCAAGCTCCTCCGCCACACGAGCGATCTCGTTAGCCGCATTCCCGATGATCACCTGCCGCGTCCAGCGAGACCGATCGTCCTTGTTTCCTATCGCATCGCGCACTGCAGCGTCGCGAATCTGGACTCTGAGGTCCTCGATCTCTGAGGGCGACTCGTCCAGAGCGGGCTTGAACTCGTAAGTCGAGCTTGGCGGAAGAACGCTGACCACATGCACCGTCCATCCGCTGAGCGCCGCAATTTCGGCCGCCGACTGAATTGCCGAATGCGACGCGGGGGATCCATCGAACCCAACGACAATTCCACCAGTCTCAGGAGCGTACGAGTGCCACCGTGGATCACAGGTGGCGGCGGCTGTCATGGTGGTCATAACGAGTTCCTCGGCGAGTCAAAGTGTCGCCGGCTCGAGAGTGGGCTGGCGAATACCGAAGATGCCACTTCTGACCCAACGGATCAGTCGGCAAAGCCCTGAACTCCTGTCAGGCAATCTTCCGTTGAGACTGAATCCAGTGGTGCATTCCCCTACACGATTTTGCATGGAACCGCTGACTTCGAATCGATCGTTCCTCAAGGAGCTTTCATCCCATGAGACCGACCGGTTCAGTTCTGATTCGCGAGCTCACCGACGATGAAATGCACGCGCTGCTGTCGCGCAATCACGTCGGCCGACTCGCGTTCTCGCATCACGACCGGGTAGACATGCGACCCATCCATTACGTCTATGCCGACAATTGGCTTTACGGCCGGACGTCTCCGAGCGAGAAGCTCGTCACCCTGCGTCACAATCAGTGGGTTGCGTTCGAGGTGGACGAAGTGAGGGGACCACTCGATTGGCAGAGCGTTGTGGCGTATGGAAGTTTCTATCGCCTAGGCGACGATGCGACTCCTCAGAATCTGGAGCCGCGTGAGGAGGCGCTCGAGCACCTTCGCTCGTTCGCACCAGAGACTTTGCGTGCGACAGACCCAGTGCCTTTCAGAACTGAGCTGTTTGCAATCGCGATAGACAGACTTACCGGTCGTGCGGCAAGTACCGCCTGATTGCAAAACCACGAATTCGAAATGGAGACCTTATGTATCGAGTAATCATGGTACCAGTGGATGGATCTGCTTTCTCGCGCGAAGCGGTCTTTCAGGGATTGCGCCTGGCACACAAGAACGGCGCGAAGCTGCGGCTCGTTAGAATCGCGTCCATACCCGGCCTTGGAGGTGGTCCCGAGGTCGTTTCACTCGAGAACGCCGCGCGGATGAGCGAACGTGACAGAATGCTCGCAGAGCTTTACCGCCTGGCAGCGGAGTGCAGGGCGAACTCGCCGGTAGAAGTCATTGCCTGTGTGGAAGACGGTCCGGTTGCCGACGCACTGGGCGGCCACGCGCTGCGCCATGAGGTGGACTTGATTGTCATGGCCACTCATGCGCGTCGTGGAATGGCCCGCGTGTGGCTCGGCAATGTTGCGGACCGGCTCATCCGCGACACGGGCGTGCCCGTACTTCTTGTGCGTCCGCCATCACTGGCCACGGAGCTGATCGACGGATCGTGTTTCAAGCGAATCATCGTACCGCTCGACGGCTCGTCGCTTGCCGAGCGCAGCCTGACACACGCGGTTACTCTCGCCATGCTCGAGCACGCGGAGCTGACTCTGCTGCGAGTGGTACCGGTTGCGAGGCATATGTCCGCGGAGGAGATGCATTCCACGATCGGTCCCGCGCGCGCGCGCGATGTCGATGAAGCGGAACAGTATCTCTCCGGAGTCCGAATCCGCCTCGCCGACCATCATGTGCGAGTGAGATCCGCGGTCGTTGTAGCCGACGATGTTCCGAGTGCAATTATGGGGTTCGCACAAGCGAACGATGGAGATCTGATCGCCATCGCGACTCATGGACGTGGCGGTATTGCGCGCGCAGTTCTCGGCAGCGTTGCGGACCGCATAATGAGTGAGGGTGTGTTGTCGGCGTTGGTGATTCACCCTGTCGATCAGCCGGTTCCAGTGTTCGTACGGGAAACCCCCGCTATGGGTGCGGCAGTGCTCGCTTGAACACATCAGTGCGGTCATCGCGTCACGTCGAGCAACATTTCACGGGCGGCGATACAGTCAGGGATGTAGTGATCGGAATGTCCGACGGGTTGACGGTTCCGTTCGCGCTGGCGGCGGGCCTTACAGGCGCGATCGCTTCGAGCGGAATTATCGTCACCGCCGGTCTTGCAGAGATTGCCGCAGGCTCGATCGCCATGGGCCTCGGCGGCTATCTTGCTGCGAAAAGCGACGCCGAGCATTACGCGAGCGAGCTGAAGCGCGAGGAGCAGGAGATAGTCGACAAACCTGCCGCGGAGAGACTGGAGATAACCGAACTGTTTGCGGGGTATGGCCTGAGCTCAAATGAAAGCGCCCCCGTAGTCGAGGCACTCGCGTCGCGCCCGGAGCAGTGGCGCGATTTCATGATGAGGTTCGAGCTCGGACTGGAGAAGCCCGATCCCCGGCGTTCGTTACGCAGCGCTCTCACAATCGCCTGCTCCTACGTCGTCGGCGGGTTTGTTCCGCTAACGTCGTACATGGTTACGAGCGACGCAGCAGTTGCGCTCAAGGTCTCGGTGGCCGTTACACTCACTGCCCTCGTAATTTTCGGATATGTGAAAGGACGCTTCACCGGCGCTCGTCCGATTCGCAGCGCACTTCAGACAGCGGCGATTGGCAGCATCGCAGCCGGCGCAGCCTTCGGGATTGCAAGACTGATCGGATAACGGAGTAATAGTGCTCTCTGAAAAACATTTGCATCTCATCGACGCGTATTGGCGCGCCGCAAACTACCTGTCCGTCGGGCAGATCTACCTCCGCGACAATCCTCTGCTCCGCGAGCCCCTCAAAGTCGAGCACGTCAAGCCGCGTTTGCTCGGACACTGGGGGACAACGCCAGGATTGAACTTCATCTACGCGCATTTCAACCGGATAATCCGCGAGCGAGATGTCGACGCGATTTTCATCGCCGGGCCCGGGCACGGTGGCCCCGGTGTAGTCGCGAACGGCTACCTCGAGGGCACATACAGCGAGATCTACCCCGATATCAGTCGCGACGCTGCCGGACTCAAGCGACTGTTCACTCAGTTTTCCTTTCCCGGCGGGATTCCAAGTCATGCCTCGCCCGAGACACCGGGATCGATTCACGAAGGCGGCGAGCTCGGGTATTCCCTTCTGCATGCATACGGCGCCGTGTTCGACAACCCCGATCTCATTGCATGCTGCGTCGTGGGCGACGGCGAGGCTGAGACGGGCGCGCTGGCAACAAGCTGGCACTCGAACAAGTTCCTCAACGCAGCTCGCGATGGCGCCGTACTACCAATTCTTCACCTGAACGGATACAAGATTGCGGGCCCGACGGTGCTCGCTCGAATCTCGGAAGACGAGCTGACCTCGCTGATGCGTGGTTACGGACATGAGCCGTACATCGTCTCGGGCGACGACCCGATGACGATGCATCAGCTGATGGCGGCGGCCCTCGACGCGGCTGTCTCGCAGATCCGGAATATTCAAGCCGATGCGCGTGGAAATCCGGAAAGCGAACGCAAGCCATGGCCGATGATCGTACTTCGGTCACCGAAGGGATGGACCGGCCCAAAGTTCGTCGACGGCAAACAAGCAGAGGGTTCGTTTCGATCGCACCAGGTGCCGCTCGCGGGGATTGCGGCGAATCCCGAGCACCTGCGCCAGCTGGAAGAATGGATGCGGAGTTATCGACCAGAAGAGCTGTTCGACAAAGGCGGCTCACTCGTCGGTGAGCTCTCCGAGCTGCCTCCTCGCGGTACTCGCAGAATGAGCGCGAATCCGCATGCGAATGGAGGACTGCTGCTCCGAGATCTCGAGATGCCTGACTTCAGGAACTACGCGGTCGACGTGCCCGCGCCGGGCGCCGTGGACGGCGAGGCAACTCGCGCACTCGGCCAGATGCTCAGGGACGTAATGCGTCTAAACGCAAAGTCGAAAAATTTCCGCGTTGTCGGTCCTGATGAGACAACGTCGAATCGTCTTGATGCACTCTTCGAGGTGACAGACCGTGTATCGACCGCCGACATCATTCCTTCGGACGATCACGTATCCCACGACGGCCGCGTGATGGAGGTTCTCAGCGAGCACATGTGCCAGGGATGGCTCGAGGGTTATCTGCTCACCGGCCGTCACGGATTCTTCTCCTGCTACGAAGCCTTCATACACATCATCGACTCGATGTTCAATCAGCACGCGAAATGGCTGAAGACCACACGTGGAATTCCCTGGCGAAAGCCGATTGCTTCATTGAACTACCTGTTGACGTCGCACGTATGGCGTCAGGATCACAACGGATTCAGTCACCAGGATCCGGGCTTCATCGATCACGTCGTCAACAAGAAAGCCGACGTCGTGAGAGTATATCTGCCTCCAGATGCAAACACGCTGCTATCGGTGGCTGATCACTGCCTCCGCAGCCGCAACTACGTCAACGTGATCATCGCCGGCAAACAGCCTGCGCCACAGTGGCTCGCGATCGATGAGGCGTCGACGCACTGTGAAAAAGGTGTCGGGATCTGGAAGTGGGCGAGCAACGATGACGGCAATCCGGATGTCGTCCTCGCCTGTGCGGGCGACGTCCCGACGCTCGAAACACTTGCCGCCGTATCAATTCTGCGAGCGAGCGTTCCCGCGCTTCGGATCCGCGTGGTGAATGTCGTCGACCTGATGACGCTTCAGCCGTCGAGCGGGCATCCGCACGGCCTGACCGATGCCGAGTTCGACGAGATCTTTACCGCCGACCGTCCAATAGTGTTCGCCTTTCACGGATATCCCTGGCTCATACATCGCCTGACATACCGCAGAACGAACCACAGCCGGCTGCACGTTCGCGGTTACATCGAGGAAGGTACGACGACGACTCCGTTCGACATGACAGTCGTTAACGGGCTGGATCGCTACCACCTCGCTCTGGACGTGATCGCAAGAGTGTCGCGGATCAGCCTGAGCACTCCGGCCCGTGAGCTCGCCAAATCTCTGAAGGCGAAGCTCGTCGAGCATGGCGACTATATCCGCGCCCATGGCGAGGACATGCCGGAGGTGCAGCAGTGGAGGTGGATCCAGCCGGGCTGAGCTACTTGTCGAGAAGTCCCAGCTTGAGCGCGAAGTCAACGTAGTCGGAGCGGTGTGCGAGTCCGAGCTTCTCGTTGATCCGCTGCTTGTAGGTATCGACAGTCTTCGGGCTGATGAAAAGCTTCTCTCCAATTTCCGGAGCGCTGAAGCCGCCGGCTACATAGCGCAGAACGTCACGCTCGCGCTCGGTGAGTTTCTCATACTTCTCGCGGTCGCCGGTGTGCTCTGACTTTCGCTGAATTCCCTTGGCCAGCGCGCGTGTCGCCGAAGGCTGCATGTACATGTCGCCGGCAGCGACCGCTCTCACGGCATCGACCAGCTCGCGGTCTGCTGCGCTCTTTACGAGGTACCCGCTCGCGCCCGCTTCGAGAACCTTCACCAGGTACGCATCCTCGGCATGCATGGTCAGAATGAGGATTCTGGTCTTCGTCTCCTTCCCCACCAATTCTTTCGTCGCCGTTATTCCGTCCATCTCGCCCATCGACAGATCCATCACGATGACGTCGGGATTGAGGCGCTCGACCAACGCCACGGCGTCGCGCCCATTCGAGGCTTCGCCGATTACCTGAATGTCTTTCGCGCTGCCGAGTACTGCCTTTACGCCAGCGCGGACGACCGCGTGATCGTCCGCCAGAACCACACTTATCAAATCAGCGGCCATTAATCCTCGTCGCTCATGTGAAGCTCGGCGGTCACCTTGGTTCCCCCATTCTGCTCGCTCGCTATGCTCAAGAGACCCCCGCTCAGCGCCACTCGATTCCTCATTGAGGAGAGTCCGTCGACAGAATTATCGGGTTTTGGCGGCCGGGTGTCCAATTCGTCGGCGTTCTCGGTGACGTCCAGGCGAACTGATCCATTCCTCGAATACAACAGAATCTCGGCCGATCCGGTACCGGGGCGCATCTCCGCGCTCTTGAGCGACTCCTGTGCGACTCGAAACAGAGTCGCGGCAATAGTTGCCGGCACAGGAGTCTCACCGATGTCAGCCACCACCGAAACCCGAAGTATTCCTCTACGGCGAGTCTGATCGGCAAGCGACTCGAGCGCCGTAACGAGACCGAGGTCATCGGCAATCCTCGGATGCAGCGACTGGGATATGTTGCGGACTTCGTCTATCGCGCCGCTGATCATTCCCCTCGCCGCGGTCAGCCTGTCGCGCATTGCGTCATCCGCGGTCTCTGCTCCCGCTGCGCTGAGATG
>Ga0193751_1002067_pt1 | contig 12389 bp, 14 predicted proteins | sample L1c2metaG_FD_143050 | JGI IMG/M metagenome (GOLD analysis project Ga0193751, IMG submission 143050) | Soil microbial communities from a riparian zone of the East river system, Colorado, United States - L1c2 | ecosystem: Environmental > Terrestrial > Soil > Riparian zone | place: USA: East River... | reverse complement strand
ACAGCAGGGATTTACGATCGGCGGAATGGGGTTCAGTGATCAGTTTGCACGACAGCAATCCTGAGCCGCTCATGTCCGCTTCGGGTCACTAACTGCCTCACCGACCATAGAGGCAGCGCGGCAGCTTGATCTCCGATAACGGACTCGAAGGCGGACGGTCGGCGCGGCCGAGGTGGGCCAAAAGCTGCCGTGTGCAGGTGCAGCAAAAATCCGCAATCGAAGGCCAGCTTATTCGATGACCTCGTCAGCACGAGCAAGCATGGTCGGCGGAATTTCCAAGCCCAGTACCTTCGCGGTTTTCAAGTTGATGACGAAGTCGAACTTAGTGGGTTGTACGACCGGCAGATCGGCGGGCTTTTCGCCTTTTAGGATTCGTCCCGTGTAAATGCCGGCTTGCCTGTAGGCATCGGTGACGCTTGGGCCATAACTGATCAGGCCGCCCACGAAGGCGTACTCGCGAAAATGATACACGGCAGGCAGACGATTTTGTGCCGCGAACGCAATGATCCGATCGCGTCGTGTATCGAAGTATGCGTCGGCTGCCACGAGCAGCGCGCCGATCCCCTGCTGGAGGAGGTGGGAGAACGCAGCGTTCAACCCCTCATCGTCGCCGGCTTTCGCTATGAAAAGATGCCTGCCGACTGCCCGTGCAGCCTGCTCAAGCTCTGACAACTGACGTGCGGCTTCCGGGACGTTCGGATTCAACAGGGCGCCGATTAGCGGAACGCCCGGTACGAGTTCGTGCAGCAAGCCGAACCGCTTTGGCTCCATCTCAGTGGTAGCTAGGAAAGAGCCTGTCGCATTCCCGCCGGGTCGGTTGTAGCTTTCCACCAGGCCTAACTTAATTGGATCGGTCGATACAAACACGATCGGAATCGTCGAAGTTGCTTGCTTCGCTGCGAGAGCCGAAGTCTCCCCGCCGACCGCGGTCAACACCACAACCCGGCGGCTCACGAGATCGGCCCCAAACACCGGCAGCCGTTGGTACTGGCCCTGTGCCCAGCGAAACTCAATGGCGACGTTCTGGCCGTCGATGAAGCCAGTCTCGCCCAAACCTTGTCGAAATGCAGCGAGCAGGTACATGGAATCCTCCGGCGACCGGCTGCTCATAAATCCGATTACCGGCATACTCGCCTGCTGTCCGTGCGCTGCGAACGGCCACGCAGCTGCCGTACCGCCGAGAAGCCTGATGAAATCGCGCCGCCTCATTCGATCACCTCGTCGGCGCGGGCAAGCAGTGACGAAGGTATGGTGAGGCCGAGTGCCTTGGCAGTATTGAGATTCACAACTAGCTCGAGTTTCGTAGCCAACTGCACCGGCAGGTCGACCGGTCTCTCGCCTTTGAGGATGCGGCCGGTGTACCCGCCGGCGAGGCGTAACGCATTCGAACGATTGGCTCCATAGCTCATCAGCCCGCCGGCGTCGGGAAAATCGCGGCTTTGGTAGATGGCGGGTATCGCATGACGCGCTGTCAGCACGACGAGTTGTTTCATCCGGCCTATGAAGAACGGGTCACCTTCGATAAGGAGCGCTGCGGCACGCCGTTCCACCAGGAGCGCGAAAGCGTCATCAATCTCGCGCTCGTTGCTCGCGTTCAAGACTTGGAGCTCCAGCCCAAGGGTGCGGGCGGCCGCCTCTGCCTCTTTCGTGTCCGCCGCGGCATTTTGATTGGTCGGATTCACCAGCGCGGCAATTCGTGCGGCTTTCGGCATCAGCTCGTGCAACGCCTCCAGCATTTTCGCCACTATGTCGCTTGAAAGAAAGCTCACGCCGGTAATATTGCCGCCGGGCCGGTTCAGACTGTCGACGAGACCCATTTTGATCGGATCGCCGCCGACCGTGAAAACAATTGGAATCGTAGTTGTTGTCACCTTAGCAGCTACCGCCGCGTTGTTGGCCATTGTGGCAATGACCGCCACTCTGCGCCGAACCATATCAGCAGCGAGCGCGGGAAGCCGATCAGCCTGCCCCTCGGCCGATCGGTACTCGATCATGACGTTTTGGCCTTCGACATAGCCGATCTCGCTTAGGCCCTTGCGGAACTCGGCCAACCCACGCACGTCGGTTTCGAGTGACGCGGCGTCAAGAAACGCGACCACCGGCATCGCCGGCTGCTGCGCACGCGCCGCGCGCGGCCAAAGCATCGAAGGTGCCGCTGCGCCACCGAGAAGCGCGATGAAATCCCGTCGCCTCATGGGCTCCCTCGACAGGTCGAGGACCGCACCCTAGCACATCGTTGAATGACGGGTGTTGTGCATCACAGCAAATTTGGACGCTCGACTTCCGCAAAGGGTCTTGGCTGTGTAAAAACGTAACGGCGCGCGACGGCGATAGAATGAACGTTTCTCTGAATCGCAATTATAGCGGCGGGAGTTCTTAAGCGTGTTCGCTTTTGCTTGATCTGAGAAAAATAATTCTCGGCGGTTCTGAGATTTTTGCGTTTTTACACAGCCTAGGTCAACAACGGACATGACGCGGTCAAATCGTGATGTCCGCTCTACCCTCGAAAAGCAGACATTCCTCAGCACTGTCTCGACGTCCGTTTCGGGCCAGTAGGCGACATCGGCCATTTCATTGAATTACGTCGTCGGCACGTCCCAGCATCAGTGGTGGCACTGTGAGGCCGAGCGCCTTGGCAGTCTTGAGATTGATGATCAGCTCAAACTTTGTCGGCGCCTGCAATGGAAGATCGGCCGGCTTCTCACCCTTGAGGATGCGGTCGACGTACCCTGCCGCCAGGCGAAACTGTTCGCCGCGAACGTCACCATAAGAGATCAGGCCGCCCGGTTCTGAAAAAAAGCGATTGAAATACATCGCCGGCACGCTGTAGCGAGCCGCCAGCGCAATGATCAGTTCACGATTTACATCGTTGAACACGTCCGGCATCGCGATGAGGCCGCCACCTGGATTGCGCGCTTGTGCGGCGATAACGCCTTCGATCTCATCCTTGCCGTGAACCGGAGCGGCACTTACCTCGATGGCAAAGGATGATGCGGCGGCCTGAATGGACGGCAGGGAGTATTGGAGCGGCACGGCTGTTGCTGGATTGAACAGCAAAGCCACGCGCACGGTGCGCGGAGCGATCTCCTTCAATAGTTCCACCCATTTTCCGCCCAGTGTGCCCGCCGGATCGTTGGACATGAAGCCAGTGATGTTACCGCCCGGATGCGCAAGGTTTGCAGCGAAGCCGCTGCCGATCGGATCAGATACGCCCGCGAACACGATCGGAATTGTCTTCGTCTCGCGGGCAAGGGCGCCGATTACAGGCGTGGTCACACCGAAGATCGCATTGGGCCGCAGATCGACCAGTTCTTTTGCGAACGTTCTCATCCTATCCGCATCACTGGCGCTCCAGCGAAGTTCGATCCGGAGATTGCTGCCTTCCGTCCACCCCAGCTTCGAGAGCGCACCCCGGAAAGCTGCGAGCCAAGACTGCGCGGTTAAATCGCTCTGCGCATAGGCCATAAGCACGCCGATCAGCCGCATCCGGTCCGGCTGCTGCGCACGCGCCGCGATCGGCCACGCCGCCACACCGCCTAGAAGTGTGATGAACTCGCGCCGCCTCATGTGCTTCCCTCAGGCCGAGGATCGCATCTTACCACGTCGTTGAAAGGGAAATGCGCTTGTGCGTCACAGCGAAATCGGACGCTCATGTCCGCTTCGGGTCAACACCGGACATGGCGGCTGCGTTTTGTGATGTCCGCTTCACCCCGATAAGCAGACATTGATCGGCCGCTCATGCACGTCCGTTTCGGGCCAGATTCGGACATCGCGACATGTACCGTGGAGCACGATGGCTTGCGACACCGCACCCAGTACAGGACGCTGTGCACGTAAGTAAGTGACTGTTGCTATGCTCAACTCATTTCAGTTGAAGCATTACCGTGCCTTCCGAGATCGTCGGTGCGGCAACGCCAGTATTACCAGCATTCTTGGCAATCCAGTCCCGTGCCACTCGCACGCTCTCGTCGGTGCCGGCTTTATCCTGGCAGACAGTGACCGAGAATCCGCCGCTAGCCGTGTGAACTAGCGAATAGCTCACAAAGCCCTTTACCGGCCGGATGAGCTTTTCCACTTCCGCCTTATTCTTCTCGAGAATATCAAAGAGCTCCTTCGCGCCTTTACCTGAATAGGATCTAACGACTGCATGCATGACACTCCTCCTATGTTGACCATCCATCTGAGCTCACCTCGGAGTTTCTTTCCGCGGCGCCGCCGAGAAGCGCAATGAACTCGCGCCATTTTATTCGATCACCTCGTCGGCGGCAGCGAGCAGCGTCGCCGGAATTGTCAGGCCGAGCGTGGTCGCCGTCTTGATGTTGATAGCCAAATCGAACTTGGTCGGCTGCTCGATCGGAATGTCGCCGGGCTTTGTCCCATGCAGAATCTTGTCAACCATGTCGGCAGCCCGCCGGAACAGATCGGCGTAGTTCGGTCCATAGGACATCAGACCACCGGCCTCGACATAATCGTCATAGCTCATAATAGTCGGCAAGCGCTCGCTGAGCGCCAACGTGATAATGCGGGCGCGATTGGCGGCTATGAGTGCATCAGAGACGACATAGAGCGCGTCCGCTTTGTTCCTGAGCGTCTCAAAAGCGGGTGCAATGTCCTGCGGTCGCCAGATTCCTAGCCGTGCCGCTTCGAGGCCGAGCGCTTGAGCGGTGGATTTGACCCGTTCCGCCTCCAGCATGGGCTCGGCGTAGCCAGCGTTAGCTAGGATCGCTAATCGGCGGAGCTGCGGGATAGCCTCGCGCAAGAGTTCAAGTCGCTTGCCAACGAGATCAGGCTGTTGGATCGACAGTCCCGTAACGTTGCCGCCTGGGTTCGCCAAACTTTGGACCAGGCCGCCGCGGACCGGATCGAACGCCACGGCAAAGACGATAGGAATAGTCGTTGTCGCCTGCTTTAGAATCGTAACGGCGCCTCCATACGTGACGATAACGTCAACGTTTTGCCGCAAGAATTGAGAAGCGATTTCGCTAACTCGTTCGGAGCTTCCTCCCGCCCATCGATACTCGATCGCGATAGTCTCGCCCTCAATCCAACCGAGTTCCCGCAGGCGTGCGACAAAAGCGGCTGTCCACGGACGCCAGACCGTCGCATCCGCACCAAGTAATCCGATACGCCGTGGCTTACCTGCTTGCTGCGCGTAGGCGGCAAGCGGCCACGCGCTAACAATGCCACAAAGAACTTTGATGAATTCCCGCCGCTCCATGAGCCTTCCCCCTGTCGAGGGCCACTCTGGGCATGCCGAGGTATATCACAAAATGCGCCGCGCATGTCGGCTCGGAACCAATCACTAATCTTCGGCGTTTAGCGGGTTGCCGGAGTTGTATGCGTGTTCGGGGGAATCATGGAAAGCAGCGAATATCGACAACTCGCACGAAACTGCTTGCGGCTTGCGGACAATGCGGCGGCGGCGTCGGACCGGGCGATGCTCATACAGATGGCGCAGGTTTGGCACCGCTTGGCCGAAGAAAAAGAGCGCACTGAGGCACAAAACCAAATGCCGCGCCACGCGGGATCAGGCGAGCTTGAGCCGTCCCCTTAGGGCACGTCCGTCGTGTGGTCTAAGGCCGCGTACTCATGAATTGAAGCTGTGGTAGCTGTTCCCTAATCTCCGCTATGCAGCGCATCTCGGACTCAAGTCGGACATCGCGTGACTTCCGCTTTGGGCCAAACGCGGACATCAGCCGCCCTATTCGATCACCTGATCGGCACGCAGCAGGACGGACGTCGGCAATTCGACGCCGATCGCCTTTGCAGTTTTGAGATTCACGATCGTCTCGAATTTGCTCGCCCGCTCAAACGGCAGGTCGGCCGGCTTCGCGCCCTTTATGATTTTGTCGACGAACGTTGCGGCACGCCGAAATAGCTCGGCGAAGTCGATGCCGAAAGCCAAAAGACCATCCGCCTCGGCGTAAGAGGGAAAACCAATTGACGGCAGGCCATGCTTCAAAGCAAGCCTGCCGATTGCGGGGGCGTTGTCGATGAGCATCGTATCATCGAGCAACACAAAGGCCCCGACCTCCGCCTTCATCGCTGAGATCGCGCCATCGAAATCCGCCGGGCTGCGGGCGTCATATTGACGAAGCGACAATTTCAGCGAGCTTGCGACCTGGCTCATTTGCGGCAGGATCGGTTCGTTCATCGGGTTCGCCAAATTTAACATGATCCCGACTGTCGACAGATTGGGCAATGCCTCCTTGAGTATCTCGACGCGCTTAGCGGCGAGCTCCGGCAGAAAAAAAGTCGATCCGGTAACATTGGCCTCCGGGCGTGCGAGGTTGGACACGATGCCTGAGCTAAGCGCATCGCCCACCACCACGACAACGATCGGAATGGTCGTGGTGGCTTGCTTGGCGGCCAGCGCACCCGGCGTGCCATGAGTGACGATCACGTCGACTTTGCTTGCGATCAGCTCCGTGAGCAGCATCGGCAGGCGTTCGTAGTGGCCGTCCGCCCAGCGGGTCTTGATCACAATATCGCGTCCTTCCTCATGGCCGAGCACACGCAAGCCGTCGCCGAAAGCCTTCATGCGTTCCGGCAGACCGTTTGCACCAGTCAAGCCGAGAAACCCGATCCGAAAGAGCTTATCGCTCTGCTGCGCGCGCGCAACGAGCGGCCAAGCCGCCGCGCCGCCAAGCACACCGAGAAATTCGCGCCGCCTCATGTATCAATCCCACCATCGTAACGGTGAGACTATAGCACTCTGGAAGGGACGCGGGGTGGCTTCCGAGAACGTCGTGTTATTTGATCGACGAATGTCCGTTGTGGTAGCCAGCTCAACCGGTCGACGCAACACTTTATCGTAGAGGAAAAAGATCGATTATAGGCCGATAAGTCAGAGATTCCGTGGTGGTACGAGGGCGGCAGAGAAAATTACGTTGTGGGATAGCTGGTTGCGGAGGGACTCGCTGAAAGCGATTGGGCGAGCGTTTGGCGAGCCGTCATCGTTACTTATTGCCAGCTGGCTCCCAGTGTTGCGTCGACCGGTTGAGATCACCGTCATAAGCGGACGTGACTCGTTCAAATTGCGATGTCCGCTTTACCCCTGAAAGCGGGCATCAAAACTCACCGCGTCGCGTTCGACGTGGTAGCTCCGGCGCTTCGCGATATTGCCGCTTTAGTCGCTTAGCATTTCATGCGGCGAGAAATGTTTGGGCAACGGCGCATTAGCGGTGCTTCATCACGCGAGCTGGGCTAAATGGGAGCTAGTCCCATGCGCGAGGACATGAGAACACGACGTGGCTTGATGTTGTTTGTGATCGCCGTTGTGGTCGTCGCCGTAATCATGTCTGTGGGTTATAGCCTCGTTCATCCATAGCTTTTTGGCGATGTCACGGCCTTGCGCAGACATCGCCCTCCCCGAAGGCTGAGAATCGACAGACCACGGCGGCGGGAAGCGGCGACTACTGAGAGGCATTACGAGAATTTCACGTAGGTGAACGGTTTCTGCTGGCCCACTTCAGGCCGCATTCAGTGTCGCAAATGTATTATCGAAACTGGAAAAAACTAAATGGAGGAAACGCATCATGCGAACCTTAACGACAATTGCTGCGACACTGGGCGTTATCGGTGCAATCGCAGTCAGTACCGTCGATCCAGCCGCAGCCTGGTACGGTTACCATCATCGCTACTACAACTACTACGGCGGCGGTACCTGGAATGGGTGCCCACCGCGTTGGACCATCCAAGGCGGCGTTTGTAAGCCGTATCATTATGGTCCGTGGGACTGGTATGGGCACCGTAACTGGTACGGGTACCGTTAAGCGGAGCTTGGAGGCCGCCTCAGTTGGGCGGCCTTCGTTATTTGGCTTGTCTTAATAGCTCCGGCAGCCTGGCGATATTCACCGCGATCCGCCGCGCCTAGATGTTGTGATTTTTTGGCAACGCCCGCGAACATTTCGAGGTTTGACGTCGCCACAGGATTGACGCATCTCGGCTCTGAGGTTGACTATCATTGGGCGCTCGCCGGGGGGTTAGCGATGGGCGTTCATAGCTTTCTCACATTATCTGCCCGAAGCAGTTTGGGGCCAGCCCGAACTTTGCGCTGCGATCACTGCCGCGAAGAATTCGGCATCCGCGTTCATCGCTATTGGCACATGCACTTTTGTTCTTCGGCGTGCATGACAGCATACCAGCGGCGTCTAGCTCCTGAAACCAAAGTCAAAATATCCGAGCTCGAAGCTTCGCGAGAAAGCTTGGCAGCGGCCTGAATATTCCGCCGTTTCTGAGTCCGACTGCGGATGCAACAATACCGGCAGCTTGGTGATATTCGCCGCGATCCGCCGCGCCTCGTCTTTGGTGAGCAGCTTTGCTGCCGAGCGGCGACCGGGTTCTTCTATCTGGATAAGGGTTGAAGGCCGAGCGCCGGAAGATTAGAGTTTACCGTTCCGAGAGTGGCTTCGCTTCCTGAACTACGCACCTACAACTGCAAACTATGCGGGGTGACAGTGACGGAAGCTGAAGAACCGAGAGAGCGGCGCGACAGGTAACATACCCCTTCCGCGTCGCTTCTCTTGGATCACTGTATTCCACCGGCTATCAGCCGAAGGGAGGTGATCCAGTATGAATACTCAAATCTTCAACAAAGGCGGTTTTGCCAATAATTTATGGGTGCAAATAGCCGCATTGGTAATCGTGTCGCTCGTAGTGATTGCCGTTGCGGCGAAGTACGTTTGGTGACCGCTGCTAGGACCGTTTGGATTGGAGCCTGTTGCGGCAGGTGACTGACTGCCCAGCCGAGGCGATGGTTTGCGGCACCAGCTCCGGCAGATTCGCCACGTTGGCCGCAATCCGCCGTGCGTCGCTTTAATATCTTGCGCCGGCCGCCCCGTGAGCAGATAATCTTACTCACCACCTGACTGACGCGGTGCCTATTCTTCATACACGCGCTCCAGTCAGTACCCCCTCGCTTGGCCCCGGCGACTGTCGGGGCTTTTTATTTGCGCAAAGCAACAGAAAGACCCCAATCGTGGTGAATACGGTTGGGGTCTCTCGCCTGGTCATCTGGTACCGTCGCGCGGTTGGGGCGGCGGAGTCGATGGAGCCTGCAAGGCTTATGATATCTGAGTCGCGTAAGAGCGGAACAGTCGCGCACGCCGACAGCACCCAACGTCCGGCTTAACTTCTCGTTCTAAGTTAACTTACGGCGGGGCTTCCGCACCCCGGCAGCTTGGCGATATTCGCCGCAATACGGCGCGCCTCGTCGAGCGCCGCTGCGCGATTGCTCAGCTGCTGATTTAGGATCCAAACTTCACCGTGGAGTACCGCGGCATACGATACATCATCCGCGCTCGGATCGAGCGAGAGCAATGGTACGTCGCTATTTATCCTACGGGTATCGAGATGAAGGGCTTGGTCGTATTCGGATCACGCGAAGAGGCAGAATTGCGGGCTCGCGCCTTGATAAACGATTGGCTGAAAAAGCACTCCACGCAAAAACCAAAATCAAACTGACGCCGGCCGTTTCTTCGACAGACCAGGGCGGCGGGAAGCGGCGCGCCGTCATTGCTCTCTATTGCAGCCCCTGATGCACGACCAGCCACAGCCACTCTGTGACCACCCAGAGAACAACAGCGCCGAGCATGGCGACGCCGACCACCACGGCCGAAAGTAGTACTGTCCGCTGGAGTGATCTTGGTCGCGGGGCATGACCATTTCAGGTACCTACCGCGTTGTGTGTTAGCGCCAATCTTCTTCGGCCTTGCGCTGGACTGCCGGGGCCTTTGGCTGGCCGTGCCTTAACGCAATAGCGCCAATCCCACCGCGATGATACCGGCGATCATAGCCGCGACGGCAACCAAGAAGGTCCACCTGACATAGTGGTAAGTTTGCTCCTGCTCGAGCCGTTGCGCTTCGGCTTCATCACCGAGCCAACGAAACGCTGCCTGCCTCTTCAATTCATCGGTGATGCCATCGCCGCTCAGCGCGTCGCGGATTTGTGTCACGCCGCTGCGTTCGAATTCGGCGCGCCATGCAGCTTCCACTTCCGGTTCGGCCATCGGCGATCTCTCATGCCCTCCTAGACCGGACCACCAGTCGCTTTTGCTGCATCGCACATCCGATTCCAGCAGGATGATAAAATTAACATTTTACACCGGCTTTTGATTTTATTGTGGAAGGCGTTCGTGCTTACTTTAGGTGGGTGTCAGTTTTGCAACGGTGGAGGTCTCAATGACAGACCTACACGAGACGAGTGATCCTAAGTACACGGCGCAAATTGACACCGTTGGCTGGATATTTGTCGCCTTTGCTGTCGCCATTACGGTCATCGGTGCGGTAGTGGCCTATCAGGGCAGCGGCACTATGATCGCGAATACCCCCGTATCGCACGTCGCAAGATCACCCGGTTAGAAAGTGTTACTGCCGCAACAGCGACGGCAGCTTCGCGATGTTCGCCGTGCCTCATCGCGCGTGAGCAGCTTGGCCGCAATGTCCGCTATCCCCCTTAAAGCAGACATCGCTAAGGGTCACCCATAGGTCCGCTAAGGGCCAAACTCGGACATCGCACCAATTTATTCGATCACCTCGTCGGCGAGCGAGAGCAAATTGTCAGAAATGTGAATGCCTAGCGCTTTTGCCGTCTTGAGATTGATGACCAACTCGAACTTGGTGACTTGCTGGACCGGTAGATCGGCAGGCTTTGTGCCGTGGAGAATCCTAGCAGCATAAACTCCGACTTGCCGGTACACGTCGGTGAAGCTTAGCCCGTAGCTGAGCACCCCACCCGCAGCCGCAAATTGACGAAACTGGTAGATGGCAGGCAGTCGTTGCTGTGCTGCGAATGCAACGATTCGATCGCGGCGAGTGTCAAAGTAGGGGTCGGCAGTGACCAGGAGCGCGCCGACTCCCGCGCGAACTAAGGCTGTGAAAGCTCCATCTAGTTCATCGTCGGCGCTAGCTTTGACCATGGTGATCCGCTGACCGATGACTCGCGCTGCTTCTTCGATTTGCTGCGCCTGCCTTGCGGCTGGCGGAAAATTGGGGTTGACCAACGCGCCCACCAGGGCAACTCCCGGCGCCAGTTCGCGTAAGAGGCCCAGCCTCTTCGCTTCCATCAGATTGGTTGATGTGATGATTCCGGTAGCGTTGCCGCCCGGCCGATTAATGCTCTCCACAAGGCCGGCGCTGACCGGGTCGCTACCGATGGCGAACACGATCGGAATGGTCGAGGTGGCCCCTTTCGCGGCGATCGCGGAGGGGTCGCCACCCAAAGCTGTGATCACCGAAACCCGATGGCTTACGAGATCGGCCGCTAGGCTAGGCAAGCGGCCGTAATCCCCATGCGCCCAGCGGAATTCGAGGGCGGCGTTCTGGCCGTCAATGAAGCCGCCATCCTTCACGCCCCCACGAAATGCCTCGACGAGGTCGGCGGATTCGTCGGGCGAGCGTGAGCTCAAAAACCCAATTACCGGAATCGCGGGCTGCTGCGCGTGTGATGCCAACGGCCATGTTACTGCCGCGACTCCCAGAAGTGCGATGAACTCTCGGCGCTTCATGGGCTATCCCCCGCACAGGCAGCATCCTAGCAGGCACTCTGCGGTGCGTCATCGGATGCTGACCCACGTCCGTAGTGGGTCAAGATGCGACCTAGCCGCTTATCCGCGGCGAGTCCGTTCATTTCTCAATATCAGACATTGCACGGTGCTGACCGCACGGCAGCTTCGGGCCAGGAACGGACACTCATCGATGCCTAAACTCGGGTCGCGAACCCGCTGATCGGGACTCGCAGTTAGAGTATTATGCACCGCAATGCGGTCCTCCTAACAGGTGGCGGCAAATGCAGATCAATCATTTGAAACGCCGCGATTTCATCGCTCTTATTGGCAGCGCGGTGGCTTGGCCGCTCGCCGCACGCGCACAGCAGGCGAGCAGCAAGGTCGCTCACATCGCCTATCTCGGAGCACTAAGTCCGACAACTTTGGATCCGCGTCAGATCGAGCAGTTCAAGGCAGGTCTTGTCGAGAACGGCCTGATCGAAGGCCAAAATATCGTGGTCGACTATCTGTGGGGCGAAGGCAGCACCGAGCGCATTCAGCAACTTGCTGCTGAACTCGCCCGGCGTGACCTTGATGTGATTGTTACCGCCGGTCCGCAGCCGGTGCGCGCCTTGCTGGCAACTGGAATGAAAACACCGATCGTTTTTGCCGTTCTCAGCGATCCCATTGGTGACGGTTTCATTAAAAGTCTGGCGCGGCCCGGTAGCAATCTCACGGGCTTGTCAATGGCGGGGACCGAGCTCGAAAGCAAGCGCCTCGAGGTCTTGAAGGATAGCGTGCGATCGGCTTCCAACGTGATGATACTGCACGATCCGAGCATGGGCGGAACGGCTGTCGCCGACGTACAGACGGGCGCGCGGGCCCTTGCGCTGAAATTCGTGG
>Ga0193751_1002066_pt1 | contig 12394 bp, 9 predicted proteins | sample L1c2metaG_FD_143050 | JGI IMG/M metagenome (GOLD analysis project Ga0193751, IMG submission 143050) | Soil microbial communities from a riparian zone of the East river system, Colorado, United States - L1c2 | ecosystem: Environmental > Terrestrial > Soil > Riparian zone | place: USA: East River... | reverse complement strand
TCAGCGGCGCCTGTTCCGTGTTCGCGTGGGCTTGGCAGGCGTGGAACCCTGTGGCGAATCAGGAGCATTCGAAAATGGTGCCATTCGTTTTCGTCGGATTGGTTTGGTACCATCGCAAACAGATCGCGCGCGCGACGAAGAGCGGCGACAATAAAGGTCTTTTCTTCGTCGGCATCGGAATCATTTTTTTCGTGTTGAGTGCGCGTTGTTTGCAGCCGCGGATGGCGCTCGGCGCGATTCCTTTTCTGATCTACGGCGCTGTTCTTTATCTTTGGGGCAAAGAAGTCGCGCGCATTATTCTTTTCCCCTGCGTCTTTCTGATTTTTCTCATTCCGTTTGGCGCAGTCGAACAGGCAACCTTTCAGCTTCAGTTTGTCATTACCAGTGCCATTGGACTCTTAGCCAAGCTTGTTGGCATCAAGATCGACGCAATCGGAACCACACTGACTGCGGCCGATCACAGCTTCAATTTCATGATCGCGGAGGGTTGCAGCGGCGTCCGTTCACTGACCGCGATGGCGATGGTGACGGCGATTTTTGTTCATCTGACTCAAGATCGGCTTTGGAAGAAGATCGTTATCTTCGCCTGTTCCGTCGTCTTTGCCATCGTCGGCAATATCGGCCGCCTTTTCAGTGTCGTCCTGGTGGCGAAATTTATCGATCCGAAGCTGGCTGCCGGCATCTATCACGATTACTCCGGCTGGTTGTTTTTTCCGATCGCGCTGCTAGCGATGTATTTTTTCGGCAAGTTGGTGAATGCTGAGTTTCTTAACAAACGTTCGGCGCCGATCGAGGTCCATAAAGCACATGGCCATTAAACGTTTACTCGCGTTGGAATCGGTCCTGTTGCTTGGACTTGGATCGGTTTTCCTTTTGCCAAAAAAAATCGAGATCCAACCCTCGGCGATTGATCTCTCCTTGCCTACGTTTGTTGGTGAATGGTACGGAGCCGATCAGCCAATTTCACAAGGAGAGAAGAACATTCTGGGCCCGGATACTCAATTCGTAAGAAAGCTCTATACGAACGCCCGCGGTGACCAAATCTTTGTCTCCATCGTGTTTTCAGGACCAGACATGGCCACCAGTATTCATCGTCCCGAGCGTTGTTTGCCGGCACAGGGATGGACGGTGGATGATACTCGCGTAGCAGAAATTCCGATTGGCAATGAAATGCTGAAAGCCACTCGACTTCACAACGTTCGAAATTTTCGGAACGGAAACGGGCCGCCCATTAGCATTTACTCACTCGATTACTACTGGTTCGTTGGGCAGGATGCCACGACACCTTCGCATTATCAGCGGACTTGGATTGACATCCGCGATCGTGTTCTGAAAGGGGAGAATCAGCGATGGGCGTATGTGACCGTGATCAGCACCATTACCAAAGGTCTCCAATCTTTTGGCCGATCCGAATCGGAAACCGACGAGCTAATCCGGAATTTCATACGCGACCTGGTCCCGCAATTGCAAAAGCCGGCGCTCGGAGAAACCGATAGAGCATTCAGCGGAGCGCGGACTCCACTGGGTTAGGAGAACATTTAAGATGTTTCGCACATGCTCAATCGAATCAGTAATTTCGAGACGTCGCAATCGCAAACTCCACAATCTCGTTGAACTTGCGAAGCCAGCGTCGCTCGTCCGCATTTTCGCGGAGCCATTCGCGCCCATTACGTCCAAGATCAATTCGCTTCGCCGGTTCACTTTCAAGTGTCATGACCTGCTCGTAAAGCGTGGCGACGTCTCCCGGTTCGTGAAGCAAACCGGTTTGGTTGTGCATGACAATTTCTCCCAGCCCGCCCGCGCGTGAGGCAAGCACCGGCTTCGTGAACTCATAAGACTCATAGGCCATGAGGCCGAGGGATTCCAGGCAGACGGACGGTGCAATGATGGCTCGCGCGCTGGAGAGAAGCCTTCGTTTTGCTTCTCCCGAGGTGATTCCCTTAAAGTCTACCAGCGGATTCGCGGCTTCGCGCGATTGAATAGTCTCTCTAAGCGGACCATCTCCGCAGATCACCAGCCTTGGTCCCGAGTGTTTTCTGTCCGCCCAGATTAAATCCCAGACATCGAGGAGAACGAGAATTCCTTTTGCCTCCACCAATCGGCCCAGAAAAAGATAGTGGCTACCGGATGTGTCAGGCGGAATGTCGGCAGAGGGTCTCCAAAAATGTCGTAAGGTGAAGATTCTTTCTGGAGGCACACCCGCGCGAATGAATTGATCGCGCATGAATTCGGAGACAGCGATCCACGCTGTGATCCCATTGAACCAGCCCAGCAACCGCGCGGTCGCCAGGACAGTTGCGAACCACGCTGTCTTTAGGTGTGAGTTTTGCCATGACCCTCGCCTGATCTCCGTCAAGTGGGTTCGCATTCGACTGGGAAAATTGGGCAGATCGCTTGCGTTTAGATAGCCGCTGACAGCGATTGGACGAAAATTATGGATGTACTGAATGAGGGGCAGCCCATTTGTTTGCGCCTCATGGTAGATCGCGGCCGAACCTGTGGGAAACGCGTTATGAATAATCCACGCCTCGGCCCTCTCACGCCGGTGAACCTGACGTAGTTTTTCCAGGGATACTGGGTTGTAGATCATGCGAAAGGCCTGGCTCCATTTCGGCGGCGCATTCGGTCCCACCCAGTCCGCGCTTTCGAAATAGCAGGTTGGAAGGTCGAAAGACTTTTCGAGATTAACTACCCAAGCTTCCTCGCCGCCAACTTCCAGATACCGATTGAAGATCTGGAGAAGGTTTCGACTGAGTAAGCGCGTCTCAGTCACGCAAGTCGGGAAGTGACTCTAGAAGAGATTGGTTGTAGAACTTCGGAAGGGGATTCTGCCACCGGCGCCACCTTCTTTTGCGCAGGTTGAGTTCTCTCCCATTCGCGATAGGACGCCATGCCAAGCAAGCTCCAGAAAACGATGGCGGCCATCGGCCCTTCCAACATCACCCCGAAGCAGGCGGTAACAAGGATAGCAAGAACTCCGCACCATTGCGCAATGTCGAGTGGAGATGTTTTACGGCGACGAACTGCCGCAGCGCAGCGAAGAGAAGATCTTAGAATCAAGAATATCACGACTCCGAAAGCAATGATCCCAACAATGCCCATTCTGCCGTATACGGTGAGAATGATGCTATGCGGACTGCGCGCATCAAATTCGTACTGGTTAACAGCAGTGTAACCTTGCAAGAAACGTTTGGCTAAATCATAGCCAAAACCAAGACCTACCAACGGCGATCGGTCATTCGTTTCATTAATAACGGATTGCCACCACCTAGCGCGAAATTCATTATTGCCGGCAGATGCTTCGCCCACGTCGCTGGCAAATGCCCGTTTATTCCCAAACGGATCAACAGTTGAGAGAACCTTGTCGCGAAGCTGTGTCGCGTAGGTCGCTTCTCCTGTACTTTTCATTGTGAGCACGATCGGAATAAGAATCATGATTCCTATCGCCAGAAACACGAGCACGCGGAGCAGGAATTTCGCCTGACCGGAAAGCATCAAAATGACTACTGCGGCGGCAAATCCCAAAAAGGTTGCGCGCGATAAGGGCAACAACAGCGCTACGAATGAAGCAAAGGATAAGATGCTCCAACGAATCGAATGCCCTTTCAGTTGGCTGTTGAGGAAGAAGCAGATGCAAGCGAACCCCATGAAAGATCCGGTAAGATCAGCACGAGGTTCGATAAACGGCCGTCCATGAACAATAAGGTAGTTGAAGATTGATGGTACAGTGAAGAACACTCCTGAGACAAAAATCGCGCATATGAGAGCAACAGTGAATGTTCGTTGCAGAAACAATTTAGAACTGAGATGACGGCATATGCTAAAGGCGATGAAGTAAAAGAGGGCGTAATAGATAGTCGCAAAATCGCGCACCACGACCATTGGCTCGATCGAGTGACTAACATCATAGAGAAAACGGACCGTTCCGATTGCGACGAACGCGCAAACCGCCCAAGCCAGGCTGTCGCTCGGCACAAGTTTCTCTCTCGTGAACGCACGGCGCATAAAAAGCGCCGCCATGCAGATCATCAGTCCGATTTCGCCGAGATAGATTCCCCTTCGCGGGGAAAAGCTGAAATGGCCAAAACCGCTTTGGCCGACGATGTAACCAAATAAGAGAATTCCGAGAATCTGCGCTTCCAATCGAATGCGCTTCGTAAAGATTTTAACTCCGAGGAGAACTGCCACGCCGATAAGAAAATAGACAACGAGCGGTATATCCCCATGTCCGAGTGCAGAGGCGAGATATAACGCGATTAGCAGCCCAGGAACGACGACAACAAGCGACCGCACAAACGGATGATGCGATAGCGAGTTCATTGATCTTCTTCTAATCCATTTCGCACGATTTGAAAACCGGTCACGAGGAAAGCGATGCCGGATTGGCCGCCATACTTGTCTGTCGCCACGGGGTCGCCGCTTTGCAAAAATTTAGGAAAGCGCGAGATCGGCTCAGCCAAAGTTGCCTTGCGTCGTCTGAGCTGGTCAGCGCGCGAAACCCGTACAGGATTCCGCGCAATCCGAATCCGAGAGTGCGAAATATATCGAACAGCAAAAGGGAGATTTTCGACGGTTTATTCAATTCAACATAATAGCTGCGCATCGCAGTCAAAGGCATTGCAGCAGTCTCTTCGGTTTGTTCGGCGCTGGCGCTTAAATAATGCTCCACGACAGCAGATGGGACGTGATAAAGTTGCCACCCGGCCCGCAAAATCCGATTACACCATTCCCAATCCTCTGCATACATAAACCAGCTTTCACTGAGCGGGCCGACATTTTCGATTGTAGCCCGTCGCACTAAAAGGCAGGCACCGGATAGCCATTCAACTTTTCGCGGCGAACGGTCGTGGACGTTGGTCCACAAATGAATGCCTTCAAAAAGTCTCACGCCGGGCATCGCATATGAGAGGCCCAGAAAATGTGTGAAGATAGTCCAAAGCGTGGGTTGCCTTCCACAACCCAAGATTCGCAGCTTTGCCCGCGGATGTAGCAATTTGGGACCAACAGCTCCGGCGTCGTCATGTTTTTTGATGAATCGGACAAGCTCTCCGAGTGGGTCGCCAATAAGAACAGTATCGGAGTTCAAAAGTAGAACGAAATCAGCCGAGCAATCGCGTATGGCCTGATTATTCGCTCGCGCAAACCCGACGTTGACAGAATTCTTGAGCAGCCGCACACGAGAAAATTGTCGTTCTATCATTTCAGCGCTGGCATCCGTGGACGCGTTATCGACAACGATTACTTCGAGTCCGAGGCGGGATGATGTCTCGAACAATGACTCAAGACACTTTTTAAGCAGTTCGCGAGTGTTCCAACTCACGATCACTACACTTACATCCGCCAAATTTTTGACTGTCATGTCGGCCATTTGCAACAAACTGCGCGATATTAGATAACACGCGAGCGGTTAGTTCTGTGTGTGGTGATTATAAAGTTTCCACGAGACCATTCCGGTTTAAAATATAACTGAGCGTCTGAATCTCATTGTATCGCGTCGCTCAGGAAGTCGGCTTCTTTTCAGTGTTTACCTGAATCGTTTCAGTTAAATGGGACATTAGAAGCGAATCGGCGTTCTAAAATAACGTTCCCAATAATCTTTACCTGAAAATCCGAGCCCATGAATTGCACGGTAGATTGTCCACCAGTTATTAAAGCAAACCTGAACAAAACCTTGTGCAAGGAGCAGACCCCACACGCCAATCCGCGGAGTTAGGATTAAGCTGAGAACAACTGTTGCAAGTCCTGATATTAAAGCGGGTAGCACAAACGGGTTTCGGTTCTCTGTGATGACCAGCCCAGCATAAAGGACGTGATGCATTTCCAGCCCAAAGATGAGAAGAGCCAGAGCTAACTGTCCCCGAGGGAGGGCCATTGTGTGCGAGCCGACAGTTTGCAAAGCGAAATTCAAACCAAAGAACAACAAAGCTCCGCCTGTGATGTAAGCGATTATCGAAATCCTGGTTCGTCGAATCCAGATATCAGTTATTTCATTGAGATTGCCGGCTGCTCGGAACTGATTTGCCAGCGGAAGTTTTATTACAGTAAACGCTGAACTCGCGGCCGCGAGCATCGCAATTAGGCTCACGGATAAGCCGAACGATGCTGTCGTACTGAGGCCCAGAAATGAACTACAAATGAGGGTATTCGCGGAAAGAACAAGAAAGCCTCCCAGGCTGACCAATCCACTTCGCCATGCAGTCGGCCAAAGTGTGCCGATCAATTCCAGCTTCGGTGCTGATCTACCTTTTAATCGAGAGCCAGCCCGGAACAGAAAAGAAAACCGTCCCGCGCGGCGCAGAAAGAACCCGCCCGCGATAGTTCCGAGGACGAGTGCCCAGATGCCATAACCGGCGAGCAATCCAGCGATGGTAATGAGAATATTGATGAATGTTGATCCGAGCAAAATCTTCTGGGCTGATTGAACGGCGTTGATTCCGGAGAGCAGTGCTGGCCAAAGATCGCCCGTTGCGTTTAAGAATCCGCCGAAAACAAAGAGTGCGTAACACCAACGAAGTAGCGACGCATCGGGCAAGTCTTGCGTCTTAAACCAGATCCAGGATCCGCCCGCGACTAACATGATCAGACCGAAGGCAATGCCGAAGAAGCGATAGTACAGCCGCATCGTCGCGACGAGATCCTTTAATACTTCGTAATTTGGTCCCCGGTCCTGATTCGTTTGATCGATTTGTTCAACGCCAAACGTCTTGAGTTTTTGCGCGCCGGCCCAAAGATATCCGGCCGCTCTGGTAACTGCCGGGCTAAATCCGAGATCAAACAGGCTCGCGATGCCTTGCAGGCTGACAAAAACGTACCAGAGTCCGAGATGCTCGCTCGGTAATTTCCGAACGCTCAGCGGCAAAACAATTAAGCCTCCGAGGATGCGAAGAAGGGTCCCAACCAGACTCCAAGCGACGGCGGATCGCGGGGCGCGATAGAGAACATCCCGGATCAGTTGCGCGGGACCGATTCTCGGCGTCGCATTATTACTCACCATGCTTACGACTGGCCAGCTACGTTCGAATCCCGCAGTGGTTCCGCAATGCAGCAGAACTGTAAATATCGCGTGTCGGAAAAGGCCCCGAGAGTTGCAAGATTGAAGAAAGCCACCTTCCAGGAGGGCGTGGCGTTGATCCCTTTGAGTTGGATAATGCGGTAACCGAGCGACTCGAACATTGATTTGATACTCTTCTTCGTAAAAAAGCGAACGTGTGTTTTGTCTAAGATGCCCGCGTCCTCGTAGCGCCAGTCGCCTCTTACAACCAGATTAAACAGGTTGCGAAGAAATCGAATGTTTGGAATCGAGGCTACGACTACTCCGCTGGGTGACAGCTTTAATTTCACCGCGCGTAAAACCCGGTATGGGTCTATCAGATGTTCAAGCACATCGTTAAAGGTGATGCAGTCGAAATATCCATCCGGCAGCTGCTCCAATTGATCGAGAATATCGCCTGCAATTACTCGATCGAGCCGTTCGCGCGCGCGGTCAGCAATCGACGGCATGAGCTCAATACCCCACACGGTCGCTCCAAGCTTCCGTTTCACTTGCGCTCCGAAGCCGCCTTCTCCGCAACCGACATCGAGGATTCGTCTCGCGCTCGGCGGAATGAATCCGAGCACCTCCGGACGCTGCTGCGAATAATAGTCTTCCGGCTTTGTAGCGAGATTAGCGATACTTTCGTTTTGCGGCATCCGAAGAATATTTGAACAGCGATTATAACCCATCGCAGCGCAAGGTCATTATTTCCGCTTCCTTAAGGTTGGGGAGCCGTGACAGCAAGTGATGCCCGACAAAGCATTCAACCCGATATTGAGAGGCTCTGCTATACTCGATCGGTTGGTTTGTCATGGACCGCTTGTATTTTTGCTGTGCATTAATCCTCTCTGCCTCGACCGTTTGCGGCTCAGCATGGCATGTGTCGCCGCAGTCGTTGCCGGCCATTCCGGCCAATCAACAATTTCGGACGATTCAGGACGCGGCCAAAGTTGCCGAACCCGGAGATACGGTTCTCATTCATTCCGGCGTTTATCGCGAAACTGTTGTGATCGAAAAAAGCGGAACGCCGGATCAACCGATTCGGTTTGAGGCTGCACCCGTTTCGAATGTTGTTGTCACCGGCCTCGACCCATTGGCCGTCTGGCAAAGAGAAAATGACGGCGAAAATGTCTACAGCACGACGTGGCCATATCGATTCAACCCGTCGAGCAAAACCGATGCGTATCCGCCTGATGAATATCATCGCCTGATCGGCCGGGCGGAGCAGGTGGTCCAAAATGATTATGCGCTCCGCCAAACACTGCAACGCACTGACGTCTCGGCCGGCAGTTTCTATGTCGACCTTGCCGCCAAACGTCTTTACGTCTCGCCGCTCGGCAAAGAAGATCTGACCGGCCCTAATCAAAACATCCAAATCGAAGGTGCTACGCGGCAAGTCCTTTGGCGCTGCAAAGGTGCATATGTAGCCGTCCGCGGAATTCGATTTCGTTATGCCGCCAACCGAGCTCAGCAAGGAGCCGTCGTTTTCGAAGGTCGCGGCGACGTCGCCGAGGATTGCATTTTCGAACGAATGAACTCCTACGGCGCGGCGTTCGGTGGGCCGGACCAGACGGCCCGCAATTGTACTTTTCAAGACAACGGTCAACTGGGCTTCGGGGCGTATCGCGCACACAATTTTCTTCTCACCGGGTGTACCGTTCGCAACAACAACACCAAAGGTTTTAACAAGCAATGGGAAGCCGGCGGCGATAAAATCGTTCTGTCACGCGGCGTCGCTTTAGAGAAAAGCCGGTTCATCGATAACCACGGTGTCGGAATCTGGTTCGATATCGGCAACGAAAATTGCACCGTGCGCAATTGTTTGATCGCCGACAATGAGGACGCCGGGCTTTTCTACGAGATCTCCTACGGCCTTCACGCGAACGACAACGTGGCTGTTGGCAACGGATTCGCGACAACTCCCGGAGCATGGGGCGCTCAAGCCGGCATCGTCCTTTCCTCGTCGCCCGGCTGTGTCATTACGCGGAACCTTCTCGTCGGAAACAAGGAGGGATTCAATTTTCGCGAACAAGCGCGAATGACTGCGCGCATCGATCATCCCGAGCCGGGCCACCAAGAGCAGATCTGGAATCACGACGAACAGATTCGCAATAATGTGATCGCGTACAATCAAAACGGACAGACCCGGGGTTGGTTTGCGATGAGCGATCAGCGTCACTGGCCGCGCAAGTTGCAGCAAGCAAACCCCGAAAAAGCCTCAACTCCAATCGAGGGCGTTTCGCTTGAGTCATTGCATCTTGATTGCTCCCACAATCTTTATGCGCGGGAAGATAATCAGCCGCTTTTTATTTGGGGCACAAACTGGTTGCGTCATGTCGATTATTCCACAATCGCCACGATTCAATCGGAACTGAATCTGGAAGAAGGCAGCCAACTACTGCCGTTGATATTTCATGATTTTCCTGAGTGTGATTTTCGAATGCCGCGAAACAGTGCGGCCTTCAGTATGAACTGTTATCCCCGCGGCGAAGTGCCCGACGTTAGTTTAGGAGCAATTCCGTAATAATTCTTTTCGAATTCCCTCTGTTTAGGGCAAGGCTGTGCCTGACTTCGACTGCACCAATGCGATATCCGAACTATTGATAAGCCCGTTGGCGGTAACGTCTTCGCGGAAATTACTCGCACTCAGAACCTGACCGGATTGCGACTGAGTTTGGGCAATATCACTCGAATTCACAAAGCCGTCACCGGTCGTATCGCCGACCAGAATCGATAACCGCACCGGAACATCGTCAGTATTGATGCTGTCGTTTACGCCGAGCAAATTGACGGTTAACGTCTGGGCGTTACTCACGTTTGTAAGATTGACCGTTACTTGATTGCCGCTTACAGACGGTGGACCGGAAACTGAAGCAGTCCCGCCGCTGCCAGGAGTCGCTGTCGCGCCGTTGATGTCGATCGGTCTGGCGAACGTAACGACGACCTGATAATTTCTGGCGGCCCCTCCGGCGGCCCCTTCGGTGCGGCATTCAATCCCAGCAGTTCCGCTCAGTGGAAGGTTTATGTCATATGTTCCGGCCGATCCGTGTCTTTTACGGGAGACGGCACTTAGTGGAACCACCGACGTAAATACCATGTGCTCCAGATGGATCGGGATCGCATTCCACATCGTAGAACAGCCACTGGTCGCGTATCTATAATCGAAGATTTTATTGCTGGCGTTATCCAACGCAATTAATTCCGCAGCTCCTGTCCCTGAAACAATTAGATGTGCGTAATCGATCAGATAGTTTAATGGCTCGTCCTCATACACACTCGAACAGATGTTACTAAACAAGCTTTGGCCGTTTGGATAATTCCACACTTCCGTAGCCGTCTTTGCTTGAGTATCGATGCGATATTTCCGTGGAGCACTGTAACTCCGACTCGCTCCAGGCGGGTTTTGGAAAAAACTTTGAAACCCGTCATCAAAAAGCAATAAATTGTCATCTGCAGTGATTGAGACAGCGTGCTGTCCGATGGGCGGAAGAGAATTGGCGTCCAGAGTCAGCGCGTATGCGCGCAATGAGGCAAATTGATACCATTTTTTGGTAGGATCGCCCAGAATCCACTTGATCGCCTGGGTGTCGTAATCGACGGCAATGACGAAGTTCTCGCGACTGGATACGATCAAGGTGTTATCTGATTTCCGGTAGGTGGCGGCATTATTGTGGAACCAGTCCTGGGAGCCAGTTCCGACAAACTGGGTTGGATCGTCTCCTCCGGCTGTCATCGCCTGGCTGATGATATTGGCGAAATTCCACGTCTTCAGAACGTTGCCGGAAGTATCCACTTCCACAATGACAGACTCGGTCTGGGTCGTGGTATTTACTTCCAAGAGCATTCCCTGCCTGCCTGGATCGATATTATGATGACCGGTCGAGGTCACACCGATATTGCTGTAGTCGTGGACAAAGGTAAGGATCCCGTCGAACTCGATGCGGGAAATACCCGTCGGCGCTGAACTCGAGGGCGTGGGCGATGAAATGTAGATCCCATCCGCGAAGAAAATCGACGACAAGCTGACGAAGCCAGTGGGGCCAACCCAGCGCACGGCCCCATCTGTATCGATGATCACAGGCGACTGCGATCCACAGTCATTCTTAATCATAATGTAGTCGTAGCTCAATGTGGTGCTACCGGTCCGCGCCTGTAGGACGGTGGGATTCTTGTACACACCACACGAGTCGGTCCAATCGGCCGTTGAAACGGCCACCGTATTTTGTTGTGAGGAGCCGTCGGTAAAAAGGAAGTTCAGGACCACGGTGTTCGAGAAATTCGCGTAGAGACCGAAGACCGGGACAAAAACGTTTCCAGTTCCGGTATTGAGATAGCCGCGACTCTGAAGATAGTTGCTGCTATAGGTCGCCGAAACCGGCCGCGTTACAGAACCAGCCTTTGGGGTAACGCTAAATTGGACGCTCTTAAGCGAATTCGCGGGACTCAGAGTGGCATTGATCTGGGCGATGAACGGTGTCGGGCCCGCGCTTTGACCGGTAATCATCGCGCTCGAAGAAGAGACGGAAAAAGAGTTTGCCGGTTTTGATGTCGGGTTCTGAGCGGTCCTCAGGCCGATCGCCGAAAAGAATGGGTTAAGGAATGTGTTTAATGCGACAAAGAGAGACAGAAAGGCCGTTAATTTCATACCCCGTATGCAAACTCCGGAGGCGTTTCGAGCGCGTTGAAGGCAGCGACTGCATCTTCATCGGTCATGGCCCGCAGTTCCTCGCGTTTTACCTGGCGCAACGCGATTTCGGCCGAGCGCCACTGCGCCATCCAGGCCTTTTGTTCCTCTGGTGTTTCGGCGAGATGAATTTTCTCGGTCTTTCCCATGATTTCCCTAATCCTCCACTGCGTGTGCGCCCGAGAAAATGCAGCACATCTCATTCCGGCGAGCGCCGAAATGCCTCAAATCTCAACTACTCAACTTCTAAACGACTCAACACTTCAACTTGCTCCGCGCCAGTCCACCAGCCCAGTTCCTGACCAGTGGCCGAACGAAGTCAGATCGAGTTTCGGGCGTGCGATCTCCTGCCAAATGGCAAGCATGTTCCAAAAGCGAATGTCGTCCATGACGAGGAGAAGCGGTTTATGAAAATCGACGGTTTCCAACCGCTGGAGCAATTTGCGTTCGAAGACGCCGTCTTTCGGTCCGTCCACAAACAGCAGTTCCGTTTGTTGAATCAGGCTGCGGTTTAATTCGAACATGGCCGGGTCCGACAGGTCACCAATTTGTTGGCGCAGCCGATTATCCCCGAAATCCTCCGGCCGCAGAAAAGTATCTGACACTGACTCCCAGGGCACAATGTCGAAGGTGTCGATCTTGCCGGCGGACGGCAGAAATTTTTTGAGCGCAAGCGC
>Ga0193751_1002064_pt1 | contig 12397 bp, 13 predicted proteins | sample L1c2metaG_FD_143050 | JGI IMG/M metagenome (GOLD analysis project Ga0193751, IMG submission 143050) | Soil microbial communities from a riparian zone of the East river system, Colorado, United States - L1c2 | ecosystem: Environmental > Terrestrial > Soil > Riparian zone | place: USA: East River... | reverse complement strand
AAAGGCCTTCTTGAACTTCTGCATCCGACCCCCTCCATGATCTGGGAGTCGTCTTCAGAATCCGTCTTGCCTTCCAATGCAATAGCCAGCGAAAATCCATATGCGATTCCCCTGCCCTTGTGGGGGAGGGTTAGGGAGGGGGGTAGCCGCGAGTCCGGTGCTTGTGGCTTACCCCTCTCCCCACAAGGGGCCCACAAGGGGGGAGGGAGCCGAGCGGTGAATGCCGCGCGAGCGCATCTTGTTGTCCGCCCTCAATCACCGCGCCCGCGTCAGCGCCAGCCAGATGCCGCCGCCGATCATGAAGCCGCCGGAGACGCGCGACAATAGCCGCGTGCGGCGCGCCGAGAAGAACAAGCGCGCGCGGCCCGCGAGCAGCGCGTAGATCGAATCGGTGATCGCGCCCGTGATCATGAAGGTGACGCCAAGCAATGCGACCTGCGAGATGTGGTCCTGGCGCAAGTCCACGAATTGCGGAATGAACGCGCCGAAGAACACCAGCACCTTGGGATTGCTGAGCAGCACCAGAAACCCCTGCAGAAAAAACCCGCCGCGCGGCGGCGGCGGCGCCTGCGCATCGACGCCCGCGACCAGGGCGCGGATCAGCTTGATGCCGAGCCAGACCAGATAGGCGGCGCCGGCAAAGCGCACCCAATCGAACCAATAGCCCATGGTCGCCATCAGCGAGGTCAGCCCGATCGCGACAATGCCGATCACGATCGCTAGCCCCGCCTGCACGCCGGCGATGTTGGTGAGCGCCGCGCGCGTGCCGTGCCGCAGGCCGTTGGCGATGACCAGCGTCACCACTGGACCCGGCAACAGCGCCAGCGCGATGCAGGCGGCGACGAAGGCGAAGTAGACCTGGAGGGACATCAGGGGTTAGCTTTCTTGTGGGCGAACTTTTCCAATTTCGGCGATTAGATCATGATGCGATCGAGCGGAATCGCATCATGATCTCGTCTCTTTGTTTGAGCATGACCGGTTTCCACTTTGCGCTAACGCGGCCCTTCGGGTCCGGATCATGCTCTAGCTGGCCTTACGAATCCGTGTGGCAGTCGGCCGTTTCTCTTTCTTCACAATCTTGGTCAGAACGGCGTCAATCCGAGCCTGCCAACCTGGTCCCTGGCCTCTGAAGTGTGTAACGACCATCGGGCTCAGGCGGATCGATACCGGTACTTTCTTAGGCGCTTTTTGCGTGCCGCGGTGCTTCCCGAATTTGGAGAGGACATCCGCCGGCAAAACGTCTCTGGGCGCTTTTGCCTTCGCGAAGTCACCCTGTGTCCACTCGGGGTTATCAACGTCGGTTTTTTTTCGAGAGGTCATAATTCTTGATCTCCTGTTCTGTAGCAGGTCGGAGGCTGATCGCACGAATTCTCTTGCTACCTGACTTTCTGTCTTCGGTGACCGTGAAGGCGAGCGCATAGGCTTTGGTGCCGATGAAACCGAAAGCGCGGTATCTCGTCTCGCCGTAGTTTTTGCGCCTGTCCTCCAGGATTGTGGCCGGGGAAAACTCGGAAGTTCGCGCCAAGCGGATACCGTGTTTGAGCAAGTTCGACGCGTCTTTTTCGGGTCAAACTCGATATCCATAACTTAATTGTATATACGATTAAATAGCTATGGTCAAGTGAGGTGAAGGTGATTGGTGATGAGCCTGACAACGCCTGATAAGATCCGGAGCCTTCAGAGAAAGCTCTACTGCAAAGCACAAAATCCTAGCAGGGAGCATTAGCGCGGGCGAAAGCGGCAACCGCCAATCAGCACACTGCCAGCAGGAAATTTGTGACACGGCCAGATTTGAAAATTGGGAGGAAGCCAGGAAAGCCAGTGCCGCTCACCGCCCATCCATGATGGCCGTCATCCATTTCTTCATTGCCGTCGAGCCGAGAAAATCCAGCGCCGCCCGCTGGACGTCCGGCGCAGCACCGCTGCCCTTCGCCACCGCGACCATGAGGTCGCAGCCGCGCGATACCGCGATGCCGACAGCGGCATGCCGCGCGCCGTCGGTCAAATGCAGATCATAGGCCCGTAACCGTCCCGGCATGTCGGCGATCTGCGTCGCCCTTCCCGCTTGCAGCGGAACGAAGCGCTCGCTCATCAGATCGAGATCGGCGACGCGATCGACCTCGTCGTCATCGGCAACGCCGGTGTCGCAATTGCAGAAGCCGACCTTGGGCCGCACATAAACCTCGACCTCGCCGCCGCACGCCTCGGTTTCGCAGCGGAAGGCGCGCCCGGCGGGCCAGCCGTCGCGCGGAAACGGCCAGGCGATTTCACGCCAGCCCTCGTGTGGGCTGCGGACCTGCTGATAACCGGCGACGCCGGAGGCGGCGCAAATCGCCACGGCAAACGCTGATATCAATAGTCCACGCATCTCATCTCACCGTTCACGGCAACCCGGCCACGGCGCGCGCCGGGCCGGTCAATTCCAGAATATGCAGGCCGGTGTTGGCGCGATCGACGATATAGATGTAGCCGCGCTCGTCAGTCTCGACATTATTGGTCTGGATCGCGACCTTGCAGCGATCCTTGCCGTCGATCTTGACGCAGCGCTTGTCGGTCGACGCCGTGATCGCCGGGATGAAATAGCCGACTTCGGTCGGGTGGTAGGGATCGCGGACGTCGATCGCACGCACGCCGGCATTGAAGAACGAGATGAACGCCATCTTCTTGTAGTAGACCGGCGCCATGCTTTCGTTGGAGGAGTGCGCGCCGAACCGCCCTCCCCGCTCGCAGAATGCGCCGCTCGATTCCTTGGCGGTGTAGCTCGAAATCATCATTGGGCGGTTTTCGACCGTGACGTCGGCAAACCAGACCATCTGCCGCGGCTCGTTGCATTCATTGACGATCTCCTCGTCGACGATCATGACGATGTCGCGGCTGTTTTCCTTGTCGTGAGCGAATTCGGCGATCGGCATCTTCAGCATCGGAAAGGTGGTGTGGGCGCCGTTGAAGGCCGACATCGCAAGCCGCGAGATTTCCGGATAACGAAGGTTTTCCGGCGTCGGTTCCTTCGGCCCGTTGAGCAGCTTGTCGCGATCGACGATCTGCAGGAAGCCGCCCTTGTCGGTGCCGTATCCGAAATAGACGCGGTTGCCTTCCGGGCCGGCCGAGATCGGCCCGTGCAATTCGGTCGGCACCGCGCCGGTTGAACCCGGCTCCTGGCCGGGAAGACCGAAATCGCGGATCTTCACCGGGTGCGCGGGATCGCCGAGGTCGTAGATTTGCGTCATGCGCCGCGTGCGCCAATCGGGCGCGCCCGACACCAGGAAGGCGATGCCGGTGTCGCATTCCCACCAGTTCTTGTGGGTGTCCTTCAAGCCGTCGATCCGCGTGACCAGGGTTGGGTTGGCGGGATCGGCGACGTTCCAGATTTCATGCGCCGCGCCGCCGAAGGTACGCAGCATGTAGACCGCATTGGGATCGCCCTTGGGCAACGATTTGCCGTCGCAGACGCGCACCATCTGCGCGCCGCCGCCTTCATACTTTCCTTCCTGGCCGGGGATGTGATGCAGATATTTCGGCTGCGCGGGATCGGTGACGTCGATGATGGAAGTGCCGTTCGGCTCGGCCTTGCCGGTGATCGGATTGACCGGACTGGGAATCGCCTCGGTTCCGCCGTGATGGCCGATATAGGCGATCCAGCGCTCGCCCTGATGGTGGATGGTCGGCTGATAGGCGCTGCGCGCCTGCAGGTCGTTGTAGCCAACCAGTTTCATATTGGAGGCTTCGTGCGGCGCCCCAATCACTTGGCTCTGGATGACCTGGCCCTGGGCGAGCGCGCTGCCGCCGATGAAGATAAATGCCGCGAGATAAGCCGCCGGTTTGACGTATCGGTTCATGTTTTTCCACCCAGGCTGTGAAAACCAATCTGTGTTGGCTGATGCGCGAACGCTAGCACAGCCAATTGCGGTCGCCAAAGCACCCCCTTGACATGCAACCATTTGGTTGCCTATTATCCCAGTTATGGATTCTCCCAGCTATGGATGAAGTCTTCAAAGCGCTGGCCGATGCGTCGAGACGGTCGTTGCTCGACAGGCTTCACGCCAAAAACGGTCAGACCCTGAACGAACTCTGCGACGGCCTCGCCATGACGCGGCAGGCCGTGACCAAGCACCTTGCTCTTCTCGAGGCCGCCAACCTCGTCACCACCTTCAGGCACGGCCGCGAGAAGCTGCACTACCTCAACCCGGTCCCGATCCATCAGATCGGCGAGCGTTGGATCAAGAAATTCGAGCGCGGCAAGCTCACCACACTCAGCGAATTGAAACGGCAACTGGAGAAGCGCGATGAGTAAACCGGAATTCGTCTACACCACCTACATCGAGACCTCGGCGGAAAAACTCTGGCATGCACTGACCGACGGCGACTTCACCGAGCGCTACTGGTTCGGCGGCCGCGTCACCTCCGACTGGAAGGTCGGATCATCGTTCGATATCGCCAAGAACCGTCAACCGATCGTCAAGGGCAAGGTGCTGGAATCGGATCCGCCGAAGCGGCTCGCCTATACCTGGGACGCCTGCTCCGACGAAAGCAATCACGAACGCACCTCACGGGTCACTTTCGACCTCGAGCCGCGCGGCACGGTCATCAAACTGACGGTCACGCACGACAACCTCGACGAGGGCAGCAAGACCCTCCGCGATATTTCCGGCGGCTGGCCGATGGTGCTCGCGAGCCTGAAGAGCATTCTCGAAACCGGGCGCCCGCTGCCATTGGGCCTCAAGTCGAGTTCGCAGAAGGAGGCGGCCCGTGCGTAAGCCAGAATTCGTCTACGTCACCTATATCGAGACCACGCCGGAAAAGCTCTGGCATGCCTTGACCGATGGCAATTTCACCGAACGTTACTGGTTCGGCGCCCGGCTCAGGTCGGACTGGAAGGTGGGCTCATCATTCGAGATGGTGCGAAGCGATGGCACCGTTTCCGACGCCGGCAAGGTCGTCGAATGCGACCCGCCGCGGCGGTTGGCCTATACGTTCGTCAATCAATCGGACAGGTATCGAAACGAATTCCCCGCGCTTGCGACGTTCGTGCTCGAGCCGTATGGCAGTCTCGTCAAGCTGACGCTGACGCATGAGGGCTTTGCCGAGGGCAGCAAGTTTCTGGAAGGCATCTCCAAGGGGTGGCCCGCCATCCTCTCCAGCCTCAAGAGCATACTTGAAACCGGACGGCCGCTTGAGATCCCATACGCCGCGCTGAAACTCGACGCTTGAGAATCTGATGAACATCGATCAATTCAAACCGGCAACCGTTTACACGATCTACATCGCCTCCACGCCGGAGAAGGTCTGGCACGCACTGACCTCGGCCGAGTTCAGCCGGAAGTATTTCTTCGGCAATGCGGTCGAAGTCGATTTGAAAATCGGCGGCGCGTATATCGTACGCACGCCGGATGGCGCGCCGCACATCAGCGGCGAAGTGATCGAATGCGATCCGCCGAAAAGGTTGACGGTCACCTTCAACGTCAACTGGCCCGAATTGATCGAAAAGCTGGGGCCGACGCTGGTGACCTACGAGATCGAGCCGGCCGGCGAGGCGGTCCGGCTGACCATGACCGAGGCGCACGACCGGCCGCTCGACGACGACATCCTCTCCGGCGGCCGCCAGGGCTGGCCGGCGATCCTCTCGAGCCTCAAGAGCCTGCTGGAAACCGGAACGCCGCTCACGATCAAAATGTCGCCGCCGCAGCGAATGCTGGCGGCGCTGAAGAAGATGGGGATCGCGACGCCCGGATAGCGCGTGTCCCGGACGCGGTGCAGCGTTCTCCCGGCGATGCGAAGTATCGTCCGGTAACGCTGCTCCGCAGAGCCGGGACCCACCGTTGCTTTCGCCATGCAGCCATGAGCCCCGGATCAGCAGCGCATCACACCGCAAGAGCGGCGCGCTGCGCAGCATCCGGGGCACGGGCCCTTCGTCCTCGCGCCGCGTGCATGAGCGCCCCCTCGCCCCGCTCTTCTTCGCGGGGAGAGGGTGGGGTGAGGGGCCTTTTTCCGCGTACTCCGAAGCAGTTAAGTTCGCGGAGACTCCCCCTCACCCGGATCGCATCTCCGATGCGATCCGACCTCTCCCCGCGAGCGGGGCGAGGTGAAGAGCAAACTATCCCAGCGCCCGCAGCTCCCGCCGCAGCACCTTGCCGGTGGCCGTCATCGGCAGGGTGTCGGTGAATTGCACGAAGCGCGGATATTCGTGCGCGGCGAGCTGCAGTTTCACAAAGTCCTGGATCTCGCGCGCGAGTTGCTCGCTTGGCGAAAAGCCCGGACGCAGCACGATCCACGCCTTGATCGATTCGGTGCGGACCGGATCAGGAATCCCCACCACCGCCGACATCGCCACTGCCGGGTGCTTCAGCAGGGTGTCTTCGATTTCGGATGGCCCGATGCGATAGCCGGCGCTGGTGATCACGTCGTCCTCGCGGCTGACGTACCAGAAATAGCCGTCTTCGTCCTGACGGCCGAGATCGCCGGTGAGCAGGAATTCGCCAGCGAATTTCTTGCGCGTCGCTTCCGGATTTTTCCAGTATTCGATCATGGTGATGGGGTTCGGCTGGCGCACGCCGATGATGCCGCGCTCGCCACGCGGCAATTCCCTGCCCTTGTCGTCGACGATGCGCACGTCGAAGCCGGGTGTGGCTTTGCCCATCGAGCCCGGCCGGATCGGAAACAGCTTTCCGTTGTTGCCGACCGCGAGATTGCATTCGGTCTGGCCGAACACCTCATGGGCCTCGATGCCGAAGGTCGCGCGCACCCAGTCCAACAGCTCGACGCCGAGCGTCTCTCCGCCGGTGAAGATGCTGCGCAGCTTGACGCCTGAATGCTTGACCTCGGCCTGCCGCATCAATTTCAGCGCGGTCGGCGGCAGGAACACGTTGCGCACGGCGTGATCCGCCATCAGTTGCATGGCGGCGTGCGGATCGAACTTCTTGGCGCGGTGCCCGACCACCGGCACGCCGTGATACCAGGCCGGGAATAGCGCGTCGAACAATCCGCCGATCCAGGCCCAGTCGGCGGGCGTCCACATCACGTCGCCCGGTTTGGGGAAGAAATCATGTGTCATCTCGATATTGGGGAGATGGCCAAGCAGCACGCGGTGGGCGTGCAGCGCGCCTTTCGGATTGCCGGTCGTGCCCGAGGTGTAGATGATGATGGCGGGATCATCGGCCAAAGTATCGACGGTCGGAAACTCCGCGGACGCCGCCTTGATTTGCCGCCAGAACGATTTCGCACCAACGGCAGCCTCATCGCCGATCAGATAGACGTTCGCAAGCTCCGGAAGCCGGTCGCGGATCTTCGCAAGTTTCTCCCAACCGCCCGCATCGGTGACGACGGCTTTCGCGCCGGAATTCGACAGCCGAAATGCCAGCGCGTCCTCGCCGAACAGCGCAAACAGCGGGATCGACACCAGGCCGGAGCGAAACGCCGCCAGATGCGCGATCGGCAGTTCCAGCGACTGCGACAGGAACACCGCGACACGATCGCCGCGCTTCAGACCATCGGCCTTCAGCACATTGGCGAAACGGCGCGACATATCGGCGACCTCGTCGAACGAGGTTTGCTGCGCGGCCCCGTCTTCATCGACATAGACCAGCGCCAGGCGCTTGCTGCCGTCGGCATGGCGGTCGCAGCAAGCGGTCGCGATGTTGAACCGCGCCGGGATGTCCCAGCGGAATTCGCGAGTGAGTGTCTCGTAGCTGGAGGTCTCAGTCAGCATTGCGACGGTTCTTTCTTCACCTCTCCCCGTTCTTCACGGGGAGAGGTCGCGAGAGCAGCGAGCGGGTGAGGGGCTCTTACCACAAACACCGTGATTGCGGAGAGCCCCCTCACCCGAAGGCTTCGCCTTCGACCTCTCCCCGCAGGCGGGGCGAGGTTAAGAAAACCAGGCCATCAGCGCCTCGCCCGCTCCATCGCCAATTCCGCCTCGAGGCTTGCGAGATCGCGATAGATCGAGGCGACCGCGAGCACGCGTCCGCCGCGCTTATATCGCAGCAGGCAATCTTTCGCGGCGATATTGCCATCCACCGCGATTTCGTCCCATTTCTCGGCGTGACCGACATAGTTGATCGGCACGTCGTAATGCTGGCTCCAGAAGAACGGCACGGCATCGAAGACTTCGCGCGCGCCCAGCATGTTGCGCGCCGCGGTCTGGCCCTGGCGTTCCGCCACCACCCAGTGTTCGACACGAATGGCTTCGCCGGAATGGGTGTCCGGCCATCGCGCAATATCGCCGGCCGCGTAGATGCCGGGCACGCTGGTTTCGAGATAGGCGTTCACCGTGACGCCGCGGTCGATCGCCAGCCGTGCCGTTTCGGCCAAAGCAAGACGCGGCCGCACACCGACACCGACCACCACCACATCGGCCTCGATCGCGCCGCCGCTCTTGAGCGTGGCGCGTTTGCCGTCGATCGACGTCACGGTATCGCCGAGATGAAAGATGACGCCGTGCTCCTCATGCAGCGCCCGAACGAAGTCGCCCATTTCCGGCCCGAGCACGCGCTCCATCGGCCGCTGCTCGAGGCCAACGACGTGAACCTCGATGTCCCGGGCGCGCAACGATGCCGCCGCCTCAAGCCCGATAAAGCTCGCCCCGATCACCATCGCGCGGCGCGCGCCGCTCGCTGACGCAAGGATCGCGCGGCAATCGGTTAGCGTACGCAACACATGAACATGGGGCTGGTCCACGCCTGGGATCGGCAGGCGCACCGGCTCCGCCCCGGTCGCCAGCAGCAGACGGTCATAGGCGATGGCTTCGCCGCGCGCGAGAATCACTGCTCTCGCCTTGGTATCGATCGATGCGACCTCCGCCCCGAGCCGCAGATCGATCCCAGAATCGGCGTAATAACTCTCGGGGCGCAACGGCAGCCAGTCCTCGGGCACGCTGCCGGCGAGGTAGTCCTTCGACAGATTGGGCCGGTCCACTGGTACGGCCGCTTCACTGCTCAGCATCACGATGCTGCCGCGAAACTCTTGCCGCCGCAGCATCTCGGCGGCGGCAAACCCGGCGGCACCTCCGCCGACGATCACGATTTTGGCGGGCGCCTCGACGGCGTGATGAGCGCGCGGTTTAGGCTGCTCGCGCTTTTGCCGGACGAAAATGCGGTTGCCTTCGTGCTCGACCCTCCAGACCGCGAGTGAATTGAACGCCGGTGCGCGGGTCGCTTCGCCTGTGCGCAAGTCGAAACAGGCGTGGTGCCACGGACAACGGACGCTTTCTCCCTCGACAAGGCCTTCGGCGAGCGGACCGTGATAGTGGCTGCAATGGGCGTCGATGGCGAAAATCAGGGATCCCGAGCGCACCAGCAGCACGTCATCGTCGCCGACATGCCCGAGCAGGGTCGCGCCGGAGAATTCGGAGAGCGCAACACCTAGGGACAGATCGGGACCTGCGGGTGCGGCTTTTTCGTCTGCCATGTGTTCCTCCGCTGCTTGAAACTATCCCGTCAGCGCCGCCTTCACCATACCGCTGGCCTTGCCGAAATCCATCTGGCCGGCGTATTTCGCCTTCAAGACCCCGATCACCTTGCCCATGTCCTTCATTCCCGCAGCGCCGGTCTCGGCGATGGCGGCGGCGATCGCCGCTTTCACGTCGGCTTCCGACATTTGCTTGGGTAGATAGGCGGAGATGATGGCGATTTCTTCGCGCTCCTGGGCGGCGAGCTCGGCGCGGCCGCCCTTGTCGTACAACTCGACCGATTCCTGGCGCTGCTTGATCATTTTCTGGAACACGCCAAGCAGGTCCGCGTCGCTGAGCGGCGGTTTTCCTTCCCCGCGCGCGGCGATATCGGCGTTCTTGATGGTCGAATTGACCATCCGCAGCGTCGAGAGCTTGCGCTCGTCCTTGGCCCGCATCGCGTCCTTGACCGCGTTGTTGATATCCTCGCGCAGCATCGTCTGTTTTCCTCTCGCAAACTGTGAGCCCGCATCCCCGCAAGCCCTGATCTAGGCGCTTCGCAACCAACCGACAACTCTAGTACCCGCTTTGCGAAGTTCGTGATCCGGCTAACGCATCCTCGCAAACGAACTTCGGAAAGCAAAGGGTACTAGCAAGCCTATGATGCTAGTGCCGCTTTTCGATTTGAAGTTCCTGTTCGAGTTTGCCGCGGGTGCTGCAGGAACTTCAAATCGGCGGCACTAGTGCCGCGCCGCGGTATTAAATCCGCATCCACTCGACCAGGGCCGCCGCGGTCGCCTCCGGCTGTTCGGGCTGCGGGAGGTGGCCGCAATGCGCAAGGATCACGAGTTTCGCATGGTGAATGCCGTCCGCCATTTCCCGCGACAACGAATTCGGGATGGTGTTGTCCTCGTCGCCGGTCAGGACCAGCGTCGGGCATTTGATCCAGGCCAGCGCCGGGCGTGAATCCGGCCGGCCCATCATGGCGGTGTGCTGGCGGACAAAGGCGTCTACGCCGAGATCGTCGCCCATGTCGTAGACCAGTTGGCGGAGTGCCGCGTCGCCGCGGCGTGATGGATGCACGAAGCCCAGAAACAGCTCATCGAGGATGGCGCGAAATTCGCCCGCTTGCGCCCGCGCGATCTGACTTTTGCGCCGGCTGGTCGCCTCTGGCGTGTCGGGGCGCGCCTGGGTGTTGATCAGCGCCAGCTTTGCCACCCGCTCCGGCGCCTGCCGCATGATTTCGAAGGCGACATAGCCGCCCATCGAATGCCCCGCCAGCGCGAACCGCGGCGGCGCCTCGGCGAGAATCCGCCGCGCGATCGCGCCGATATTGTCGTCGCGAATGTGGTTGGCCACCGTCACCGGGCCGAGCCGCCACAAAGCGGGCACCACGGGGGCGAATATTCGGGGCGACGACACCAGACCCGGAACCAGCAAAATCGGCATCGTATTGTCCATTCGGGGGCTCCGAATCTGGAAATCTCGGGAAAAAAGACGGATAGCGGCGGCCGGCAGATTAAGTGCCCGGCGTCGCCTGTCAAATATGCGCCAACCGCATGTGATTAGCCGGCTTCCGGCTTTGACGCCTTCGAATGCGAAGACTATGTAATGCGCTCATGACACAAACCGAACATGCCTCCGCCTGGCCGGACCACAAACCGACCGCGCTTCTTGTGCTGGCCGATGGCACCGTGCTGGAAGGCTTTGGCCTTGGCGCGGAGGGCCATGCGGTTGGCGAGGTCTGCTTCAACACCGCGATGACCGGCTATGAGGAGATCCTCACCGATCCCTCTTATGCCGGCCAGCTCATCACCTTCACCTTTCCCCATATCGGCAATGTCGGCACCAACGACGAAGACATCGAGACGGTGAACATGGCGGCGACGCCCGGCGCGCGCGGGGTGATTTTGCGCACCGGCATCACCGACCCCTCCAACTACCGCGCCACGCGCCATCTCGACCAATGGCTGAAGGCGCGCGGCATCATCGGCCTTTCCGGAATCGACACCCGCGCGCTGACCGCGCTGATCCGCGAGAAGGGCATGCCAAACGCCGTGATCGCCCACGCCGAAGACGGCGTGTTCGATCTGCACGGCTTGAAGGAAGAGGCGCGCGAGTGGCCGGGGCTCGAGGGCATGGACCTGGTGCCGATGGTCACCTCTGGCCAGCGCTTCACCTGGGACGAAACGCCGTGGCTATGGGAAACAGGGTTCGGCCGCCAGACCGAGCCCGAGTTCAACGTGGTCGCGATCGACTACGGCATCAAGCGCAACATTCTGCGGCTGCTCGCCGGCGTCGGCTGCAAGATCACGGTGGTGCCGGCGACCACTTCGGCCGAAGACATCCTGGCGATGAAGCCCGACGGCGTGTTCTTGTCGAACGGCCCCGGCGATCCCGCCGCGACCGGCAAATATGCGGTGCCGGTGATTGCGCAGGTGATCAAATCGGGCACGCCGACATTCGGCATTTGCCTCGGCCACCAGATGCTCGGGCTCGCGGTCGGCGCCAAGACCAAGAAGATGCATCAGGGCCATCACGGCGCCAATCATCCGGTCAAGGACGAAACCACCGGCAAGGTGGAAATCACCTCGATGAACCACGGCTTCGCGGTGGACCAGGCGACGCTGCCGAAGGGCGCCACGCAAACTCATATCTCGCTGTTCGACGGCTCCAATTGCGGCATCCAGCTCGACGACAGGCCGGTGTTCTCGGTGCAGTATCACCCGGAAGCCTCGCCGGGGCCGCGCGACTCGCATTACCTGTTCCAGCGCTTTGCGGACCTGATGCGGGCGAATAAGCGCGGGTAGGTGTTTGTTCGTCATTGCGAAGAGCACTTGCGACGAAGCAATCCACCGTTTCGGCGTCATGGATTGTTTGGCGGAGCCTGTCATCGGGCGCGCATTCGCGCGACCCGTTGGCTCGCAATGACGGGAATTCGTCATTGCCGGGCTTGACCCGGCAATCCATCTTCTTTGAAAAGTGATGGATGCCCGGATCGGGTGCGGGCATGACGAT
>Ga0193751_1002063_pt1 | contig 12409 bp, 11 predicted proteins | sample L1c2metaG_FD_143050 | JGI IMG/M metagenome (GOLD analysis project Ga0193751, IMG submission 143050) | Soil microbial communities from a riparian zone of the East river system, Colorado, United States - L1c2 | ecosystem: Environmental > Terrestrial > Soil > Riparian zone | place: USA: East River... | reverse complement strand
CGCCTGGTGATCAAGACCTCTGCCCCGGCCTCCACGGCGCGGATGAGCCGCGAGAGGTCGCGCCGTGCGACGGTCATCGAGACGACCGTCACGTCTGGACGGATCTGTCGGCGGCAGCGGCGCTCGGTCCGCCTCGGGCAGAACGTGACGATCGGCCCTCGATCCAGCCGGCCACGTCGCCCCATGTCCAGACGGGTCCGGCGGCGAGCTGGGCGATCGGTCGAGGAAAGGTGGCGTGCCGACGCCGCCAGGACTGGATGGTGCTGATTGGGCGTGCCGAGCGCCGGGCGATCTCGGCGACGCTCACCAGCTCTTGACCAGATCCATATGGCGTCGCACCGTCGCTGAGCCGATGTCGCCCTCCGGGGGCTTGCGGCGCGAGCGTGGTGAAGCCCTCGGCCTGGAAGTCCCGATCGAAGGCGAACGCTGCGGTCAGCCCGAGTTGGCGCATGACGAGGAAGCTGGCGTGATCCACGAGTGATGGCCCGGTTGGCCGCGTCAGAAAGGCGGCCAATGCGGCCCGATGCGTTGGTTCGTCGACCCAGACATGGGCGATCGCCGGGAGGATCTCGTGGGCGAGACGGACGGCCATGGCCGCCCCGAGGCGGCGCCGACTGAGCGCGAGCGCCTCTACGACGACGTAGTTGTGCGTGACGAGATCCCCTGGGGCGAGGCTCATGAAGACCGCCGTTGCGCGGCCATGGTTCGCGTCGTCCTCGTCGAGTAGCGCAAACAGCGCCGAGGTATCGACGAGCCCTTTCACCAACGCTCCTCCCCCAGGTAGTCGTCGTGGCGCTCGCTGACATCGCCCAGGCCGGAGTGGCCGCCTCCGACAGCCGCGAGGGCCCGCTCCCATCGCACACACTGCGCGGCGTCGTCCAACGCGTCATTGATCAGCTCCCGGATCACCGCGGCCATCGGCCGATCCCCCGCCTCGGCCCGCTGCGCGATCTCGGCAAACTGCTCGTCGGTGAGTTGCACCTGCAGCCTTCGCATGTGCGAGATGGTAGCAGACGCCTCAATCATGCCATAATCATCCGCTCCCTCGGTGCATATGACTGAGTGCACCGAGACGATGCGCGAGCCGCGCCAGGGTGGCGGCGCGATCCACCTCGGGATCTGGATGCCCTACCAGCAGGCCGAGGCGCGCCTCCAGGCGGCCCTCGCCGCCGGGGGCCACCTCGTCCGCGAGCGCCCCGGCGTGGTGGACCCTCGCCGATGCGGCCGGCAACGAGGCCGACATCGCCACCATCAAGGGCCGCGACTGATCGCCCCGGCGACCCGACTCGAGTCGTCCCTCAGCTGGGCGGCCAGCGCTTGTCGATCTCGGCCATCCGCTCGCGGACGATGGCCTCGACGACGACCGTCGACATCCGCTCGGTCGGGGCGAACTGGATCGTGCCCTTCGCGGTCTTGAGGTTCTTGAACTCGGCGGCGTGGGCCGCCTGGACGTCGGGGCTCATCGGGTAGAAGGCGCAGTGCTTCGCCCAGCCGGCGTACGACACGAGGAAGCGGTCGCGGTACCGGAACCCCGGCATCTGGTAGACGATCGACTCGACGGCCTCGGGCGCGGCCTCCCGGATCGTGGCCCGGAGGTCCTCGAGCGCGGCGCGGTGCTCCGGCGGCTGGCCCGCGAGGTAGGCCTCGATCAGGGCGAGGTCGGCACCTTGCGACGCGGCGCCGCCCACGGTCTTCGGCATCGTCGAGGAGTCTAGGCCGGAGCGACCCGACAGGCCCAGTAGAGGAAGAGCGGGATGTCCGCCGCGGCATGGACGGCGAGGACGATCGCGAGGGAGTTCGTTCGCCGCGCGATGACCCCGGCGACGAAGCCCGCCGCGATCATCGCGATGGCCGTCGGCAGCACCGGTCCGACGAAGTCCGGGCCTGTGTGAGTCAGCCCGAACACGATGGCCTGGGCGAGGTTTGCCCCGACGATCCCAAGGCTCGGCGCGAGCCAGACCCGCATCGCGCCGCGGTAGGCCAGCTCCTCGGCGAGGGCATTCGAGACCGCGAAGAGCGCGGCCGGCAGGAACGCCAGAGGCTGGCTCAGGTCCAGCGCGTACGAGCCGAAGAACGAGCCACCGACGCCCTGCTCGCCGAGCAGGCCCGCGGCCCAGATCGCCAGCGGGGCGGCGAGGATCAATCCCACGAGTGCGACGAGCATGGTCCGCCGGGATCCGATCCGGAGGCCGAGCTCGCCCCAGCTTGCGCCGCGATCTGCCACCAGCGCAGCGACCGTCACGAGCCCGATGAAGGCCTCGAGGAACCGCCACACCGCGGGCGGCGAGAGCGGGTTCGCGCAGTCGGCGCCGGTCGGGTCGGCGAGCGGTTGCGGGAACGAGCCCCAGGCGAGGATCGCTGCCACGGGAAGGACGCCAGCCAGGGCCGATGCCGCCGCTCCGGTCCGCCCACCGCGCCAGCGGGCGAGACCGTACGCGACGAGGAGGGCCATCAAGAGGAACGGCCGGACGGGCACGACGAGCGCTGCCGTCCCCACGAGGACGACCAGAGCGAGGCTCAGCCAGGGCGGTCGCCGGCCGCGAAGCCCCCGCGCCGACCAGCCCGCGTCATGCATGCCCGAATGATGGCCGCCGGGGTTGCTGCTGCGTTGGCCGGCGGCGTCAGGCGGCAGCGTTGCTGCCCGTCAGGATCACGAGCGACACGCCCGGCGGCCGCGTCCCCGCGGCCGTGTCGGCCAGGAGGCCCGCCCACGACGCTGCGGCGGCGCCCTCCGCGGTGGTGCCGGTCGCAGCACGGAGCTCGACCTCGGCGGCGCGGAGCTGCTCCTCCGAGACGAGCAGGAGATCGTCAACGCGGCCCACCAGCATGTCGAGCGCCTCCGGGACCGGGACGCGGCAGGCGATCCCCTCGGCGTAGGTCGCGGCGGTCGGCGTCTCCACGATCCGGCCCTCGCGGATCGACTGGACCATGCATGATGCCTCGGCGGCGGCCACGCCCACGATCCGGCACGTCGGCGCGGCGTGCCTCAGCCACGCGCCGATCCCCACGAGGAGCGCGCCGTTGCCCAGCGGGACGTACGCGTTCGCGAGGGCCGGCAGGTCGCCGGCGTTCACGCCGTCGGTGACCTCGAGCGCGATCGTCGCGGCGCCCGCGGCGATCCACGGATCCTGGCCATCGACCAGCAGGTAGGCGTCACGCTCCCGCGCGAATCGCTCGGCCGCCTCGCGGGCGGCGTCGAAGTCGTGCCCGGCCTGGACGACCGTCGCCCCAAGGCCCCGCATCCGCTCGAGCTTCACGGGATTGGCGTGCTCGTCCGCGAACACCACCGCCTGAATTCCAAACGCTCGCGCCGCGTAGGCGAGACCCTGGCCGAAGTTCCCGGTCGAGGCGGCGACCACCGGCCGGCTCACGCCCGCCCTCCCCTCCCCGACCAGCGATTCGACCCCGAGCCAGGTCCCGCGGCCCTTGAACGAACGGATCGGGTTCACCGATTCGACCTTGATGACGACCGCATCCGCGGCGCGCGCCGTCAGCGCCTCGTTGACGTACTGCGGGGAGGATCGGAATGCCGCCGGGATCCGAGCGGCGGCGGCGCGGATGGCCGCTGGCTCGAGCTGGGGATCGTGTCGGGCCTGAAACGGCACGCGCCGACCTCCGCGATCGATCGCCGGGGACAACGAAATGCCCGAAGGAACCGCCGGCTCACCTGAGGCGTTCCATCGAACTCCGCTTGCGCGAGGCTCGACTCGTCGATGCAAGCACCGACCGGTCCGCTCCTGATGGTCCAGGGCCCCTCCGGGCAAGACGCAATGTACGGGCCGCCGGCGGCCCCTGGGAAGCGGCTTATCCACGAGTTTCTGTCCGCGAATCGGGAAACGCGCCGTCGGGTCCACACCCGATCCACGGATCGATGCACATGGCCCGTGCAGGACCGCGAGCCGTTGTGGTACCGCGTGCCGCGGTCGACGTCGGGCGGCGCCCGGCACGGAGTTGCGCCCGGCGCCGAGTTGCCGAGTGCTGCCGAGTCGCCCCGGTTCGCTTTCAAATACCCGTCCCAGTAGTGCAATCCAGCTCCGCGCGCCGATCGAGAGCGGAAAACGTCCCGGCGTGAGCGTGGCGCGGGATGAATGGGGGCGCCGGCAAGGCGGCGCGGAGCCGAAATGCTGGATTGCACTACTCAGGCTGGTATCTGGGAAAAACCATTGGCCTGTGGATCGGCGGTTGGCCCGATAGCGGGCGGCCCGATCGGCGGAACACGTCGGACGTCGCGGCGCGGCCTGGCAACCGTTGCCAACTATCGACCACAGCGGTGCAAGCCAACCGTCGTGAGCTTCGGGGGCCCGAGAACTTCTCCCGGGCTGAGCGTGGCGCGGGATGAAATCGGCGCCCATACGGGCCGCGCGGGGCAGAAGTGGCGGCTAGCACCAGCCACGTCGATAGTTGCCGAGTGGTGCCGCCGCGTGCCGCCCGCCGCCTGGCCCGCGTGTCGCCGGGTGCCGTCCCTGGCGCGTGCCGCGTCCCGCCGAGGTCCCGCGGCAAAAAGCCGACCTCGCCGGGAATCAAAAACGCCCAGAGGAACCGCCGCACTCCGTTCCGACCCCCCGCTCGAGATGCAAGCACCTCGCTCGAGTTGCCAATGCAAGCATCGGCAGATCGGTGGTTGTTCGTGGCCCCTCTGGGCAAGACGAAGAATAGGTGGGGGCCCTACCGGAGCGGAACCCCACTTATCCACGACTTTCGGGGTTGCCGGGTCGATTTCACCGCCCTCGTCCACAGCCCGTCCACGGCGCCGCACCGAGCCATGCTCAGCGGCCCATCGCCCGGGCCTCCGAGGATCAGGTCTCCGACGACTCGGGCCCGGGCGGATTCGCGACCGCGGTAGCGCCAGGGGCGGCGCCATTCGCGGCGGCGGCGGCGGCAACGGCGAAGGCCGAGGCAACCGCCTGCAACTCCCCCGCGAGGCCGGGTGCCACGTGCCCGCGGATCCGGACGTCGCGCTCGCCGTACTCGAGCTCCACCGTCCCGCGCTCGCGGATCCGCGCCAGCAGCTCCCCCGCCGTGTACGGCAGGTGGACGTCGACCGAGACCCACAGCGAGGCGAGCAGCGCCGCGAGCTCCGCCCGCAGCGTGTCCAGGCCGTAACCGGTCAGGGCCGACACGAAGACCTGGCCGCCGATCGCCGGCGCCGCAAGCTCCCCGTCGCGCGCCGCGCTGTCGACGAGATCGACCTTGTTGAACACGAGCAACCGCGGCTTCTCACCGGCGCCGAGCTCGTCGAGGACCGCCTGGACGGTGGCGCGGTGCTCGTCGCGGTGAGCGTCGGCTGCATCGACGACCTCGACGAGGACGTCGGCGCGGTTGACCTCCTCGAGCGTCGCCCGGAAGGCATCGACGAGCTGATGCGGCAGCTTGTGGATGAAGCCGACCGTGTCGGTGAGGATCGCGGTCTGGCCGTCGCCGAGCTTCACCTGGCGCGACGTCGGATCGAGCGTCGCGAACAGCTTGTCCTCCGCCAGGGCGACCTCGCTGCCCACGAGCGAGTTGAGCAGTGTCGACTTGCCCGAGTTCGTGTAGCCCACGATGCCGACCGTCGAGAAGAGCCGCCGATCGCGGCCGCGCGCCGCCGTGGCCCGGTTCTGGCGGACCTCGTCGACCCGCTCCTTCATCTTCTTGATCCGGTCACGGATGATCCGCCGGTCCGTTTCCAGCTGCGACTCGCCGGGACCTCGCGTGCCGATGCCGCCGCCCGTGCGCGACAGGTGGGTCCAGAGGCGGGTCAGGCGCGGGAGCTGGTACTCGAGCTGCGCGAGCTCCACCTGGAGGCGACCCTCATGGGTCCGGGCATGCTGGGCGAAGATGTCGAGGATCAGCCGGCTGCGGTCGATGACCTTGATGTTCAGCAGGCTCTCGAGGCTCTTCTGCTGCGACGGACTGAGCTCGTCGTCGGCGACCAGGACCCCGAAGCCCGTCTCGGCCTTCGCAGCGACGAGTCCCTCGGCCTTGCCCTTGCCGACATACCAGTTCGGATCGACGTGGCGACGGTTCTGCCATTCCGCGCCGACCACCTCGGCGCCGGCGGTCGTGGCGAGATTCGCGAGCTCGGCGAGGGAGTCCTCGGCCGACCAGCCGTCGTCGGCCCCGACGTCGACGGCGACGAGGAAGGCCTTCTCGATAGGGGTCTCGAGATCGATCATGGGGCTCCGGCTCGAGCGGCCGGCGGTCCTGGTGGGCATCCGGTCCAGTCTATCGGCCGTCGCGGACGCCCCGGCACGACGCCGAACCTATGCTGCGGTCATGGGCGATCCTGTGCGCGTGCTGGGCCTGGTCGGTGGCATCGGGCCCGAGTCGACGCTCGACTATTACCGCCGGCTTGTCGACGGCTATCACGCCCGGGCCGGCGCCGATCGGCATCCGCCCGTCCTCATCGACAGCATCGATGGCGGGCCGCTCATCGGGCCGATGGTGGCCGGTGACCTGGAGCCGATGCGCGCGGCGATCGAGGCGGCCGTGGCGCAGCTCGCGGCCGGCGGCGCGGGCCTGGCGATGATCGCATCGGTGGCGAGCCATTCGGTGTTCGAGCTGGTCGCCCCGACCGCGCCCATTCCGATGCTCAGCATCGTCGCCGCGACCTGCCGGGCCGCCGTCGCCGCGGGCATCCGGCGAGCCGCCATCTTCGGAACCCGCGTGTCCGTGGAGGGCGCCTACTTCGCCCGGCCCTTCGAGGCGGCGGGAGTCGAGCTCGTCCGGCCATCCGAGGCCGACCGGACGTGGATCCACGACACCTACCTCGGCGAATTCGTGCGAGGCGTCTTCCGCGCCGAGGCCCGGATCCGGCTGCTCGAGATCCTCGCGACGATGCGGCACCGGGACGGGGTCGACGGCCTGATCCTCGGCGGCACGGAGCTATCGATCATCCTGCCCGCGCCCGACTACGACGGCGTGCCGGTGCTCAACGCGGCCGCGATCCACGTCGCCGAGGCGCTCGACTGGCTGCTCGGCGGCGAGCCGCCGGGGCCCGGAGGTTAGACCGACTCGGCCACGAGACTGCGCGCGATCCGGAGTGCGTCGGGCAATGGGGTGACGGCAGCATCCAGCCAAGTGATCGCCACCTCACGCTTGAACCACGTCCGCTGGCGCTTCGCGAATGCCACGTTGCGAGTGGCATCGGCTTCGATCGCCTGATCGCGGGTCAGCACGCCGTCGAGCACGCCCCAGGCCTCGCGATAGCCGATCGCCGAAAATGCTCGCAACTCGGGGTCGAACCGCTCGCGCAGCGAGCGTGCCTCCTCGACGAGCCCGGCGTGGAACTGGCCTCGCGCGCGTGCCCTGATCCACTCGAGGTGGGTGGGGCGATCGAGGTCGAGGCCGACCCAGGCGACCCGGCCGGCGTAGGGCTTCGGGGCCGGGAGCGGGGCATCGCCGGCGATCTCCGCGATCTCGAGCGCCCGCGCGACGCGTCTCGGGTTCCGCAGGTCTAACCGCGCCGCGAGGGTCGGGGCCAGGCGCTGCAGCCTGGTTGCAGCGGCCTCGAGCCCCCGGTCGGCGAGCTCCGCCTCGATCCGCCCCCGGGCCGCCGGATCGGAAGGCAGCACGGTGGTGTCGAGCCCGCCGGCGATCGCCCACAGGTAGAAGCCGGTTCCGCCGGCGAGGATCGCGAGGCCGCCCGACGCCGCGATCGGCGGCAGGACCGATGCGACGTGGTCCGCGAAGTCGGCGACAGAGAAGGGCTGGTCGGGATCGACGAGATCGAGGCCGTGATGCGGGATGCCGCGGCGCTCGGTGGTCGTCGGCTTGGCCGTCCCGATGTCGAGGCCCCGGAACACCTGGCGCGAGTCCGCCGAGATGATGTCCGCCGGGGTGCCGGCCTCGCGGAGGGCGAGTGCCACCTCGATCGCGAGCGACGTCTTGCCGGTGGCCGTCGGTCCGGCGATCACGAGGAGCGGCGGGAGCGTCACGCCTCGGCAGTTCCCCGCAGCGAGTACGGCCCCGCGTGCTCGATCCGGACGTCGACGAGCCGCCCGAGCCACGATGCGGGGCCTTCGACATGCACGAGCTTGTTCTGGCGGGTCCGCCCCGAGAGGTGAACACGGTCGGCACTCCCCTCCCCGACCGACGGCGTCGGCACGGCCCGGGCGCCGGCGTCAGCTCGTCGTCCCGCGTCGGCGGCACCCGGCGCGGCCTCGGGCTCATCGGGGTCGTGGTCATGGTCGTGGGCACGGGGCGGCACGATCGAGTCGAGCAGGACCTCGGTCGTCCGGCCGACCCAGGCCAGGTTGCGCTCGAGCCCGATCGGCTCCTGCAGGTTAAGGAGCTGGTTCAGGCGGCGCCGCTTCACGTCCGGCGGGACGTCGTCGGCGAGATGCGTGGCCGGCGTGCCGGGCCGCACCGAGTAGGCGGCCGCGAAGACCTGGTCGTACCGGACCTCCTCGAGGAGGCGGAGCGTGGACTCGAACTGGGCCTCGGTCTCGCCGCAGAACCCGACGATGACATCGGTCGAGATCGCGATGTCCGGAACAGCCTCGCGGATCCGGTCGAGCCGCTCGCGGTAGCTCGCGACGCTGTACTGCCGGCCCATCCGCCGCAGCACCGCGTCGTCGCCCGCCTGGACCGGCAGGTGGAGCGCCTCGCAGACCGATGGACAGTCGGCCATGGCCTCGATGAGCCGGTCCGACAGGTCCCACGGGTGCGAGGTGATGAACCGGAGCCGCGGGATGGCCGGCGCGCCATCGGCGGTGCGAAGGCCGTCGATCGCCCGGATCAGCTCCGCGAGATCCGGCCGCGAGCCGAGCTCGAGGCGCCGACCCGCCCAGCGCTCCGTCGCGACGTGGCCGAAGCGCGGCTCGGTTGCGAGGTCGTGGCCGTACGAGTTCACGTTCTGGCCGAGGAGCGTGACCTCGCGGTAGCCGGCGGCAGCGAGCGCCCGCGACTCACCGACGATGTCGTCAAACGGCCGGCTGCGCTCCGGGCCGCGGCTGAACGGGACGATGCAGTAGGTGCAGGTCTTGTCGCAGCCGTAGATGATCGGCAGCCAGGCCGAGACTTCCGAGCCGCGGCGGATCGCGCCGCCCTGGACGGCATCGGCGCGCGTGACTGCCAGTGCGTCGGCCACTCCGACGGTCGTCCGACCGACGACGGTCGTGGCACCGATCGTCCCCGCAAGCGGCACGGAGGCGGGCGGCGTGCCGACTGCCGGCCCGCCCGCCGGCGATATGACCGCGACGCGCATGACGTCGGGGTCCATGCCGACAGGGCCCTGGACCGACCCGAGCCCGACCGGCCCCTGGGCCGACGCGAGCCCCAGCCGATCGACGAGCTCCGGCTCCTCGTCCGGCCGCAGGAACAGGTCCACGGCCGGGAACCGATGCGCCAGCCGGCCGCGGTCCATCTCGCGGACCGAGCAGCCGGTGAGCACGACCCGGAGCGACGGATTGACCGACTTCAGCGTCGCGAGCTGGCCCTGTCGGCCGACGACCTTGGCCTCGGCCGCCTCGCGGATGGCGCACGTATTGATGACGATGAGGTCCGCGGCATCCATCGCCGGCGCCTCGGCGCAGCCCGCCGCCAGGAGCCGGCCGGCCATCTCCTCCGAGTCGCTGCGGTTCATCTGGCAACCGAGCGTCCAGACGAAGAAGCTCGGCAGGGCGCGAGATTCGGGTCGGAACTCGCCGAGCCGCTCGTCGTCGGGCTCGGGTGACGCGAGGCCGGAGCCCGCCGGGAGCGCGATGTCGAGGACCGGCAGGGCCCGACCGACCGGCCCGCGGCTGCCGATCATGCCGCGACCCTCGCAACGGCGAGGGCCTCGCGCAGTGGCGCCTCGACGGACGGTGGGACCCACAGCCCGGCGTGGGCCTCGGCATAGGTCTCGAGATCGCCGTGATAGTCCGATCCGCCGGTCGCGACGAGCCCGAGATCGCGCGCCACCGCCGCGACGCCGTCGACCCAGGCCTGGTGGAACGAGCGATAGTAGACCTCGATCCCGCCGAGTCCGGCCTCGATGAGCTCGGCCACGATCGCCCGACGGCGGGGCGCCTCCGGGAAGTGGGCCAGCGACGGCAGGCCCCCCGCGCGGCGGATCGCCCGGATTGCCTCCACGGGCCCGAGGCCGTCGCGCGGCACGTACGCCGGCCGGCCGCGGGAGAGCCAGCGTTCGAAGGCGTCCTCCACGCTCGTCGCGCCACCCAGCGCGATGAGCGCCCGGGCGAGGCGCGGCCGGCCGAGGGCATCCTCGTCGTCCGTGGACGGCAGCTCGCCGAGCGCGCCGTCGATCGCGAACCCCAGGCCCCGCAGCCGCCCGACCATCAGGTCGAAGCGGGCCCGCCGTGCGGCGCGCTGTCGGGCGAGCTCCGCCTCGAGCTCGTCGTCGTCGGGATCGACCCCGAGGCCCAGCACGTGGACCTCGCTCTCCATGAGCTCCGGCCGCCCTCGGACCACCGCGTTGATCTCGATGCCCGGCAGGACCTCGATCCCGGCCGGGGTCGCGCCCTCGAGGCGCAGCTCCCGGACGCCGGCAAGCGTGTCGTGGTCCGTGATGGCGAGGAGGCGGACACCGACCGCCGCCGCGGCGCGCACCAGCTCGGCCGGCGGCAGCAGGCCGTCGGAGCGGCTCGTGTGCGTGTGGAGATCGATCGTGGACGGCTTCGGCGGGATCACCGCTCCCGCGCGAATCGCCTCGTGACGAGCTGCCGCGGCGCCCTTCATGGCTCCCAGACCTGCTGGAATCGTTCGATCGCCAGCGCGCGTCCCGTCGCCGGATCGACGTCGACCTGCGTCGCGTTCAGCAGGACCGGCCCCTCCCCCACCTCGAATCGCGTCGGCAGGCCGTTCAGGAAGCGCGGCAGCACGGTCGACGGCGCGAAGCCGATGACGCTCCAGACCGGCCCGGTCATCCCAAGATCGGACTGGTACGCCGTACCGCCCGGGAGGATCCGGTCGTCCGCGGTGGGAACGTGGGTGTGCGTCCCGACGACCGCCGAGACGCGGCCATCGAGATGGATGCCCATGGCGTTCTTCTCGGACGTGATCTCGCAGTGGAAGTCGACCAGCCGGACCGGCGGCAGGGCCTCCGAGGATTCGTCGAGCAGTCGGTCCGCCTCGAGGAACGGATTCTCGATCGGCTGCATGAATGTCCGGCCCTGGAGGTTGATGACCGCCAGCTCCGAGCCGTCGAGCGCGTGGTAGACGCCCCAGCCCCGACCGGGCACGCCGTGGGTGCCGTAGTTGAGGGGCCGAAGCACGCGGTCGTTGCGCTCCAGCTCCTCGTACATCTCGCGCTTGTCCCAGATGTGGTTGCCCGACGTGATGACGTCGACCCCGCCGGACAGCAGCGCCTCGGCCGTCGATGCGGTGAGCCCGATGCCGCCCGCGAGGTTCTCGCCGTTGGCCGTGACGAAATCGATGGAGCGAGCCGCTCGAAGGCCGGGCAGGATCGCCTCGACCGCAAGCCGGCCGGGCTTGCCGATCACGTCGCCGATCATCAGGACCCGCAGGGCGCCCTTGGGACGCGGCGCCCCGGAGTTCGCGGGATTGCCGAGCTGGACGCGGCCGGCCGCGCGCGGGTTGGTCGTGGGCTCGGGCATCGCCGGGAGGCTATCACCCGGCCGCCGCCGACCGCCGCAGGCCGGCCTCGCCTCGTTTCGGACGGATCAGCCGCTGAGGGCGCGCTGCACGGCGGCAACGGCGGCCAGCAGCTCGTCCCGACGCGCCGCGTCGAGGCCCCCTGACAGAGCCTGAGCACGATCAGCCAACGTCTGAGCCGACGCTCGCGCGGCCGCGAGGTCACCGTTGGTCACGGCCGTGCGGACCGACGCCGCGAGCTGGGACAGCTCGTTCGCGTCGCGGCCATTGAGCCCGTCCTTCCCGCCGCGCGCGGCATCGATCGCGGCACCGACCCGATCGAGCGCCGCGAAGACCTGGAGAGCATCGCTCGGGAGCACGCTCGCCGTCGCTGATGGGCCTGGGGATGTCGCGGGCGACTCCGACGATCCGGGTCCTTGCGGCGGTCCGCCGACGTTCATGAGGAGCAGCAGGATCAAGCCCGCCAGCAGGATCGCCAGCAGGACCCCAACGAGCGGAACGGCGATCGCTGGCCACGAACGCCCGACGCCACCGGATCGACTCGCTGCAATCGGGGGCCCGGCGCGATTCGCCGCCGGCTCGAGGACCGCCGGCTCCGACGGCTCGGGCGCCGGCAGTGGCGGCGGCGCCGCGGCTGGCACCGCCGCGGCCGGCGGCAGGCTTGCCCCGACGAGCGTCGGTGCCGACACGTCGATCGCGGCCCCAAACGCTCCGGGGTTCGGCGATGCGACCCCCCGGCCCACGAGCACAGCCGCAAGCTCGGCTGCCAGCTCCGTTGGCGACGGTCGATGCTCGGGGTCGGGATCGAGTGCCGCGGCGATCGCCGCGTCAAGCGCCGTCCCGAGGTTCGGAGCCGCCGCAGACACGGTCATCG
>Ga0193751_1002062_pt1 | contig 12413 bp, 11 predicted proteins | sample L1c2metaG_FD_143050 | JGI IMG/M metagenome (GOLD analysis project Ga0193751, IMG submission 143050) | Soil microbial communities from a riparian zone of the East river system, Colorado, United States - L1c2 | ecosystem: Environmental > Terrestrial > Soil > Riparian zone | place: USA: East River... | reverse complement strand
TCCATGCGGACCAGGTCGAGGACGAATATCGCGCGCGCCGCCATGGGCGGCCTGCTCGGCATCATGCTCGTCGTTGCGGCGGGGGCCGCGGCGATCGCCGAGGACGACGAGGACGAAGACACCTTCGAGATGAAGGTCATCAAGGGGATCATGCGCGGGGTCGGCGCCGAGGTGGACCGCGCCGGCATCGATTATCGCGAACGCTCGCCGCTGGTGATCCCACCCTCGCGCGACCTGCCGCCGCCCCAGGACGGCACCAAGGTCAGCAATCCGGCCTGGCCGAACGACCCGGACCTGCGCAAGCCGGTCAAGAAGGCCAAGCCCTTCGCCAACGGGTCCATTGCCACGCGCGACATGGAATCACCCGAGCGGGCGCCGATTTCCCCGGAGGCATTGCGTGCCGGGACCATTCCGAGCGGGGAGCGCACGACCAAGCCCGACCCCAACGCCAACCAGGATCCCGGGCGCAACTTCCTGCCGACCGAGCTCGGCTTCAGCAACAGCATGTTCGGCGACCTCTTTGGCTACAAGCCGCAGCAGACGCCGTTCACCGGAGAGCCGGCGCGGAGCAACCTCAGTCAGCCGCCGGCCGGCTACCAGACGCCATCGCCGAACTATCCGTATGGCGTCAACATCAAGAACAATTCGACCAAGGACCTGCCCATGGTCAAGGACAGGGCCGTTGGGGGCAACTGACCGTTACCGGCATCGCCACGCCGTCGCGCGTGCGATGCCGTGTACTCCCGAGAGCCGGGATCTGTAGCGCGTTCGTAGAGACGTACGCGCCGAACGAGGCTTCATGACGTTTAGGCCCCGCTGCATCGCGATGGCGCCGCTGCGCGCCATCCTCCTGGTCGCGAGCTTCCTTGCCCTCGGCTTCGCGGCCTCCGCCGTCCCCGGGGCGGCCGAGACCGAGCCGGCCGCACCCGTCGCCCACTACACGCTGGCAAACGGGTTAGAGCTGGTCGTGGTGCCGGACCGGCGCACCCCGGTCGTCACCCATATGGTCTGGTACAAGGTCGGCTCCGCCGACGAGCCGCCGGGAAAATCCGGCATTGCGCATTTTCTCGAACACCTGATGTTCAAGGGCACGGCCAAAAACCCGGCCGGCCGTTTCTCCCAGACCCTCGCCACCATCGGCGGGCAGGAAAACGCCTTCACGTCGACCGACTTCACCGCGTTCTTTCAGCGCACGTCGCGCGAGCATCTGCCGAGCCTGATGGAGTTCGAGGCGGATCGCATGACCGGCCTCGTGCTCACCGACGCGAACGTGCTGTCCGAGCTGCAGGTGGTGCTGGAGGAATGGAACCTGCGGGTCGGCAACGATCCCGGCGCCCGTCTCGGCGAGCAGGTCACGGCTTCGCTCTATCTCAACCATCCCTACCATCGCCCGGTGATCGGCTGGCGCAACGAGATCGAGAAGCTCAACCGCGAGGACGCACTCGCGTTCTATCGGCGCTTCTACACGCCGAACAATGCGGTGGTGGTGGTGGCCGGCGACGTGTCGGCGGAAGAGACGAAGGCGCTCGCCGAGGCGACCTACGGCAAGGTCGCGCCGCGCGCCGAGATCGGCCCGCGCATGCGCCCGGTCGAGCCCGAACCCAGCGCCGTGCGCCATGTCACCTTGGCCGATCCGCGCGTCGCCCAGGCCAGCCTGCAGCGCAGCTATCTGGTGCCGTCGGTCGCCACCGCCAAGCCGGGCGAAGCCGAGGCGATCGAGGTCCTCGTGCACGTGCTGGGCAGCGGCTCGACCAGCCGGCTCTACCGTGAGCTCGTGGCGCAGAAGGGCGTCGCGGCCGAGGCGGGCGCGTGGTATCAGGACGCAGCGCTCGACCTGTCGCGGCTCGGCGTCTACGGCACACCGCGGCCCGGCGTCACCCTGCACCAGCTCGAGGACGCGATCGACGGCGTGCTCGCCGAGGTGATCGACAAGGGCATCACGGCCGACGAGATCGAGCGCGCCAAGAGCCGGATGATCGCCGCCTACGTGTACGCGCAGGACAACCAGGCTTCGCTCGCGCGCCTGTACGGGGCGGCGCTGACCACCGGTTCGACCGTGGAGGAAGTGCGCGGGCGGCCCGAACGCATCCGCGCCGTGACCGCCGAAGAAGTGCGCGCGGCGGCGCGACGATGGCTCGATCCGCGCCGGTCGGTGACCGGCTATCTGGTGCACGATCTCAAGCAACGCGAGGACAAGCGCTCATGACGCTTCATCGGGGCTACGGCGTCATGCGCCGCTTCCTGCTCGCGGCCGCCTTGCTCGGCTTCGCGGCCGGGCCCGCGGCCGCCACCTCGATCGAGCGGGTGGTCAGCCCCGGCGGCATCGAGGCCTGGCTGGTGCGCCAGCCGTCGGTGCCCGTGGTCGCGCTCGATTTCGCCATGCTGGGCGGCGCCAACGAGGACCCGGCCGACAAGGCGGGCCTCGCCCACATGGTCGCCTCGCTGATCGACGAGGGAGCCGGCGATCTTACTGCCGACGCCTATCACCAGCGGCTCGAAGACAACGCCATCGAGCTGTCGTTCAGCGCCAACCGCGACCATTTCCGCGGCTCGCTGCGCACGCTCAGCGCCAACCGCGACATCGCGTTCGACATGCTGCGGCTCGCGCTCACCGCGCCCCGCTTCGACGACGAGGCGGTCGAGCGCATCCGCACCCAGATTCTTACAGACCGGCGGCGTGCCACGACCTCGCCCAACGAGATCGCCAGCGAGCTGTGGTGGCGCACGGCCTTCGCCGGCCATCCCTACAGCCGGCTGGTGCACGGCACCCTCGAGTCGATCCCGCACATCGGCGTCGCCGATCTCAAGGCCTATACCCGGCGCGTGTTCGCGCGTTCGACCCTGAGGATCGCCGTGGTCGGCGACATCGACGCGGCCACCACCGGCGCGCTCCTCGACAAGGCGTTCGGCGCGCTGGCGGAGAAGCCGGAGCTGGTGCCGGTCCCGGCCGCGACCCCGCAGGGGCTGGGCCGCCGCGTGGTCGTCGATCTCGACGTGCCGCAGGCGGTCATCATGTTCGGCGGCGAGGGCGTCGCCCGCAACGACCCGGATTTCTTCGCCGCCTATCTGGTCAACCATATCCTCGGCGGCGGCGCGATGTCGTCGCGCCTCTATCGCGAGGTGCGCGAAAAGCGCGGGCTTGCCTACGGCATCTACACCGGCCTGTCGTCGCTCGGCCACGCCGCCCTCATCACCGGCAGCACCGCCACCCGCGCCGACCGCACCGCCGACACCCTCGACATCATCTCTCAGGAGATGCGCCGTCTCGCCGAGACCGGCCCGACCGAGGAAGAGCTGGCCAAGACCAAATCGTTCCTCAAGGGCTCGTACGGCCTGTACTTCGACACGTCGAGCAAGATCGCCGCCCAGCTGGTGCAGATCCAGCTCGACAATCTCGGCATCGACTACATCAACAAGCGCAACGACCTGATCGATGCCGTCACGCCCGCCGATGCGCAGCGCGTGGCCAAGCACATGCTCGACGGCAGGATGCTGGTGACCGTGGTCGGCCGCCCGCAGGGCGTGACCTCGCAGGAGGCGTCCGCGCCGCCCGGCTCGGGCGGCTGACTTACCCTCGCAGGGAGAATCTGTAGGATGGGTTGAGCCGCGCACGGCGCGGCGATACCCATCGATGGGTATCCGCCCGCTGTCGCGGGTCAAACCCATCCTGCGGCTTGCGCCATGATCCGCGTCACCGACACCATCGCGATCGACGAGCGCGAGATCGAGGAAAGCTTCATCCGCGCCTCCGGGCCGGGCGGGCAGAACGTCAACAAGCTCGCGACCGCCGTCCAGCTTCGCTTCGACGTCGCGCGCTCGGCGCTGCCGCCGGAGGTGCGCGCGCGCCTGGTGCGGCTCGCCGGGCGCCGCCTGACCGGCGCGGGCGTGCTGGTGATCACGGCGCAGCGTCACCGCACCCAGGCGCGCAACCGCGACGATGCGCGCGCCCGCCTGGTCGACCTCATCAGCCGCGCCGCCGTGGTGCCGACCCCGCGCCGCCCCACGCGGCCGCCCGCGAGCGCGCGGCGCAAGCGTCTCGACAGCAAGAAACGCCGCGCCGGTCTCAAGCGTCTGCGCGCCGTCCGGCCGGCGGCCGAGGACTAGGGCGGGCAAAGAATCTCGCGGCGGCCTGCCGTGCCGGATAGATTGGCCGGAACCCGACTCGCAGGGGCCGCCATGCCCGTCCGCCAGCTTACCGAAGCCGTCGTCAACCGCATCGCCGCCGGCGAGGTGGTCGAGCGGCCGGCGAGCGTCGTCAAGGAGCTGGTCGAAAACGCGCTCGATGCCGGCGCCCGGCGCATCGAGATCATGGCCGACGGCGGCGGCCGTCGCCTCATCCGCGTGAGCGACGACGGGGAGGGGATGACGCGCGCGGATCTGGCGCTCGCGGTCGAGCGCCACGCCACCTCGAAGCTCACGGGCGACGACCTCCTGGCGATCCGCACCCTGGGGTTCCGCGGCGAGGCGCTCCCCTCGATCGGCGCGGTGGCGCGGCTGGCGATCGCGACGCGCCACGCCGGCGAGCCCAACGCCTGGTCGATCCTGGTGGAGGGCGGCGTCAAGTCCGCCGTCAAGCCGGCCGCGCTTGGCGAAGGCACCCGCGTCGAGGTGCGCGACCTGTTCTATGCCACGCCGGCTCGGCTCAAGTTCCTCAAGAGCGACCGCGCCGAAGCCGAGGCGCTGCGCGAGATGGTGCGCCGCCTCGCCATGAGCCGCCCGGACGTGGCGTTCTCGCTCGCGCTCGAGGAGCGCGCGCCGGTCGCCTGGGCGGCGGCGATGCCGGGCGCGGTCGGGCGCCTCGCGCGCCTCGTCGACGTGCTGGGGGCGGAATTTCGCGGCAACGCGGTCGAGATCGGCGGCGGGCGCGACGGCCTGATGATCGAAGGTTTCGCGGCGCTGCCGACGCTCACCCGCGCCAATACGCTCGGGCAGTATCTCTTCGTCAACGACCGCCCGGTGCGCGACAAATTGCTGGTCGGCGCGGTGCGCGCCGCCTACGCCGATTACCTGCCGCGCGACCGCCATCCGATCGTCGCGCTGTTCCTGACCGTCGACCCGCGCGAGGTCGACGTCAAACTGCAGCCGGCCAAGACCGAGGTGCGCTTTCGCGAGGCCGGCCTGGTGCGCTCGCTGATGGTGCGCGCCCTGCAGGACGCGCTGGCGCGCGAGAGCGGCCGGGCGGCAACCACCGGCGGGAGCGCGACGGTGACCGCCCTGCGGCCGGGCGCGGCGCCGCGGCCGGGCGGCTGGGACTGGACGCGCTCGCCGGCGCGGCCGTTCGCGCGCGGGGCGACGGCCTTGGCCGGCTTTGCCGAAGCCGCCCAGGCGGCGTTTGCGACCGGCGGCCCGGCCGCCGACGCGCGCGCGCAAGATGCCGAGCCGGCGCCCGATCTGCTCGACCGGCCGCTCGGCGCCGCCCGCGCCCAGGTGCACGAGACCTATATCGTCGCCCAGACGCGCGACGGCATCGTCATCGTCGACCAGCACGCCGCGCACGAGCGCCTGGTCTACGAGCGCATGAAGGCTAATCTTGCCGACAGCGGCATCGCTCGCCAGATTTTGCTCATCCCCGACATCGTCGAGCTCGACGAGGCGGACGTCGCGGCGCTGACCGCGCGCGCCGATGAGCTTGCGCGCTACGGCCTCGCGATCGAGCCGTTCGGCCCCGGCGCGGTCGCGGTGCGCGAGACCCCGTCGTTGCTGGGCGAGATCGACGCCGCCGCCCTGGTGCGCGACCTCGCCGAGCACATGGCCGAGTGGGACGAGACGCTTCCGCTCGAGCGCCGCCTGCTCGCCGTCGCCTCGACCATGGCGTGCCACGGCTCGGTGCGGGCCGGGCGGCGCCTCAAGCCTGACGAGATGAACGCGCTGCTGCGCGAGATGGAGGAAACGCCCAATTCCGGCCAGTGCAACCACGGCCGGCCGACCTACGTCGAGCTCAAGCTCGCCGACATCGAGCGCCTGTTCGGGCGGCGGTGAACGTTTGCTGCGGCGCCGCTTCGATCGTCGTGCATTCGTCCGCGCCGCCGGCGCCGGCGCGCTGGCCCTGGCGACGCTGTACGGGACGGCTCGCGAGCGCGCGCACGGCGAAGGCCTGACCAAGCTGCGCGTCGGCGTGCTGCGTCTGTCGTCATCGGCGCCGGTCTTCATCGCCTTCGACCGCGGCTATTTCCGCGCGCGCGGTCTCGACGTCGAATTGCGATTCTTCGATGCCGCACAGCCGGTCGCCGTCGCGGTCGCGGCGGGCGATATCGACGTTGGCGTCACCGCCTTCACCGGCGGCCTGTTCAATCTTGCCGGCAAGGGCGCGCTCAAGGTGGTCGCCGGCCAGAGCCGCGAGGCGCAAGGCTTCCCGCTCATCGCCTATCTGGCCCATCCGCGCGCCTTCGCGGCGGGACTGCGCGCGCCCAAGGATCTGCCCGGCCATCGCGTCGGCATGACCCAGGTCGGCTCGAGCTTCCATTACAGCGTCGGCCTCTTGGCCGCGAAGTACGGCTTCGCGCTCAAGGACGTGGAATTGGTGCCGTTGCAGTCCCTCGCCAACGCCGCCGCGGCGCTCAAGGGCGGCCGCACCGACGCGGCGCTGCTGCCGATCACCGTGGCGCGGCCGCTGATCGACGCGGGCGACGCCAAGCTGTTGGGCTGGGTGGGCGACGAGACGCCGTGGCAGCTCGGCGCCGTGTTCGCCTCGCCGCGCATGGCCGGCGACGCCGATACGATGCAACGATTCCTCGACGCCTATCGCGGCGGCACGCGCGATTATCACGACGTGCTGCTGGCGACCGTGCAGGACGGCGAGGCCGCGCGCGCGCCCGCGACCGAGCCGTTGCTCGCCAGCATCGCGCATTACACCGGCCTGGCGCCCGAGAAGGTCGCGATCGGCCTGTCCTTCATCGACCGCGACGGCAGGCTCGACGTGGCGAGCGTCGCCGATCAATTGCGCTGGTACCAGGCGCAAGGTTACGTCGATGCCGGCGTCAAGCTCGACGACGTGATCGACCGGCGCTACGTCTCCGCGCCCTGATACCGCGCGAAGATCAGCTGCGTGTCGTCGTAGCCGCGCCGCTCGATTTCGGCGAAACCCGCGGGCGCGGCGAACTTCGCCTCGGCCGCATCCTCGACCACGACCAGCGCCTCCGGCGCGAGCCAGCCGCCGTCGCGCGCCGCGGCAAGCGCCGTCTCGGCGTGACCGTGGCCGTATGGCGGATCGGCGAACGCGAGCCCGAACGGCTCGACCGGATGGGCGGCGCCGAGCCGGGTGGCGTCGCGCCGAAAGATGCGGGTGACGCCGCCGAGGCCGAGCGCTTCCACATTGGCGCGGATGAGCGCGCGCGCCTCGGCGCCGTCGTCGACGAACAAGGTGAAGGCGGCCCCGCGCGACAGCGCTTCGACGCCGAGTGCGCCGGTGCCGGCGAACAGGTCGAGCACCCGCGCGCCGCTCACCGGATCGCCGTAGGCATGCACCAGGATGTTGAACAGCGCCTCGCGCAGGCGGTCGGCCGTCGGCCGGATCGCCGCCGATTTCGGGCCGACGAGCGCGCGCCCGCGCAGGCGTCCGCCGACGATGCGCATCAGCGCTTCCGCCTTTTGCCTCTGTCGGCGACGCGGCGCACGCGACGCTTGGGCTGCGGCGCGGCCGGTGGGGCGTGCGCCCGCTCGGGGATTGATCCGGGCCCGCGGTGCTCGCGCTTGCGCGCACCCGACGGATGCGGGGGCTTCTCCACGGTCCGTGCGGGCGCAGCAAGCCTCTCAGCGGAAGGCGCCGCGAAGTCGGCGCCGGCGAGGACGGTGAGCCGTTCGCCGAGCTGGTCGCGCAAGGTGCGCGTGCGTACTTCCTCGACGCCGCCCTCGGCCAGGTCGCCCAGCTGGAACGGTCCGTACGACACCCGGATCAGCCGGTTGACCTGCAGCCCGAGCACGCGGAGCACGTTGCGCACCTCGCGGTTCTTGCCCTCGCGGATCGCGAAGGTGAGCCACACGTTCGAGCCTTGCGTGCGATCGAGCGCCGCCTCGATCGATCCGTAGCGGATGCCGTCGATCGTGATGCCGGAACGCAAGCGATCGAGCGCCGCTTGCGTCACGCTGCCGTGGGCGCGCACCCGGTAACGGCGCAGCCAGCCGGTCGCGGGCAGCTCGAGCACGCGTGCGAGCCCGCCATCATTGGTGAGCATCAGCAGGCCTTCGGTGGTGAGGTCGAGCCGGCCGACGCTCACGACCCGCGGCAGGTGCTTGGGCAGGCTGGCGAAGATGGTCGGCCGCCCGCGCGCGTCGGCGTTGGTCGTCAAGAGGCCGCGCGGCTTGTGATAGAGGAACAGCCGCGTGCGCTCGCGCGCCGGCAGCGGCTTGCCGTCGACGCTCACCCGGTCGGCGGGGCCGACGTTGACGGCCGGCGACGTGATCGTCGCGTTGTTGATGGCGACCCGCCCGGCGGCGATCCACGCTTCCGCCTCGCGCCGCGACGCGAGGCCAGCCCGCGCGATCACCTTGGCGACGCGGCTGCTCCCTCCCCCGCTTGCGGGGGAGGGTGGGGGAGGGGGCGCGGCCGCCCGTTGATCGTTGCGTTTGTCGCGCTTGCGGGTCATGGCTCAAGTCGTCGATAAGGTCGCGCCTGATAGCAGAGTTTGCCGATCGGAACGAGCATGGCCGCGTTCATGGATGAAGCCCTGGCGCAAGCGCGCGCGGCCGGCGCCGCCGGCGAGGTGCCGATCGGCTGCGTGATCGTGGGCAACGGTGGCGTCATCGCCCGCGCCTTCAACCGCACGCTCATCGATCGCGACCCGACCGCCCACGCCGAGATGCTCGCAATCCGCGCCGCCGCGGCCGCGGTCGGTTCCGAACGGCTTCCCGAGTGCGATCTCTACGTCACGCTCGAGCCTTGCCCGATGTGCGCGGCGGCGATCTCGTTCGCGCGCATCCGCCGGCTCTACTACGGCGCGAGTGACGAAAAAGGCGGCGCGGTCGACAGCGGCGTGCGCCTCTATGCCTCGCCCACCTGCCATCACCGCCCGGAGGTCTACGGCGGCATCGGCGCAGCGGACGCGGCGCAGTTGCTCACGGATTTTTTCAAGCAGCGACGGTAGGTAGCCCGGATGAGCGCGCAGCGCGAAATCCGGGGACTTTGTGCGCATCCGTCGCCTGCGCGAGGTCCCCGCGAAGGCGCTAATTAGGGGCATGCACACATCTCGGAACGCTTTAATAGAACACTGATGGCAACGTTTGCTCCTACCCTCCCGCCCCGTTGGGCGGGGAGGGTCGACCGCCGTAGCGAAGCGAAGGCGGGCGGGGTGGGGGGGGACTATTCTGGGCTCCGAATTTGCTGAAACGCCCCCCACCCCTAACCCCTCCCCACCACGCGCTTCGCGCGCGGGGGAGGGGAACAGAAAGATGTATGCATGCCCTGGCGAAGGCGGGGACGGATGCGAGCAATCCCGCATTTCGCGGCGCTCATGCGGGCTACGCGCTCATCAAGGCTCCAAGCCGCTCCTTCACTTGCGCCTTGAGCGGCTCGGCGGCGCGCAGGATCGCGCTCGCCTGGAAGAAGTCGAGCATGCGGAACGCGCCGACATCGGGCCTGAGCAAAATATCCGGCGCGCCGTGCTTGAGCTTCTCGGCGATGATCGTGTGGCTCATCACCTGCAGCGTGGCGAACAGGCTCTCCCACGGATCGGGGATGCCGCGCGGCGTGGTCGGGCCGACCGTGCTGTCGACGGCGAGGATGATGTCGGCGCGCCCGCGCAGATGATCGAACGGCAGCGGGTTGACGGCGGCGCCGTCGACCAGCACCCGGCCGTCGTGCTCGACCGGCCGCACCAGGCCCGGCACCGCCATGGAGGCGGCGATCGCCAGCTTGAGCGGCCCGGACGTGAACGTGACCTCGCATCGCCCGTAGAGATCGGTCGCCGGCACGATCAGCGGAATGCCGAGCTGCGCGAAATCATCCGGCACCGCCGCGGGCAGGAACGCGGCGCAAAGCCTTGCCGCGTCGAGCAGCATCGGGTTGCCGAACGGGGCGGCGATCAGGTTGGAGAGGCTGCTGGCGCGGGCGCCCAGCAACCGGCCGAGCGTGTCGCCGCGGCCGTGCGCCAATGCGATCACGTGCCGGCGGATCGCCTTGCCGGACATGCCGGCCGCGTAGGCGGCCCCGATCGCGGCGCCGATCGAGCTGCCGGCGATCGCGACCGGCCGCGCGTCCAAGTCGTCGAGCGCCTCGAGCACGGCCACGTGGGCAAGCCCGCGCGCACCGCCGCCGCCGAGCGCAAGCGCAACCGTCTTGCGCGCGGCGCCGGCACGGCCGGTCCTGCTCACCGCGCTCCGGCCGCGCGGGCGAACTCCCACGCCTTGGCGGCCAGCGGCCGCACCATTTGCGCCCGGGTGGGGGCGTACTCGCTGGTCGCGGTGCCGTCGCGCACCCGCCCGACGATGCCCTGCAGGATCGCGGCGAGGCGGAAGAAGTTGTAGGCGAGGTAGACCGACAGGTGCGGCCGCGGATCGAGGCCGGTGCGTGCCGCGTAGGCGTCGACGTAGGCGTCGCGCGTCGGGATGCCGAGCGCGGCAAGATCGCGGCCGAGCAGCGTGCTGGCGCCCGCGGTCGATTCCGTCGGCGGCATGTCCCACTGCATCAGGTGATAGGAGAAATCCGCCAGCGGATCGCCCAGCGTCGACAATTCCCAGTCGAGCACGGCCAGGATGGTCGGGGCATCGGCCGCCAGGATCATGTTGTCGAGCCGGTAGTCGCCGTGCACCATCCGCACCGGCCCGGCCGGCGGCAGGTTGGCGGGCAGCCACGCCATCAGCCGTTCCATCTCCTCGACCTGCTCGGTCTCCGACGCGCGGTACTGCTTCGACCAGCGGTCGACTTGGCGGGCGACGTAGTTCTCGCCGCGGCCGAAGGCGCCGAGCCCGATGGCCGCGGGCTCGAAGGAATGCAGCCGCGCCAGGGTCGCGTTCATGGCGTCGTAGACGGCGGCGCGCTCGACCGGGGTCGCGCCCGGCATGTCTGGCTCCCAGAACACCCGCCCGTCGACGAACCCCATGACGTAAAACGCGGTGCCGATCAGGCCCGCGTCCTCGCAATAGAGCACCGGCTCGGCGACCGGGAAGCCCTGCGGGTGCAAGGCGCTGATGGCGCGAAACTCGCGGTCGACCGCGTGCGCCGACGGCAGCAGCTTGCCGGGCGGCTTGCGCCGCAGCACGTAGCGGCGCCGCGGCGTCTCCAGCAGATAGGTCGGGTTCGACTGGCCGCCCTTGAACTGGCGCACGGTGAGTGGCCCGGCGAAGCCCGCGACGTTGTTCGCCAGATGCGCTTCGAGCGGCGCCACTGCGAACTTGAGCGCTTCGGCCACGTCCTTGGTGCCGGAAAAAGCCGCCTGCCGGTCGATCTGCGCCATCGCGTCGGTCCACGGATTTTGCGGCGGTAGCCCGGATGACCCTCGCGAAAGCGGGGGAAATCCGGGGTTGCTGTCCCGCATGTCGCTCACGCTCATACGGGCGACAGAGCTGCGGGTTCAACCCCCGCGCAGGATGCTTTTTAACCCGGCGCGAGCTTCATGCCTACATGGAGGCTACGCTCCCGAGCCCCTCGTAGTAGCAGTTCGGCTGCGGTGCGAGGTCAAACCGTGCTTGATTGTGCTGGACTATGCAGAAAGTCGGACGAGCGAAATCATCGATCTTGTACGGACTGCTCTTAATACGCCGGGTGCGCCGATCGTTCGCATTGTTCTTCTGGCCCGCGACGGACGCGATTGGTGGGACCACATCGCCGATGCGCGTGGGAACGATCAAGCTATCCGTCCAACTATGGGCGTTGGTTGGGGTTCGGGCATCGCGTCATTGCCGAGTCATATTTGAGATTGCAGCAGATTGATGAGGCTATTGCCGAAGCTCGGCTGGCCGTAGATATTTGGACAGATATCGCGACAGTAAATCCGCATCAGGAATCTAAACAAATCGCAAAATCATTTGACGTTATGATGACGTGCCTGGGCGAGCTTCACCAAGATATTGAAGTAATTGCAACTTTCGATAGGGCACTGAGCATATTGCAAAAACCGTTGCAGACAAATCCAAAGCCAGTTTTCTCGGAAATCTCTCACATGATGCAGTTGGCGGCGCCCCTCGATGCAGGCATCATTCATCGGATTCCTAACGGAGTGCGAGAATTGTTAAGTAACTCCTAGGTGTGTACAAATTGAAAACATCAGGACACATTCAGAATGTAGAGTATCGCAGCAAATTTGAGCAGCGCTAAGGGCATGTCCATAAATAACTCAGTCAATTAATCTTTTGACGAGGATTTTTTCGGGTTGGCGAGATCGTGTAGTTCCAGTCGCCGTGGAACGCATGGCGGGACAGATTGACGGCGGCGATCTGTGCATCTGAAACCTTGACGCCTTTGGGATATTTGTTTTCGTCCA
>Ga0193751_1002061_pt1 | contig 12418 bp, 10 predicted proteins | sample L1c2metaG_FD_143050 | JGI IMG/M metagenome (GOLD analysis project Ga0193751, IMG submission 143050) | Soil microbial communities from a riparian zone of the East river system, Colorado, United States - L1c2 | ecosystem: Environmental > Terrestrial > Soil > Riparian zone | place: USA: East River... | reverse complement strand
CCGACGCGAAGGCTATAGCGGGTGATCTGGTCCGGCTCGGCACCTTCTACCAGGCGTTCTATGACTCCCTCATCGACCTTGACACGTTGACGACGAAGGCCACGGCGTCTGATTTCACGGGCGCGGCAGCCGCCATTGGAACGCTCAAGTCAGACATCAATATGGCGCTCCAACTCTCGGACGCGCCGGGACTTCCGCCCGAGATGAAGCTGTTCCTGACCGACTTCCAGATCTTGGCAACCGACGTCGGCAAGCTGCTGAACGCCGTGATCGCCGGTGACACCAACGGGGTTCAGGTGGACGTGAAGACGGTCGATGCTGACAACACGAAGATCGAGAGCTACGACTTCAACAAGATGAGCATCGCGACGAAGGCGTTCTATCAACCGATGATCGATGCGTTCAACGCTGAGGCGTCGATAGCCAACAGCATGTAGGGGTGCCCGCCAAGGGCGGGGAGTAGATTTCTGCCATGAGCGACCCGCCACCCTATCCCCCGCCCCCACCCGAGCCGCCGGCGGATTTCGGGCCTACCGGCAACTACGCAGTCCAGCACCAGACGCCGCGAAGCCTTTGGTTGATCATCGCGGCGGTCATCGCCGTCGTCGTGCTGCTGCTTGCCGTCGCCGGCTATGCGATCGCCGGCTACGCCTTCACGTCGATTCGCGTCTCAGACGCGGCCGGCGCAATCAACACAGCCAATGACCATCGCGTGTTCGTGAACACGACGTTTGACCTTCTGGACCAGCAGGTGACGGCCTTCAACAACAGCACAGACCTGACGATGGCAAAGTCAGACGCGGCCGAGGTGGTGAACCAATCTCAGACCATGAGCTCGACCGAGTTTGGCGACGACCAGGCGCTGGCGTCGGTCCGGGCGCGGCTGAACGACCAGCGGTGGCTGACTTCCCTAAATCGAGGACGCATCGACGCGGAGGCAGGGCGACTCGATCATGCGCGCAAGGCAGTCGGCACGGCCAGGACGGCTGCCGGCGACTATGTGCAGCTGGGACAGTTCCTGCAGGCTTACGTGCAGGTTTTGACCGATTGGGACCTGGTGACGTCCGACACGGCCAAGCACGATTTTGTCGGCGCAGCGTCCGCGGACAGCAGCATGCAGGCGGACACCATGAAGGCGCTCTTGGCGTCGGCCGCACCCGGCCTTCCCCTCGAGTTCCACGATTACCTGATGGCGCTGCAGTCCTACTCGGCCGACGTGGGGAAATTTCTAAATGCGATTGCGACGCAGGACCCCGCCGCACTCGATGCGGCCGACAAGCTGCTAACAGCGGATACCGCCAAGCTGGAAGCTGTCGACTTCTCAAGCACCGACACCAAGATCAAGACCTTTTACCAGCGCTTCCGCGACGATTTCAACTCGGAGATGGACAAAGCCACAGCATGACCGGCCTGTACTCGGACGATTCGATAACCCGTCGTGTCAACCGCGAGAACATCCTGCTGCTTGGCGGCGGGCGGGCCTTATTGATGCAGCTGGCGCACCCGAAGGTCGCCGCCGGGGTCGACGACCATTCGGACTTTCGGACCCATCCGATCCGGCGGCTTCGTAGAACGGTGTTGATGACGATGGCGATCGTCTTCGGCGAGCGCGAGACCGCTCTCGCGGCGGCCCGTGCGGTCAACCAGGTACATGCTCGGGTTCGGGGTGATGACTACCGCGCGTTGGATCCGCGCCTGTTGTTGTGGGTGCACGCGACGCTGGTGGACTCAGCGCTCGTCACCTACCAGAAGTTTGTCGGGCCCTTGACCAGGGACGAGCGCGAGGATTTCTACCAGGAATCGAAGCTTGCGGGAGAGCTGCTCGGGATTCCGCGAGATCGCTTTCCCGATCGGTTGAGCGACTTCGATCAGTACGTGGACGGGATGATCGCGAGCGGAGAGGTGCGCGTGTCTCCGCGTGCCAAAGAGTTGGGACGATTGGTGGTGCGGCCGCCGCTGCGGCTGGTGCCGGGACCTGTCCTGGTTCCGTTCGCGGTGGTGACGGCGGGGCTGTTGCCCGACTCGCTGCGAGAGGCTTACGGGCTGAGGTGGGGGCGGCGTCAGCAGCAGGCGTTCAAGGTTGCGGTCGCCGCCGTGCCCCGGATCGTGGCGCTGACGCCGCCGGTGCTCCGCGTGTGGCCGTTGCCCGGCCATTCGGTGAGATACCCCGCGGACTCGGCGGTTGCGCCGGGGGTGCGCGGGGACCCCTAAACGCTGGAAGCTACTTCTTGATGTAAACGGCGCCGAGCGCCCTCGGTCCGGTGTGGGTACCCAGGACCGCTCCGATCTTGCCGATGACGATCTCCTGGTCGGGCAACTCGCGGCGAAGGTCGGCGGCGATGGTCTCGGCTTCGTCCGGCGCCTGCGCGTGCACGACCGCCACGTGCTCGACCGGAAGCTCGCCGCGAAGGTACTCCACCATCCGCGTGATCGCTCGCGATCGAGTGCGCACCCGCTCAACAGGTTTGATCTCGCGGTCCGCCACGAGCAGGAGCGGCTTGAGGTCGAGCATCGTTCCGATCATCGCCTGCGCCCGGCTGAGGCGCCCGCCCATCTCCAGGTATCTGAGCGTGTCGAGCAAAGCCAGAACGCGGCATTTCGGCACACGCTCCTCGACCGCGGTTGTTGCCGCTTCGAGTGTTTGTGATTCGGCAGCAACCTTGCAGAGAAACGCGATGGGCATCGTCACCGTTTCGCTGTCGATGACGTTGACCCTGAAGCCTTCGACCGCGTGGGCGCCGATTTGGGCCGCCTGCACCGTCGCCGAGAGCTGCGCGCCGAGGTGGATGGATATGCACCCGTCGTAGCTCTCGGCCAATTTCCTGTACACGTCAGCAAACTCGCCAGGCGACGGCGCGGACGTGGTCGGGAGCTTGGTCGCGGCGCCAAGACGGCGGAAGAACTCGTCGTCCGTGATGTCGACGCGATCGCGGAACGTCTCGTTCCCGAAGATGACCTTTAGCGGGACGACTGCGATCCCGTACCTCGTACGCCATTCTTCGGGAAGGTCGGCAGTGGAGTCGGTGACCACCGCGAAGCGGCGCGTGCCAGTCACCAGGTCTGGTTATTCGACCGAGAGGATGAACGGGTAGTGCTGCTGACCGCCTTGCTGGACCTCGACCGCGAGGCCGGGGAAGTTGGAACGGATTGCCTCCTCGAGGCTGGCAAGCTCGTCATCGCTCGCGCCCTCGCCTCGATAGACGGTGACCAGCTCGTAGGCTTCGGGGCCGAGCTTGCCCAGGGCCTTGTTGACGACCTCGACGTAGCCGCTGCCGGCGAACTCCAGCTTGTCGTTGATGAGCCCGATCACATCGCCCTTCTTGACCTTGAGCCCGTTGGAGCGGGTGTCGCGCACCGCGTGCGTCACCTCGATCGTCTGCACGCGAGCGGCCTCGGCTTTCATGGCGGCCGCATTTTCGGCTCCATTCCGCCCCGGCCGAAAGGCGACCACCGCAGCAACGCCTTGCGGGACGCTATGGGTCTCGATCACGTGGACCTTCTTCTTGGTCAGGCCTGGCACCTGGCTTGCGGCGAGGATGACGTTGCCGTTGTTGGGAAGAAGCACGACCTCGTCGTAGGGCACGCCGTCGACGGCGGTGAGCATGTCCTGCGTGCTTGGGTTCATGGTCTGGCCGCCTTCGACGATCGCGTCGACGCCGAGGCCGCGAAAGATGTCGACCAACCCGCTGCCGGCGACCACAGCCACGAGGCCGACGCCGTTGGCGCGCGGCGGCCGGCCCGCGGACGTCTCGCTTTCGAGGATGCGCTTGTGCTGTGTCGACATGTCGCCGACGTTGAGCTTCAGCAACTTCCCGAAACCGCCGGCGAGAGCGATGACGCTTGTGGGATCGTCGGTGTGAACGTGGACTTTGACCAGCTCGGGTTCACCCACCACAAGCACCGAGTTGCCGAGCGCCTCGATCTCGTTTCGAATGACATCGACATCGAGGCCGGTGCCGTCGATGAGGAACTCGGTGCAGTAACCCCATCCGCCCTCGGGCAGGTCGATGGCGACCTGTGCGGCGTTGGGCTTCGCGGTGGCCGTCTCGAATTGGAAAGACTCGGATTCCTCGACGGTTTTCAGCATGCCCTCGATGATCAGCTGGAGTCCAAAGCCACCCGCGTCGACAACTCCGGCGTCGCGAAGGATCTGGAGTTGGCTCGGCGTCTTCAGGACTGCGGCCTTGGCGCCGGCGGCGGCTGCCGCTATTACGGCTGGCACAGTCGCTTCGGTGTCGTTGGCGGCGGTCGCGGCGGCACGACCGGCTTCTCTTGCGACGGTGAGGATGGTGCCCTCGGTGGGCTTGTTGACCGCACGGTAGGCGGCGTTGGCGGCTTCCTCGAAGGCGGCGGCGAGCTCTCGCGGGGTCAACGAGCCCTTGCCCTCGACGGCTCTGGCAAAGCCGCGAAAGATCTGCGAGAGGATGACACCCGAGTTCCCGCGGGCGCCCATCAGGCTGCCATGCGATGCGAGCTTGGCGATCTTGCTGACCTCGGCTGCGTTCGACTCCTTGATGTCTTCGACCGCGGACTGGAGGGTGAGCAGCATGTTGGTGCCGGTGTCCCCGTCCGGGACGGGGAACACATTGAGACGGTTGACCTCTTCGTGGTTGGTCGCCAACCAGTTCAGGCTGCCGAGAAGCGCCTGCTTGAAGAGTGGCCCGTCCACCCCGACCGGCCTAGCGGGGGCCATACTTCAGCGCCGCTCTTCCTTGACGCCCTGAACGTTCACATTGACCTCCACGACGGGCACGTTCACGGCCCGCGCGACTTCGAATTTGACCGTCTCCTGCAGGTTGTGGGCGACCTCGGAGATCCGCATGCCGTACTGGACGATCACGAACAGGTCGATGGCGAGCCCACCCTCGACCTCGACCACATCAACGCCGCGATCGACGCTCTCGCGTCTCAGGAGCTCGGCCACGCCGTCGCGGAGGCCCCTTGCAGCCATTCCGGTCACCCCATAGCAGCTGAGGGCAGCATGTCCGGCGATCGCCGCCACCGCTGACGGGAAGACCTCGATGCGGCCCCACCGCTGAGCTTGCCCGAGGGCCGTGGGCGTTTTCGAGGCCATGGAGAGCCCATGGTACAATTCAGAAACGTTCCGGGTGAGTTCGCGCCCGGCGCCCTTCGTTCTTATCGATCAATTCCCCCTCAGAAGGTGACTCATGGCCAAGCGATGCGCGATTTGCGGCAAGGAACCGCAGTACGGACACCACGTCAGTCACGCGAAGAACCGGGTCAACCGGAGGTTTGAGCCCAACCTGCAAATGGGCCGCGTGACGGTGTCGGGGCGCTCGTTCCGCGCGCGTGTCTGCACTCGTTGCTTGCGCACGTACGCGGGCTGATCGGCTGAGCTTTCTGCGCGCGTGATCGGCTGAACTCCTGAGCGACAGCGCGTACCTCAGCTTTGGGGTCGTCGCTTTTCTGGTTTCCATTGCAGTGCAATTGGGCCTTTATGGGTGGTTGCTTCGGCGGGCCCTTTTGACGCGTGACCTTTCGGTCATGCGGCCGGCGATCTTCAGGTGGCTCAAGGTCGTGCTGGTGTGGCAGGTGGCGGTGGTGGTGACGTCAACCACGTACGTGGCTGTGCTTGGCTCCAAGCATCCGGGAGGCTTGGCGTGGGTGGCGCCGGCCATCGGCGCCATATTCGGGACGGCGATGCCGCTGCAGGTGGCGGTGATCGCGATCATGCGGGCGGGGCGGGGTTGACGTCTGAGGGAAAACCTGCCGGTTTTCCCTCATCGGCCGGTCGGCTTCGCCGACGCGCCTGCTCTTTTTCCCGCGGTTTGGATTATCGGAAATGCTCTGCCGGCAACGCCGGATGGCCCGATTGCATGCTTAGGGACGGCCGGAGTAAATCCGGCCTAGCCACCACGCTGCGATCAGGTGAAGTCCATGCCGTGAACCTCGCCCAGGGTCCCGATGTCTTTGCGCAGTGATGCCCACACCCGCTCCTGAACCTCGGCCCCAGGAGCCGCGGTCGCCGGATCGTTGAGATCCGCGGCCATGTCCGGCCGCTCGACCATCTCCGCGAAGAAAAGCGTCCATGCGCGCGGCACCACCTCATAGATCGCGTACCCCCCACCCCCCAACGCCAGCCACCTGCCATCGCACAGCTCGTGCGCCAGCTTGTGGAACATCCTCCCCACCCGCGGCCAGATCCGCGTGGTGGCGGCGATATGCGCCAGCGGATCCAGGTAGTGCGTGTCGCAGCCATCCTGAGTCACGAGCACGGTTGGTTTGAATCGGCGCAGCATCGCCGGCACCACCTTCTCGAATCCCTCCAGCCACGGTTCGTCCCACGTGTACGGCAAGAACGGCAGGTTCACCGCCGCGCCTCGCCCGTTTCCCGACCCCGAGTCCTCGGGGAACCCGGTGCCAGGAAACAGGTAGCGCCCACTCTCGTGAAGGCTGATCGTGAGCACGTCGGGATCCGCGTAGAAGATGTCCTCCACCCCATCACCGTGATGCACGTCGACGTCGACGTACGCGACTCGATGGCCCTGGTCCTTCAGCCACTTGCATGCGATGGCTGGGTCGTCATAGGTGCAGAAGCCTGATGCCCGATCTCGATGCGCATGGTGCAGTCCTCCTGATGGGCTGAAGACGTGAAGTGCACTCCCCCGCTCGATCGCTTCTGCGCCCACCATTGTCGCGCCGACGACCAAAGAGGTCCCTTCGTGCAACTCGTCGGAGATGGGGTTGTCTGCGGACCCAAAGCCGGCTTTTTCGATGAGCTCCGCCGGCACACGGGGCCGCTGCTCGGGATCGCTCAACTTGCGCACGAGATCCACATAAGCAGGCGAGTGAACGAGCTCGAGCTCCGCGATTGTCGCCCTTCGTGGGGGCAGCAGGTGAGCATGCTCGATCAGACCTGTTGAGCTGATCAGCTCTACAGCCAGCTTGACGCGGATGGGTTGCAGCGGGTGCTGGTCCGACAGCCGGTGTTTCATCAGCTCCTCGCCATACACCAGAGCGACCGGGCCGGGCATGGGCACGTAGGCTAACAGGCGCATGGGGCCACATCACCTGTATGAATCGGTGCCCAATTTCTCCGAAGGGACTCGAGCAGAGGTCATCGCCGAGCTCGCCGCAGCCGCGGGCCGTGCCTACGTCATCGACGTCGACGCGGATGCCGACCACAACAGGGTCGTCATTTCAGTTGTTGGTCAGAGGCCCCAACTTCTGGACGCATTGGTCGCTTCGGTCCAGGTGGCGATGCAGCACATCGACCTGCGCGAGCATCGCGGGGTTCATCCCCGCGTTGGAGCGGCCGACGTCATTCCAATAGTGCCACTCGATGGCGCCTCCCTCGCCGACGCCCACGAGCTCGCCCTCTTGCTTGGCGAACGCGTATGGAACGAACTGAAAGTCCCTGTCTATTACTACGGCCATGCCGAAGAGCACACCCTTGCCGACATCCGCGCGGGGCGCGCCCGACCGTCGCTCGGCGACGAGCTGCATGCGTCCGCGGGCGCGGTATGCATCGGCGCGCGGCATCCGTTGGTCGCCTTCAACGTCATCCTTCCGGGACTCCAGCTTCTCGAGGCTCGCGCCCTGGCGCGATCTTTGAGGGAGTCAGGCGGTGGCCTGCGAGGTGTGCAGGCCCTGGCGTTCGCGCTCGGTGACGGCCGCGTGCAACTCTCGATGAACCTTTTCCGTCTCGATGAAACGCCGCCCTCAGCAGTCGTCGCCGAGTTGGAACGGCGCGACGTTACCATCGGCTCGCAGCACGTGATAGGACTATGCCCCGCCGCCGTCGCGAACCAGGCTGCGGCAGGACGGCTCCTCGAAGCTCGGCTGGCCGCAGCAGTTGCGCGCCGAGGCGGGCTGAAGCGCGAGGCGGCGGACCTCGCCCGCACCGGCATCGATCAACATGCGCTCCTCGCCGCAGCCGATCAATCGGCCGCCCTTATCCCCGTGCTCAGGGCCGCCGGCGTTCTTGGCGAAGACATGAGGACGATGCTCGATATCGCGGTGCGCGGGCTGCGCTCGGCGGCGAGCCGGACCGACTAGACCGCCGGCGCGCTCGAGTCGACCGTCACATTTGAGGCGCCGCCGTTGACCTGTATCTGGTACCGATCGGAGGCGCCGTTGTAGTCGCTGGTCTGTGCCGTCACCGTGCCGATGGCATGACTCTGCCTGCCGTCGAAGGTCAGGTTGACAGCCCCACCGGAAACGGCGACCGAGGCCGCGACTCCCTTGGGACGGTGCACGTTCACGGCGAGGGCGCCGCCATCGACGGTGATGGGAACGGAGCCGGATGGAGCGCCGACGGTGATGTCTTCATGGCTCGCGCCGGTGTTCAGCTCGATGTCCGCAACGGGAACGCTGGACAGCTTGAAAACGTCGGTGGACGCTCCGCTGTCGACCACGATCTTCCAGATGACGGCGGTGTTGAGCTTGAGGTCGAGCGCGAAACGGCGGTCCTGAAAGAAGAACCCGGACGAGTTGCCTTGCAAGATCTGGAGGTCGCCGTTTGAGCTGGCCAAGACGACGTCAGGCATGTTCCCGGAGTAGACAACGTGAGCACGGTAGAGATCGGCGCCAAGGTCCGCGCCTTCCATTGTGATTTGCGCCGCCTTCGCCTCGACGCGCACGCTCGCTTGCTTAAGCGACACGAGCTTGCCCGATACGTCGAGCGTGTGCGTTCCAGTCGGAATCGCGGGCCCAAGGGCGACATATGCGGTTGCGCCGACGATCGCGAGCACGACGATCAGCACCGCTGCAAGCTCGGCGTTGGCTCCCTGGAACGATCGCCTGACGAGCAGCTCCAATCCGATCACGACCAGGATCAGCGGCCATAGGTCGACCAGCCGGTCGAGCCGCTCGGGCGCGACCAGTCCTGAGTTGACCAGCAGCGCGAATACCCCGACGAGGATGAGAACCGCCGGCCAGAAGAAACTGCGGTATCTGTACCTGATTTCTCTAGCTCCCCGCGATCAGGTGCGAGCTCGGCGAAGGATCAGCCACAAGCCCAGAGCGATCAAGAGCAGTGGCCAGACCAGATCTCCACGTAGCCAGGTCAACAGGTTGAGGTTGCTGAGAAGGAAATACACCCCGAGCACGATCAAAACGGCCGGCCAGAAATACTCGCGACGCCAAAGATTCATGTCGCGATTCTGACACGACGCGTTTCAGACGGGCGCGACGACTTCAAACAGGCCTGGTCGCTCCTTGGTCGCGGCCTCTACCAGCTCCGGTCCTGCCACGGTCGTCTGGACGTAGCCACCAGTGGCGAGATACGTCGCCGCGATGCGCCGCAGATCGCCGGCTGATACCTCGAGCAATCGCTTCTTGAACTTCTCTCTTTCTGATCGCGTGAAACCCGTGAGCTGGTTTGTGGCCTCGCGGCGTCCCTTGATGTCCGGCGATTCGAGAGGGTCGACATCGCCGCACGCCCCCAGGATCGCCTCCTTCAAAGCTTCTTCGGCTATCTCGCCGTCGATCACCCACTTGATGGCGCTGTCGTATGTGTCGTAGGTCCGAATGACATTCGGATCTCGATAGGACGCCAGGTAGAAGGTTCCACCTCCGATACTCGCCTGGGCGACCGCTCCGTAAGCGCCGCCCTTCTCGCGCAGCTCGCGATGAAGGAAGGTGTCGCGGAGATAGTTCGCCAGCACCAGCAAACCCGGCGCGTCCGGGTGCGTGTAGCGCACGGTTTTGAAGCCGCGGACGTTGAATGCGACTGGCAGCGGAGCGGTCCGGGCTTCGGGGAGCGTTGACAGCGGAGCCGGCTTCTCGACCTGCCCGTTGCCGTTGCCCCGCGGCAGCGCCTCGACCAGGCCGCTCAGTCGTTCGGCAATGACATCGACCATCGACTCTTCGCAGGTGACGATGATGTGAATCGAGCCTTGTTTGAAGAGGGCGATTCGGATGGCGTTGAGCTTGGCGATGACTTCTTTGAGCTCGGCTTCGTCCATACGCGCCAGGCGGCGAGTCTCGTGCAGCATCCCGATCCCCTGCAGGGCATCGTTGATCGCACCCTCGGAATTGAGCTTGGAAGTCGCTCTCAAGATGGCGAATTGAAATCCAAGGCCCGCGATCGAGCTCTCGAGCCGAGTCGCGCTCTCGTCGATCACGTCTTTCAGCCTGTGCACCTCAATCTCCATTCGAGCCGTTAGGTCCGTGAGCAGGTCGATGAACGGTCCGATATTGCGGTCGAGCGCTCGTCCCGACACCAGGAACGACTGCAGGTAATCGTCCCGCGCCGCCAGAGGCTGAACTGCCGGTCCCGCCCCGATGCCGCCTGTGTAGGCGGCCATGCGATTGGCGATCTGGACGTAGTCCTGGCCGGCCGCGCCCATCTGGGTGAACATGCGGCTGAACAACGGGAGCAGGTCCTTCTGGTCCGGCGTGAGAGCGGCGAAATCGGATCGGATGTCGAGATACGTGATCCCGTTGGTGGGCAGCGGGAAGAACTCCACGGTTGCCGGTCCAACCTTGATGCTTCGGCTCGGGACCTCATCGAACCGCATGGGGATGTCGCTGAGCTCGAGGGAGGGAAGAACCGCGAGGTCGGGTTTGGCTTCTTGCTCGGCTTTGAGGCGCAGCGCATCGGCGACGATGCGTTCGCGGTCCTGGTCGGTGAGCGTGGCCTCGATGGACGCGAGACGCTCGAGCTCGCTGCGGCGCTTGCGGTCCTCAAGACCGGGGTCTGGCTCGAGGACGAGGAGGGCGCGGTGCTGATTGTCCAAGAGCTCCGCGGCCATGAGGTTCTCGAAGAAGCGCCCCTCCTTTCTGGCCTGTTCGAGGTGCTCGAGGTCGGCATCGAGGTTGAGCGCGGTGTAGGGATCGCCGCCGTACTGGTAGGTGCCCAAGAAGTTGAAGAGAACCTTCAGCGCGTAGGGAAAACCGGCGTTGGAGCGCTCCCTCTTCTCGAACTCGAGCCTGTGTATGGCGGCGTCCACCTGGGTTTGGTCCAGGCCGTAGGCGGCGAGCCTGGCGAGCGTGTCCAGCACGACCTTCTCGACCTTTTGCGCGTCTTGGACCGCGATGCCTTTCAAACCGGCTCCGAAGACGGTTTCTTTGGTGTCGTCCTGGTATCCGCTCCCATCCGCAAGTGCGCCGCCGATCCTGGAGTCGATCAGGGCTTTTCGCAGCGGAGATCCCGGATTCCCAAGCAGCACCTCGGACAGCACTCTCATCGCGAGGAGGCGGAAGGAATCGGAGGCGGGCATCGTGACCCATGCCACGAGGGCCTGCCCCTTTTGCTGGCCGTCGTCACTGGGGCCGGCCGGGTACGGTTCGAGCGACTCAACCGGCTTCTTGAATCGGGTTACATACGGGATCGAGGTGTCGACATCGATGCGCTCGAAATGCGAAAGCACGTTTTCTTCGATCGCTGCGAGTGTGCGTTCCAACGGCTGGTCGCCGTACGTATAGAAGTAGGCGTTGCTCGGGTGGTAGTGAGCAGCGTGGAATCTCCGCAATCCCTCCCACGTCAGGTCGGGAATGTGTTCGGGGTCTCCGCCAGACACGTTCGCGTAGGTGAGGCCTGGAAACAGAGTACGGCCCAGGTTGCGCTGCATGGCCGCTTGCGGGCTCGCCAGGGCTCCCTTCATCTCGTTGAACACCACACCCTTGTAGCGCAGCCCGCTGGATGAATTCGCCGGTTCCTCGAACTCGAAACGAATCCCTTCCTGCTTGAACGAGTCTTGCTCAAGCAGCGGGAAGAAGGTCGCATCGAGGTAGACGAGAAGCAGGTTCATGTAGTCCTTGGGGTTGCGGGTGCTGAACGGGTAGGTGGTCGAGTCGGAGCTGGTGAAGGCATTCATGAAGGTCGCGAGCGACCGACGGGTCATTGAAAAGAACGGATCGCGCACCGGGTATCGCTTCGAACCTGCCAGCACGACGTGCTCGAGGATGTGGGCAACGCCGGTCGAGTCCTGAGGAACGGTCGGAAATGAGACGGCGAACGCGTTGTTGTCGTCGGTGCACCCGATGTGGATGTGCCTGGCCCCGGTCCCTTTGTGGACGAGCTCGATGTATTCGCCCTCGAGGCGGTCGAGGGGCTCGCGACGGACGATCGTATAACCGCCGATCGTTTCTACGTCGCGAGTTGTGATGCTTGCCATCCGAGTCTTGCAGTCTACGAGGGTCTGCTGAAGGGCGGCGGTTCCGCGGCGATAGGATGGTTTGCAATGGATCTGACCGAGCCCGAGCTGGAGTTCCTTCGCTCGCAGAGAATCGGCCGTCTCGCCACCGTCGGGCCGTCCGGATGGCCGCACGTCGTGCCGGTCATGTATGCGGTGGACGATTCCGGTTGGTTCGAATTCGACGTCGACGGCGTGAAGCTGCGCAACCTTCAATTCGAACCTCGGGCGGCGATCGTGATCGATGCGATGGGGCCGAAACGAGGCGTCGCGGTGCAGGGACAGGTGGAGCTGATCGGACCTGAGCGGGCTCGGCT
>Ga0193751_1002060_pt1 | contig 12422 bp, 15 predicted proteins | sample L1c2metaG_FD_143050 | JGI IMG/M metagenome (GOLD analysis project Ga0193751, IMG submission 143050) | Soil microbial communities from a riparian zone of the East river system, Colorado, United States - L1c2 | ecosystem: Environmental > Terrestrial > Soil > Riparian zone | place: USA: East River... | reverse complement strand
ATGTTGGGGCTGGATTGGATGAACTTTGTAAGCTCCGCGCGTGAAAACCGGCACAAGGCAACCTCGCCAATTGCATCGGCTGAAAAGCCGTGCCGGGGAGCGAGCGGCATTCCGAGGAAATCGCCGGGCAGCGCAAATACCAGAACCTGCCGCCGTCCGTCCGGCAGCAGTTTGTAGAGACGCACGACGCCCTGGGAGAGGCCAAAAACGCTATCTGCCGGCTCACCCTCTGAAAATATCGTCCTTCCCGGGCGAAAATAGACCTGGGTAGCGAGCTTCTGAAGTTTTCGGAGCTCGAACGGATCGGCGGCGGCGCCGCAGAACAATGTTGGGAAGAAAGCGCGCGCCATTCACCACCCCAATGTGGACTTCCCATCACCTCTGGAAGGTTCTCTGCAAATCATGCCCACAGCTTCAATAATGTGAGGAACTGGACGCCGATAACGCTACAACCTGAGCTGGCGGCACACTTTGACCCAGGTCAACAAGCCACTAAGCCCAAGCTGAAAAAAATTTGCGCAATCCGAAGCCTGTAGCGATTGCTCTATTTGTAAACTTTCGAGCAGCTTTGAAAGGTGCTTAGTATCGTGAGGGTCGCGGCATTCGGGCAATAATCTCGCCAAGACTGGAACCCGGGATCGGCGAATTCGTCTGCGAGATCTAACGCGCACTGCCCAAGCTTCGCACACTTTACGCAACGATGCCGAAGCTCTCCGATCGTGAGGGGCTCTATGTGCGCGACTTCGTCCGGATCGAGCGAGAGCGCTTCCATCCGGCGCTCCAACAAACCGATTGGGTCGGGTCCACGGCTTGAAACCCAACGTAGCTGGGCAGCAGGAATACCCAGATAATCGGCTCTGCGCTTCAGTTCGCGTTCACTACAAACATCGGAATCAGCAAAGCTTGGGCAGACTATTTTCCAACCTTTCCAGGCTTTGAAGATCGACCAGGGATAATTGTATGAGGCTGGCATCTGACCCTCCTCCCTCCGGCATCTCGGACTATGAATGATGAATATTGCCCAGGCGCATTGACCCAAATCAAACTGACCGACCCATTGGGAATGATGCGCCGGCTTGATGCCGGCCCCCCGGTTCAGATGCTGTATCCGCAGCTCGACCGCAGTCGCACGCCGGGCAAGCGAAACTCTGAGGCCATTTGATCTAGCGCAAAGCCCGGCATCGATTCTGCAATATCCTCCAGCATGCCGGAAAAATATCTGCCGCCGGAAACAATCAATAATCATACCGGGCGGCGATGGGTGAGGGCTGATCGATGCCAAAGATCATTGATATCCTGCTCGAAGAGCATCAAAACATCGAAAAACTGCTTTTGGTTCTGGAGCACGAACTTGAGATATTCGATCGCAGCGGGCGACCGGACTATGAAATCCTGCAAACCATCATCCAATATTTTCAGGACTACCCCGAAAATTGCCATCACCCTAAGGAAGAGCTGATTTTCGAGAAGCTGAAATTGCGAGATCCCGCTGCAGCAAGACGCTTCGGCGACGTCGAGGCCGAGCATGCGGTTGAAACCAGGCGGTTGCGCAGCTTTGCGCGCGCTGTCCAATACATTCTCGCGGACCAGGAATTTTTGCGGGAAACCTTCCACCTGGCAGTGCACGACTTCATCGAGCATCAGCGCGAACACTTGAAAAAGGAAGAACGGCTGCTATTTCCGGCAACGCTGAAGGCCTTGCGACCGGAAGACTGGGCAGAAATAGACGCACGGCTGGACGACAGGAAGGATCCGTTGTTCGACAGCGTGGTTGAAGAGAAATTTGATAACCTGCAAAAGACCATCCTGCGATGGGAGCAGGAGACCGAGGAAACTCGAACAGCCATGGCAATTCGGCGATAACGCGGGGCCATCCTGCCGCTGCTGGTGATACGAAACCGTCCAGCCTGTCAGGCGGTTTGCGGCTTACCGTCGGCCCAATTGACTGATTTGCTCCTCGGTAACAACGCGCTCGACCTTCTCGGTTTTGCTCTTGATCCGGTAACGGGATCGTCCGTCGGCCTCGACGGGCAGGCGAGCGGTGATCGTATAAATGTTTCGTTTCTTCGGGAGATCGCGCCCCTGTGGTTCCTGCAGGTGGTAAAGAACATCATCATTGATCGCATAATTGTATCCCATAGTCGCCTCATTTTTTTGGTCCAGGAAGGTCAATGCGCTCATCCAGGAATTCTGGTGGGCCGCCGGTCAACCGGCGTACGCGACGTTCGCGTTCTGCGACCGGAAGGGATGGATCAAGCAACGGGCCAATTTGCTTGACGGCCAAGTCTTCAATCTCAACGGAATCGCGCAGGGCGGAGCCAAGGGAATCGACGCTGGTGCCCAGGCCAAGCTCTACAAGTCGACAAATGGCGTCGGAGCGGACCGTGTCATGAGCTTCCGCCCAGGCATCGACCTCCGCGGTAAGTCTTTTGGACATTTTGACAGCGCTGATCGCATCGTGGCCGGTGCGAACCATGTTGTCGGGCTTCTTTTTGGTTGAGTCTACCATGTCTCAATCCCCCAACCGACGGGCTAATCTTGTCGATTACATTTTAACCGTCTTTTGTTCTGAGTGATTTGATCCCGATCAATGACGGGGGGTCGTGCGATCAGCCATCTATCTTTGATCCCGCGCAATGTGCCCTTCGGGGAAGCCATTAGTTTAGCGATGCGGTTGAGAAGGCTCGTTCCTGCTCCCGAGAGGTATCTGGCATGCGAAAAGTTCCGAACCTGACGATCTCGCCGGAAAAGGTATTCTTCATTATCGCCAAGTCACGCCAATCCGACAGCAAGGCCACCGAATCGGATTTGGGCTCCGATTCAAACGACGATGTGCTCGAGGTTCACAGCAAGAATACCGACCGCTCGGAGCTTTCCGGCTTTATTCGGGATTTGAATGTCGACGAGCAGATTGACCTCGTGGCGCTCACATGGCTCGGCCGCGGTGACGGCGATCTCGACAACTGGCTCGATCTCCGCACCGAAGCTTCGCGTGCGCACAACAATCGCACGGGATCTTACCTTCTGGGGACGCCATTACTGGCGGACTATCTGGAGGAAGCGCTGTCGCAGTTCGGCAAGTCCTTCGAGGACTTCGAAGAGCATCTTTGACCCATGCTCAACTGCTCTTGATCTTGATCAAGGGCGTTTATCTCAAACGGCAGATCATGTGGCTAAAGTCATAAGCCGGTTTTGGGAGGAAATGCGATGACAGTGCCAGTCCGGACGAACCGCCGCCAATGGGTTTCCGAGTCACCGCGCGGCATGGCGCTTTTGCGCGATCCGCTGCTCAACAAGGGTACCGCTTTCACCGAGCAGGAACGCGACGCGCTGGGATTGCGCGGCCTTTTGCCCGCGCATCTGCTTTCGATGGAAGCCCAAGCCGAACGGGTGCTGACCAATCTGCGCAGCCTGCCTGACGACCTCCAGAAATACGTTGTGCTCAACGCGCTGCACGACCGCAACGAGGCGCTGTTCTTTCGCGTGGTGTGCGACAACATCGATGAAATCCAGCCGCTGATCTACACGCCGACGGTCGGCCTCGCCTGCCAGCGATTTGGCCACATCTTCCAGCGACCGCGCGGACTTTTCATCAGCGTCAACGATCGCGGGCGTATCGCCGAACTGATGGCCAACTGGCCTTATCCGGCAAAGCTTATCGTGGTCACCGACGGCGAGCGAATTCTGGGCCTCGGCGATCTCGGCGCCAACGGCATGGGTATTCCGGTCGGCAAGCTCTCGCTTTATTCCGCATGCGCCGGCGTGCACCCGGAGCTCTGCCTGCCAGTGATGCTGGACGTCGGCACCAACAATGAAGCCCTGCTGAACGATCCCTACTATATCGGCCTGCGCCAGAAGCGTCTCAGCGGCGACGCCTACGATGAACTCGTTGAAGAATTCGTTACCGCTGCGCGCGAGACGTTCCCCGGCGTACTGATCCAGTTCGAGGATTTCGCCAATCACTCGGCTTTCCGAATTCTACACAAATACCGCGACAAGATATGCGTCTTCAACGACGACATTCAGGGTACGGCCGCGGTGGCGCTCGCTGGCCTGCTCTCGGCGTTACGTGTGACCGGCGGCAAGCTCACCGACCAAAGGCTGCTCTTCCTTGGCGCCGGAGAGGCTGCGACAGGGATCGCCGACCTCGTGGTCTCGGCCATGGTGGCGCAGGGCGCATCCGAAGCCGAGGCGCTTCGACGCAACTGGCTCGTGGACTCGCGCGGTCTGGTCGTGAAGAATCGACCGGGCCTCACGAAGCACAAGCTCCGCTACGCACATGACCACGCGCCGGTCAGCGACTTCCTGACCGCGATCGAATCGCTAAAACCCACGGCGATCATCGGCGTCGCCGCAGTCGGCAGCGCCTTCACGCCTGAAGTACTTCAAACCATGGCGCGGATCAACGATCGGCCGATCGTGTTTGCGCTGTCCAATCCAACCTCGAAGGCAGAATGCTCGGCTGAGGAAGCCTACTGCCATACTGAAGGCCGCGCATTGTTCGCATGCGGCAGCCCGTACGATCCGGTAAAACTCGACGGCAAGACCTTCGTGCCGCGCCAGGGCAATAATTCTTACATCTTCCCCGGCGTCGGTCTTGGCGCGATCGCGAGCGGAACACGACTGGTAACCGACGAGATGTTCATGGCCGCCGCCCACGCGCTGGCGCATCTTGTAAGCGAAGCCGACATCAAGCAGGGCAGCCTCTATCCAGCTCTGGCGAGGATTCGAGAAGTCTCGGCTCACATCGCCGTGGCTGTTGCCGGCATCGCCTACAAGCGCGGCCTTGCGACGGGGCAGGCGCCTAAGGATCTCGCCGCATACATCCAGTCGCAAATGTACGATCCCAGCTATTAAGAGGATCTGACCTGGCGTTGTCGAGGCAACGACCGAATATTCAGCTTGGCTGCCGCAACGGCGGCCCCGGAACGACGCCAAAAGACATCGATGGATTGCCCGACTGAACATACGTCAATCGAGCATACCAATTGACCCAGATCATTGACATCGGTTCGGGATGGACTTGCTTTGAGTTAATCAGCAACCATATGTCGAAAAAACAAAATGGAGTGAAGATTACGAGGAAAGCAACGGGAGGGATTGTCATGTCGACGCCCAAAATTGCGGCCCTGCTCGGGGTAGCAGGGATGTTAGGTGTGATAGTTTCGGTCATGCTAGGAAAGCTTTCAGGGGCGGACTACTTGCTTGATGCGGCATTTGTCTGCCTCGTGCTTGCCGGTGTCATCATGATCTTGCATGTCGTTATCGGGCTCTGGACAGATTTCAGCCGGTCCGCGCAGAGCAGTCGGGAGAAGGTGTCGATGCTACCGGTAGCGCGTTTCTGCACGATCAAAAACCGGAGCGGACATCAACTCACGATCGACGACAACGCATTTCGTAACGCCAGGTCCCCTGAATCCCCGGTTAGGGATGTACCCATTTGATTTGTGACGTATCCGTATCCGATAGCGGAGTGCGGATCAGCATAGCCAAAAGAGCCGCCTGTTCCGGGTGATCCGAACGACCCAGTGTGCCCGAACGGCCATAGCGGGCTGGGTTTCATGAAGCCCAGCGAAAACTGCATGCCTTTCATGCACTCGTCGTAAAAGCCGCGCTCCGCCCGGGTCGCCGGAGCCATTAAGGTTGTGCGGTCTCGGAGCGGAGCTGTAGTTCTTGCCCTCGGCTCAAAGACATCGTAGGCGCGTGCAATCGCGCGCGTAGCGCCTGTCGCGAACCGATGTCCCGAACTGGTCTGTTGGCAAGGACGATCTGCCATTCCCGCACTGGCGTCGGGGTTGATCATCGACAGTCGGGTACTTGTCCAAATTGCCGAAGAACTTGCTTGGCGGCGAATTTGCCAATCTCAAAATCGCTAGCGCGGCTGAGTGCTATCTCAATCGCACGGCTGGGCGGTTTCACGCGCTAAGACGAAAACTCGGATTCCATGACGTGCACACGATCCGCATGCAGCGACCAGTTCTTCACATTTTCGGACTCACAAAACTTGATCTTCGCCAATTCAGCGGCATGCGCCTTATTTGAAGCTTCGATCTCTACCGAACGCTGGCAAATTTCAGATTCGTGCCCGTTTTCGCCGAGGACACCTTTCATAAATCGAGCGATATAGCGTGCCATACCAGCCTCCTGACTCAATTCCTGGCGACGATTTTATCCGAGTTGCTTCCGATGGAAGTCGAATCACTTTTCTCAAGCGTCCATGTTGCGCAGGCGCTGGCGATTGCGAAGGACGATCTGACGCGCGCCGGAAAATCCGAGCACGCCCTCGCCGTGGAGCTGGGAAAGTGCCCTTGAAACCGTTTCCAGCGTAAGCCCCAGATAATCACCGATATCGCGGCGGCACATCGGCAGCGCCATCAGGCCTGCGACGGCAAGTCTGCGATCCATCTCAAGAAGGAAATTCGCGACGCGCTCCATGGCGTTTTTGCGCCCCAGAAGCAGCATGTGATCCTCCGCATGCCTGAGATCGCCGGCGGTCATGGTCCAGAGCTTTCGCGCGACCTGAACATCAACCCCCGCCGCCTGCTCAAGACTGCGGCGTTTCACCAGGCGCACGGTGGTATCGATAATCGCTTCCGCCGCGAGCCTGTGGGCCATTCCCGATTCAAGCCCGAAGACATCGCCCGGCAGGAGAAACGAGCCGATCTGGCGCCGCCCATCGGAGAGCAGCTTGTAGGTCCGCACCGCACCGCGGATTACCTGGTAGACATATTCCGCCGGCTCATCCTCGCCGTAGATTTCCTCATCCTTCCGGTAGGAAAACTCGGTCGCCACGAGGCCTGCATGCCCGGCGAGAGCACAGAAATGGTCGGGAGCGGAATAACGAGCCGGAGCAACCTTGTTACCGGTAATGGAAGTGTTGAGCGATTGGGCGAGCATGAACCATCTCCTCTGCGGCGGATGGCCAATTGCTACGCGACGTAATTGGATCTGGAAATTTCGTTCGATATCTTAGGGAACGTTCCCTAAGTAGTTTACCGGAGGTCGCCCCGGACGCTCAACGACTAACTGGCCGCGCCTCTCGAATGGCACCCCGAACGTGGGCTACCAGACTCTCCTCAACATGAGGCTTCAACAGGACATGGTGTATCCCTGCGGCGGCGGCCTTCGCCAAGATATCGTCGTCGGGGTATCCCGTAATGAGAATAATCGGCGTGTCGATGCCGCGGTTCCGCAAACGCTTCGCCAGGTCGATGCCGCTCATGTTTAGCATCTTGTAGTCGATCACGAAGCAGTCAGCTCCGCTTAAGGCGACCGCGTCCAGTAATGCGGATCCGCTCTTAAAGGCACCAACGTCGAATCCGTCGGTCTCAAGAACAAATCGCAGCGAGTTGAGGACGCCAAAGTCGTCATCGACCACGTATACCGTCGGTTTTGCGAGTGACGAGGGAATCACGGAGCCCTACGAGGGTGGAAGGAGGCGAATGATACGCCCTCATACAATCATTTTGATTGCCAGAGCTTGATCTGGCTCAATCCTTAAGTGCCCCGGCACGCATGGCGAGCCGTACGAGTTCCGACAGGCTGCCGGCTTGCATCTTGGTCATCACGTTGGCCCGGTAAACTTCGATGGTCCGCGGGCTGATGGCGTATTCCCTGGCAATCAGTTTGTTTGAGAGTCCCGCGATAAGGCCATCCATGACCTGGCGCTCCCGAGGGCTGAGGGCTTCGATTCGCGATACGATCTCGAGCGCGATCGCTTCGCTCTTTACGTCGGATTCCGCCTTTTTGAGTGCCGCGTCGATCATTCCAATCAGCCGATCATCTTCAAAGGGCTTTTCAAGGAAATCCACGGCGCCCAACTTCATGGCCTCCACCGCGAGCGGGACATCGCCATGTCCCGTCATGATCACGACCGGGAACAGGGTGGGGCCGGCCTTCAGGCGTTTCAGAAGCTCGATACCGTCGATGCCCGGCATGCGGACGTCGGAGACGACGCATCCAAATTCAATGTTGGAAAGGGTGTCGAGGAAATGATGAGCAGACTCGAAAAGCGTGACGTGAAAGTCGGCGGCTCCGAGCATGAAATCCAGAGAATCCCGCATCGCCTCGTCGTCGTCGATGACATAGACCTTTCCCCTATGTGGCATCTGTCAAACTCTCGCTTGATGCTGCGGGCAACGTGAAGCGGAAAGTCGCGCCGCCCGAATCATTGGATTCGGCCCACATCTGCCCGCCGTGCGCTTCGATAATCGAGCGGCTGATGGATAGCCCCACTCCCATGCCGGTCTCTTTCGTCGTAAAGAAGGTCTGAAACAGATTTTGCTTCACGTCATCATGAAATCCGGATCCCGTATCGGAAACCGCAACCTCGATCGTATCATCCGCCGCCAAGGCATTTGACGCGATGAGTTCGCGTTGCGGCGAGTGAGCCATCGCCTCCAGCGCATTGCGAAACAGATTGACCAAAACCTGCTGAATCTGGACCCGATCCACCAGCACCAGGTCGTATTCCGGGTCGAGATTGAAACGAAGCTGGACCCCTTGCTCGCGGGCACCAGCGAGGCCGAGCGCGCCGGCTTCTTCGATCAACTTCGAGAGACTTTCGACGCGTTTTTCGGATTCTCCCCGCGAAACGAAATCACGAAGACGCCGGATGATCTGGCCGGCGCGAATTGCCTGTTCGGCGGCGCGATCCAAGGCGCTTTCTATTTTCGACCTGTTGGGATCAGAACTGGCAGCAAGAAGTCGGCGTGAACCTTTCATATAGTTGCTAATGGCGGCAAGAGGTTGATTGAGTTCGTGCGCAAGGGCCGATGCCATCTCTCCCATCGCGCTCAAACGCGAAACATGAACGAGTTCGGATTGCAACTCCTGAAGTCGCGCCTCCGTCTGCTGATGCTCCGTCAGATCGCGGACAAAGCCAGTGAAATAGGGAACTCCGCCCGATTGCATTTCGCCGATCGAAAGATGCATCGGAAACGTCGTTCCGTCCTTGCGTTGACCGGTTACGATTCGTCCAATGCCGATGATATGCCGCTCGCCTGTGGACAGATACCTGGCCAGATACCCGTCGTGGCGTGAACGATCCGGGTTTGGCATCAGCATGCTGACGTTCTGGCCGATGGCTTCGCTTTCGAGATAGCCAAATTGCCTTTCAGCGGCGCTGCTAAAGAATTGCATGATGCCGCTCCCGTCGATGACAATCATCGCATCGGGGATGGTCTCCAGGATCGAGCGAAGGTGATTTTCCCTGATTCTCAAGGCTTCTTCGACCTGCTTCTGATCGTCAATATCGATCACTAACCCGCTGAGGTGACGGGGCACCCCTTGTTCGTCCCGTACGACGCTGCCGCGTGCTCGAACCCAGCGCTGCAATGGTGATTGGCCGTCAACACGGTACTGCATGTCGAAACTGCAGCCGGTCTCGACCGAGCGCTTTACAGCTTGATCGGTACGCTCGCGGTCCTGCGGCTCAAGCAGTGAAAGGAATAGCTCGTAGGTGAGGGAAAGGTCGTTAGGGACGCCAAAAAGTGTCCTGGTGGTGTTGGACCAAAGCAACTTATGGGTCGAAAGATCAAGATCCCAGACCCCGATGCCGGATCCTTCGATGCCCAGCCGAAAACGCTCGTCTCGGACGGGATCATCGGACGCTGAATGAGGGAGGGTAGTCACGTTCGGCCTTCGCTTCCAGAAATTTGACAACACGCGTTCGGCTCGCGGCGCAGCGCGCCTCAGCCGTCTTGCGGCCCGTTGAGTATGGTCCAAACCGGGGCGTTCGCTCAAGCGAGAACGAGCGGTTTCCGTCGGACTAGCAGGCATTTTGCGCCCGTTTTTCCGCAATTCGACCATTCGCACTCTTATCGGTGCGGCTGACCAAAATTCTTTTGATCTATCTCAGTTCAGTCTTCAGCTTCGGACCTAAAAGCATGGCCCAATGATGACTTAGGAGACCTCGATGACGTATGCGACGGCGATGGCCTGCTTGGCGCTCGACCGGTCAAATGACGCCCGCCTGGAGATCGCCGGGCAGTTGGCGGAGCGGTTCGGCGCCCATGTCATCGGAGTTACCGCTGGCGAATTTAGTCCGCCGCTCTATTTCACGGACGGCGGGCAGGCCCAGCGGCTCCTTGATGAGGGGAAGGCGGCGATAAAAAGCCGCGTCGCCGAGGTGGAAGCGGAGTTTCGGGCCGCGATGCTGAACCGCGCCGCGGCTGTGGAATGGCGCAGCGCAGAGGACTTTCCGGCGAGATTTATCGTTCGGCAAGCGCGCGCTGCCGATATTATCGTGGTCGGAGAGGATGGTCGCGACGCGCTTGGCGATCCCTTCCTGCAGGCCAATCCAAGCGATCTCGTCATGCAGACGGGAAGGCCACTGCTGGTCGTTCCCGACGCCTGCAGCTGGTTTGATTTGCGAAGCGTCTTGATTGCTTGGAAAGACACGACCGAGTCCCGGCGGGCTGTAGTCGACGCATTGCCGATGCTTCGCAAGGCCAATGACGTGATCGTCGCCGAAATCGTCGAGGACGAGCGGGCTAGACCAGCGGTATTGTCAGGGGTGAAGGACCTTGTCGGCTGGTTGTCGCGCCACGGGGTGCTGGCCTCCGCGCAAGTACCTGACGAATGCGGCGATGCCGCAGTGCAACTCGAAAGGATCGCCTCTGGGGCTGGCGCCGGTCTGATCGTTGCCGGGGCCTACGGCCACTCGCGGCTTCGCGAATGGGTTCTCGGCGGAGCGACGAAGCGACTGGTCAACCCGTCAAATCGTTGCTCGCTGCTGTCGCACTGAGGATGCCAGAAATTGATCTTGGTCAAAACTGATTTAGCGAAGGCGTGGTGTAGTAAAATTTCCTCCAATGCAACCGAGCGGATCGCGCTTTGTACAAATTTCTCGAACAGGTAACCGCCGACGCCATGACGCGGAACGCCAAGACCGTGTCGCGCCACGTCACGCTACGCGAACTCGGTGAGCTGTTTGAGAAAGAAGACTTCAATGCCTTTCCGGTCGAGGAAAACTCACCACAAGTGGTGGGACTGGTTTCGAAGTTCGACTACCTTGCAAACTTCATGTTTACTCCGGCTCATATGGTTCCGCGCTACGACGATCTGATGAAGCGAACCGTCGCGGATATCATGACCCCGGAGTTCATTTATGTCCGGAAAGAAACGAAGTTGACCAGGGTACTTCAACTCATGGTCGATCATCGGCTGCGAAGCATGCCGGTGATCGAAGGCGACCAGCGGCTCGCCGGCATGATCTCACGTGAAGACGTAATGCGCGCGCTACAGCGTTGCGGTCGCGGTGAAACGTAGCCTCGTTCTGACGGATGTTTGACGATGGATTTGCTGCGGCGTGCATCCCCACCCGCTCGATCTAAGGCGTGTAGCTCGATTAGCTTGCCTTTGCCAGATTGTCGTCTTCGGGGGAGTTCAGATACATCCCGGACATGGTGTCGACCCAGCACAGATGGTCGTGAACCTTCTTCACCCCGGCAACGTTCTCCGCGCCGACAATGGCGGCCTGCCGCGAACGTTCCTCGGTGATGACGCCGCTGAGGTGAACGATGCCGTCGCGTACGACGACGCTCAGGCCGAACGGGCACCAGTCGTTTTTCTCAAGAGCGTCGATGATGCGGTTGCGAATGTGATCGTCGTCGGCGGTCGGATCGGGGATCTGGCGGGCGAGGCTCGCTACGGCCTGCAACAGGTTGGCGCGCGACACGATGCCGACGATCCGGTCTCCGCGCGTTACCGGTAGGCGCTTGACGTTGTTCTTTTCCATCAAATGCACGATCTCCGCGAGATCGGTGTCTTCAGTGATGGTCATCGGTTCGGGCGTCATGATCTCGGCGACCTTGCGGCCGTGCTCGTGAACGAAATCGGCCGCCGCCTTGCCCGGGCCGAGAATGAATTTCAGAAACCGGCCGCGCTGGCGCTGGGTGCCGATTTCGCTGCGGCGAATGAAATCGCCTTCCGAAATGATGCCGACGAGTTTACCGGCCGCGTCAACCACGGGAAGCCCGCTGATGTGCCGCTGCAGCATGGTGTTGGCGGCTTCGGCGATCGTGGTCTCGGGTGTGACGGTGATGACCGGCCGCGTCATAATTTGGTGAGCGCGCATGGGATCCCCCCGGGGTTCAAGATTGAGTTTGCAGGCTATTCCAATCGGCGGATCGCGATTTGACGGAGATCAATGGACCGCCGGAATCCGCCGGCTTGATGCAGCTCAATGTGAACTTCGGAACAAGATCGTACCCTTCCAAATAACGCAAAACCGGAGGTCATCATGCTGGAATTTTACGAGCCAGGTGCAGCGATTATCGAAGATTCGGTCGCTAACGCGGTGGGACGATTGACCAAGACGAACAAGGGCGCGCTGGATTTCATAATGGGCGCCCAACAGGTGCTGCTTGAGGAGACAGTGTTCGCCGGCAACGAGCTGCTTGAGCGGACCCGAACCGAGA
>Ga0193751_1002059_pt1 | contig 12424 bp, 9 predicted proteins | sample L1c2metaG_FD_143050 | JGI IMG/M metagenome (GOLD analysis project Ga0193751, IMG submission 143050) | Soil microbial communities from a riparian zone of the East river system, Colorado, United States - L1c2 | ecosystem: Environmental > Terrestrial > Soil > Riparian zone | place: USA: East River... | reverse complement strand
CGCATAGCTTCGTTCCAGGCCGGCGCGCAATGGCGTGCGCGATGTCCAACCCAGCGCGGTCAGCTTCGCAACATCGAGCAGCTTGCGCGGCGAGCCGTCCGGACGCGAGGCGTCGAAAGTGAGCCTCCCGCGATAGCCCACGACGTCGGCGATCAGGCCCGCGAGCGCGGCGGTGGTGATCTCCTCGCCCGAGCCGATATTGAGGTGCGCTTCGGCCGAATAGTTTTCCATGACGAAAATGCAGGCGTCGGCCAGATCGTCGGCGAAAATGAACTCGCGCTGTGGCGTGCCGGTGCCCCAGACCGCGACGCTGGGCGACGCCGATTGCTTGGCCTCGTGCAGGCGCCGCATCAGGCCGGCGATCACGTGGCTGTCCTGCGGGTGGTAATTGTCGCCCAGGCCGTAGACGTTGGTCGGCATCACCGAGATGAAATCGGCGCCGTATTGCCGCCGGTATGCCGCGCAGAGCTTTATCGCGGCGATCTTGGCGATCGCATAAAATTCGTTGGTCGGCTCGAGCGGCCCGCTCAACAGCTCCTCCTCGGCCATCGGCTGGCGCGCCAGCCGCGGATATATGCAGGACGAGCCGAGGAACAGAAGCTTGGCGACATTGGCGCGAAACGCCGCATCGATGACGTTCGTCGCGATCATCAGATTCTGGTAGATGAAATCGGCCGGGAACGCGCTGTTGGCGGCGATGCCACCGACTTTTGCCGCGGCGACGATCACCGCCTCCGGCTTTGCCGTATGCATATAAGCGGCGGTCTCGTCCTGGCGCAGCAAATCCAGGCGGTCGTGACCGACGGTCAAAACCTCGCAATCGACGTCCGCTAGCCGCCGCACGATAGCGGAGCCGACCATGCCGCGGTGGCCGGCGACAAAGACGCGGCGCCCGCGCAGATCGAACAGCGGCGCCCGATCAGTCGCTGCGGCCATGGCGCTGCTGCTCGAACCGGACCGCCTCAAGATCGGTCTTGACCATGTCTTGCACCAGCTCGTCGAACGTCACGCGGTGCCGCCAGCCCAGTTTGTTGTGCGCCTTGCGCGGGTCGCCGATCAGGGCTTCGACCTCGGTCGGCCGAAAATAGCGCGGATCGACCTCGATGAGCACATGGCCGGATTTTTGATCCAATCCTTTCTCGTCGGCGCCAGCGCCTTTCCAGACGATGCTGCGGCCGACGCAGGCGAACGCCTTTTCGACGAACTCGCGCACCGAATGCGCTTCGCCTGTCGCCAGCACAAAATCGTCGGGCTCGTCTTGCTGCACGATCCGCCACATGCCTTCGACGTAGTCGCGGGCATGGCCCCAATCGCGCTTGGCATTGAGATTGCCGAGGAACAGCGTCGCTTGCAGGCCGAGCTCGATGGCCGCCACCGCGCGGGTGATCTTGCGCGTCACGAAGGTCTCGCCGCGGATCGGGCTCTCGTGGTTGAACAGGATGCCGTTCGAGGCATGCATGCCGTAGGCTTCACGGTAGTTCACGGTGATCCAGTACGCGTAGAGTTTTGCTGCCGCATAGGGCGAGCGCGGATAAAACGGCGTCGTTTCCTTCTGCGGCGTCTCCTGCGCCTTGCCGTAAAGCTCAGACGTCGAGGCCTGATAGAAGCGGGTCAGCTTTTCCCGGCCCAGAATGCGGATGGCTTCCAACAGCCGCAGCGTCCCGAGCGCGTCGGCGTTGGCGGTGTATTCCGGCGTCTCGAACGAGACCTGGACGTGGGACTGTGCCGCCAGATTATAGATCTCGTCGGGCTGGGTTTCCTGGACGATGCGAATGAGGTTGGTGGCGTCGGTGACGTCGCCATAATGCAGATGGAAGCGAACGCCCTCCTCGTGGGGATCGCGATAGAGATGATCGACGCGCGCCGTGTTGAAAGACGACGACCGCCGCTTGATGCCGTGCACGACGTAGCCCTTGCCGAGCAGCAATTCGGCGAGATAGGCGCCGTCCTGCCCGGTCGCGCCGGTGATCAGCGCCGACTTGGAACGCCCGTTATCCATCCGCAACAGACTCCGATATGTCCGCGTCCGGCCTTTCGAACTTGTCCGAAATGGCGGCGTCAATTGCGCTGGCATGCGCGCTGAGCTTTAGAAACAAGCTAATGTGTAACCACGTGATCGAACCAAAACGCGCCCGCACCCTACTTGAGTGCCGTAGCGAGTTCAACGCGCCCGAGTGTCTATGAGTCCGCGGGCGCCGGCGCAGCGATTTTTAGGATATGCCGCCGACGCCTGCCGCCCTATTTTCCGGGCCGAGCAGGCGAAACGCGGTGAAGAACCCGATCCTCGGCGCTCCGACACTTCGGGCGCGCTTTTCCTCACCGTCGTGGAATTCAATGGCAAGGTCGGCGACACATCACTTATGACGAAGCCGATGCTCCATCAAGCGCTTGCTCGGCCGTCGAATGCGGCAGGTCGACGACTTCGCTATAAGAATGAACGAGTAACGCAATCGAGATCGCCTTTTCATCACGGCGATCGCCGGTGGCGGACAGCATCCAAATTGTTCGTATAATGATTTTTAGATCGAGCCACAGCGATGCGTGGCCGATGTACCAGGCATCCAGCGAATTTTTTTCATCGGCCGATATCAGCTTCCCTCCGCAAACCTGCGCCCATCCCGTCAATCCCGGCCGCACCATGAGCCGCACTTCGAGATCGTTTGGCTGATCCGCCGGCAATAACGGCCGCGGACCGACGAGCGACATATCCCCGGAAAGGATATTCCACAGCTGCGGCAATTCATCGAGGCGCGTCGTTTGCAGGAAGCGTCCGATGGCGGACGGCTCCTGCGCCAAGCGCCGTTCCTTGGTTTGGCGGTCGAACAGCGTTTGCAGCGTGCGAAACTTGTAGAGGTAAAGCGGCGCGCCATTGCGGCCGGCGCGCTGCTGCCAGAACACGACGGGGATGCCGACGTCGAGCAGGACCAGCACGCAGACGACGACGGCGATCGGCGACAGCACGACGGCCGAGAACATCGCCAGCACCAGATCGCCGGCGCGCTTGAGCGCCCAGAACGGGCGATCCAACGATTTGCTCAAATCATATCGTGGAACGCTTGCGGCGGCGTTCGGATGCGCAATGACCACGCCCTCCGGCCGGTCAGCGGCGTCCTCGGAGATCAGGCGTTCGGGCAGGATTTGCAACACGATGTCGAGCTTGCGGCATAGCCGGCTGACGTCGTCCCAGGAATCGGGCGCAAGGTCTTGCGGCTGAGCCGCCAGCACCACCTTGTCGATCCGCACGCCGTGCATCGCGTAGTCGGCGACGATCTTTTCCAGGTCTGACGGTGCGCCGACGATGGGATAACCGTTGAGCGAGCGGTGCTTGAGCTTCGGCTCGTCGTCCAATATCGCCACGATCCGATAACGGTCCGGCGCCAGCTCCTCCACCATTTTGGTGAAGAACCAGGCGAGGCGAGAGGCCTGGATGATGAGAACGTGATCGACGTTTTTGCCGGCGTGCGACACCGGCGTGTCGCGATGGCTTTGCCGCAACCGCAACAGAACCCGTCCGCCTAACAGCCCGGCGGCCAGCAGCAGGAAATGCAGGATCGGGATCGACCGCGGCGCCTCTTCAAGCCGGGTCCACAGAAACGATGCCACGGCGGTCAGCGCCGCGATCAACACGCAGGCCTTGAACAGCTCGAAGGCGTCGCGCAGCGAATAGAAGCGGGAAATCGGCGAACTGGTCTGGAACCATTGAAAGACCAGCAACGAAACAAAAAACGAGATGACACAATAGCGCGCCACGCCGCTAGCTGAGTAAATGGTGCCGTCACGCAGCAAAAATGCGGCAAGCGGGCTGACGCCTCCCCACAGCACGTCCAGCACCGCCACCCGCGACGCCAAAGGTGCGTAGGAAGAAGGCTTTTTCAGCCGAAGATTGGCCTTGGCCACAGCGAGTGTCCCAATAGGCGGTCAGCCGCTTCTGGGAGATGCAATAACGCTAATGGGTCTTTGCGTCCATCGGATTCGCCATATCGTGGGCGACGTAAATCACCTGGTGCCGGTGGCTAATCCGTTGCAGGTGCATTCGCGTTGAGGGAGTTCCACGACAGGGGTCCAAGTGTTGGCGAGCGGCCTTGGCCGCGGCGCCACCGCGCCGCGCTTCGGAATGCTTCCGAACGGCGGTCATGATCCTGACCAGCACGCGCGGCGATCTGTAATAGCCGCAGATGGTTGCGCTGGCTTCTTGGGCATGTTCGCGCATTAGCCTTTCGTCTTATTCGCGCCGGTAATTTTCTTAATGGTCGTAATGCAAAGGTACCTCGGCGGCATTGCCGCTGAGGCGCGACGAAATGCGATCGGCACTTCGTCGCAGCAAGTAGCCTGCAAGCAACTGTTCTCGTCTTCGCTCGCCATGATTTCCCGTGGTTTCGGCTTGATTTCGGGAATTGGCAAAGTCGCGCCGGCATATCTTAAGCGGACATCAAGATTGAATTCGTCGAAACTTGCCTCGACCTCCACCCCATCGGGCGGATCTCGATCGCAAATCTCAAGCGGGCGAACGCCTCACCATCCAAAAAAAATCAACGAGCTGGAACTAGGAACGCCTTAGCGGCGTCTCGTTTCCCGTAAAGACGCAGGCCATGATAGCCAACAAGTGTTAGCGACAGAAACATGAAGAGAAATTCGAACGAGCCGAAAAGCGTTAGATCGATCGCCTCAGAGACGCTACCTCAATAGAAACACTCGTTGAGACGACCAAGTCCCGCTCGTACGAAAGCCTCGTATCTTGCCCGCTGCATAAAACTCTGGTGCAAAAATAGAACCGGCACTGATTTCATGTAAATCGATTTCTTGGCGACTTTATTCAGCAAATTGCTGCCGAGCATCATATCAATATAAAAATCATGATATTCCCTTCTGCAGACGAATAACTTGTTTTGGGTGATTACAAAAGGCGTGAACGCGTCGCCGCCAAGACGAAGAAAGTCAAATACACCCAACGTCACGTCAGGCAATCCCGGAGCACAGAAATCATCAAAGCAGATTACCCCAAAATCAGCGATTACTTTGGACGCCAGATTTGCATCGGAAGCCACGGCATTCAAATCGTGACCTCCGTCGATGCTCACGAACCTCAGAGGGCAAGCCTCTAGCAATTCGGGTGAACCGTCGAGATTGCGAGAGTCTCCAACAAATATCATTTTTCGATCGAGCTGCAGACCGATTTCTCTCGCGTTGTTGAGGAACGTTGCCAATTGCCGACTGTCTTTACCATCAGATGATTGTCCAATAGCAAATAAATCTGCTGCGAGCGCCTTCTCGTGTTTGCCTATGAGGGACGCCATGAGCAGAAACGATCTGCCGAAAAAGATACCAATCTCAGCAATTCCACCGCTCTTTAGAGCTTCCTTTTGACCGATGAGCACCGTTGAAATCGCCAACGCATCAATGGGTCCAAGAAATCCCTTAATACGATGCATATTTCCAAAAATGTACCGCCGCGCGAGTTCGAAGTCCTGCATCAATCAAAATCCTCTAATCGAGATGCCTTTTTTCCATCGGGTCTGGCCTCGAGGTCGTAGGAATAGTTGAACCCCGCCTCCGGCAGCTGTTTCGGAACCATGATGGTTGACTGGTAGAGCTTGCGTACTTGGGTGCGATTGATGTCCGGTTCAGGCCGAACGTGGAGAGTACTTCGAAGGCGGAGGATAAACGGCGCCGACACCGTAAACGATTGGCGCCAGGATAAGCTTACGTTTAGCGCGCTTTGGGCGGCATCGTGCCGCGATAGCCGAAGAAACGCAAATGTGGCTCAATGCCGACAAAGCGACCGCGCTTCTTAGCCCGATGCCGACAGTGGCGCAGGAGCTCGATATACTATTTTTGCCCGATCTAGCGTGCTGGAGCCGTTTGGCTAGAAAGCAAACGCCGAGGACACGGTTCATGCGCCGCGTATCGCCAAGCGTCGGGAATTATCGGGCATCCGACCGAAAATGCAGCGAAAACCGCCATTCGGGTCCCGCGCCAGCAACCAGCCTTCTGCCGCCACCACCAAAAGGCAGTTGCGACCGCGCCATGCTCCGGTCAGAATCAAATCCCAGCACCGGACTGTGCGAGGCAACGGGGCGAAAACCATGGCGAACAATCCGGCAGCCGAACGCGGGCTCAAATTATTGGAAAAATGTACGCTGTTCGGCGCGCTCGATGACAAGGCGCGCCGTGAGCTCGCCGAGCACGCTCACGCCCGTCACTTTGCCGCCGGCGACGCGATCTGCCGGATCGATGAGCACGGCGACAGCATGATGGCGGTGGTGCTCGGCGTGGTGCGGATTTCACTGCCGGCGGTGCGGGGCAAGGAGATCATCCTCGCCGACCTGCGCGCCGGCGAAATGTTCGGCGAGATCGCGCTGCTCGACGGCAAGCCGCGTTCCGCCAATGCCACCGCGCTCACCAATTGCGAGCTGATGGTTCTGGAGCGCCGCGACGTGCTGCCATTCCTGGAGCGCAATCCGGCGGCTTGCATGAAATTGATGGCATTGCTTTGTGCGCGCATTCGCCGCTCCGACGAGCGGATGTCGGACATTGCCTTCTTCGACCTGCCGGCGCGGCTCGCCAAGACGCTGTTGAGCTACCCGGCTCAGGCCCATGGCGCGGCAAAATTGTCGCTGTCGCAGCGGGAACTTGCGGAAATGTCGGGTGGCACCCGCGAGAACGTCAACCGCTGCCTGCGCGATTGGCAGCGCCGCGGCATCCTCGAATTGAAGGACCGCTGGACCATCATCCTCAAGCCCGAGGCGCTACGCGAGCTGGTGACGTCGCCTTAAAGCTTTGCATTTTAAGGCTTGGCATTTCGTCGCGCGAATTCCTTACCAAGCATTCACTGTGACGCGCGGCACAGATGTTGCCGCCGGCAAAAGTCACTTACACGGCATCGGATGCGGCGCCGGCCAATATGACATTGGCCATGTGGTCCGGCGCAAACTGGTGGAGGTCACCGATGTCACAATTATTCACGCGAGATGAGCGCTTGATCCTGGTGGATCCCGCGCACGCACCGCTGTTGCGCAAGGTGACGCAATGGGACCGGCTGGTCGCGATATTCACCGATCCCGATCTCATCGCGATCGTGCTGTTCTGCGCGCTGGGCGCGTTACTGACGGTTGCGCTGATTCACGCGCATCCCGGATGGGGCGAGGTCATCGCCACGGTTCAGCAAGGCCTCTGAAAAACGGCGCCGCGCTTCGGAATGCTTCCGAACGTGACCGGCTTCCTGGAACACGACGACACGATCCACGGTATCAAGATGTTCGCGCGCGAGGTCTATCCGCGACTGAAGAAGCACTATCCGGATACGATGATCTCGGGCCTTGAGCACACGGCACAAGTCGCGGCCGGATAACGCCGATACAATTGCGCAGTACGGGTTCGTTCGCGGGATCAAGCGCGCGAACTTTTTGGCTTGGATCGCGCTTTCGCTCCGGCGTCCAGCGTATAGGTCATGCCGCCGACAAGGATATCGTCGGCGAAGACCTCAACATGAATGCTGCGGTTTCGCGTCCTTCTGACCTGTCGCGCGGTAAACTCTTGACCCGCCTTGAGCCTCATGACGAAGTCGCGGCCGGCGCGGGCTTTGAGGGAGAACGCGCCCCCGCCCGGGCTAGTGAATTGAAATTGCCAGCCGCGCTCGGCGAGCAGTGGCGGAAGAATGGTCTTGATGACCATTCGCGCGTGCGTGTCATGCGGATTCTTGACGGCGATGCGCAGTCCGTCAAAAGCGGCGCTTAGGCCATTGCCTCCGTTGCCGTCGACCGCGAACACGTTGCGCAGGCCGATATTGTTGTCATGCGGTACCAGGCGCCACTCCGGAATCGATTTTCCTCGTTCGTAATGGTCGATGTTGCTGCCGTCTCCTAGTGCCGTTGCCACCATAATCATGCAGTCGTGGCCGGCCTGGGAGGGCTCCCATACGAATGGACCGACGGTGATTTCGGAGGCGGAATTGGGCGGGACATCGGCGGCGAGAAGTTCTGCCGTTATCATAGGTTTCCAGTCGCCGGGATAAACCTGTCCGGCCGATGGTTTGTAGTGGAATGCCTTTACAGCGACCCCAGTGGCCGTCGTCGTGCCGCGGTTCTTGAGCTTGACGTAGGCGAAATTAGTTGTGCCGGCGACAGGCTCCTGATGGGTCTTGCCGCCGTCAGCGGCGTGGCGGTTCCAGATCGCCCGACAATTCCAATATTTGGGCTGATACTGATATTCTCCACGCCGGCCGTCGTCGATGTAAACGTCGACCGGCGGCGGCGCACCTTCCCGTCTCACCGGACTCCGAGGTGGGCGCAATTGGTAGAGTCCCTGTTTCTCAAACGCCCAGCGAATAACCTTGCCATAAGCGCCCCCCGCGTGTCTTTCACTGGTCCAGTCAAACGTGTCGGCAATCATCAGCGCCGCGGCATAGGCTGCGACGTGGTCGGGAGGATGCGCGGGCGTCAAGCTGCCAATGGTCCGCAGGATGAGATAGGCGACAAAGCGGGCGGCGAAGCGGCGCATGCTGGGTTGCGCCGAATCGCCACCGATCGCGCGGTAGACGCGGAAATGCGTCGTGCTTAGAATCTGCTCCGATTGGTATCCCTTGGGATCAAGGTTTCTATTAGGGTCAACACCCAAATCCTTCGTTCCACCCCAGCCCCATCCCTGCGCGACCTTGCGATCATGGCGGCGCTTAAGGAACGCAATCCACGGGAAGGTGGCGAACCGAGCATCGCCTTTCAGGTGGCTATCGGGATCATTGAGGATAGCAGCGAAGCTGTCGCCAGTGCTGTGAGCGAAACTGAACAATCCGTTATGGATGTGGTTCCATAGTATGCCGTGGCCGCCAAGTTCGTGGAGCACGACCCGCCAGTCGCATGCGAGGCCGAGAGGATCGGCGGTGTCAAGATCGGCGAGTGCAAAGCGAACGTTCAGGAGTCCTCCCTCTGCAGTCGAGTTGCCCTGGCAGCGTGCATTGATCTCGATGCCGCTGAGCGTGTCTATTCGCCCGCGATGATCGATCGGTATGGGAAACTTGGTGGCTTTGAAATAGCTGGCCCGGGGGAAGCCGAGATTTTCGACCATGCGGAAGAACCGGTCGCAATGGTAATAGGCATTGACGGCGGCGAACTGATCGCTTCGCGCCGGATAGTCGAAGGCCCCGCTCGTCCGCGCCGTCGGTGGTTTGGCTTGCGGGGGCTCAAAATCGCGAATCTGGATGATTTCGCCGTGCAACGAGTGCGTTTCAGCATCAGCAGCATTGAGCCCCTGTAAAGTGACCGAGCTGCGCAGCCGATTGAGAGCGTGATTTTTGGCGCTCGCTGGCGGCCCGCCGGCGAGAGTCATTGGGTCCGTCTCGAACACCATGCCGCAAACATGGTCGACCAAAGCGCGCAGATAGAGGATCGACAGTGTTTCGGCCTCTACCAGCGCGACCCAGTGGAGCACTCCGTACGGTGGCGAAACGGTGCAGAAGTCCAGAGCGGCAACGACGTAATGCCGGCCTTCTGCAATTCCGCGCTTCACCGGCGGCAGCGGCAGTGTGGGATGGTCGAGCGCCAGTTCCTTGCGCGCCTTATCTGTCCGACGTGACGGCCGGACGGCGCGTTTGGATTTTTCGTAGCGAAAAATCATCAGCCGCCGGCGCAGCACCCGCAACGACTTGGCGTCAAACACCGTCTTATTTCCGGCGATGCCGAGTAGCTTCGCCAACGATGGCGCGTTGAGCTTCTTCAGCCGAGCGACAGCCTTTGCGGAGGGTTTGGCAATTCGGACCTTGGCATGTCGGGTTGCTTGCGAGCCGACGATCCGAAACGGCCCATGCTTCATATGGACAGCCAGGCCCGCCTCCCAGATCGGCAATCCGAAAACTGTTTGGAAATAGGCGACGGTGGTTGTTTCGAACTGCGGTTTCTCGGCATGAAACCGGTATTCGACCCCGGCATCGATCGGGTCACTCTCGTGGTGGCGATGGAGATTACGCAACTCCGCGGTTTTTGTTCCCATAAGGTCACGAAAGCTATGGAGATATTCTTGTGAAGCGAGTTGTGCAGTGCCGGCCTTGCTGACAAAATGATGTTCGTGAATGAAATCGCGAGGGACTCGCTGCGCATCGAGTCTGACATTGGTCCGCCAAGTGTGATGATATTCTTCGAACATTTATTGATCCTTCCTCACTGACAGACCTTGGGGCGACGAGTATCCGAGGGGTCTTGATCAACCTGGTCGGCAATTGCCAAGGGTTTGAGTGGATGACTTCACTCGACTGCTGCGCCAGCGCTGTGGCTGGCGATGCAGCCATCGTGCTACTGAATGCCGTGACGTCGCGCCATCTGACGTGCTGTCCCTCAAGCCTAGGGGCACAGCCTACCATGAGCATTGGCAATTCGACGAGAGCGTTGCTGCCGGTGCGGCGAATCGGCAATCCGCTGACTTGCGCCGATCGACGGCTTCCGCGGCGCGCCGCTCCGGTGGGCCGATTGACAGCCGCGGCACTGCCTCTCGTGCAGGCTGGCGCCGTTCGTTTCACCGAGAAAAAACCATCATGCTACACTGCTTGCAGGTAAAAGCTTGCCGCAGGTCCGGCAAACAGTTAGGGACTTTTTTCGTTCCTGGAACTCGCCGATGTCAGCACACGCCGACAGCCTCTTGCAGACCGCGATCGAAGGACTTGCCGTGCCGGGAATCATGGTCGGGCATCGTCTGATTTCGCCTGGGGACGAATGTGCGCTTTTGCCCGAAGAGACTGTCTCCTCGTCGTGCGCGAAAATTCGTCGCGCCAGCGGGGCAGCCCGCATCGCGGCACGGGAGCTACTTGCCAGCGCTGGATGTGAAATATGCGCGGTCCCCAAAGCGACCTCCGGAGCTCCGATTTGGCCGCCGGAAATCGTCGGCTCATTGGCTCACGATTCGCGCGTGGCAGTCGCGGCGGTGGCGCCTTACCGCGAGTTTGCAAACATCGGCATTGATATCGAGCCCGCCGAAGCGCTGCCAATCGAATTACTGAAGATTATCGCAACACCCTCGGAGCGGTCAGCACTCGCCACTTATGTTTATGGCGGACGGCTTCTCTTCGCCGCCAAAGAAGCAGTGTACAAGGCCGTTGCCGATCTCGACCGGAAATTTCTCAATCATCACGACGTCGAAGTCGATTTTCACAAACGCAGGGCGGTGGTTCGAAATGGCCGAACCGTAGAGCTGCGCTTTAGCATTTCAACCCATTTATTGGCGCTGGCATTTGTTCGCCGCACGCCTGCGGTGCGATGAAGGAGCGAAACCGGTGTCATCGAACGTGCACGGAATTGGATAGGGGCTGCCTTGTCGAACCTTGCTGAGGAATTGCGACGCGAACGGGCGACCAAAGGCGGCGGAAGCCCCGCCTTTTCATGTCTCGAGGATATTCTTGCTCACCATGGCCGAACCAGGCCCGACCGCCATGCCATCTTGGCGCCCGGGCGCGCGCCGATAACCTACGGGGCGATGTGGGCATACGCGAAAGACACGGTTCGCACCTTGCGCAGCGTCGGTGTCGGCCGAAATGATCGGGTAGCAGTGGTCTTGCCGGACGGACCGGAGGCAGCAGCGGCGATCGTATCGGTTGCGGCCGGCGCCGTTTGTGCGCCCCTCAATCCAAGCTTCACGGCGGATGAGTGGCATTTCGTTGAATTGCGAGTGGCAGCGTTGATAACGCACCCCGCCATCGATCCGGCCAGCCGCTCGGCCGCCATTGCGCTCGGCATCCCGGTCCTCGATCTGTCGGCATCGTCCCGCGCCGCGCCCGGTCTGTTCGGCATGGCCGGACCGGCGACGGGGCACGTCAGCGACGATGATTTTGGCTCCGCCGCTGATGACGCACTCATCCTATTGACCTCCGGGACCACGTCGCGGCCGAAGACGATCCCGCTCACCCATGCCAGCGTTTGTCTCTCCGCCTATAACGTGGGGGCGGCGATCACACTTGGACCTCAGGACCGCTTGCTGAGCATGTTGCCGCTCTTCCACGGCCACGGCTTGATCTCCGGCGTGATCGCAACGCTGGCTGCGGGTTCGAGCGTAATCTGCACGCGCGGCTTCGACGCGGCGGCATTCTTTGACTGGCTGACGGAATTTCGACCGACCTGGTACACGGCTGTTCCGGCAATTCATCGAGCCGTCTTATCGGCAGCAGAGAGACACAAGGACAGCGCGCGCCAGTCATCGTTACGGCTGATCCGATCGGCGTCTTCTACTCTGCCGGCGAAACTGCTGTGCGGACTGGAAGCCCTGTTCGGTGTCCCTGTGATCGATACTTTCGGCATGACCGAAGCGGCCACCCAGATTGCGGCGAATCCTTTGAACCGGCGAAAGCTCGGTTCCGTCGGCCGCTCCGCTGGAGCGGAAATCAGGATCCTGGACACGGATGGCCGGCGGCTTCCGCCGGGCGAGCGCGGCGAGATTGCGCTGCGCGGTC
>Ga0193751_1002058_pt1 | contig 12425 bp, 10 predicted proteins | sample L1c2metaG_FD_143050 | JGI IMG/M metagenome (GOLD analysis project Ga0193751, IMG submission 143050) | Soil microbial communities from a riparian zone of the East river system, Colorado, United States - L1c2 | ecosystem: Environmental > Terrestrial > Soil > Riparian zone | place: USA: East River... | reverse complement strand
GAGGGCAAAACGGAAACCGGCCGCGTCGCTTTCGACACGGCCGGTTCAGAGATTGGGGCCTCTCGACTGCGCTATCCCCGTCAGCGGTATTTGGCCGCTGCCGCGGCACGCGGGTCTACACCACATACACCCCTCACCGGCTCTTTGCGAGCCCAAATACCCGTCCAGCCTATGGCGCCGTCGCGGTGACCTCTACGCGCTCTTCGTACATCAATGGTATCGAGGCCTCGACGTCGTGCGGGTATTCGAGCCCGCGCTCGAGCACCCGGACATCCACGCTCTGCAGATTGAAGACGCGCTGCAGGTCGTCGATCGCCCTATCGCCGTCGAACGCCTTGCACGAGAAGATGTCCGCCCAGATATACCCGCGGCCGACAAACGTATGCAGACTGATGTGGCTCTCTGCGATCAGGACGAAGCCGGAGACACCCCAGTCCTCGGGCTTCTCCCCCACGTATTCCATCACGTGAGGGACCGAGATCTTCGTCATCCCGATCTCGCCCGGGTAGCGGTCCAACACAGAGCGGATCAGCTCGGTGTCGGCCAGCTTGCTGGCGTCGCCGCCATATCCATCGATCGTTAGGTGCAACGGATCCCCCCCTTTCTCTCCCGGCCGCGGCGTCCCTGCGCCTGCGGACACTAGCCGAGCGAAGCCGCTCAACGGGCCTGCCTCGCGCTTCAAGGCAGAAAAGAAAGCACACCCTTGTCGACGATAACGCCGGCCCGGGTGCAACCGAATCACTATAGCAGATGATTACGCGCTCTGAGTCCGACCGGCACTTGACCCGCCGTGTGGCGTTCGTTAGTCTGCGCAACAGGCAATTCGGACGTGGATAAGCGCGATCTGTATCGATCACGCGGTGGTGGAAGGAACGTTGGCTATGCCTCGAACAGTGACTCTCGGACTGATCGCCGCCCTTATTCTGGCGACACTCACCTTCTCGGGAAGAACCGCCGTCCGGGCCCAGACTCCCACCGGCGTACAGCTACCAACGGTTCCGGACCCAGTCGCTGTCACGCTTGATTCCGCCATAACCGCGTTTCTCGCGCTGGACTTCATGACGTCCAACTGCGCCGAGGCATCGCGGCCCACCTGTGTGGCCTCACTGCCAGCGGTAAACAGCGCCATCGCTGCCGCGCGCGCCGCCAATGTGCCCATTCTCTTCACCTATACCACGGGCGGCACGCTCCGCTCCGAGGTCGTGCCGGATCCGGCTGACGTCAATATGCTGACCTCTGGTGCCGACAAGTTCTTCAATACCACCCTCGACGACACCTTGAAGCAACTCGGTGCCAGCACGCTCGTGCTCGTGGGTACAGGGTCAAACGGCGCGATTCTTTATACCGCCTTCGGTGCCGCGGTGCGCGGCTACACGGTCGTCGTGGCTGAGGACGGAATCTCGGCGAGCACGGACTTCGCCACTTACGCATCTGAGTGGCAGTTGCTCAATGAGCCAGGAGCAGCGAACGCTCAGAACGCGCCGCTACAGCCGAAGGCGGCGACGCTCAGCCGGACCGACCTGATCACTTACAAATAGCCGATTCGTTGCGGAGGACTGGGTGATGACAGCTAAACGCTACCGACTCGGCGCAGGTATGGCGGCCCTCACCGTTCTGACGTTCATGCTGCTCTCCCGCGTGGGCGCTACGCGCCTCACGACGCAGTCGCCCGCGCCGGCGGTGCCGTCCATCCCAGACCCGATCGCCGTGTCCGCTGACTCCTCCTCGACGGCCTTCCTTGCGCTCGACTTCGTGACCACCATTTGCTCGCCTACGCGCACCGTCTCTTGTCCCGGCACGCTCCCCGCTGTCTCGTCGGGGCTCGCCGCCGCCCACGCCGCAAACGTGCCCGTGATTTACTCGACGTTCGCGGGCGCAACGATCGTGCCAGACGTGCAGCCGGCGGCGAATGACACGGTCGTCATCAGCGTCAACGCCGATAAATTCTTCAACACCAATCTGGACGACGTTCTCAAGCAGGGTGGAATTACGAACGTCGTAATGGTGGGGACGTTCTCCAACGGCGCCGTGCTCTACACGGCGTTCGAAGCGGCTGCACGCGGTTACACAGTCGTCGTCGCTGAAGACGGCCTGTCAGCTCCGACGGACTTCGCCACCTTCGTGACCGAGTGGCAGCTCCTCAACGGTCCCGGCACAGCCAACCTGCAAAACACGCCGCTACAACCGAAGGCCGTCACACTCAGCCGGACGGACCTGATCACGTACAAGTAGAGAGCTGCAGGAGGGCGCGGGCATGGCTCCGGTACTCGGGCGCGCCCTCACCCCAACCCTCTCCCCGAGGGAGAGGGAGCCACTTATCCCAGCGCGAGCGCAACCGTGACAATCGATCCGTCCACGGCCGGCAGCGCGTCTCGCAGGCCGAACGACGATATCACCTCGATCACATCCTCCGGATAGCCCGGAACAAGGGGCAGCACAATCGCACCCGCGAAGCGGCCTTCAATGCTCACCGGATAGCAGCGCGCGGCGCAGTGGCCGGGCTCCGGCTCAATCGGCACGCCCGGCGTTTCTCGCACCGCAGCCCACAGCAATCGATCGCCCGCCGCTTCCAGCCGCAGGTTCAGCGTGCCCGGGTAGCACGCGAAGCCGAGCCGCGCCGTTACCTGTGATCTGACCCAGTCCTGTTGAGTGAATCCCGCTGCCTCGCCCTTGCCGCTGATCACCCGACCGCTCAGCCAGCCTCGCGACTCAACGAGTGGCAGCAACTCAGTTAGGGTCGATATGCAAGGGGAATGCGGCGCGGGGCCCTCCCCACTCCGTCGAACGAGCACTGCCGCGATTCCCGCCGAAGCCGCGCCCCGCACGTCCTCCACAAGTTGGTCGCCCGCATGGACCGCCTCGCCCGGCCCTACGCCGACCTGCGCCAAAGCGACCTCGAACAGACGCGGGGACGGCTTGGCGTAACCGGCTGCCTCGGACGTCAGGATGAAGTCGAAGCAGCCGGCGATGCCGAGACTGGCGAGGAGCTCAGGCAGCCGCGGCTCCCAGTTAGAGACGGCACCAATGAGAACGCCCGTGCGCGTGAGCGCCGCCAGCGTTGCCGGCACCTCGGGATAGAGGCGGAAGACCTTGTCCCCGATCCACGAGCCGCGGATTGCATCTGCGCACCGTACGCAGCCCTGTGACAGCCCAGCGGACTCGAGAAAGGCGGACGCCTGCGCCTCACGACGCGCCGACGCCAGTCCGGCATCCACCGACCAGTCATCATGTACCGGCTCCGGGAGGTGACGTACAGCTCCCCGAGCGGCGGCCATCCATTCCGCGACCTGCGCTCGACCGGCTGGATGACCATGCTCAACAAGGATCCGCTGATAGACCGCCTCGATGTCGCCCGCCTCCAGCAGCGTGCCATAGGCGTCGAGAAAGACCGCCTTAAACCGTGTCACCGCTGAATCCTCAGTCCGAAGTCCTCAGCCCTCAGTCGTCGTCAGGTCGATCTCCAGGCGAGTTCCGAATCCGAGGCTGTTGTCGACAAGGTAAAGACGGCGGACCCGCACCTGGAAGAACCGCGTGCCGGACGTCTTTGCTGCGATCTCCGAGTCCGGCTTCAGCAATGACGCGACGAATGGAAACTTCGCCAGGTAAATCGATCGGGCGTGCTCAAGCCCGTCAGCCTCCACGACGCTCGCGTCGCCCTGAATCTGCAGCCCTCTGATCGCTCGCCAGTCCGCGCCGGGCTCCGGATGGACGGTCGCCGCGACAGTGGCAGAGTTGAGCAGGTCGCGGGAGTGCCGTGAGCTCGGACTCGAGAGGAAGTAGAGCCCACGCAGGCCGTCGGCTGCGAAGAAGACGTCCGCAGCCCAGAGCCCTTCAGGCCCGGCTGTTGCCAGCGACATCGTCGTGCAATCCTGCAGCAGCTTGCGCGCGCGATCGAGGAGCTCATTTTCGTTCACGATTTGGGTGCCGCATGGTCACCGGTCTCAGGCGAGCCCCCGCGCCTCGCCCCCGGCCCGCTCGGGCGCAAACTGCCCACCCGCCCGCCCGACAATTTGTTTCTTCTCGGGGCTGGCCGCCCCGCGCCCCGCTGGCTGCTGCTCGGGTTGCCGCGGAGAGCCCGGGGGTCCAGAGGGGAGGGCGAGGGGCAATCCCCTCGCAATAGAAAAACACTTTTTGGGGTGGGAGGGCAGGCAGAGCGGGCCGGAGCGGGGACTGGCTCAACCACCATGCCACCGGCGGAACAGGTCGTGCTCGATGTCGAACTGATCGAGGATCTTGCCAATCGTCTGGTTAATGACGTCATCGATCGTCTGCGGCGCGTGGTAGAAGGACGGGACGGGCAGGAGGACGATGCCCCCAAGGTCAGTGACGCGCAGCATCATCTCGAGATGGCCCTTATGGAGCGGCGTCTCACGCGGCACGAGAACGAGTTTTCGGCGCTCCTTGAGGCAGACGTCGGCGGCGCGTGCCAGCAGGTTGTTGCTGTTCGAGTAGGCGATCTCCGACAGGCTCTTCATCGAGCAAGGCACCACGACCATGCCGTCAGTCCTGAAGCTGCCGCTGGAGATCGACGCGGCGAGATTGGTGTGCCTGTAGACCACGTGGCCGAGCGCCTTCACATCCTCGACCTTGTACGCGGTCTCGATACGAATGTTGTCCTCAGCGGCCGGCGAGAGGACGAGATGAATCTCGGACGAGGAGTACTTCCGCAGCGCCTCCAGCAGGCGGATGCCGTAGATGACGCCGCTCGATCCGGAGATCCCGAGAATAATCCGCCCTGCAGGCATTTCAGCCGGGTTCCGTGGATGGGCGAATGCGTCGCGCCACGATCTCCAGCAGGTGTTCGACATTAAAAGGCTTCGGGAGGTAGCCCTCCGCGTGCAGCTGTTCCGCTTTCCCTTGTGCCCTTCCGTCGGCGGTAAGTACGACGACCGGAATCTTCGACCGAAGCTCCAGCCGCTCGAGCTCTGCGACAAACGCCCAACCGTCCATGCGCGGCATTGCGAGATCGAGCAGGATCAGCGCCGGGAACAGCCCGTCAAGCGCTGCCAGAGCATCGAGGCCATCAGTGGCACTGTAGACCAAATGGCCGGCATCCTCCAGGATGCGCGTCATTGTCGTTCGGATGCCGATATCGTCGTCGACGACCAGGATCGGACCGCTCATCGGCTACGCGTGGCCAAGCGGATTGGCATTGCGTGGCAGCCGAACCGTGAACAGCGAGCCACGCCCCTCTTCACTCTTGGCGCTCAGGCTGCCGCCGTGCTGTTCGACGATCTGTTTTGCTCCAGCCAGGCCAATGCCGAGCCCGGAGATCCGACCAATGACGTTGCTCGCCCGATGATAGCGCTCGAAGATCGCAGGCAGATCGGCCGCGGGGATGCCGATGCCTTCGTCCCGGACTTGGATGATTACGACATCCTCGGGCTCAGGGTCATCGCGACTCCCCTCGAGGGTGACGGTGATTGTTCCGCCGTCAGGGCTGTACTTGACGGCATTGGAGAGGAGGTTGATGAGGACGCGCTCTATCCGCGGTGCATCCCAGTAGCACGTGAAGTCCCCGCCGGCAATGTCCGGCCCGATCGTTACAACAAGCGAGTGGCGAGGAGCCGCCAATCGGTATTCCTCAGCCACCTCGCGCACCAGCAGGCCCGGATCGATCACCTCGGAATTAAGGGTAAGCGGCCGCCCGGATTCGATACGCGACAAATCGAGCAGCTCGTCGATCATCCGGCTCATGGCGCGGGAGGCGCGATCGACCTCTCGCAGCGACTCCGTCATCCGTTCGGCATTCGGCCTCGCGGCCCTCTGACTCTGGCGCAGAACAAGCTGCGTTAGGCCTCGTATCGTGGTCAGCGGCGTGCGCAGGTCGTGGGAGATCGTCGCCAGAAACTCATCTCGCACTTGCAGCGCCTCACGGGCGTCTCGATAGAGTCGAGCATTCTCAACCGCCGTGGCAGCCCGGTCGGCCAGGTCCTGAGCCCAACGCAGGTCGGATTCGGCGTAGTGCCGATCCGATCCGCCGTAGACGAAGCTGAGCGCGCCCAGCACGCCTTCTCTGGCCCGCAGCGGAACTACCAGAGCCGAGCTGATCTGAAGCTGGTCGATGATCCGCAGATGCTCTTCGTCGATCGCCGCCGCCTCAAGCATTTCCTGAGAGATCTCCCTGAAGAGCTCCGCTTCGCCGGTCCTGATGACCTGCGGCGCTCCGGACATGCCGTTGGGATCGGGAGGGTAGCGCAGGGCCAGCTCGCGCGCCCATGACACCTTCTCAGCATCGGCATGCGCAAGCGCGACCTGGCGGATCGTCCCGTCCTCCTGGACGAGGTCGATGGCGGCCCAGTCGGCGTACCGCGGAACGGCGAGCTGCGCCACGCCCGCAAGCGTTGCGTCGTAGTCCAGGGAGCTGGCGAGCACTGCACTGGCCTCGTCGAGGAATTGGAGACGCTCGCGCTCGCGGTACGGCTCGGTGATATCTCGGAACGTGATGACCGCGAACTGCACGTTACCGATCTCGTCGAAGATCGGGCGTGCCTGGACCAATGAATAGCGTTCCTCTCCCGTCTCCCGTGCCCGGTAACGTTCCACGGTCTCAGGAGGCTGCTCGCCTCGCAACGCGCGCCGGCCCGGTAGCTCATCGATGGGAAATGGGCTGCCATCTTCACGCATGATGTGGAGCGGCCGGAGTGTCTCCCCTCGCGGCGCTGCCAAGAGCGCCTCAATGGAGTCATAGCCGATCATTCGCGCGGCGGCCGGATTGGCGAACAGGATACGGCCGCTTGGACCCTGCACGGTGATGCCCTCGGCCGAGCTCTGCAGGATAGCCTCGAGTTGAGCGTGCGAGACCCGCAATTCCGCGGCGAGCTCCTCGCGCACCGCCTCAACCTGAAGGCGCGAGGTCGCATCGCGGGCGAGAATGAGGACACCGCTTGCGCTCCCGTCGAGATCGCGGAGCGGGCTGATGGAATAGCCGACCAGTATCTCAGCGCCGTCCTTGCGGCGGAGGTAGGGACTGGTGTCTGCCCAAGAGTCTGAGAAGGGCAGCGCATCCCCGGGCGGAGAGCCATCGTCGCGTTTCGGGAACCCGGTGACGATTGTTGCGAACGTCTGACCGAGCGCTTCCTGGGGCTCCGGACCGAAGATCTGCTCGGCCCCGGCGTTCCAGTAGATTACCCGACGGTCATTATCGAGCGCGACAACCCCGAGCTGCCGGTTGGCGGACAGATTGGCGAGCAGCAGATCGCCAACATGCGCCGGCGTCGGACCCGGCGACCGGGCTCCCTTCGCCTTTGCCATGCGCCATCCCATCTCGTGGACGTCCGGTGACGCCGTTCGCCAGTCCTTTCCGGAAGCTCCCAGTTCTACGCCGACATGACCGGCGCGCCGGGCCGGGCCCTCACCCAATCGCTTGTGCCCGCGATCCATCCGGATTCCCTGGGGAGCAGTCCAGAGGCCGAGCGGATGCGAAATACTTCCGGAGCATCCACGCCCGGCGGTGTTGCACCCTGCTCCTGGAGCGCCCGGACCGCCTTCGCCAGCGCCTGACGGACGCGGATGATACCCGCATCAGTCGAGCCGAGGTGCTCTGCCGTCCGGTCCATGACCGTCCCCATGCTCTCTGTCATCGCTTGGTCCTGGAGAGGGATCGTGGGCACCCCGGAGAACCGCCGCGTCTTCTGCGCCTCGTAATCGAGCAGATAGTCATTGCTGGCGTTCGCCACCCAGCGCCAGCGCCCTGCCGCGCCAGTGCTGACAGGCCGGTACTCCTCCGGACCCTCGAAGGCGCCGCCCGCCGGACGGCGGCCCAATGTTTGGCTGTTGGGATTCTCAGTCCGAACGTCCCTGGACGGATGCCAGCGCAACGTCCAGACCAGCGTCGTCGCGTCGTCGATCGGGATCCAGATGTGGCCGGGCACGGTCTCCATCTGCTCGCCGGTGGGAGGAAAGTAGGTCATGAATGGGAACAGGAACTGCGTCAGACGCCAGTAATACTGGCTCTCATCCTCGGGTGTGCGCCGCGCGGCGATCGTCACGCCAAAATCAGTGTCGAGCACCTCAAAGCGCGGGTGGCGATCGACGTGCTTGAGGCCCGTGCCGAGGTTGTTGATGTCCTGCTTCTGCAGCACGCTGTGCAGGAAGGAGCTATGAGCGGAGTCGATATCGCCCTCCAGCGCCTGCAGGAAGTTGCACTCGCGCACGAACGGCATCACTGTGCGGTGGCTGGCGGGGACGGTCGCAAACTCATACTCCGGCAGCGCCGGCGGCTCGCTGCGTGGTCCCATATACGTCCAGACGATACCGTTCCGCTCGCGGCAGGGATAGGCGGTTGCGTGAACCTTGTCCTTGAAGTTGCTCTCCGGCGGCTCGTTTGGCATATCGACGCAGCGGCCGCCGACGTCGAACTTCCAACCGTGATAGACGCAGCGCAGCCCAGCTTCCTCGTTGCGGCCAAAGAACAGCGAGGCTCCCCGATGCGGGCAGTTGTTTGCCAGCAGCCCAACATCTCCCTCGCTGTCGCGGAAGGCGATTAAGTCCTCGCACAGCAGGCGCACCCGCTGCGGGCGCCCATCGCGCTCCGGCAGCTCTTCGGAGAGCAGCACGGGCAACCAGTACTGCCGCATCAGCTCGCCCATCGGCGTACCGGGGCCCACTCGCGTCAACAGCTCATTCTCTTCAGCGCTCAGCATTGCGTTCTCCTGACCTCACCCCCTTCCCTCACCTTTCAGGAGAGGGAAGGGGGAAACGGAATTCGGGGGTAAACCCCCGCGTACCCGTTCCCCGGGTCCGTACGGGCGAGGCATTGCCTCGCCCTGGACCCTAAGCATTGCACGCGGCCGTGGGCAGGTGGAACATGCATCAGATCCAGCGGGGCGGCACGCGGCCGTGCGCGGGGTGGAACATGCATCAGATACAGCGAGGCAGCGGGGTACGAGACCCCGCCCCACGACCCACGACCCATTACTTCTCCACCCAAGAATCCCACACCACCTGCCCGTACGAGAAGGCCACGTTGGGAGCATAGTTCCTCAGCCGCTGCTGGGACAGCACATAGCCCGGGCCGTAGAACAGGGTAAGCGCCCAGGGAACCTCATTGATGCGCCGTGCGGCCTGACGAACGATCTCGCGCCGCTTGCTGGGATCCAGCTCGCGACGCTGCTGCTCCAGCAGCGGGGTGAGCTGCGGGTCGTCGATGCGGCCGTAATTGTCCGCAGACTTTGGGTGGAACATCCCATAGACATAGCTATCGATGTCCGCTGCCACTCCCTGTCCGCGCGGCGTGATGTTGAACTGGTAGTCGCCGGACCTTCGCCGCAGAGCGTCCTCGTTCCCCGGAAGTGGTTTGAGGGCCAGGTTGATCCCGACCTTCTTGAGCTGCGACTGGATGAGCTGCGCCTTTATTGAGAAGGTGTCACCATAGGTGGCGTTCCAGATGAACTCGATATCGACGCCGTTTGGGAAGCCGGCGGCCGTCACCAACTGCTTGGCTTGGGCCGGGTCGTACTTCAGGATCGACTTGATCTCGTCCTGGGCGAACATTCCCGCGGCGGCGCCCGCCAGCGACCATTCTCCCTTGCCGTCGAACAACGTCTTGATGGTCTCGTCGCGGTCCAGTCCCAGCGAGATCGCCTTGCGAATTCTGTCGTCGTTCATCGGCGGCTTGGTGACGTTGAAGTAGATGTAGTAGGCGTTGTTGCTGTCGGTGTACTGGTTGACGGTTGCGGCCGGCACCGCCTTCTGCATGGCCTCGGCCGTGCGCCCATCAAGCCCGCTGTAGTCGAGAATGTCCACTCGGCCGGTCTGGAAAGCGGAGTTAATCGTCGGTTGGTCCGCAAGGACGAGCACGTCGAGCTCATCGACGTAGGGACGGCCCTGCCTCCAATACGTTGGGTTCTTCTTGAAGGCCGCCTTTGTTCCCTTCTGGGATGCCGCAGTATCGAAGTAGAACGGACCGGTGCCGATGGAACGCAGCTTGAAGTCGCCATCCGCATCGAAGATCTCGTGCGCCAGAATCGGGACCCACTGGGACGCCGAGTAGCCGAGAAACGGCGTAAACGGCTGATTGAAGTGGACGGTGACAGTAGACGGGTCCGGCGTCTCGATGCGGTCGACGCCGGCGAACATCGACGCGGCCGGGGCCGGCGTCAGCTTGGTCATCGAACCGGTGCGCGACATGTACTCGTACGTCCATTTGACGTCTGCGGAATCGAAGGCGCGCCCATTGACCGGCGGCACATTCTGCCACTTAACGCCGTTGCGAAGGTGAAATACGTAGGTCTGTGGGTCCGGCGTCTCCCACTTCTCGGCCAGGGCGGCGTCGACCTGCAGGTCCCCGTATTTGACCAAGGGACCTGATTTGAAGACCAGCAGGGCGTCACTGGTCGGGGTCGTGCCGCGCGCTGAGGCCGCGAGCTTCGTCGACGGGTCGTAACTTATCGGCTCGTCAAGTTGAACGGCTGTGATCACCCCCCCGGATTGGGGCTTCCCCTGGCCGGCTCCCGTTTGCTTCCCGGATGATTGATCCTGCCCCTTCGGGCCACATGCGGCGAGCGCTGCGGCTCCCGCGGTGGCAGAAGCCGCCCCGAGTGCGCGCCTTCGCGAGAGTCGCATCCGTTCCCAGTACTGGTGCAATTGCATTCGTCGGGCCCTCCGCGCCACCACCCTGAGCATGCGCAATTCTTGGGGTTTGAGCTTATGCCTTGGGTTTCGCCCTCACCCTAGCCCTCTCCCACCAGGGAGAGGGGATCCCTACTGCCGACCTTTTACTGCCCACCGCCTCGGTTTCACTTTGCCAGCCATGTGTAGAGATAGTGATTCTCGAGCTGGGCGAAGTTCAGCGCGAAGTTCTTCACGTACGGCTGCCAGGGCGTGTACTCGGGCGCGTCGTAGAGGCCGAGGCCGTAGACCTGCTCATTGAGATAGCGGACCGCTTGTCGCACTAAGTCCTTACGCTTGGTCGCATCCATCTCTTTGCGCTGGGCCACCAGCAGCTGATCGAGCTTCGGGTCTTTGACGTGGCCGTAGTTGGAGCCCGATGTCGAGTAGTAGAGGGCGAAGATGATCCCGTCCAGGTCGCCGGCCTTGACGGTGCTCGGCAGGACGTCGATCTGGAAATCGCCCTCTTTCTGCCGTCGCGATTCGGTGGAATCCTCAAGCGGCGACAGCTTGATGTTGAAGTTTCCTTTCTTCGCCTGTGCCTGTAGAAGCTGCACCTGCGTAATGTGCTCCTGGCCGTACTTCTGCGTTGGGTAAATAAGCTCGATGTCGACACCGTTCGGGTAGCCCGCATCGGCTACGAGGCGCTTCGCCTGCTCAGGGTCATACTTCAGTATCTGCTTGATCTCCGAGTCACTGAACAGCCCCGGCAGGGCGCTCGCCAGTGCCCACTGACCCTTGCCGCCCGTGAGCGTCTTGATGAAATCCTCGCGGTCGATGCTCAGGCTCAGCGCCTGGCGGATACGGATGTCATTGAGTGGCGCCTTGTCCGTCCCAAGCGCAATCAGCTTCGACTTCATCAGGTCGGTGAAGATGACCGCGTCTGGAACGCCCCGCTTGATAAGGTCTGGCCCGCCGATGCCCGCTACCGTTCTCGATTGAAGGATGTCAAGCTGCTTCGTCTGAAACGCCGCGAGCGCCGTCGCGTCATCTTTGAGGTCGAGCTCGTTGACCTGGTCGACGTACGGGACTCCCTTAATGAAATAGTTCGGGTTGCGGCGGTAGACGCTGCGCTGGCCGTTCTGCGAGGCCGTCGCGTCGCGGTAAAAGGGGCCGGTCCCCACGAGCGTGTTGCTGAAATTGCCCTCAGCGTCGTAGATCTCGTGCGCCAGGACGGGGTTCCATTCCGCTGCGCAGTAATTCAGGAACGGCGCCAGCGGCTCGCTGAACTTGTAGACGACCGTGACCGGATCGGGGGTCTGAATATCGACGAGCCCCTGAAAGGAGTCCGAGTAAAGCGCGGGAAACAGCTTCTTGTCATTCTTGAACTGGCCGGTTCGGGAGATATACTCCATGCTCCATTTCAGGTCGGCCGAGGTCACCTCGCGTCCATTAACGGGCTTGAGATCGTGGAAGTGCATCCCTTTGCGGAGATGGAACGTGAAGGTCAGCCCATCGGGAGCTTCCCACTTCTCCGCCAGTCCGGGCTGCAGGACGACACTGTTGTACGGCGTATCCGGGCTCGACTTAAAGCTCAGCAGGCTGTCGTAGCACTGGCACATCAGGGAACGGTTGTTCGTCGGCTTGCCGGTTGGGTCAAAGTCGAACGGATCGGTGGTCTGGCGAACCGAGAGTTGCCCGCCGGGACGCGGCGTCTCGCCGACGGAGGCGCCGGCCGAACTCTTGCTTGCCGTCCCGCTGCTCCGGCCGCAGGCGGCAAGCATGGCGCCTGCGCCAATGCCAGCGGCGGCACCCAAGACCCGTCGCCGGCTCAGTCGCCCGGGTGCCGGGCCTGACCAATATGTGCCTGTCTG
>Ga0193751_1002057_pt1 | contig 12427 bp, 5 predicted proteins | sample L1c2metaG_FD_143050 | JGI IMG/M metagenome (GOLD analysis project Ga0193751, IMG submission 143050) | Soil microbial communities from a riparian zone of the East river system, Colorado, United States - L1c2 | ecosystem: Environmental > Terrestrial > Soil > Riparian zone | place: USA: East River... | reverse complement strand
CCTCGCACCTCGACTGCCGTAGCTCAAGGTGACCTCTCGCAGAAGATCACTGTCGAGGTGCGAGGCGAGATCCTCGAGCTCAAGAACACGATCAACGCGATGGTGGACAGTCTTCGGGTGTTTGCCGACGAAGTAACGCGTGTCGCCAAGGAAGTGGGAACCGAAGGAAAGCTTGGCGGACAGGCGGAAGTTCCGGGTGCAGCGGGAACGTGGCGCGCGCTCACCGAGAATGTGAACGCAATGGCGAACAGTCTGACGCTGCAGGTGCGCGCCATTGCGGACGTGGCAACAGCAGTGACACGAGGTGATTTGTCGCGCGAGATCACGGTGGAGGCGCAGGGCGAGCTCGATCAGCTCAAGAACAACCTCAACCAGATGATCGCGAACCTGAAGGACACGACGGAGAAGAACACCGAGCAGGACTGGCTCAAGACCAACCTCGCGAAATTCTCGCGAATGATGCAGGGCCAGAAGGATCTGGAGTCGGTGTCGAAGCTCATCATGTCGGAGCTGACCCCGCTGGTGTCGGCGCATCACGGTGCGTTCTACATCATGGAAAAGGAACAGAACGTCGAGGTGCTCAAGCTGATTGCGAGCTACGCCTACAAGGAGAGGAAGCACGTTGCCAACCGCTTCCACCTCGGTGAAGGACTGATTGGCCAGGCTGCGCTCGAGAAGAAACCGATACTTCTCACGGGCGTTCCCCCGGACTACATACGCATAACATCGGGACTCGGCGAAGCTCCGCCGAAAAACATTCTGACCATGCCGGTGCTGTTCGAGGGCGAAGTCAAAGCAGTCATCGAGCTGGCTTCGTTCCTTCCATTCAGCCAGATCCACCAGCTCTTCCTCGATCAGCTCGGCGAAAGCGTTGGTGTGGTGCTGAACATGATCGCCGCGAACATGCGGACGAGCGAGCTGCTCGAGCAGTCGCAGAGCCTTACTCTGGAGCTGCAAAGCCAGTCACAGGAGCTGCAGCTCCAGCAGGACGAGCTCAAGCGATCCAATTCCGAGCTCGAAGCGCAGACGAAATCGCTGCGAGCGTCGGAGGAGCTGCTGCGCGATCAGCAGGTCGAGCTGCAGCAGGTGAACGAAGAGCTCGAGGAAAAGGCGTCGCTGCTCGCGGAGCAGAACCGGAAGGTCGAGCAGAAGAACGATGAAGTCGAAGCGGCTCGCGTCGCGCTGGAAGAAAAAGCGGAGCAGCTCGCCCTCAGCTCGAAGTACAAGTCCGAGTTCCTCGCGAACATGTCGCATGAGCTGCGGACTCCGCTCAACAGCCTGCTCATTCTCTCCAAGCTGCTGACTGACAACAAGGAAGGAAATCTCACGCCGAAGCAGGTGGAGTACGCGAAGACGATCAACTCTTCGGGAAGCGATCTGTTGTCATTGATCAACGACGTTCTCGACATCGCCAAGGTCGAGGCCGGCAAGATGGAAGTGAATGCGGCCGACGTCAGAATCTCCGAGTTAAAGGAAACCCTGAAGCGGAGCTTCGATCCAGTCGCCGAGGAGAAAAAGCTGGCATTCACGATCGACACTGCCGCCGACGTTCCGGAAACGATGCACACCGACGGACAGCGGGTGGAACAAGTAATGAGAAACCTTCTGTCGAACGCGTTCAAGTTCACGCGCGAAGGCAGCGTCTCGTTGAGCATCAAGCGTGCGGAGAAGACGAAGAGATTCGCCAACCCGGTACTCGATGGCAGCCCAATGGTGCTGGCATTCACCGTGACGGACACAGGGATGGGCATCCCGAAAGACAAGCAGAGATTGATTTTCGAGGCGTTCCAGCAGGCAGACGGAACGACCAGCCGCAAGTTTGGCGGCACCGGACTCGGCTTATCGATCAGCCGGGAGATAGCGAGGCTGCTTGGCGGGGAAATCAGAGTGGAGAGCGCACCCGACAAGGGAAGCTCGTTCACGTTGTTCCTGCCGTTGTCGTATCAGGACGCGGATGGGACTGCGGCCGCCACGCGAGGACGAACGACCGCGACTCCGGCACGGGGCAGCAACACTTATGTCCGGCCAAATCCCACCTGGCGCCCGACGCCGGCGCGGGGCACGAGCACCGCTGCCACAGCGCCAGTCGGGCCGGAGCGCAGGGCGAAGCAATACGTAGTCGAGGATGATCACGATCACATCGAGCCCGGCGACAAGACCGTCCTCATAGTCGAGAACGACGTGAACTTCGCAAAGGTTCTCCTCGACATGGCGCGCGAAAAGCAGTTCAAGGGAATTGTCGCGCTCGACGGTGACAGCGGTCTGGCTGCAGCTCAGGAGTATCGGCCGGATGCAATTACTCTCGACATCGATTTGCCGGGAATGGACGGATGGAAGGTGATGGAGCGGCTCAAGCACAATTCGCAGACTCGACACATCCCGGTGCACATCATCAGCGGCATCGAGCGGCGGCAGCAGGGCCTGAAGGCCGGAGCCATGGCCTATCTCGCGAAGCCGGTCAGCAAGGAAGCGCTCGAGGAAGCATTCGCCAAGATCACGACTTTCCTGAATGACGTTCCTAAGCATCTGCTCGTTGTGGAGGACGACGCCAATCAGCGCGACGCCATCGTCGAGCTGATTGCCCACGAGGACGTGGAGATTACCGCGGTGGATTCGGCGGAGACCGCCCTCACTGAGCTGGGAACGGGCAAACACTATGATTGTGTAGTGCTCGACCTCGGACTCAGCGAGATGAGCGGCTTCGATCTTCTCGAGAAGGTAAAGTCCAATCAGGCGATGGTCGACATCCCGATCATCGTTTATACCGGTAAGCAGCTGACGCAGGCGGAGGAAACCCGGGTCAAGAAGTACGCGGAGACCATCATCATGAAGGACGTGAAGTCTCCCGAGCGGCTGCTCGACGAGACTGCGCTGTTCCTGCATCGCGTCGAGGCGAAGTTACCGGAGACCAAGCGAAGGATGCTCGAGCAGCTCCACGATGCCGACGCGGTAATCGCCGGCAAGCGCGTGCTGATCGTGGACGATGATGTCCGCAACATCTTCTCGCTCACGAGTGTTCTCGAGGACCATGGCATGAACGTCCGCTTCTCGGAGAATGGCAGGGATGCCATCGAAGCACTCGAGTCCGACCCGGACATCGATGTGATTCTGATGGACGTGATGATGCCGGAGATGGATGGCTACGAAACGACGCGCAGGATCAGGGAGGAGCCACGCTTCAAATCACTGCCGATAATTGCGCTCACCGCCAAGGCAATGAAGGGCGACCGTGAGAAGTGCATTGCGGCGGGCGCATCGGATTACATCATGAAGCCGGTCGATACTGACCAGCTCATCTCACTGTTACGCGTGTGGCTTTACAAATAGAGGAAACCGTTGCTTCGACGGCGTCCACGCCGTCGGCATACAACCCCGAGCTCGAGCAGATAGAGATCGAGCTCCTGCTCGAGGGGATATACCGGCAGTACGGCTTCGATTTCAGGTCGTACGCTTATGCGTCGATCAGACGCAGGTTGTGGAAGCGAATCGAGGCGGAAGGTTTGAGCACCATCAGTGCGCTGCAGGATCTGGTGCTTCACCAGCCTCCGATGATGGAGAAGCTGCTGCTCGACCTCTCCATCAACGTCACTTCGATGTTTCGAGATCCGAGCTTTTACCGTGTATTCCGCGAGCAGGTGGTTCCCACGCTTCGCACCTATCCGTTCATCAGGATATGGCATGCGGGATGCGCGACAGGTGAAGAAGTATTCTCGATGGCGATTCTACTGGAGGAGGAGGGTCTCTACGAGAGATCGCGGATCTACGCGACGGACATCAATGAGGTGGTGCTGCAGAAAGCAAAGTCGGGAATTTTTCCGCTCGACCGCATGCAGGAGTACACCGAGAACTACATCGGAGCGGGAGGGAAGCGTGCGTTCTCCGACTATTACACAGCCAAGTACGGAGGAGCGCTTTTTTCTCCCACCCTCACGAAGAACGTCGTGTTCTCGCAACACAATCTCGTAACCGACCGGTCGTTCAGTGAGTTCAACGTGATCCTCTGCCGGAACGTTCTCATTTATTTCGACAAGACGCTGCAGTCGAGAGTGGTCACGCTTTTCTACGACAGCCTGGCGATGTTCGGAATCCTCGCGTTGGGGAGCAAGGAATCATTGCGCTTCTCGCCGCAGGAAGACTGTTACGAGCAGATCAACGGGCCGGAAAAGATTTATCGGAAGGTGCGGTGACGTCGATCGTGGTCATGGGCGCTTCATGGGGAGGCCTGGCGGCGCTGAGCCGTGTCATTGGTGGCCTGCCGTCCGATTTCGACGTTCCAATTGCGATTGTTCAGCACCGCAGCCGCCACGCTGACAATCTTCTGGCGAGTCTGCTGCAGGATGCGACGTCACTCAAGGTGATCGACGTGGAAGACAAAGAGCCTCTGCTTCCAGGGGCCATTTACGTTGCGCCGGCCAATTACCACATGCTGGTGGACAACGGACATCTCTCACTCACGACGGATGCCTACGTCCGCTTCAGCCGGCCGTCGATTGACGTAACTTTTCTCTCTGCTGCCGACACCTATCGAAGCTCGACGATTGGTGTGATTCTCACCGGAGCCAATGACGACGGCGCTCGCGGATTGCGACACATTGTGGATAGCGGCGGAAGAGCAATTGTGCAGGACCCGGCGACGGCGGAGAATCCGGTGATGCCGCACGCTGCTCACCAGACAGTGCCGGAAGCGACGATCGTTCCGCTCCCGGAAATCGCGGAGAGTCTGGTGCAAATGGTTCGCTCGAAGCGGGAGCGTGTCGCGGGAGCAATGAAGTGACGCTCGGCGCGGTGAAGATTCTCCTGGTGGACGACAGGCCTGAGAACCTGCTGGCTCTCGAGGCGATACTCGAGCCGCTTGCCCAGTCGCTGGTGTGTGCGCACTCGGGGGAAGAGGCGCTGAAGTGCGTGCTTCAGCACGATTTCGCCGTCATCCTCCTCGACGTGCAGATGCCGGAGATGAACGGCTTCGATGTCGCGCAGATCATCAAGTCACGAGAAAAGTCTCGCTTCATACCCATCATTTTTCTGAGCGCGATAAACAAGGAAGACTCCTACGTTTTCAAGGGCTACTCGATGGGAGCCGTGGATTACGTCTTCAAGCCATTCAATCCCGACGTGCTCCGCTCGAAAGTCGCTGTCTTCGTTGATCTGTACCTCAAGCAGGAGCAGATAAAGCAGCAGTCCGAGCTGCTTGCGGAGAGCGAGCGCCGGGAGCTGGAGCTGCAGCACCGCGCCGAGCTGCTCGAGTCCGAGGCGAAGTCTGCAGCGCAGCTCGCCGAGCTCAACAATCAGCTTCACAACCGGCAGATGGAGCTCGAGCAGGCCATGGGAGTGAGGAACCGCTTCTATGCATCGATGAGCCACGAGCTTCGCACACCGATCAACGCTGTCATCGGCTACAGCACTCTGCTCATCGACAACATTTACGGACCGCTCAACGACAAGCAGAGAGAAGGGCTTCAGCGCACGCTGAAAGCGGCGAGACATCTCCTCGAGCTGGTGAACGATGTTCTCGATCTATCGAAGATCGAAGCGGGCAAGATCGAGCTCGCGGTGCAGCCGGTGAATGTCGCCACGCTGATCGACGATCTGTTCGTGACCGTGCGACCACTCGCGGATGAGTATGGATGCCAGCTTTCATTCGAGCATCCACCGGAGCCGCTCTCGGTGAGCACCGACCCCCGGCGGGTGCGTCAGATTCTCCTCAACCTGCTCTCGAATGCGATCAAGTTCGGGAGAAGAAAACCGATCAAGGTCGAGGCCAAACCAACCGATTCGGGCGGCGTATCAATCAGCGTGATCGACAGCGGAGAGGGAATCTCCGAGGAGGACAAGTCGCGCGTGTTCGAGGAATTCGTCCAGGTCTCGACGACGCAGCAACCGGGGACTGGTCTGGGACTGCCGATTTCCAGACGACTGGCAAGCTTGCTCGATGGCTCGCTGGAGATGGAATCCGTGCTCGGAGAGGGTAGTATCTTCAGGCTGATCCTGCCTCGTGAGGGCACACCGCGAACGATAGATGCGGATGAATTTTCGACAGCGACAGCGGCCTGAAAAACAAGCCCCAAATTGCCGTCGTTTGGCATGGTCCCTGCCCTGATTTATGGTCTGGGCGCGTTCAGCGGCCATAATTCAGGAGGAACAATGAAATTCAATCGAATGCTTCTATTCGTCCCGGCGGCCATATTGGCGGTCGCCTGCGGCCGTAACGATAGCAACAAGCGTGTTGACGACGCTCTGAATTCTGACCTGTCCCTGGCGGCTCAAGCACGCCCGTATACAGCGATGGACAGCATCTCGGCTGCCGAGCGCGCGGCGCAGGCGCAGGGCGTGGCTCCGGTGGGTTACATCGGCGGTCAGCCGGTCTACTCCACTCCGAGGACAGTGACTACAACGCCCGTCAGGCGGACAACGAGCACCCGAAGATCTTCTTCTTCGTCAGGCGGTGGCACCGTTTACTCGGCCCCAGCGCGTCGTACGGTCATCGTAAAGCACACGAAGCGTGACGCCGCGATTGGCGCCGCAGCTGGTGCCGTACTTGGTGCGGTAACAAGCCGTGACAAGATCAAGGGCGCAGTTATCGGTGGCGTCGCCGGTGGAATTCTGGGTGGCGTAATCGGAAACAACGTCGACAAGAGCAGGCGGTAAGCTCGTCGATTCGACAGTAACAGAAGCCCCGCGTCTCGCCTGAGATGCGGGGCTTTTTTTGCCGATATGGCAGCGACAATCGTGCTTTCCCGAGGTGCTGGCTCCTTATCGAGTGTCTCACTTCAGCGTCCTCACAGCGGGACATTTGGAACTTCGGGACTTGTCTCCGCCGCATTAAATTAGGGCATGTCGACACAACCCATCGCCAGCGTCTTCAATGATGGATACGTGGCCGAAGCCTACGAAGCATATCGGCGCGATCCGGCTTCGGTTGACGAGTCATGGCGCCAGTTCTTCCGGTTTGCCGAGTCACTCGGCGCCTCGCCCGCTACAGTTGGTGGTCCCGCCACCACTGACGACTCTTTCCTCAAGAAGGTCGCAGGAGCGGCCGAGCTCATCGACTCCATCCGGGCCTACGGCCACCTCGCGGCCGAGATCGATCCACTTGGAACGCGGCCTCCCGGAACTCCCGAGCTCACGCCCGAATTTCATGGTCTCACCGAAGAAGACCTGCAGACAATTCCCGGTGAGGTGCTTGGTGCTACGGGACGCACTGCTGCAGAAGCTGTTGCAAGGCTGCGCAGCCTGTACTCATCCGATGTTGGATTCGAGTTCGACCATCTCGGCAATGCTGTCGAGCGTAGCTGGATACGCGATCAGATCGAGAGTGAGCGAGTCAAACAACCCCTGAGCGTCGGTGAAAAAAAGGCAATTCTCCGGCGACTGACGGAAGTCGAAGGCCTGGAGCGTTTCCTCGGTCGCGTTTATCAGGGTTACAAGCGGTTCTCGATCGAGGGCAATGACTCTCTCGTCCCGATGCTCGATGTCGCCATCGATATGGCGGCAGCGCACGGTGCGAAAGAGGTCACCATGGCAATGGCACATCGCGGCCGAATCAACGTTCTCGCTCACATCCTCGGTAAGCCATACAAGACCATCTTTGGAGAATTCGAGGGGAAGCACGACGACGACAACGCCGAGAGCGAGACCGGCGACGTGAAGTATCACCTTGGCGCAACGGGACAGCGACAGGTGGCAGGCGGACGCGAAGTAGCGGTGTCGCTGATTCCGAATCCGAGCCATCTGGAAGTCGTGAACCCGGTTCTCCAGGGTGCGGTCCGGGCGAGGCAGGATCTGCTTACGGAGGGACCGACCAGAGACGAACAGTCAGTCGTGCCAATCTGCATCCACGGCGACGCAGCCTTTCCCGGAGAAGGAGTCGTCGCTGAAACGTTCAACCTGTCGCGCCTGCGCGGGTATCGCGTGGGTGGGACGATGCACATCATCGTCAACAACCAGGTGGGCTTCACCACCGATCCGTGCGACGGACGGTCGACGCGCTATGCGAGTGACCTGGCGAAAGGCTTCGAAGTTCCGATCGTTCACGTCAATGCAGAACACACCGATGCATGCGTGCGTGTGATGCGACTTGGCGTCGAATACCGCGCAAAGTTCGGAAAGGACTTTCTGGTGGATCTCGTCGGCTACCGTCGCCACGGACACAATGAGACGGACGAGCCGTCGTTCACGCAGCCCGAGCTCTACGCGCAGATCAAGTCGCATCCGAGCACGCGTGACGTGTGGGCAGCGCGGCTCATTGAGGAAGCCATAGTCACCGACGAGGAGATCAAAGCTCTCGAGGCGGAAATTACGGCGAACTTCGATCGCATTCAGAGCGGCGCGACGGCGGAAGACGCGGATTCATCGTCGGATGATGAAGACGAAACGGAGAAAGACACCGCAGCCGCGAACGCCAATCCGCGCGCCGACCAGCTCATCTCGCTCAACGAGCAGCTTCTCGCATGGCCGCAGACTATCAAGCCACATCCGAAGCTCGCCCAGATACTCCGTCGGAGGCGCGATGCGATGGGTGATGCGGGTGGCATTGACTGGGGTCACGCCGAAGCGCTGGCATTCGCTACTCTGATCATCGAGGGGATGACAATCAGACTCAGTGGTCAGGACATCGAGCGCGGAACGTTCTCGCACCGCAATTCCGTACTTCACGACACCGAGACAGGCGAGCAATACACTCCGCTCGCCAATCTGTCCGACGCACGCGGCAAGTTCGAGATCTACAACAGCCCGTTGTCGGAGACCGCGGTGCTCGGATTCGAATATGGATTCAGCACAGCGATGCCCGACGCACTCGTGCTGTGGGAAGCGCAGTTCGGGGATTTTGTGAACGTCGCGCAGCCGATCATCGACCAGTTCATCGCGTCGGACCGCGCGAAATGGCGACAGGATTCATCGGTGGTGCTGCTCCTGCCACACGGATATGAAGGACAGGGGCCGGAACACTCGAGCGCGCGGCTGGAGCGATTCCTTCAGCTGTGTGCGGACGGTAACATGAGAGTTGCCTATCCATCGACTCCCGCTCAGTACTTTCACATCGTCAGGCGGCAAGCCGGAATGAAGCGCAGGCGGCCGCTGATTCTGATTCAGCCCAAGAGTCTGCTTCGACTGCCCGAAGCGGCGTCGAAGTTGAGCGATCTCACCGAAGGAGGCTTTCAACCGGTGATAGATGATCCGATCGCATCTTCGGAGCGGAGCACGGTCACCCGGCTCGTATTCTGCACCGGCAAGATCTACTACGATCTCCTCGCGAAACGTAAGCCGCATATTGCGCTGGTGCGCGTGGAGGAGCTTTACCCATGGCCGCATGAAGCGGTGGCGAGAATTGTGGATCTGTATCCCGAGGCGGAGGAAGTGGTGTGGGCGCAGGAAGAGCCGAAGAACATGGGCGCCTGGACATACGTGTCCCCACGACTCCGCGTCTCTACCGGTAACGTGATGATCGTGCGCTACATCGGTCGTCCCGAGCGCGCGAGTCCGGCTGAAGGGTACACGGCGGCGCACAAGATCGAGCAGGACAGGATCGTCGCTGAAGTAATGGCCGAGCGTGTAGAGCCTGCGGGCAGCAGAAAGCGTGGCGCCGTGGTGAGCTCGTAGCAATTCGGTTTTTCCATACGACAAGAGAATTGATGAAGCGAGTACTGTACGCATTCGTGGCGGCCGTGATTTTCTCCGCACCGTGTTCTCTCATTGCGCAGGGAACACCCGCGGACAGGCTGCGGGTTTTATGGATTGCGGCGCACCCTGACGACGAAGACACACAGCTGATCACGTGGCTGTCGCGAAGTGGTCGCGCTGAGACCGCATACCTGTCACTCAATCGAGGAGACGGCGGCCAGAACCTCATCGGCAACGAGCTTGGTGAACAGCTTGGGATAATTCGCACAGAGGAGCTGCTCGCTGCACGACGCATTGATGGAGCGCATCAGTATTTCACGCGCGCGTACGATTTCGGTTTCTCGAAAACAGCGGCCGAAACTCTCACCCACTGGCCCAAGGATTCCATCCTCGGCGACATGGTGACGGTGATTCGCGCATTTCGGCCGCACGTGATGATGACGACCTTTTCCGGAACTCCCCTCGACGGACACGGTCACCACCAGGTTTCTGCAATCCTGGCGAAGGAAGCCTACGAAACTGCGGCAATGGATACTGTTCGCTTCCCGGAGCGAGTGTACGGCAAGGCGTGGACACCGCTCAAGTTTTATCGGGCCTCGCGATTTTCACCCGAGGGAACGACGACCATTCGCGTGAACGTGGGAGAATACAATCCGGCTCTCGGAAAATCGTACGCCGAGATTGCTTCGGAGAGCAGGTCGCAGCACGAGTCGCAGGGTTTTGGAACGCTGCAACGAAAAGGCCCGGTGTGGGACATGCTGCGCCGGGAAGCGAGTCGTGTGAATGCGTCGACACCAGCATCGAGCGAGCACTCGATTTTCGACGGGCTGGAGAATGTCGTATCGCAGGCATCGCAGACGGTCGATCCAAATCTCACGGCTCCAAACGTCGCGGTTGAAGCAGTGGCAGATCGCCAGCTGGTCGCTCTGGGCGACAGCGCGCGTGTAGCGGTGACCGTTTACAATCGGAGTCCAATTCAGGTCACTGCACGACCGAGATGGGCTGGTGCGCCATCGGGCGCAGTCGTTTCGATCTCGCCCGACAGCAGTTTTCGGTGGACGACTTTTGTGCACGGCACTGAGATCACGCAACCGTGGTGGCTCGCGACGCCGCGAAATGGGGATCTCTTTTCCCCGAAAATCAGTGGAATCTCCGAAGATGAGATCGAGAAGAGGTCATGGCTCGGTGTTTCGATTTGCGGTAGCGGACAGACTTGCGCTGATCAGAGAACTCCGGTCGTCTATCATTTCGCCGATCCTGTCCGCGGCGACATCCAGCGGCCCGTCGCAGTAGCTCCGGCGATGAGCGTGACGCTCGACCATACCGTCGAGCTGGCACGCGCGGATGTTCCGGTCGATCGCTTCATCAGTGTCACGCTGAGGTCGGCGCTGATGTCGCGCAAGCCGGTTACCGTTGCGTTGGAGCTTCCGAAAGGTCTCAGCACGGACTCGGCTCAACGTACTGTGACTGTGGATTCAGCGGGAACGCGAACCGTCACGTTCCGCGTGCGCGGAAAGCTTCCCGCGGGGACGCACACTATCGGTGCTGCAGCAACTGTGGATGGAGTTGCGAGCAAAATCGGCTACGTCCCCATCGACTACGCGCACATCCGTCCCGAGCGGCAGTATCGGGATGCAATCGTAGCGATCCGTTCGTTGGATGTGACCGTTCCCTCCAGTCTTCGAATTGCGTACGTGCCTGGAGTAGGAGACAATGTTGCACCGTATCTTCGGCAGCTCGGAATCCCGGTGACGATCCTGCAGCCGGTTGATATTCCAGCGACTGACCTGTCATCCTATTCGACCGTCGTTGTCGGTCCGCGCGCGTACCAGGCGAGCAGGGAGCTCAGGGACAACAACCAGTATCTGCTGGCGTTTGCGCGGAATGGTGGAACACTGGTGGTCCAGTACGGTCAATATGAGATGACGGCGCCGGGAATGATGCCTTTTCCGATCACGATCGCTCGGCCTCACGACCGGGTGACCGAAGAGAATGCGCCGGTCACTGTTCTGGATCCGGCGGCGCGCGCGTTTCAGTTCCCAAACCGAATTACGGCCGCGGACTACGAAGGCTGGGTTCAGGAGCGGGCGCTCTACATGCCGCGTACATTCGACGCTGCTTACCATCCGCTGCTGGCAATGAATGACTCGGGTGAGCAGCCGAATCGGGGTGCGATCCTTCTGACTCCATATGGAAAGGGAATGTACGTCTACACTACGCTCGCTTTCTTCCGTCAGCTGCCTGCAGGTCGTCAACCTTCTTTCACTGAGAGGATCCGGCAGCAGATGAAGCGCTGGCCGGCAGTCGCGCTGTTGCTGCTGTCGGCTCTGAGTTGTTCGAGCGACAAGCGCACTGTTCTGATCGTCTACTCGCCGCACGGCAAGGAGCTGCTCGAGTACCTCGAGAAGGGATTCGAGAAAGCGCACCCTGACATAGACGTCCAATGGGTGGACATGGGGTCGCAGGAAGTTCTCGACCGTGTGCGCGCGGAGAAGGACAATTCCCAGGCGGATGTATGGTTTGGAGCGCCAGCCGAAGCGTTTGATCGCGCGACGCGCGAGCAGCTGCTCGAGCCGTATATCCCAACGTGGGCGAATTCAGTCAGCGTCGAGGCTCGCGAGAACAACGATCACTGGTACGGGACGTACCTGACTCCGGAAGTGATTGCCTACAACACGCAGGCTGTCTCCGCTGCAGACGCACCGAAGGATTGGGACGACGTGCTGAATCCGAGATGGAACGGAAAGCTTCTCATTCGCGATCCGATCGCTTCGGGTACGATGCGCGCAATATTCGGAGCAATCATAGC
>Ga0193751_1002056_pt1 | contig 12429 bp, 10 predicted proteins | sample L1c2metaG_FD_143050 | JGI IMG/M metagenome (GOLD analysis project Ga0193751, IMG submission 143050) | Soil microbial communities from a riparian zone of the East river system, Colorado, United States - L1c2 | ecosystem: Environmental > Terrestrial > Soil > Riparian zone | place: USA: East River... | reverse complement strand
GAATCCTCCGTTTTGGACCTGGTTCATCGACAGCCCGCGCTCGCTTCCACGCGGCGTTCAGGGAGGACTTTTCAATCGTGTCGCTGAAAGCACTGAATCGAAAAACAAGGAGGAATATTGAAAACCAACGAAAAGTGTCTGCTCGCAATCGTCTGTGGAGTTATCGCTCTTGCTCCGGCACAGGCCCAGGACGCACCAAATCCCACGCTTAGAGCGAAGGAGAAAGCTAAAACTGAGGCGCAGGCAAAGGCGAAGGAAGACCAAGTCAAAGCTGCGACCGCAGAAAAGAAATTACACGAACCATTTTGGAAACGACTCGATGAAGCTTTTCTAGAGCAATTGGGTACGCCCGCTTTCGTGCCGCCCGGGCCGGGCGCGACGCCGACTCCGCGACGTATTCCGCCGCCGCCATTCGATTCGCCGCCATTTCCCTCAGGCGATTGGCAAATCGGCGGAAGCCCGATCATAGGCGACCCGGGTGAGCTCGCGCCTTACCCGTTGATGCAGGCGATCTACGACGGACCCGGCGGCGACGCTTGGAAAAAGAGCAAGATCCAAATTTACGGTTGGATAAACTTTTCCGGAAACATCAGCACATCGCACCCATCCAATGCGAGTCAGAACGGAAATTTTCCTCTTATTTATGACGAGCGGCCAAACCGGATGGAGCTGAACCAATTCGTCGTTTACCTCGAGCGGCTGCCCGATGAAAATCAGACCGATCACTTCGACTGGGGCTTTCGAATCTCAACTCTCTACGGGCTCGATTATCGCTTCACTATTTCGCGCGGACTCTTCAGCGATCAGTTGTTGAAGCATAACAGTTATGCCGGCTTCGATATGCCGATGGTATATGCAGATCTTTATGTTCCGCAGGTTTTTCAGGGAATGAATATTCGGATTGGCCGGATCATTTCAGAGCCGGACATCGAGGCACAACTTGCGCCGAACAACCTGATGGCGACTCACTCGATTCTTTACGGATTCGATAACTATACGCAGACCGGGATCTTCACGACGACGAAACTGAACGATCAGTGGACCATCCAGGCCGGGCTTTCCAACGGAACCGATGTCGCGCTTTGGCAAAAAGACCCGGGCAATCAACCAACCGGCACTGTGATGGTGCAATGGACATCGCCGAACCAGATGGACTCCATCTATGCGGGTGACAACGCCTTTAACAACGGAAAATTCGGCTATAACAATCTCCAACAGATTGTTGGGACCTGGACACACAAGTTCAGCGACAAGATTTACACGACAACAGAGGCTTGGTACATGTACATGGAAGACGCGAAGGACCATCCCACCAGCTCAGTTCCATTTCAAAGCGGCTCGTTTCCGGTGCGAAATGGTTACGCGCCGGAGGAAGCGGTTTTGAATTACACGATGTTCCGAATTTCGCGCGACGCCTTCTTTACCGTACGGAACGAATACTTTAACGACAAGGTGGGAAGTCGCACCGGCTTTGCGACCCAGTACACCGAGCACTCCATCGGCGTCACTTGGTGGCCCGACAAACTCATAACCATCCGACCTGAGCTTCGATACGACCACTCCTACGACGAGCGCGCATACAATAATGGCACGCGCCACAATCAGCTCGCTTTTACCACGGACGTGATCTTCCACTTTTGAATCGATTGCACCCAAGCGTACAATGGCCGCATGAGCGAGGCGGAACGGCCTGATCCGGACGCACTTCTCGCGCAACTGAAGCGCGAAGAAACGGAATCTGCGCGGGGCAAGCTCAAGATTTTTTTCGGAATGTCGCCGGGTGTGGGTAAGACCTACGCGATGGTGCAAGCTGCACAGCAAAAGCTGCAACAAAGCACCGAAGTCGTGATCGGCATTGTCGAAACGCACGGTCGCAAAGAAACGGAAGCGTTGACCGAAGGCATGCCGATCATGCCGCGCGCCCAGTTTGAGTATCGCGGGACAAGACTCGAAGAGATGGATCTGGATGCGATCCTCACCTGGCATCCCGGTCTCGCCGTGGTCGATGAACTCGCCCACACCAACGCGCCTGGGTCGCGCCATCCGAAGCGTTATCAGGATGTGCTCGAGCTGCTCGATGCCGGCATCGATGTCTACACCACGCTCAACGTTCAACACGTCGCCAGTCGCAGCGACACGGTGCGTCAGATCAGCGGCATCACCGTAAGCGAGACCGTGCCCGATACCATTCTCGATCTGGCCAACGAAATCGTACTGGTGGATCTAACGCCGTAACAACTACGCGCGCGTCTAGCCGAAGGAAAAGTATATCTCGGCGAACGGGCCGATTGGGCCGCGAAAAATTTCTTCCGCGAAAGCAATCTGACCGCGTTGCGCGAAATGGCGTTGCGCCTGGTCGCCGAACATGTCGATCGGGATCTGCGCGACATCATGTCGGAAGAAAAAATCGCGGGACCGTGGAAAAGCGGCGACCGGCTGCTGGTTGCAGTCAGCGCGAGCCCCTATTCGGAAAGATTGATCCGTTACACGCGGCGACTGGCGGCGTCGATGGAAGCGTCCTGGATCGTGGCTAACATCGAGCTGTCGCGCTCCCTTTCGGAGCAAGAACAAACGCGATTGACTCGTTATCTCGCGCTCGCGCGCCAGCTCGGCGCCGAAGTGATTTCCATACCTGGGAGCGATATCGGCGAAGCGTTGCTTCGCATCGCCCGTCAGCACAACGTCACTCAAATTGTCATTGGCAAACCGCTCGGCACGCGCTGGGCTAGTTTTTGGAAGCGCGATCCATTGCACTGGCTCATGCGGAACAGCGGTAACATCGACATCCACATGATTCCGGCCGACGAATCGGCCCGGCCAGGGCGGGGCGAATCGATCGAGGAACGACTGGCGCGGGCGCCCTGGCAAGATTATGGCGCCGCCCTCGCGATCGCCGCAGGGGTCACCGGTTTGTCGTTATCGATCTTCGACTACACCGGCTATTGGGCAGTTGCCCTCTTTTATTTGCTCGCGGTTGTGCTCGCCGCCACGAGATTGCGACGCTGGCCGACGCTCTTTCTCGCAGCGCTCAGTGCCGTCCTGTGGGATTTTCTTTTTATTCCGCCGCGCTTCACCTTTTACATCAGCCAGTTTCAAGACTTCATGATGTTCGGCGCCTACTTCGTGATCGCGATCGTGATTGGCCACCTGGCCACCCAATTGCGCGAGCGCGAACAGTCGGAACGTCGCCGCGAAGAGCGCGCCACCGCGCTTTATCGTTTTACCCGCGCGCTAGCCGCCAGCAGCGATCTTGATGAAGCGCTGCCCAAGATTTCGGCGTTGATCAAAAACTCTTTTCAAGCCGACGCGGCGGTTTGGTTGCGCGACGAAAGCGGCCTTTCCTGTCATGCCGCCGGCACGTTCAAGCCTTCGAGCAAAGATGAAAGTGTCGCGGTATGGGCCTTTCAGAAAAAACAGAGTGCGGGGAAATCGACCGACACACTTCCCGATGCCGACGCATTACATGTCCCACTCATCACCGGCGACCGCGCTGAGGGTGTGCTCAGTGTTCGGCTCGCCAATCTGCCGACAATTGAGCAGCGAGAATTGCTCGACGCTTTCGCCGCCCAGCTCGCACTTTTCGTAAACAAAGAACGTGCGCTGGAAGAGAGCCGCGAAGCACAGATCGCCCGTCAATCGCAAAAACTTCAGAAAACGCTTTTCGATTCCGTTTCGCACGAATTGAAGACGCCGCTCGCGGCCATGACCGCGGCTCTGCAGCAGCCACAACCGGACTGCGCAGAGTTACAACAAGCGGCGCACCGTCTCACCCGCACGGTCGATCATTTGCTCGACGCTACACGTTTGGAATCCGGTCTTCTCCAGCCCGTGCGGGAATGGTGCGATCCGGCCGAGCTCATACGCGAAGCGGTCGCAGCGTCGGGATTGAAAGATGGCGCGGTGCGAGTCAATATCGCCAAGGACTTGCCTGCGATCTCGGTGGACTCACGTTTAATTCAACAAGCGCTTGGCTCGCTGCTTTCGAACGCCGTCGCCCACGGCAAAAGCGAACAGCCGATCGAAGTGAGCGCGGCGCGCGACGATTCCATGCTCGTCGTCTCCGTGGCCGACCACGGCCCAGGTCTGGCTCCCGGTGAAGAAAATAAAGTGTTCGAAAAGTTTTATCGCGGTCCGCGAACTCGGCCTGGCGGGCTCGGCCTCGGTCTTTCCATCGCGCGCCAATTAGTCGAAGCGCACGGCGGCCAGATCGTGGCGCAGAACCAGGAGAACGGCGGCGCGCGCTTCTCGATTCGGCTTCCTATCGGCGAGGTCATGCGGTTGCCCTCCGAAGCGGCGACCGCATGAAGCCGGTCGCCGTTATCATCGACGACGAAGTCCAGATCCGCCGCCTTCTGCGGGTCGCGCTCGAGGCCGAGAACTATCAAGTTCACGAAACAGACAATGGACGTGACGGTTTGATTGAAATCGCCAACCGTAAGCCTGCCGTCATTCTGCTCGATCTCGGCCTTCCCGACATGGACGGCCTCGACGTCTTGAAACGCTTGCGCGAATGGAGCGAAGCGCCTGTGCTCGTTCTCTCTGTTCGCGATGACGAACAAGGTAAAGTGGCCGCGCTGGATTCCGGTGCCGAAGATTACGTCACCAAACCTTTTAGCACGCCAGAGTTATTGGCCCGTCTGCGCGCTGCCCAGCGCAAAACGCGACCCGAAGAAGAAGTTTCTATTTTCAAAAGCGGCGATCTGATTGTCGATCTTACTGCGCGAGTGGTGACGCGCGGCGATCGCGAAATCAAGCTCACGGCAACGGAGTACGCGTTGCTTCGATTATTCGTTAGGCATCCAGGCCGCGTCCTCACGCATCGTTATATCCTTCGCGAAATCTGGGGACCAAAATCGGAAGAGCACCGGCAATATCTTCGCGTTTATATCACCCATCTTCGGCAAAAGATCGAAGTTGATCCAACTACGCCCTGCTTAATCAAGACCGAGTCGGGAATCGGGTATCGATTCGATGCAGCATAGCGCGACTACTGCTAGGGCGTTAGCTTGACGCCTGAGCCAAGGTCGTCAGGAAGAAGAGTTTCCGTAAACGGCCACCAGCGGATAAAAGCAGCGGTATTTGCCATGGTCTTTTTGGCGGATGGATCCCTGGGCAGAGATTCGTCCAAGTCGAAAATTTGCTGCTGATTGGCAACCAGATCGCCCGCCATTTACGAATCCTAAGAGACACGATTCGTTAGCACTTTTCTGCGATCCGAACGTGTAAACCTGGTTCCGTCAAAAGGAGCCGGCGAGAAGAACTATGAAAGCGTTGGTGATAGTGATTGGTTTTGTCTCGCTTCTCGCAAGCGAGGCTTTCGGCGACGAGCAATTTTTGCTCGCCCGCATCACCGGTTATTGGCGTGCGGAAGGTTGCGGCCGGATTGCATCGTGGAACGGTGCAAGGCTCCGGTCCGGAAATTGCGCGGTCGATCCGAAGAGAATTCCCTTTGGTAGCAAAGTGATTTTTCCGGACGCGGAATGCATGGCTGTCGATACCGGACCGGCAGTCGTGAGTCGCAAATCGGCACGGTTTTGTGGGCGAACTGCGGCGGAGAAAAACGCCATCGTCATCGACCGATTCTTTGAGACCAAACAAGAGGCGGTTTCTTGGTCGAACGCGCATCCACGGTTCATGATGGTACGAGTGGTCGCGCCGTCGATCAAGAAATCAACCCTGCCTGACGACGCGCTCGTAACTAACGATTCGCTAAACAAAAACGGAAGATGACCTATCTGCAGTCGTTGACCGCGGCTGCAGCTGTTACGGAGAGAATTTTACGTAAGCAGCGATCAGCGGGCGCGGGGACGGAATCTTCGAGCGAAAATCGCTGACGAAACCGTCTCTCGTGCGGATCTCAACGTGGCCCGCTTCGCGGCTTGCGCCGTAAACGAGCACCGCTCCCAACGGCGCCGAGTAGGGGTCGCGGATCGATAATCGTTTGAAGCCGTAATTGTCCACCAGCTCATCGCCGGCCTGTTTGGCGTAAACAGTTTTTGGATAAGTGCTGATCGCGCCTGATGCCAGCAACGCTTCCTTTACATAACGCCAGCAGCGCTCTCCCGAATGCGCGTGTGCACGCTCTTCGGCCAGTGTTGCCGCGTGCATCAGTTTCGGGTCGAGCCGATGATCCACCTTCGCTAGCGGATGAAGGATCTGCTTCGGGTAGTATTTCGAAATAATTTGCGCCGATTGAGTTTTTCCGTCCGCATCTTTGTAGGTAAAATCCGACTTCGCCGGCGACGAAAGATCGGCCCGCGCTCCGCCCACAGCGAGTGCGATTGAACCGGCGATAACGACAAAACAGGGAGTGCGGTTTCCCATAAAGCCGCGACTTATCAAGCAGGATGGCTGCCCTCGCAACCGATTTTTTTGGAAAAACGCAGTTTTTTTTTGAGCTCAGACACCGAGCTCCAGGAACCGATTTCCTGGTTTTGCTTGAGAGAATGTTTGCTGGCGAAAAACCCAGAAAGCTACAGCGACGAAACGAATTCGACCATTCGTTGGCGCATTTTCGCATCGGGAAGCCGGCCAACGCCTCCTTGGAGATTGTCTTCGAGATGTTTCGGATTATTGGTAGCCGGAATGGCGCAAGTCACTGCGGAATCGGCCACGATCCATTTCAGGAGAAACTGCGCCCAAGATCGGCAATCGAAATCCGACGCCCAGTCCGGCAGCGGCTTTCCGCTTACTCGACTGAAGAGATCGCCACCCCCAAATGGTCGATTGATGATGACGGCAACGCCGCGTTCCTGCGCCAGCGGAAGAATTCCTTCCGCAGCTTCGCGCTCCATTATCGAGTAATTGATCTGAAGAAAATCGAGCTTCTCGTTCCGGAGAAGCTTTTCTACGTCGCCAAAGGCGCCCGACTCGTAATGGGTGATGCCCAGGTACCGAATCCGGCCTCCCGCTTTCCAATCGCGCATTGTCGCCAGCTGTGTCGCAACATCGACAAGGTTGTGCACTTGCATCAAATCGATGCGTTTGGTTTGCAACCGCGCAAATGAACGTTCCATCGAGTCGATGCCGGCCTGCTTGCCGCGGGTCCAAACTTTCGTTGCCAGGAAAACTGAATTACGAATTCCCAGTTTTGCGACCAAATCGCCGATTACTTGCTCGGAGCGCCCGTACATTGGCGATGAATCGATCACACGTACGCCCAGTTTCACAAAGGCGGAGAGAACTGCTTCCAGCGGTTTGGCCGCCGCTGACGCGGGATCGACGTCAAACGTCTGCCAGGTTCCAAGCCCGATAACAGGCAGCTTCTCGCCGGATGACGGAATGGCGCGTGTCAGCATCGCCGATGGTTCGTTTTTCGTTTGCGCGCGCGCCGCATCAATCGGCAGAAGCAGACTGGCCGCGCTGGCACCGATCAAGCGCGTGGCCTCGCGTCGCGTCATCTGCTGGCTCACTTGCGGCAATTGTAGGGCGTTTCTGCGAACTCCGAAAGCTTTCGGAGCTGATACAGAGGCTATGACGGCGTTTGCGCTCATAAGAAACGGCGGCGATTATCGTCGCCGATGACAACAACACGCCGTCGGTTCATTAAACTCTCCGCCGCCGCCGGCGCATTTGCTGTGGGCTCAAGATCGACAACTATGTTCGGACAAAAATCCGTGAAACCGTTGCGCATTCTCATTCTCGGAGGCACCGGATTTACTGGGCCGTTTCAAGTTCGCTATGCTCTCAGCCGCGGGCATAAAGTCACCGTTTTCAATCGCGGCAAGACGCATCCGGGCGAATTGCCGGAAGGCGTCGAGCAGCTCATCGGCGATCGCAACGGCCAACTCGATGCCTTGAAAAACCGGCAATGGGACATCGCAATCGACATTCCAACGACCTTGCCGGCCTGGGTGCGCGACGCTGCGCAGGTTCTAAAGGGCAACGTCGACCGCTACGTTTTCGTTTCGACCATTTCCGTTTACGCGGACACGAGTAAGGGCGTGGATGAAAACGCGTCGCTTGCCAAGTATGATGGCCCGGACGCGTTCAAGGAGACGCTCCAGGCGATGAAAGCGTCCGGATACAAAACGTACGGCCCGCTCAAAGCCTTGTCGGAAAAAGAGGCTGAGAAATGGTTTCCGGGAAAGGCTTTGATCATTCGCCCCGGATTAATCGTTGGCCCGGGGGATGAGACCGATCGGTTTACTTACTGGCCGGTACGGATCGATCGTGGCGGCGAAGTGCTCGCGCCCGGGACGCCGAGTGATCCGGTTCAGTTCATCGACGCGCGCGATCTCTCCGAATGGACAATCCGCATGGCCGAAAACCGCGAGACCGGAATTTATAATGCGACCGGTCCGGCCAAGCCGCTTGTAATCGGCGACATGCTCAGCGGAATAAAGGACGCACTAAGTTCGACTGTGACTTTCACTTGGCTAGATGCCGAGTTTCTCAAACAACAGAAAATTGATGCGTGGTCGGACATGCCGGTCTGGGCAGGCGACGAGCTCGGGATGGCCCGGACGAGCATCAGCCGAGCCCTCGCCAAAGGTCTGACCTTTCGTCCGCTCGGCGACACAGCGCGCGACACGCTCTCCTGGTTCAAATCGCAGTCGCAAGATCGACAATCGCATTTACGCGCCGGGCTCACGCCTGAACGCGAAACGGAAGTTCTCACCGCGTGGCACAACGAAAAACGAAAAGGTTAATCAAGAAACCAGGGATTCAGGAAAAGGAATTCATGGTTTCCTGGGTTCGAGATTAATCCTTCTTCCATGTTCATGCGTGTTCTCGAGAAAATCGTCGATGTAAAACCGGAGGAGCTGCGCGCGCTCGGCCTTGCATTCGTTTTCAATTTTGTCGTGCTCGGGAGTTATTATGTCGTTCGGCCGATTCGCGACAATATCGGTGCGGAAGGCGGGCTCGAAAATCTGCCATGGATGTACACCGGCACGCTGGTCGCAATGCTGGTCGCGAACGCGCTTTTCTCCGCCATCGTCGCGCGCATGTCACGCCGTAGATTCATTCCGATCTCATACCGCTTCTTCATCGCGAACTTGATTCTCTTTTATCTGCTCATGCGCACATCGAGCGCAGAACAAAATATTTGGGTTGGGCGCGCGTTCTTTGTTTGGGTCAGCGTCTTCAATCTGTTTGTCGTGACCGTATTCTGGGCATTCATGACCGACTTGTTCGACAGTGATCAAGGCAAACGTCTCTTTGGTTTCATCAGCGTGGGCGGCACGCTCGGCGGAATTGTTGGCGCGCTGGTCACCGCTTCGCTCGTTCGAAGAATTGGCACGCTAAATCTGCTTTTCGTTTCAGCTGCGATGCTGGAAGCGGGAGCGTGGTGCGTGAAATCTTTCCCGACCGAGTTCAAACGACAAGATCAACGGACTGGCGACCCGGAGAAACCGATTGGCGGCAGCCTGTGGTCCGGGATCACCCACGTCGTCCGGGCGCCTTACTTGATCGGGATTTGCGTATTCATGCTTCTCTACACAATCACTTCAACGCTTGTGTATTTTCAGCAGGTCGCCATCACCTCTCATGGATTTCTTGACCGTGGTGCGCGCACAGCGTTTTTCGCGCAAATCGATCTTTCCGTGAACCTGCTCACGATCGGCGTTCAACTTTTTCTGACCGGCCGATTGCTGAAATGGTTCGGGGTCGGGCTCACGCTCGCGCTCCTACCTCTGATCAGTATGATCGGCTTCTTCGCAATGGGTGTCGTCCCTGTTCTCGCACTCCTGGCTGTGTTTCAAACGATGCGTCGTGCCGGCAATTTCGCCGTCACCCGGCCGGCCCGCGAAGTATTGTTCACCGTCTTGCGGCAAGAAGACAAATACAAGGCAAAGAGTTTCATCGACACGTTTGTTTATCGCGCGGGCGATCAGATCGGCGCGTGGTCCTATCCATTGCTGACATGGATGGGACTTGGTCTCAAGGGAATCTCCTTCGTGGCTGCGCCTCTCGCGGCACTCTGGCTCCTGCTCAGTTTGTGGCTGGGCCGCAAACAACGCGCCTTAGCGGATTCGCAGCATCGAGATAGCCGTCCGCCAGCCGAACTGGCCGCGCCCGAGGCGGCGTAATCTCAAACGTAGTGATGACGCTCCGCCGTCTCCAATGCACTCTGCATTTGCGATCCGGCAAGGGTCTGATCGCCTTTGCGCCACGAATCGATCGCTCGCTTTGCCGCAGACATTACTTCGTCATCGATCGGGTGCTGACTGTCGGGAAATAAACCTTCCGCGAGCTCGACTGCATGCTCAGTTTGCTTTCGCGAGAGCGCTATTCCGATCAAAGGCCAAAGAGCCATCCAATCGAAACCATAAGGATCTTCCATTCCGTGCCACAACGTTAGGGCATCGCTTCCGAGCGTCTGCGTTTCTTCAAGGTTGCCGTCGCGCCACTCCACCCACGCGAGGTTGGCCTTCGCCATCGCGACGTACTCGACCATCCCGAGTTTCGAGGCGAGTTCCAGTGTGTGCGTAGCGTAGCTGCGGGTTTGATCGAGATGACCAGCACGACGGTGAGCCACGGCCAAATAGGCAAGGCAGCGCGCTTGTATGACAAGATCGCCGCATCTCTGCGCCAGATGAAGTGCACCTTCTCCGTGCTCGATCGCGTCCGCGTAGTTACCGCTCCAAAGATGAACAAACCCGAGGACAAACCGAATATGTGATACTTCCGGCAGATTGCCCGAGCCCTGGCTTTCGGATAAGGCAAGCTCAGCCAGTCTGAGGCATTCCTCATTCGGCCGATATCGAGATTCAGTCAGATACGACAGTGCCAGCTTCTCAAAAAACTTCCCTCGCTGAATCGGCGTTCCTCGTTCTTGGATCGGGGAACGATAGCGTTCTGCCAGTTCTCTCATCTCGCTGGCCATTCCCTGCCAATAGAAAAGGTGCATTCGCTCGAGCTGGATCTGCACTTTCTCCTCCCACCAATCGATCGAACGGGCGCTCGTCGTGTTGCCGAGATCCTTCTCCGCCGAATCGTAGGCCCGGCTGGTCTCTTCGTAGTGCCTTTGAATGTTATGACTGAATCCGCTCTTACGAAAAAGACGGGATCGCCAGATCGAATCGGACTCAGGAACGAATGATCGCGCGCAATCGTAGGCCACTCTTGCGTCTGCGTGCTGCCCCATGAGCGTCAGCACATCGCCCAATCCCTCGTTAAGTCGCGCCGCCGAACTTTGGATTGCAATATCTTCCTTCGCTGAGTCGAGGCGGTGGATCTGTGCAATTGCCGATTGGTAGAATGCTAATGCCTCCGTATTGGCAAACATTGCCTGGGCGCGCTCGGCCGCACGTCCAAGATAATGTGCCGCCAGGGCAGCGGCTCCGGCGCGTTCGAAGTGATAACCGAGCGTGGCCGAAAGCTCATCGAGCCGTTCGGGAAACAACGTTTCGAGCGCGCGCGCCGCCAGTACGTGCAATTCCTTCCGGCGCGCCATGAGCATCGAGTCATACGCGACCTGGTGAGTGATGGCGTGTTTGAAGATGTATTCATCCTCCTGGAGCGTCGCGGCCTCGGATTCTCGTTGCTCCCGCGATTGGATAAATTCGCGTCGCTGTAAATCGCCAAGCGATCGACCGAGACGATCTTTCGCGTTCAACTTCAGCTCGGACAGATGAGCCAGCACCCGTTCTTGAAAGATCCGGCCGATCACTGAGGCATTTTGAAGCGTGCGTTTGTTCTGCGGCTCCAGCCGATCGATGCGTGCCATCAAAACACCCTGGAGCGTGTCTGGAATATCGACCGCTTCCAGTTCGCGCGTCGCCACCATCCGGTCTTGTTCGAGAACGACGACGCCAGCATCGAGAAGCGAGCGAAGTAATTCCTCGAGAAAAAACGGATTCCCCTCTGCGCGATCTAAAATCAAGTCGCGCATCTTTTCGGGCGAGTTCTCGATCTTTAACAGTTTCTGAATCAACGAGTCGCTCTGTTGGCGGGTTAAAGGACAAAGTTGGATGCTTCTATAGTTTGCAGCGCAGGTCTCGTCTGCCTGGGCAAGCAATTCGGTAGCTCGGTTCTCCCTCGGTCGGTAAGCACAAAGCAAAAGTAACGGAACTTCGTTGGCGAGAGGCAGTAGATTCTCGAAGACCTGCAACGATGAAGGATCACACCAATGTAAATCTTCCCAGACTAAAACCAGCGGTTGCCGGTGCGCGCGGGCACGAACGTAGTCGTAGAAAGCTTGCAGGATCCGGCCTTGTAACGCCTCGCTCGTAAGGAATTTGACACGTTCTTCCATCGCCTCTGCCATCGGTATTTCGAGAAGCCGGCCCAAATAAGGGTAAACTTCGACAATCTTTTCGCGGAGATCCTGGTCTAGGCTGCTTCGCAATGCCGCGTCCATCTTCGATCTCGGCGCGTCGGCTTTCACATCGAGAATGCTGCGAAGAACCTCGCGCGCGAGCCAGTAGCTCATTCCGCTGCTGTAGGAGAGCGCGCGACCTTCCGCCCATGAGACGGTCGCGG
>Ga0193751_1002054_pt1 | contig 12440 bp, 11 predicted proteins | sample L1c2metaG_FD_143050 | JGI IMG/M metagenome (GOLD analysis project Ga0193751, IMG submission 143050) | Soil microbial communities from a riparian zone of the East river system, Colorado, United States - L1c2 | ecosystem: Environmental > Terrestrial > Soil > Riparian zone | place: USA: East River... | reverse complement strand
ATGACCGTGACCCCGGTTGCGAAACATCCCATGGCCTGGCGGAAATCGCTCGGGGTAACGCTCATGCGGAAACCTGCGGGCTCTGGTTCGGCAAGTAACCACGCTACCACGTCAGACGCAGCGCAAACTGAATTTGACGCGGATTGAAGATGGCTCGCGTTGTGCCATAGCCTGGGTTCGGCGATCCTTCGCGGAACGTCCCGGGCGTGCCGACCGGAATGAAATCGGGAGCGCTGTAAACCGTGTTGAAGAAGCGAACGTTAACCGTGTTCATGGTATTGAAGCTCTCGGCTAAGGCCTGGAGTGCGAGTTTCTCGCGAATCTTGAACACGCGTGAGACGCGCAAGTCGACACTCTGGAAACTGTCGCCCTTGAATGTGTTCCGTGGCTCAATGCCGACCCGGTCGTTGGCGGTGAAGCCATCCCCGTTGGTGTCGAGGCCCGCAAACTTGGTGAAGTAATGCGGCGACTCGAGACTGACGATGGTGGATAACTGCCAATCATTGACTAGCAGGTTCTTTTGTGTCGGACCCTGGAAAGTGGCGGTGCCGACAAAGCGGTGCGCCACGTGATCGGCGGATAGCGCCTTCTCGGCACCGAAATTGAACGAGTCTTGCGGAATCAGCACGAAGCTCGGGTTCGGACCGTCGTCCAGCGATTTCGACCAGGTGTAACTAATGCCGTAACCGAAGTGGTGGGTGAGCCGCTTGTTGAGGTTGACGAGAAGGCCATCAAACTCAGAGTACCAGCGCGAATCGGCCTCGAAATAAACGAAGTTGGCGCTGGCAGGGACGAACTGAGCTTTACATCCGGTATCGCCGCGCGAATCGTGAAGTCCGCAGATGGGGCCGCCAGGCGATGGCGCCTGATTGATGTTGTAGAAGCTCCCCAAATGAACACCGTGAGTGCGCAGGTAGCTGATGTTGAGCACGGTGTCTCTCATCGGCTCGAATTCGATTGCCAAACTGTTTTGAATGCCGTACGGCAGCTTGTGATCTTGCGTGAAACGTACGATGGTGGTGGGTCCGAGAAAACCCGGGACCGGATTTGCCGGATTGTCGGGATAGCTGCCGGCCAGCAGGTTGTTAAACGCCTCCTGCATCGGACTGCCTGGCCCGACGCCGCTAGCAAATCCCCAGAGTTGGCTGACGGAATTGAGGTTGTCTTCTTGCGGACGGAATTTGGTGTTTCCACCGCACGAGGGTTCCTGGCACGCCAGCAGCGGCGCGGGAATGATGCCGTGGAACAGGCCAATTCCAGCGCGAATTACGAAATTCCTGCTGGTTCCAAGGCTGTAGGCAACGCCGAGGCGAGGATCGACACCAAATTGCGTGTTCAGCACACGGCTTGGCCACGTCTCCCAATCGCTTCGAAGGCCGAAATTGATAGTCAAGTTTTGGGTAGGCCGCCAATTGTCCTGTGCATACACGCCGCTATAGGTGTGGTCGAGAGTGCCAACCGCCCCGTTACGTACCGCGTCAGGGTAGTGCTTCAACTGAAAGACCGCAGGGTCAAAGGTCGGCTCGGTGAAGTTCGGAGCCTGAAAACGCTCGAAGAAGAGCACGACCGGATCATGATCTTGAAGGTTGGAGACGTTGCAGATCGACCCTGGATTCGTCGGGTCCGGATTGATGCAAAGGAACGTCGCTTCGAACGGGTAGAACAATGGGAACGATTCGGTGGTGCGGACCCAGTTGTAGTCACCGCCAATGCTGAAAGTGTGCTTGCCCATGTTCCTGGTGAGGTTGTCAACCAGCTCGAAGCGGGTTTCACGGTAGAAGTCCGGGTTGCCGCGATTCACGCCGATAGCGAACTGGTTGGCGACTTCCATGTGCGGGATTGAACTGACCGTGGGGAAGTCGTAGTTGCGGTGCGCATACTGCACGCGCAGTTCATTAACCAGCGAAGGCGTAACGGTGGTGGCGAGATTGCCGACCAGCGAGTGATCCTTGCTGTCATTGTTCTTGAAACCCGAGGGCAAATCGAATCCGTCATTGAGCGGCGAATAGTTTTTGAGATTGCCGTCGTTGAAGAAGTAGCGCACGAAAAGGTTATTCTTCTGGTTGATTTCGTGGTCCAGCCGGAACGTAACGTTGTTATAGTCCGTGTTCCGTGTGACGTTGAGGTTTTCGCCCTGCGTGGCCGGGTTGATGCCGATGCCGTTTTCAAATGCGTTAATCGCAGTCAGGTTGCCCAAAATGATGGAGTTGTAGTAGGGAGACTCGCGGCGTCGTTGGCCTTCATAGTTAGCAAAGAAGAACGTCCGGCTCTTGATGACCGGGCCGCCTAACGTGAAACCGAACTGGTTCTGGCGCAGCTTGTTGAGCTTCTTGCATCCACCCGAATTGGGATCCCCAGGGACGGTACACGTGCTCAGATCGGGAGAGGCGAGGATGCTGCCGGCGTCCAGCTTGTCATTGCGAAAATACTCGTAAACCGAGCCATGGACTGCATTCGTCCCGCTCTTGGTGATGATGTTGACGATCCCGCCTACGGCGCGCCCAAATTCAGTAGAGTAGCTGCTGTTGATGACGCGGAATTCGCGGACAGCTTCCTGCGACGGGGTGTATTTCTGAACGCCCGAAGCAGTGGAAATGTTGTCGGCGCCATCGACCGCAATGAAATTGTAGTGAATGTTCTGCCCGGCGAACGAGAGTTTCGTCACGGGCTCAATGATCACGTCGGTCGAACCGGAGGTTGTGTCACCGATCTTCACGCCGGGAGCAAGCAGTGCGAAGTCGATGAACTGGCGTCCATTAACTGGCAGGTCTTGAATCTTCTGCTCGTCAATGACCGAACTGACCATGGTGCGGGTTGGCTCCGCCACTTCACCGACGTCCTGGACGTCAACTCTCTCTGTAAGCTGGCCGACGGCGAGACTGAAATCAACACTACCGACGGCACCGAGATCGAGGTGCACTTTCTTGGCGGATTTCTGGAAGCCGCTCTTTTCGACAGTCACCGTGTATTCCCCGGGCGGCAGAAGCGTGATCTGGTAGTCGCCGGTGGCAGAAGCATTGGTCTTGTGCGAGACGCCGGTTTCGGCATTCACGGCTGTGACAGAAGCCTCGGGGATCGCAGCGCCCGTCGTGTCATAGATGCGTCCCTGCAGAGTGCTGGTAACGGTCTGAGCTCCCAGCCAACTCGATGCGGCCAATAGCAATAGAAGGTAAATGACCGCTCCCGAGCGACGGCGATGGAACAACGAGCACTGAACGGAGCCGGGCATTCCGGCATCGGATTCCACAACGAATTGAACGGCCATCGAATTCTCCCCTCGTAAGTCTCGTGTTGTTGCGCGGCCAGCTACTGAGCCGTCCGCACCACTCGTGCCGCGTGCGCGTGCATGATCTGCGTGAGCCTCGATTCGGAGTCCTCGAGATGCTGCTCCAGGACCTCGGCACACTGCTTGAGCTTCCCGGCAGTGAGCAATTGGCACATCTTCCGGTGGACAGGAATCAGAGCGCCGGGATTGTCATGACTGCGATCCACCAGCACCATGCCAACGCGTAATTCGCCAAGCATGTTTTTATAAAACGATTCCAGCCGCTTGTTACCGTGGAAGCGGATCAGCAGGCTGTGAAAATGAAGGTCATGACTGACGGCGCGCGACCAGTTCCGGTCGTGCACGGCTAGTTCGTATTGCTCTACCGCGCCGCGGATTTCCTGCAACAAACCAGGGTCTGGAGAGCGCGCCGCAAGTACGGCCGGCAGCTCCAGCATCCTGCGCAACTGGTAGATCTCCTGCACGTCACGCAATGAGAGTTGGGAAACCGCAGCGCCCCGATGGAGGCTGCGTCGCAAAAGGCCCTCGAGTGACAAGATGCGGATTGCCTCCCGCATCGTGTTGCGGGAAACGCCCAGAGAAGAGGCCAGGGGCAATTCCTGAAGCTGGGTGCCAGGGCGGAACTCGCCCTCGAGAATGCGCTGGCGGAGGAGAGCGGCCACCTGATCCGCCACACTGACGCGTGTGATCTGCGTTTGATCCATGCTGAGAGAATTTTCGATTGGCTAAACGGCGAAATTTTGCTCCCAACTGTTCACGTTGTCAAGTGTTGAAATGTTCACCACTTTGGCGGTATGTTCCTGGAGCGGCGCAGGGGTCCGTACACGGTCTGTTTTTGAGCCGCGCGCGAATATTTTCGTTAAAGCTGGTAAGGCAGGGATTCGCTGGGTCCGTTATTATCGTTGCCAGCGCTGGACAGAATTTGCGGGTTCGGATGAGACAAGTTTCGGCGTAAAGAAGTAAAGACGTATGGCCACCTTTCTTTCGCATGCGCTGTCCGCAACGGCTGTTGAGTTGGCGAATGCCGGCGCGACGCCGATCTCTCGTGAAGCGGCTTGTCATCTGCTCCAACCGGACGACGACACGCTGCCTTCGCTGCTCGCGGCGGCGCAAGTTGCCCGCGCGAGATTCAAACCGGCAGTCATCACCTATTCACGCAAGGTGTTTCTTCCCCTGACGAATCTTTGCCGCGACTATTGCGGCTACTGCATATTCCGGCGCGATCCCGGCGATCCCGGCGCACACACCATGACGCCGGACGAGGTGATGGAAGTAGTGCGCGCGGGAGAGCGCATGGGATGTACCGAGGCGTTGTTCAGCCTGGGAGACAAGCCGGAACAGCTTTTCCCCGAGATGCGCGATACTCTGCGGCGCTTCGGATACAAGTCCACGCTCCATTATCTGGAAGCGATGTGCGAGAAGGTGCTTCGCGAATCGAGCCTGCTGCCGCATCCCAATCCAGGACTGATGAGCGCGGAATGGTTGGAACGGTTGTCACGCGTCTCTCCCAGCATGGGGCTCATGCTTGAAACGACCAGTGCGCGGCTGCTTGTGAAAGACGCTGCTCACGACAATGCTCCCGACAAAGACCCGGCGAAACGCCTGCGCGTAATTGAGGATGCTGGGCGGCGTAAAATTCCCTTCACCACGGGAATTCTGATTGGAATTGGCGAGACGATCGAAGAGCGTGTGGATTCGCTGATCGCGATCCGCGATGTGCATGAAAAGTATGGACACATTCAGGAAGTGATCGTCCAAAATTTCCGTGCCAAGAGTGGGACGCCCATGGCACACTGGCGCGAACCAGATCGAGGGGAAATGCTGCGCACCGTGGCCGTGGCGCGCCTCCTGATGCCGACGATGAATATTCAAGCGCCGCCAAATCTCTCCGATCCGCACTATGCCGATCTGCTCGATGGCGGCATCAATGATTGGGGCGGAGTTTCGCCGCTGACGCCGGATTTTATCAATCCGGAAAAGCCTTGGCCGCATCTGGAGGAATTGCGACAGAAGACCGAGGCGAAAGGATTCGAGTTGCGCCAGAGGTTGCCGGTTTATCCTGAGTTCGCAAGAAGACTCGCAGAGCAAACAGCGGCACACAGCGATTTGCTGGCGCAGCGCCTGAGCGCCGCCGCAGACTCTGAGGGCTACGCTCGGAGGGCGCCATGATCACGGTTCTGACCGGCGGCACGGGCGGCTCCAAATTCGTCGACGGACTCCGGCAAATCGTTCGTCCGGAAGAGCTGACGATCATCGTGAATACCGGCGACGATTTGCTATGGTGGGGATTGTACGTTTCACCCGATCTCGATTCCATCACTTACATGCTGGCCGGGAAACTCAGCCAGGAGCGCGGCTGGGGCGTGAAGGGCGACACTTTTTTTTGCCTGAATGCCATGGGGCAACTGGGACAGCCGACGTGGCTTCACGTCGGTGATCGCGATCTGGCCACCCACATTCTTCGCACCAAGCTGCTTTCCGATGGCCAGAGGCTCAGTGAGGCTACGTCCGAGATCGCAGCCAGGCTTGGCATCAAGGTACGTGTGCTTCCGATGAGCAACTCGCGCGTGGAGACGCGGGTTTTGACTCCGGCTGGAGACTTGAGCTTTGAAGAATATTTCGTGCAGCGCTGGTACCAGGACCCAGTGGAATCAGTTCGCTACGCTGGCGCCTCCGATGCGGAGCCGGCGCCAGGTGTAATAGAGGCGATCCGCTCGGCAGATCTTGTGCTATTGGCGCCGAGTAGTCCGGTAAGCAGCATCGCGCCGATTCTAGCCGTGCCTGGAATTCGCGAAGCGCTGCTCGAAAGTCGCGCCCGCATTGCGGCCGTGAGCCCGATCGTCGGCGGCAAAGCGGTCTCAGGGCCTGCGGGAACACTCCTGGCGGCGCAAGGCTTCGCGGTTTCGATTGCCGGCGTTGCCGACTTCTATCACGACTTCCTTGATCTGCTGGTGGTTGATTCGCAGGACGCGCCGGCTGCCGAATCATTGCGCACCACTGGAATGCGTGTGCATTGCACCCCGACGATCATGCGCAAGTATGAAGATAGAATCGCGCTGGCAAAAAGCGTGCTGAAAGCGGCAATGCAGCCTCCGTCCGCTCACGCCGCACTGGAGCGGTCATGATTCTGGTTCCAGTAAAAAATCTCGCCGACGCCAAGCAGCGGCTGTCGTCTATTTTGAGTCCGGAAGAACGTTTCGCGCTGGCGCAGGCGATGTGCGAGGACGTGCTGCAGGCATTGGCGCGCTGGCAAAGCCGGCCCTCCGTTACGGTGGTGACGAGTGATTCGTTTGCGCGGGATTTGGCGGCGCGCTTCAGTTTTGAGGTCGTTGCCGACGACAACTCCGGAGAGACGAGCGCAATCAACATGGCAACTGCGTTTTGCAGAGAGCGCGGAGCGGAGAACACCCTGGTGGTTCCGGCGGATATTCCTTTGATCGATAGTTCCGAACTACAGGAGATTGTTGATTGCGCTCCTCACTCTCGAGGTGGTGCGGTGCTGGTGCCGGACGCAGCGCGACGCGGCACGAATGCAGCGTGGCGATCTCCCGGTGACCTGTTCCCGCTTCGCTTCGGGAACGACAGCTTCTTGCCACACTTGGCCGCGGCGAAGGCAACGGGCCTGCCTTGTATTGTCCTCGAACTGCCTGGGATTGCGCGGGATATCGATCGTCCCGAAGATCTTCGCGAGTTGGCGGCTTCCACTGGAGATCGGCAATCGCAGAAGCTGGTGCGAAGCTGGAACCTCGGAAGCCGGAATCGGGTCGAACTTTGTCAGGTCGAACATGGCGTCCAGCAGCGCTAGCCGCGCCGATAAGCGCGCAGCCGGAAAAGTGTGCCTTCTTCCGATCGTCGTTCGTGGAGAAGTCCGCGCCGGCGAATCGCTGTGTGCGAGATTGTTTGCGGCGGCGCGAGGCGGGGGGCTGCGCTTTCAGGATGGCGACATCCTGGTGGTGAAGCACAAAATTGTTTCCAAGGCGGAAGGCGCTGTGGTCGCGCTTGATGAGATCCGGCCCTCGGCGGCTTCACGGGTTTGGGCTCGACGCCACGGGCTCGACCCACGCGTCAGTGAGTTATCGCTGCGTGAGAGTCGCCGCATCGTGCGGCGCAAACGCGGTGTGCTGATCACCGAAACGAAGCACGGTTTCGTTTGCGCGAACAGCGGCGTAGATGTTTCGAACGTGGATGGTGGGACACACGCGGTGTTGCTGCCGGTGGATCCGGATGGTTCCGCAGCAAAGTTGCGGCGGGACTTGAAGAAGCAGCTTGGGATCGAGATCGCAGTCATCATCAGCGATAGTTTCGGGCGTCCCTGGCGGGAAGGCTTGACGGAAGTGGCGATTGGCATTGCCGGCATGCGGTCTTTGATCGACTACCGCGGTCGTCGCGATCCGCACGGCTACTCGCTGCACGCGACGGTCGACGCAATAGCGGACGAACTGGCTTGCGCTGCGGGATTGGTCTGCGGCAAGCTGACAGGCACTCCCGCGTGCATCATTCGGGGCTATTCGTATCGCCGAGGAAGCGGTGGGGCGCGAGAACTGATCCGGCCCGCGAAGAATGATCTGTTTCGGTAGAAGTGAATTGTCATCCCGAGCGAAGCGAGGGATCTGCAGTTCGCCGCAAAATTCAGATCCCTCGCTTCGCTCGGGATGACAAAATCAGTTGGTTCCGCGGCTTCGCGGGCGGATAGGAGAAGGCCATGGCATTGCAGGCTTCTGAACTCGAGCAGTTCCCCGCACTAACCTGGGACGAAATCGCACCGCAAGCGTCGGCCCAGATTCGCAACGCCTTGGAGCGCGTGCTCGAAACGCAAGACGTCGATTGTCTCAGTGACGACGAGCGCTACACACTGGCGAACTGCGACGATGCGGACTTACTCGCGCTACTTGTCGCCGCGGATACGCTCCGGCGCGACCTGGTCGGCAACATCGTCAGCTACGTGGTGAACCGCAATATTAATTTCACCAACATCTGCTTTGTGGGGTGCAAGTTCTGCGCGTTCAGCCGCGGGCCGCGCGAGGCCGACTCCTATTTTCATTCTCTCGAAGATATGGGCCGCAAAAGTAAAGAAGCGTGGGAACTGGGCGCAACCGAAGTCTGCATTCAAGGCGGTCTGCCGCACGGTCTGCCGAAGTTTTACTATCGCGACATTCTGCGCGCCGTGAAGAATGCGACGCCAGGCATGCACATCCATGCATTTTCTCCGATGGAAATTGTGTATGGCGTGGAACTCACCGGCATGACATTGCGCGATTATCTTACGATGCTGCGCGATAACGGACTGGACACATTGCCCGGCACAGCGGCCGAGATTCTGGATGACGAGGTCCGTCACGTCCTCTCGCGCAATAAACTGTCGTCAGCGCAATGGTTAGAGGTGATCCGCACCGCGCACGCCTGCGGCATCCGAAGCACGTCGACGCTGATGTACGGACACATGGAAACGCCTGACCACTGGGTGCGACAGTTGTCATTGTTTCGGCAGATTCAGACTGAGACCGGCGGGTTCACCGAGTTCGTGCCGCTTGGCTTTGTGCATCAGAACACACTCTTGTTCCAGCAGGGGCTGGCGCGCTCGGGACCGACGCTCGCCGAACATCTCAAGATTCATGCGCTGGCCAGAGTACTGCTTGCCGGTTCGATTCATAACATCCAGGTCTCGTGGGTCAAACTGAACCGTAAACTTTCGCAGCTTTGCCTGCACGCCGGCGCCAACGACTACGGCGGAACGCTGATGGAAGAAAATATTTCCCGTGAAGCCGGAGCAACGGCGGGACAGTACACCAGTCCGGAGGATTTCCAGGCGTTGATTCTGGAGATGGGCCGCATTCCGGCGGAGCGCAATACGAAATATTCGCGAATGAAAATCAAGCTGCCCGTCGAATCGGTTCCTTCCGAGAATTCTTTTGAGAGTGCATTTCAGGAGTTTGCTTGAGCCGCGCCATCGCAGTGATCGGTGGTACTGGCCCTGCGGGCACAGGCCTTGCGTTGCGCTGGGCGCGCGCGGGAGAGACTGTCATCATCGGCTCGCGCGACGACGCACGGGCCCTGCAGGCGGCAGAGACAATCCGTAGACGGGCGGGTGCGAATGCTCAAATTTCTGGCATGGAAAATTCCGCTGCCTGCGCCGCCAGCGATCTGCTGGTTCTCACCGTGCCGTTCGAAGGACAGGCAGCGCTGCTGAAGCAGTTGAAACCTGCAATTCGTCCGGGCAGTGTCCTGATCGATGCCACCGTTCCGCTGGCTGCGAGCGTGGGCGGACGCGCGAGTCGCACCATTGGCGTTTGGCAAGGATCGGCAGCGCAGCAGACGGCGGAGCTTGTTCCGAAGGGCGTTTTGGTCGCAGCGGCATTCCACAACGTTTCGGCGGACGTGCTCAACGGCAACATCGACGACGAGGTGGATTGCGACGTGATCGTGTGCAGCGATGATCCGAATGCCACGCAGATTGCGATGGAACTCGCGGCGAAGATCGTGGGCGTGCGAGCGATTGATGGTGGGAAGCTGGAGAATGCGCGCATCGTCGAGCAGATCACCGCTCTGCTGGTCGGTCTCAACATCCGGCACAAAGGGCACGGCGGAATCCGGATAACGGGTTTGCCAGATGGCGCATACAAGATGGGGTCGACTGCGCGCTAATGCGCCACACGTGTGTGCGACATGAATACTCCTCCGAGCCACGAACGTGACATCGAGATCTCGGCCATCGAATTTGATCGTGCTTCCTTCCGCCTGAACGGGCGCGCGCTGATTCAGGATCTCGTGCTCTCCGTGAAGCAGGGTGAAACGCTGGTGCTTTTGGGCCGCAGCGGCTCGGGTAAAACGACCACGCTGAAGCTGATCAACCGGCTGCTGTTGCCTAGCGCGGGCGACGTGCGGGTTAACGGACGTCGTACTGCGGAGTGGGATCCGATCCGGTTGCGGCGAAGCATCGGGTATGTCATTCAGGACGGTGGTTTGTTCCCGCACTTCACGGTTGAGCGCAACATCGCGCTGGTGCCACGAATCGAAAACTGGCCGCAGGAGCGCATTGCAGCTCGCGTGCGCGAGTTGCTCGCCACAGTCGGGCTGAATCAGGAACTGGCATCGCGGTATCCTAGCCAACTCTCGGGAGGGCAGCGGCAGCGCGTTGGAGTGGCGCGCGCTCTGGCGGCCGATCCGCCGATTCTGATTCTTGACGAGGCTTTCGGCGCGCTTGATCCCATCACGCGATCGGAGATGCAGAAAGAGTTTCGCGCATTGCAGAAGCGGATGCGAAAAGCAGTCATCTTTGTTACGCACGATCTTCGCGAAGCTTTGTTGCTGGCGGATCGTATCGCGCTGATGGAAGAGGGCCGTCTGATCGTGGACCTTCCAGCGGCGGAATTTTCGCGCTCGCAGCATCCGCTTGTGCGAGCATACGTGGAAGCGTTCTCCGCGTTGCCGGATCCGAAATGACATGAGGTGATCGGCATGAATTTCCTGCAGTTCATGATGGCGAATCGCCAACAGGTTCTCGACCTTACGCTGGAGCACATGACACTGGCTGGTGTCGCCACACTTCTCGCGGCGCTCGTCGGAATTCCGCTCGGCATCCTGATCACGCGCGTTCCGCAACTCAGCAAGCCGGTGCTGGGTGGCGCGAACATAATCCAGACCATCCCCAGCCTTGCCTTGTTCGGCTTTCTTCTTCCGGCGCCTTGGATTGGCGAGCGCGGAAGCCGGCTTGCAATCCTGGCGCTGGCGCTCTATGCGCTCCTGCCGCTGATTCGCAATACTTACGCGGGCATTCGCAGCGTCGATCCGGCGGTGGTCGAGGCGGGACGCGCCATGGGATTGACCGACCGCCAATTGCTCTTTCAGGTGGAGTTGCCGTTGGCTTCGGGAGTCATTGTCGCCGGATTGCGAATCGCGGCGGTGCTCTCCATTGGACTGGCAACGATCGCAGCTGCGATTGGCGCGGGCGGACTCGGAGAATTTATTTTTCGCGGTCTCGCCATGGTGAACAACCAGGTGATTCTGGCGGGAGCCGTTCCGGCGGCGCTGCTGGCTCTCTTCGCCGACTTTGTGCTCGGAAGACTGGAGCGGCGGCTGGGGTCGCTGCGTGCAAAAGCGTGAACCACCAAGGACACGAAGGTTCACGAAGGTTCTGCCCGTCGAGGTTTCCTTCGTGATACTTAGTGTCCTTTGTGGTTGAGGTTTGGCATTTGACCCGACACCCTAAGTCGATCTTTGTATTGCTCATCTTCGTGCTTCTTTTTCCGCTTACAGGTTGCGAACGGCACGCGGATCGCATCGTCGTTGGATCGAAAAACTTTACCGAGCAACTCATCCTCGGAGAACTGTTCGCACAAGTCATCGAAGCCCGCACTCATCTGCCGGTTGAACGCCGTTTTTACCTGGCTGGCACATTCATCTGCCACCAGGCGATCCTCGCCGGACGCATCGACATCTATCCGGAATATACGGGCACGTCGCTAACGGCAGTTCTCAAACAGCAGCCGAGCGGCGACAAGCAAGAAGTTTATCGACGCGTAAAGCAGGGTTACGAAAGCAAGTTCGGCCTCAGCATCGGGCCGCCGCTTGGCTTTGACGATACCTTCGCCATGGTGATCCGCGGCGAGGACGCGCGCCGGTTGCACCTTAAGACGCTGTCCGAGGCCGCTGCGTTTACGCCGAAGTGGCGAGCGGGCTTCGGATACGAATTCATGGAGCGTCCCGATGGATACAAAGGTTTGGTCGCCAGCTACGGCCTGCGCTTCGCGGAAGCGCCGCGCATTATGGATCTCGGCTTGATTACGCGGGCGCTCAAAGAACGGCAGGTCGATATCATTGCCGGGAACAATACCGATGGATTGATTCCGGCGCTCGACTTCGTTGTGCTGGAGGATGACCATCATTATTTTCCGCCGTACGAAGCGGTGGCGATCATGCGCGGAGAAATGCTGAAGAACCATCCCGAGGTGGGAGCGGCGCTTGGCGAATTGTCCGGAGCGATCTCCGACGGCGATATGCGGCGGATGAATTATGCGGTGGATGGACAACATCGCGACGTGACTGCGGTGGTGCGAGAATTTCTGAAGCAGCGCGGGTTGATCAACTAAAGTTTTGTTAGTCGAAACTTTGTGTATGTATTATTTGTATGTACAAATTTGTAAGAAGTAAGGTTTTG
>Ga0193751_1002053_pt1 | contig 12442 bp, 7 predicted proteins | sample L1c2metaG_FD_143050 | JGI IMG/M metagenome (GOLD analysis project Ga0193751, IMG submission 143050) | Soil microbial communities from a riparian zone of the East river system, Colorado, United States - L1c2 | ecosystem: Environmental > Terrestrial > Soil > Riparian zone | place: USA: East River... | reverse complement strand
CTGCAAAACCCATTCGCCCCACATGAGATCCCTCCGTTTCACTATCGTTAACCTCACCCTGGCGACCCTCGCCGCCGCGTCCTCAGCACAGGCCGAGCGCGCTTTTCTCGGCGCCATTCCAGTCCAATTTGTCGCGCCGAACGAGGATCTGATCCTCGATATGCACCGATTTTATCAGGCCGGCGACAAGGATCAGCTTCAGGTCGAAGGAACGAACGACGTCGAGATGTCCTGGAACGCGACCGCATTTCAACTTCGCGTTCGCGCGAAGAAGGATGGCCTTTACGACCTTCCCCTGCGCGTGAACTCCGGTGATTCCACTTTAGGCACGATTCTGACCGTGGCCTGCGGTCAATCCCTCCAGCCTCACCGTTTCCAGATTAAACCGCCTGCTTCAGCCGCACGGGTCGCTGTGGCCGGGTCGTTCAATGGCTGGAGCATGGATAAAAACCTGCTGACCGGCCCCGACGACAAAGGCGAATTCAGCGGGAGCATCGCGCTAAAGCCGGGCCGTTACTCTTACAAATTCGTGATCGACGGAAAGTGGACGATCGATCCGACTAACGAGCAAACGGAGGACAACGGCCTGGGCGACAAAAATTCCATCCTCACTGTTCCGGGCGAAAAAAAAGACGCGCCGGTCATCTTTGCCGATCATCGCAACGACAGGACGCTTTTCATTCGACCCACCGCCAGCGACCCTCATTTTCGAACAATCTCCGCCATTTTCGAAGGTCCGGCCGGCGCGCGGACGTTGCCGGCCAAAGAGGCCGGTAACACGATCGAAGTTTCCGCGCCGCCAAATGAAAGCGGCTTCGTCCGCGTCATCGTGGCCGATCAGGCATCAGTCCCGAGCAACGTGGTGCGTTGCCCGGTTGGAACGAACGAACACTTTCAGTGGCAGGACGCGGTCCTTTATTATGCATTCACCGACCGCTTCCTGGACGGCGACACTTCCAACGATCATCCGGTTGATCATCCAAAAGTGGCCTGGCCGGCTAATTATCATGGCGGCGATCTGCGCGGCGTGCGGCAGAAGATCGACGACGGCTACTTCGAAAAGCTCGGGGTGAACACGATCTGGGTAGCGCCGCTAAACCGGAACCCGGCCAACGCCTACCAGGAATCGCCGGAACCCCACCGCTGGTACACCGGATACCACGGCTATTGGCCCGTCTCATCCAATGAGATCGATCCGCACATCGGAACCGCACACGATCTGAACGAATTGATCGAAGCCGCGCACGCGCACGGCATGCGCGTGATCGCCGACCTGGTTCTCCACCACGTGCATGAGCAACACCCTTGGTGGAAGGAACACCGGGATTGGTTTGGCTCACTCGATCTGCCCGGCGGCAAAAAGAACCTGCGCCTGTGGGACGAACAACAGTTCACGACCTGGTTCGAGCCCTATTTGCCTTCATTCGATTTTTCAAAGGACGAACCGGTCCGCGCCTTGATCGATAATTCGGTCTGGTGGGCCAATACCTACAAGCTCGATGGATTCCGGCTCGACGCGGTTAAACATATTTTGCCGAGTTTCTGGTGGAAATTTCGCGCGGCCTTGCGCGAGCGGGTGAAGCGTCCGGCTGACTCCCCCCTCTATCTTGTGGGCGAAACGTTCAAGGATCGCGCCGGCATCATGTCTTTCGTTGGACCCAACATGCTTGACGGTCAGTTTGATTTTCCGCTTTACGATCAGATCAAGGAAACCTTCGGCGAAAAGAGCGGCGACATGACTGCCCTGGAGGGCGCGCTGGCTGCATCGGAGAAAGCGTACGGGAAAGAGACACTCATGTCGCCCTTGATTGGAAATCATGACAAGGGCCGGTTCATGGCCTACGCCGATGGCGAACTGCCACCGCCGCAAGCGGGAGAGAAGGACGAAGAGGTCGGGTGGAAGAATCCGCCGGTTGTGCGCGAGCCAGCAAACTATGGCAAACTCGAACTCGCTCAGGCGTTGCTCATGGCGATCGATGGCGTCCCGATGGTTTATTACGGCGATGAAATTGGAATGACGGGCGCGGGCGATCCGGACAATCGGCGCGACATGCGATTCGGGGACAAGGTTTCGCCGGACGAAAAGCGGGTGCTCGAAAACTTCCAGAAACTCGGAGCCATTCGACGGGGGCACCCGGCATTGCGCTACGGAAGCCGGCGCATGCTGGTGGCCGATCACGATCTGTATGCGTTTGTGCGCGCGTATCTCGACGATCGGCTTGCCGCCATTTTCAATCGAGGGAAGAACGAGGCGGACGGCGATTATGTAGAAGCGCTAAGTGGTCGTCCCGTGGCCGTGAAAGAAGGCAGGCTGAGCATGACACTTTCTGGACAAACGGCGGGCTTCATTACGAAGGCGCCAGGTAGGGGCGATTGACCGCAATCGCGCGGGCGGTTCGGGTGAACCGCCCCTACCTTTTGTCTCTCCTGCGGAGAGCGGACCTCGGGTAGCGCGCTCGTCTCGAGTGCTGGCGAAAGCGTCTCGCTTTCGCGAACTTTTCTTTACGATTCAAAGATTGTTTTGGCGAGACGCCAAAACCAGCACTCGAGACGAGCGCGCTACCCGAAATGCGAGGACTTGCCTTCGGCTACTGCGGACGCGCCAGCATCGGCGGCGCGACGCTCGCCTTGTCTACCAAAGTGTCGTCGCGCAAAGGCTGTTGCCCTTCATATTGGACGAGGCTCGCCTGAAGCTGTTCGGCGAGGGCTTGGTCGCCTTGTCTTTGGGCCGCCTCCCGGGCTTGCCGCGCGGTGCTGACTGCTTCGGCGAAACGACCACTCCGCGCGTAGGCTGCGGCGAGCACTCGTAACACCGTGGTATTCGCGCCGCCCGATCCGGCGGCTACCGGCTCGACCAATTCGAGCGCGCGGGCGCCATCCGCCGTGGATGCATTTGGATTGGTAGACAGAACCCACGCCAGGTTGCAGCGCGCATTCAAGTTTTCCGGATGCAGCACCAGACTTCTTTCCCAGTGGCCGATCGCTTCGGATAAACGCCCGCGCCGTGAAATGGCGAGAGCGAGATTATTATGTGCATCCGCGTTATCGGAATTGGAGCGAAGCGCGGCCTCGGCATGGAGAACTGCTTCCGCCACGCGGCCCTGGCGCAGGAGCAGGTCGGCCAAACTGGTGTGAGCGAAATCATTGGCCGGTTCGACGCTAAGAGCGTGATTCCAAAGCGATTCGCTATCCCGCCAATAGCCGGCCACACTGCGTGCCGTCATCGCATAACTCGCGATCGTGAAGAGCGCGAAAGTGGCGAGGATGGGTTTGCGACAGGCCCACCGCGCAGTCAAATCGTCCATGCCCCAAACGAGGGCGAGATACAAACCGATTTGAGGCAGGTAAGTATAACGATCGGCATGGCCCTGCAGCCCCACCTGCAAAATTCCACTGACCGGGAGCAGCATGATCAAATACCAAAACCAGCCGACAAATAACGAAGGCACCGCGCGGCGCCAGATGATGGCCGCAGCCGAGATTCCACAAATCAAGGCGAGCATCGCAGCGACGAGCGCGACCGGGCGGTCTCTGACAAAACCGTAAAAGACAGACAGATTGTTTGGATACAGCATTTGCCGGATATAAATAACGAAGCTGGCGAGCGCGTTCGTTAGTCTGCTCGCGAATGGAACCGCCTGAACGGTTGCGATGGCCTGGGCGTGAGTTAAAAAGGTGGCGGCGGCCGCAGCGAGGGACAACGCTGCCAGAGGGACCTTTTCCAGCAAAAGCCGCCGAAGGTCCTTTGATCGAGCCCCTTGGCGAAATCTTCCGAGCGGCCAGTAATCGATCAAGAAAAGGACGGCGGGAACCGTGATCAACATGCTCTTGGCGAGAAGACCGAGTGCAAAAGTGCCCGCGACGATCAGGTAGCGCACAACGGAGGGGCGTCGAGCGTACGCGACATAGGCAATCAGGGTTAGCGCGAAGAAAAATCCGCTGAGCACGTCTTTGCGTTCCGTCACCCACGCGACCGACTCCACGTGGAGTGGATGACAGGCAAAAAGCGCCGCGACGACGGCACTTCGCCAGACAGCGCCGCTCATCTGGCGAAGTGCCAGGAATAAGCAAATCACTGCCGTTGTATGCAGCAGAACGTTGGAAAGGTGATGTCCCCATGGATTGAGCCCGAAAAGCTGGCAGTCCAACATGTGTGAAAGAGACGACAAAGGACCGGCGTGAAAACGATCGAACGCCCACCGGAATCCATTTGCGGTCAGGCCGGCGGTTACGTTCGGATTCTGGGATACCCATTGCGGGTCGTCGTAGTTTATGAAACCGAAGTACAACGTCTGGCCAAACACGAACCAGGTCAGGGCGGCGAGGGCCAGGCAAATGACCGCCGCTAATTTCCACTCGCGCTGGGTGGAGATTGATCGTGCCTGGGACATTCGCCCATCCTCGATTCGATTGGCTATGAATTCCAGCCGGCACACGGCGACAGAGCGCCGTGACTACAGGAATACAGCGCTGTAGCCGCCTCGCTCTGTTCGAGGCGTCGACCGGCCATGATTGTTTCTCTTGCTCGAGCCCATCGAAAAATCGAACGTCCAGCCACATGATCATTTTTCATGATCCCAGCTGCGTCGAATATTTCCGACCGGGCGACCCGGAGCGGCCCGCACGAATCACCGGCACGGTTCCGTTGCTGAAGGATCGGCATCCGGCGTGGATATGGAGCGAACCCGCGCTGGCTACAGACGAGGAATTATTACGCGCGCACACACGCGCGCATCTCGATCATGTGACTAACCCCGTGGGCGATTTCGACACCGACACGCCAGCGCATGCGAAGATCGATCGATACGCGTGCGCCGCCGCCGGTGCCGCCATCGCCGCGGCGCGCTCTGCGCTGCAAGGGGAAAACGCCTTCAGCCTGATGCGTCCGCCCGGACATCACGCCATGCGCGAGCGCGCCACGGGTTTCTGTTATTTCAGCAATATCGCGGTGGCTGCATTGGATGCGCTTGCGCGGGGCGCGGAACGCGTGGCCATCTGGGATTTCGATGCGCATCACGGGAACGGGACGGAAGATATCGTCGGGCCACATGATCGGATTGCGTTTGCATCGATCCATCAATATCCCGGCTATCCCGGAACGGGCCTGACGTCGTTTGGGCGTGTCGCAAACTATCCGATCCCACCGTATTCAACGCGCCGTCTGCACATGGATGCGAACGAACAAGGTTTGCGCGCAGTCATGGCCTTTCAGCCGGATCTTCTGTTGGTCTCGGCGGGCTTTGACGCATATGTCGACGACCCGATCACGCAGATGACGCTGGAGAGGGAAGACTTTACGACGCTCGGCACCTGGCTGGCGCAACTCGATCTTCCGGTCGCAGCGGTTCTAGAAGGCGGCTACAGCGATGACCTGCCGGAATTGGTGGACAGGTTTTTGACGGCCTGGGACGAATAGCGCGATTCTACTCGGGGTTCTTTTGGTGGGGCGAGACTCTGTCGAGCCATGAAGTTTGCCTACGACAAAAGTCGGCTCGACGGAGTCTCGCCCCACCGGCAAGGATGGTCACCTCTTGTGAAGAATCGAATCGATCCGACTCATCACGTCGTCGCTCAGCTTCGCCACGAGGTTGCCGGCTTTCATATTCTCTCTTACCTGGGCCGGCTTGGAAGCACCGGTGATGACCGTGCTGACATTTGAGTTTTTCAAACACCAGGCCAGTCCGAGCCGCGGTAACGTCGTCCCCAGATCGCTTGCCAGGCGAGCGAGTTCTTTCACCTTACTCAACCGCCGCCGCGCTTCATCAGTCTCGAATTGATCGCGTAGCCAGGAATAGTTAGGCAGCGAAATCCGCGTCCCGCCCGGATCTCCCTCGTTATATTTGCCCGTCAGCAATCCAGAGGCGAGGGGCGACCACGTCGTAATCCCCAAACCGATTTCCTGATAAAGCGGCGCGAATTCAACCTCCACCTTATCCCGGCGAAACATATTGTATTCCGGTTGTTCCATGGTGGGGGGAACGAGCCGCAGATCGCGCGCAATACTATAGGCTTCCAGGATTGCCTCGGCGCTCCATTCTGACGTACCCCAATAAAGAACCTTTCCCTGGGCAATGAGATCGCTCATGGCTCGCACCGTCTCCTCGATCGGCGTGTTCGGGTCCGGCCGGTGACAGAAATAAAGGTCGAGATAATCCACCTGCAGCCGGCGCAAGGCGGCGTGACACGCTTCCATGACATGCTTACGGCTGAGCCCTTCCTGATTCGGCAGATCCCCACCCCAAAAAACCTTGCTCGAAACGACGAACGTGTCGCGCGGCCAGCCTTTCTTCTTCAGGATGTTTCCCATCACCACTTCGGCTAGTCCGCTCGCGTACGCTTCGGCGTTATCGAAAAAATTAACCCCCGCATCATAGGCGATGGTCATCAACTCCTCGGCGGTTTCGTTGCCGATCTGTTGCGCAAAAGTCACCCATGCGCCGAAGGAGAGCTCACTGAGCTGAAGACCCGATTTGCCCAGACGTCTGTATTTCATTTTGGAAAAGATCGGGCCGGCGAGATTCGAACTCGCGAACTGTCGCCGCGGCGACCGCATCTATGAATCTAACCTATCAAGTTCATCGCGACCCCGTCCAGTCTTGTAGAATCGCTCCTTTTCTTCAGCTTCGCTCCGAGTTGCAAAGCTCGCGCTGATTATCAGGGTCCATGGAATCCCTTGGCGGGTGGCTTTTGAATGCCCCGCGTTGTGACGCCTCACGCGCTCGTCCACATCTTGGCAAGATCCAACATACCGACGTCCAGTCTTCCGACTGCGTAGCGCGTAAACATAAAACATGATCCGTTTTGAAAGCCTCGGGCCGGCGAGATTCGAACTCGCGACCTCTTGAACCCCATTCAAGCGCACTACCAAGCTGTGCTACGGCCCGTTCGGAGGCGGAACTATTCACCTTGCCAGTTCAGATTGCCAAGCAAACTTCTTGGCGACTGCCGGCATCGCGTCTCCAGATGGTTATTGAGAACAGCTTCGTCGCTTTTGGCTTAACATCGCGCTCGGAGCTCGCGATCCACCCGTTTGCGTTCGGCAAAGCCCGGTGGAACGGCCGCTCCGAGGACGGTGGTAAATCCCAAGCGGCGGAGCCGCTCATTGAAACCGGCGGGGTCTGGCGTTACCGTCCGCGCCTATGTTGAGCGCTGGAATTGTCGGACTGCCGAATGTGGGGAAATCCACGCTTTTCAACGCCGTCACGCGCACGCACAAGGCACCGGCCGCAAATTACCCTTTCTGCACGATCGATCCGAATCTCGGCATTGTGACCGTGCCGGACGCGCGCCTGGCCAAACTCTCCACCTTGTCGCATTCGCAGAAGATTGTGCCGACCGCCATCGAGTTCGTCGACATCGCCGGTCTGGTCAAAGGAGCGAGCGCAGGCGAGGGATTGGGCAACCAGTTCCTCAGCCACATCCGCGAGGTCGACGCCATCGTCCAGGTGGTACGCTGCTTTGAGAATGGCGACATTCATCACGTCAGCGGATCGATCGATCCGGTCCGCGATATTGAAGTGATCAACACCGAACTCGTTCTGGCCGATCTGTCGACCTTGCAGAAACGCCGGGATCGCTTGCAGAAAGAAGTGCGCGCCGGAAACAAGACGGCCAAGGCGGAGACGGCTGTAATCGAGAAATTGCTGCCACACCTCGACGCCGGTAAACCGGCCATCACAGCTGACCTGACACCTGATGAAAAACTGACCGCACGGGAGTTTTTTCTGCTCACGTCGAAGGCCACACTTTTCGCCTGCAACGTCGCAGAAACGGATCTCGGCGCGATCGCGTCAGGGGACGAGACCAATGCTGCGACCCAGCATGTAAAAGCCGTGCAGGAATACGCGCGCCAGCATTTTGGCACTGAAGCCGTCGTGATCAGCGCGCAGATTGAGAGTGAATTAGTCGACCTCGGTGAAGCGGAGGCGCTCGAGTATCTGCGCGGGCTTGGCATCGAAGACTCGGGGGTTAACGCGCTCATCCGGGCGGTTTATCACCTGCTCGGCCTTCGCACTTATCTAACGACCGGCGAAAAAGAAACGCGCGCATGGACGATTCACGCCGGTGATAAGGCGCCCGCGGCGGCTGGCGTAATCCATTCCGACTTCGAGCGCGGCTTCATCGCCGCAGAGACCATTCACTTCGACGACCTGGTCTCGCTGGGATCGATGGCGAAAGGGCGGGATGCTGGAAAGCTTCGCATCGAAGGCAAGGATTACGTGGTCAAGGATGGCGACGTAATCGAGTTTCGCTTCAACGTGTAAAATGCTGGAGGGACACGCGCTGTCGTGTCCCAAATATTTGGGCGCCGACAGCGCGGCGCCCTCCATTAAAAATCCGCCAGCCCTTAAACCGTTCCGTCGTACAGAATCCGGCCGCACTGTTCGCAGCTCACAATTTCCGTGCCGTGCTTCACATGCATGGCGGTAGCCGTCGTCACCTTCATGTGACACCCGGTGCAAACGTCGTGTTCGAGCGCGACCACAGCCGCATCGCCCTTGCTGGCAAAGAGCCGGTGAAACCGATCCAGAATATCTTCGTCAATCTTGGAAGCGAGCTCGTCGCGTTCCTTGCTTAAATCCTGGAGACGCCCGTCGAGCGTTTTTTCCTTGTCCGCGAGATCCTTCACCTGGCGCGCAATCGACTCGGAGGTGCTTGCCGCTTTCTTTTCCTCCGCGTTCAACTCCACTTTGAGCTTGTCCACCTGGACCATCAGTTCGAGCTCGTCATCCTCGATCTTGCTGATCTCGTTCTCGTAGCGCTTGATCTCGTTACCCATCGCCTGAAATTCGTCGTTCTTCCGTGTCTCGTACTGTTGGGTCCGTAACTTGTTGATCGAGTCGGTCCGAGTGCCCACGTCCAACTCCAGTTTTTTCCGATCCACTTCAACCTGGCGCGCCTTGTGTTTGAGCGTTTCCACCCCGGCCTGGCTCGTGGTCAGTTGCGTCTCCAGACTTTTGCGCTGCAGAGGCAAAGTCTTTATCTCATTCTGGATCTGGCGGATCTTTTGCTCTCGATCCTGCAGGACCAGCAACTGTTCCAATTCGGCGTGCACGGGTTCGGAAGTTATTGGCACAGCCCAGCGCAGTCAATCACCGTGCCGAATCTTTGCGATCCGCACCGGCCTCAATTGGCTGCTGTTTTCCCGCTCATTTCGTCAAAGGCCTTCAACAACTGCTCCGGTCGCGCCCGCACCGAGAGGTTGTCGGTCAAGTTCAGCCAGCGCACCACGCCTTGCTTATCCACCAGGAATTCTCCCGGCCGCGAAATATCCGTGCCGCCCGGCCCTCCGCCCGCATGCAGTAAATCGTAGCGCCGGATAACTTCGGCCCGCGTATCGGAAAGAAACGAATAGGTCAACCCAAGCTGGCGTGTGTGGCGTTGATTGATCTCAACTGAATCCACGCTGATCGCGACCAGACGGATGCCGCGCCGGTCGAACTCGGGTAGCCGCTTCTGAAAACTCCGTAACTCGGAGTTACAGAGTGGTCACCAATGTCCCCGATAAAAGATGAGGAGGACGGCCCAATTGGCGGAAGCGAGATCGGCGAGTGCGACCGGTTTGCCATCCTGATCGGGCAAAGTGAACTGCGGCGCCTTTTGCCCAAGATGCGGTGCCCCTTTGGACGCCGGCAGTTGGCGCACCACGTAAAAGGCCGCAAAAGCAAAAAAGCCGATGACAAATAAACTGAGCACAGCCAGCGCGGAGCCGAGGATGCGTCCGTGATAAATTTCGCGTTGCCGAAACGCGCGCACCAGGCCATCCCCAAGGACGAACGCGCCGGCGAGAAGGATGAGCAGATTCGCCCACGGAAAATCGCGCGTAACCGGAAACTGGACGAAAAAGGGGTAGGTCAAAAGCCCGGCGAGCACGAGCAGAAAGCCGACCCAGATCGGCCAATTGAAACGTCGATTCATGTTTTGTCTGGTAACGTCTGTTATCAGACGCCTCCGGGATTACAAGCGCAGCGGCGCCGAACGGCAGAAGCAGCTTGCACTTTGCCTCCCGTTTCTGAAATGTCTCTGCCATGGCGACGATTGTCGATCCCGTGAATCCGCTGAATGAATATCCCGACATCGTCGGAACGCGGCCGACTAATCCCCTCGCGGCAAACTTCCTCCCGTACATTCCCGCCTCGGCACGCCTGCCCGAATTTTCGATCGTGCCACTTGTCGTCGGAACGTTGCTCGGCATCATCTTCGGCGCTTCCTCTCTTTACCTTGTCCTCAAGGTCGGCTTGACCGTCAGCGCTTCTATTCCGGTCGCCGTCATTTCCATCACGATCTTCCGGCTGCTTTCCAAGTTTGGAATGCGCGATGCGAACGTGCTCGAGAACAATATCGTGCAAACAGCGGGTTCGGCCGGCGAGTCGATTGCCTTTGGCCTCGGTGTCACCATGCCCGCCATCATGATCCTCGGTTTCGATCTCGAAATCACGCGCGTCATGCTCGTTGCCGTCCTGGGTGGGTTGCTCGGCATTCTGATGATGATCCCTTTGCGGCGGGCCCTCATTGTCGATCAACACGGGCTGCTCAAGTACCCCGAAGGCACCGCCTGTGCGGAAGTTCTGAAGGCAGCTGCCTCGAAGGAATCCATTGCCGCGTCGGATCGCACGCAGGGCAGCGCTCACGCTGTGGTCGATGACGAAGCGGCGGGTGGCGGCAAGGTCATTTTCTCCGGGTTCGGCATCGGTTTTCTTTACCAGAGTCTGATGGGGGCTTTCCGCATGTGGCGAGACACACCGGAAAAGATTTTTGCCGCCCCCTTCAAAGCGGGCTCCATCTCGGCCGAAATCTCGCCGGCTTTGCTTGGGGTCGGCTACATCATCGGGCCGCGGATCGCCTCGATCATGTGCGCGGGCGGCGTCCTGGCTTACCTCGTCCTCATTCCAGCCATCAAATTTTTTGGCGAACATACGACCGGGATCATCGAGCCGGGAACGATGCCCATCGACAAGATGGGACCGGCCGATATTCGCAGTGCCTATATTTTATACATTGGCGCGGGCGCTGTCGCCGCCGGCGGCATCATCAGCTTGCTCAGGTCGCTCCCCACTATTTGGCACGGGTTGCGCGGCGGCCTCGCCGATTTGCGCGGAGGTCATGCCGCCAGCTCGAGCGCCCCGCGCACCGACCAGGATTTGTCCATGCGTCTCGTCATCGGCGGATGTGTCGCGCTCATTCTGATCATCATGGCCGTGCCGCAACTGAATCTGCAGTGGAACTTCCTCGGCGCTTTTCTGATCGTTGCCTTTGGTTTTCTCTTCGTGACTGTTTCGTCGCGATTGACCGGCGAAATTGGATCGTCCTCCAACCCGATCTCGGGCATGACGGTGGCAACGCTTCTCCTGACGTGTCTTATTTTTCTTTTCGTCGGATGGACGGGACCGAATTACTTCGTCACCGCCTTGTCGATCGGCGGAATTGTCTGCATCGCCGCCTCCAACGGCGGCACCACCTCGCAAGATCTGAAGACCGGTTTCCTGATTGGTTCCACCCCGAAATATCAGCAGATCGCAATTCTCTTTGGCGCGCTCGCGTCTGCCCTCGTTCTCGGGCCGATTCTGCTCAAGCTGAACAACGGCGCGATTGTTTACGTCCCGGGAAACTCATTTTCGCAAATGGCGAACAAGGTGACATCTCCGGCCGGTGTGCCGTTGCAACCGTTTGATGACAAAGTGCGACCTCCCGGGAACGAGCATTTTCGTCTCTTGAAAGTAGGACCGAGCACTCCGGTTTCCGGATTGGAACCGGGAGAGTACCTGGTTGGTGACGATGAAAAAGTGGCCTACCAGCTGCAGAGAAACTTTCCGGCTGATTTACACGCGGATCCGAAGGAAATCGGCGGAACTGAAAAGCTGATCGGATCGCAGGCGAGATCCGATCAAAATGCCTATCGAGTTTGGCAGCATGCCGACCCTAACGGAGGGCTGATCGACAACGATAACGTGCCGGTTTACCTGGTCGACCCGGGCATCAACGGCACGCACAAGGTGCGGCCCGACGGCTCGACCGTGACCAAATTCGACGCGCCGAAGGCTACCCTGATGTCCTATATCATTAAGGGGATTCTCACGCGGAAACTGCCTTGGGCCCTGGTTTTGTTAGGCGTTATGATCGCCATCGTTCTGGAAATGAGCGGTATTCCTTCGCTTGCCTTCGCGGTCGGCGTTTATCTTCCGCTCTCCTCCTCCAGCCCGATTTTTATTGGCGGAATGATTCGCTGGCTGGTCGATCGTTATTTGAAGGGAAAATTTCGACACAAAAATCTGTCTGAAACGGAGCTGACGGCCGAGGGCGACAAGAGTCGGGGCGTCCTTCTTGCCTCCGGCTATATCGCCGGAGGGGCGCTGGCCGGCATCGTGATTGCCATCATGGAGGGAGTCCCGACCCTGGTTGATATCAAGACGCGGGTCGAAGAGTGGCAAACCTTGCATAATCC
>Ga0193751_1002052_pt1 | contig 12444 bp, 11 predicted proteins | sample L1c2metaG_FD_143050 | JGI IMG/M metagenome (GOLD analysis project Ga0193751, IMG submission 143050) | Soil microbial communities from a riparian zone of the East river system, Colorado, United States - L1c2 | ecosystem: Environmental > Terrestrial > Soil > Riparian zone | place: USA: East River... | reverse complement strand
TATCAGGTTCCGTGTCAATATTGTGCTGGCACACTACGGTCCCGTGCTTGTCCCGCAAGCTACGTCAAATCGCCGTACGTTTTGATACAGAGCGCGTGTGCAATGTCTTCAGGCAATTCTTCACCTTCAATATCACCGTCAGTATCCAATGCGCCCATCGCGTATACAGGTCCAAAGTTGCTGGCCGACCCTCGATAACAGCGCAGAGCCAGCTATCGGCTTGTAGCTTCAGGGTTGCGCGGTCAGGCAGCTTAATCTGCTGAATAGCCGCTACGGCGCTGTCGTACAGCTTTTCTTCCCCTGCAGCATCAGGGCTCTAAGGAAGCTCATAGGTGGTCTATTGCTGTTGACCGCACCAGCCAGTGCAGTGTGCGTTACGTTGAAAAACGTATTCGGAGTAGAGGTGTTGGGCGTCCCCGATCCGAGCAAAAGTCCTGCGCATGGTTCGTTGATTGTATTGTTTTTTACGATGTTGTTCGTCCCGCTGGGCGTCGACCCCGGTCCCGGGCATTCATCGTCTATATGAATACCGGATTCGGCTTGGCTCCCATAGATGCTGTTTGACTCCGCTGTGTTTCCATTACTGCAGAGATCGATCGCGTCGAAGTTCTGTGTACCGCCAATGTGGTTCGAGTTGATGGTCGCGTTATCCGCAGGTCCATAGGTCGGGTCGGTGACGGTCGCAATTCCGAATTGGGTGCTCTCTACCGAATTGCCCGTAACGGTTATGCCCGTTGAAGCATAGATCAAAATGCCAGAACCCGCAGAATTGCCAATATAGATGTCATCAGCCACGGTGTTGGAGGTGACTTTTCCTGTCGAACCGAGGCCTATCTGAATGCCGTTTTGCGCGATCACTGGCGTGGCGCCGATTCCGATAACAGTATTGCTTGTGATGGCCATGGCTGGTCCAACGCCGGTCCCAGGGCCACTCGCGGTAATTCCATTTTTCTGATAATTATGTACGGAATTATTTGCAACGCTTACCGCCGGCGCTCCGGAATCACTTTCCACGTCGATCCCCAGGCCGACCTGGCACCCTTCATATGCCGCGGCTAGAATTTGATTGCGGGCAACACTATCGGTGATTTTCCCCGCTGAATTCTTGAAGTAAATGCCTATCAGGTTCGTCCCACAGCCCACAAGCGCATTCCCGTTCCCGTCTACCGTGAGATGGGAAATAGTAACGCCTGTCGAATTTTCCACGTAAATCTGTGCAGCTACAGGCTCACCATCAATGTCGCTGGCATTGATAGCCAAGCCGCCGGAAGGAGGTATCAATACTGCTGCGTCGCTCGTTCCCGCGACAATTCCGACCAGCGTCAAACTTTTTGCGCTGATCGTGACTTGCTCAGGATAAGTACCTGGGCATACGTCGATGGTAGAGCCGGACGGGGCTGCAGTGACGGCCTCCTGAATTGTTGCAAAGGACGTTAACGACGGCTTGCAGCCACCCACTACGACAGTCGATGCATGTGCCGGCTGTCCCGCAAACGAGATAGATAAAAGTGCCGAGAGAATTGCATATTTGCACACCAATTTCCCTGTGTCGTTCATAGTTCACCATTGGTTTTAGTTGGAGCACATCAGCCGAACTGTAGGCGAGTCTGGTGTGTATAGGCAAGTTAACTAATCACATATAATGTACAAAACGTTATAGCGGTCAAGTAGAACGTGCTTCGAGCACTCGCGCGCACTGTACCAGAACAAGAACCCAGGTTTAGAAAAATGAGTCGACCGGGTGTCGTCTGTACGATGACCATAGAGGTTCAATCAAAATTGACCGAATGCCGCTTGCAGTTACAGCGTGTGAAGGGTAAAGTACAAGTGATGTTGATTAGCGCCAACCCGAACCAGTTTTCGCTCTGCGCATGTTGTACGTCTTGTACGCAGCTGCGTTCTGGCGTGGGAGGGCTCTTAGTCTAAGAATTTAGCTGCAATCGAGCCGTCGTATAACCCACCGCCAGATTTGCTGACCGGTGGGTTTTTTGTTTTTGTGGCCACATTTTTCCCAGAGCGAGAAAACGGAAGGTTCATAGAAATGCCCGAATTGTTTGAAGTAGAGCACGACTTCGCCACAGCGAATGGCTCGGAAGCGATCAGTGCAGTGAGAGGATTGAATCATCTCCAGTCGCTGGAAGCAGAAAGTATCCATATTTTGCGAGAGGCCGCTGCAGAGTTTTCGCACCCGGTCATGCTGTACTCCATCGGCAAAGACTCCTCGGTGATGCTGCGTCTGGCACAAAAGGCTTTCTTTCCAGGAAAAATCCCTTTTCCTCTGTTGCACATCGATACCAGCTATAAATTTCCGGAGATGATCACGTTTCGAGACAACTACGCGAGGAAAATTGGCGCGGAGTTGATCGTTCACAAAAATGAAGAAGCCATCGGGAACGGCGCTAATCCATTTTCGTTGGGCACACAGAAGTGCTGCGGTTTATTGAAGACGAAGTCTCTCCTGGATGCCCTGACGCGCGGCGGATTCAACGCGGCATTTGGCGGAGCGCGCCGCGATGAAGAAAAATCCCGTGCCAAGGAGAGGATTTATTCCTTCCGCGATGCACGCGGGCAGTGGGATCCAAAGAACCAGCGCCCTGAACTTTGGAACTTATTTAATTCCCGCATCGACAAGAACGAAAGCATCCGAGTATTTCCGCTATCGAATTGGACAGAACTTGATGTTTGGCTGTACATCCACGTTGAAAACATCCCCATTGTGCCGCTGTATTTCGCTCGTGAGCGTGAAGTGGTGGTGCGGAACGGCTCGCTAATCTTGATTCACTCGAAACAAGACCTGTGGCCGGGCGAAGAAGCGCAAAGCGTGAAGTGCCGGATGCGTTCCCTGGGTTGCGTGCCGTGCACCGGGGCCATCCGGTCCGAGGCCGATACATTGCCGAAGATTATCGAGGAGATGATCTCCTTTCGCCGTTCGGAACGAGAAAATCGCGCCATCGACCACGATGAAGAGGGATCGATGGAATTGAAGAAGCGGGAGGGCTATTTCTAATGTTAGCCGCTCCAGTGAGCACCGACAGATTCGAGCAGTTTCTTCAGCAGGATATGGAGAAAGACCTGCTGCGATTTACCACTGCGGGAAGCGTCGATGACGGCAAGTCGACGTTGATCGGCAGGCTGCTGCATGATGCAAAAGCCGTCTACGAAGACCAACTGGCGTCGGTAAAGAAAAGCCGCATCAATCGTTCTAGCGGGCCAATTGATTTCTCCCTGCTGACAGACGGTTTGCGCGCCGAGCGAGAGCAGGGAATCACCATTGATGTGGCCTACCGGCATTTCGCGACGGCGCGCCGAAAATTCATCATCGCGGACACTCCCGGTCACGAGCAGTACACGCGGAACATGGCGACAGGCGCTTCTACTGCGAGCCTCGCGGTGGTGCTCGTGGATGCAACGAAAGGGTTGCTGCCTCAAACGCGACGGCATTCTTACATCGCCTCGCTATTGGGCATTCCGAACGTGCTAGTGGCTATCAACAAGATGGACCTGGCCGGTTATCAGCAAGAAGTGTTTGTGCGATTGCAAAAAGATTTTCTGGCCCTCGCGGATCAATTGGAGATTAAGGCGGTGCAGTGCGTGCCCGTCAGCGCGCTGGCTGGGGATAACGTCGTCGATCGGAGCGAGAACATGCCGTGGTATTCCGGACCGACCCTGCTCGAACATCTCGAAGCTGTGCCCATCCAGCCGGCCTCCAGCATCGCTGCCGTTCGCGTTCCGGTGCAGTACGTGATCCGGCCGGACGCGGCGTTTCGCGGTTTTGCAGGCCAAGTTTCCGGCGGGACCATTCGTTCCGGTGATGCGGTAATGGCGTTGCCGTCCCGCCAATCTACGCGCGTGCAGTCCATCGTTACGTTTGACGGTGAACTCGACGCAGCCGTGCTATCGCAATCCGTGACGTTGAAGCTCGAAGATGAGATCGATATCAGCCGTGGCGACATGCTGGTTTCACCCGATGCTCCGCCGACGGTGTCGAGTCACTTCAGCGCCATGGTCGTGTGGATGAACGAGCTGCCGCTACAACTCGACCGCACCTACCTGTTGAAACACACCACCCGGCAAGTAAAAGCAGCAGTCACGTGCATTCACTATCGCGTTGACGTCAACACGCTAAGCCAAGAATCCACCCAAGAACTGCCGATGAACGGAATCGCCAGCGTGGAACTGGAAACGAGCAGCCCGCTGTTCTTCGATTCCTACGCTCTCAACCGCCTTACCGGGAGTTTCATCCTGGTGGATCCGCTTTCCAATGCTACGGTCGGTGGCGGGATGATCCAAAAGGATCTGTCGCGGCATCTTGTGGAAGCCGCCGTGAATGTGACTGGTGCTTCGGATGCCGAAGCGCAAGAAGTTACGTGGCAGGAACGAATCGGGCGGAATGGTCATCGACCCGCGATCCTTTTGATTCCGGATCCCATTGCTGGCGCCGCGGAACGCGCGCTATTCGAGGGCGGTTTTCAAACGATAGTGCTGCGGGAGAACGAACTTCGATCTACCGCACTTGCATCTTTGCTGAGTTCACTGTGGTCGGCGGCATTTGTAGTGCTTGTTGCCTTCACCGAAGTTTCGACCGAAATACGGCGGACTCTTGAGGCCGTTGCCGGAGACTCGTTCGTCGATTTTGCAGATGTCGCGCCGAACCTCGAGCGCAATGATTCGCTGGAACAGATACTCTCGCACGCGGAATCGCTGCGTTCGACGCACCGCTTTGTTCCCAGGAGAGGATAACTAAAATGCCGGAGTTGTTAAATCTTGAAACGATGAACAGCCATGGCGCGGCGGAACTGGTCGCGACGATCGTGGCAGGGCGAAGGAACTCGCCATCGTGCTTAACATGCAGTTTCCAGGCGGAAGACATGATTGTGCTGCATCTCTTGCGAAATAGCTTGCCTAAGGTTCCGGTGCTGTTCCTCGAAACGGGATACCACTTTACCGAAACGTACGCGTTCCGCGATCAAATTGCGGCCGAATGGAAACTGAATCTTGTGAACGTGCTGCCGAAACGAACCGTCGCCCAGCAAGAAACAGAGCTTGGAATTCTCTATCGGGAAGATCCGGCAAAGTGCTGCCAGTTGCGAAAAGTCGAACCTTGATGGAGTCTCTTGATCCGTTCGAGATTTGGTTTACCGGATTGCGGCGCGAGCAGTCGCCAACGCGAAAAAATCTTCAGAAAGTGGAGCATCACCGCTTGCCCAGCGGAAAAACTTTGCTAAAGGTCAGTCCGCTGGCGGATTGGACTTGGGCGCAAGTTTGGGAATACACCGGCAAGCACGGTTTGCGATACCTCCCGCAGTATGACCAGGGATATTTGAGCATCGGCTGCGAGCCGTGTACCGAGATTCCGTCCGATCCCGCGAATCCGCGGTCCGGCCGATGGAGCGGGAAAAAACTCGAGTGTGGAATCCACACCTTTTCGGAGAAAGCGCAGTGACTCACTTATTCCTTGGCTTTGTCATCGCTTTGGTTGTGGGACTGACCGGCATCGGCGGCGGCAGTTTTACTGTTCCGGCGCTGCTACTGCTCGTGGGGCTTCCGGCGGCCGACGCAGTGGGCACTGCGTTTGTTTTTGCGGGCGTGCTCCGACTGGTGGCCGCGCCTTTTTATCTGCTCGGCCAGCAGGTGCACGCGCGTTATTTTCGCCTGCTCATCATGGGCGCCGTGCCCGGACTGGTGCTGGGCATTATTGCGCTGCGGCTGCTGGCCAAAGAGGGAAACAGCTCCGTGGTGGTTATCATCCTTGGTGCGCTGCTGGCAGCCACCGCCGGCGTAACTTTTCTTCCGCGCATACACAATCCGAGATTTGCAGGGAACAATTCGCACTGGTTGCCATGGTTGGCATTTCCAATCGGCGTGGAATCGGGATTCTCCTCGGCCGGGGCCGGAGCGCTGGGCACCGTGCTGCTGCTCAATTATTCAGAGATGACACCAACGCAGGTGGTCGGTACAGACATTTTGTTCGGGCTGGTTCTGGCGATCATCGGCAGTGTTGCGCACTGGACTTTCGGATCCATCAGCGCGTCCACATTGCTGCAGTTGCTGGAAGGCGGCGTGCCTGGAGTTGTGGTGGGGTGCCTGCTCGCTCGAAAAGTTCCTGCTCATAAATTGAAGACCGTTGTAGCTATCGTGGCGCTCTTCGCGGGACTGCAGTTGGTCTGGTCCGGTACACATTCCTTGGGTACCAAGCATGCCATCGTGCAAGTCAGATTGGGCAACCAGAAACCAGCCGATCCGCTGCCCGAAGTGTCCCATCCGTGAACCTTCGTCGACCTGGAGAAGCTCCGTCATACATCGGTTTGCCGTGTCCCCGCTCTTCACTCGCGCCTGTCGCTGTTGCCTCGCTGATTTCCAGGTCTCTTAACGTGCGCTTTCGAATCGATTCTTGTTTGCGAGTGGACATTGTTCCCGACCACTAGTTGGATCACAGTAAGAGATCGCCGTCTATTTGCGATGAGCAATAGGATTACAATGCGCTTATTGGGAGTAGTGCCTGCATTATAGAGGCGCCCTAGTCCTGGAACTTCCTATGCACGAACAATTTTCCTTTAGCGGCCTCCGAGACCTCTTTGCCAAAGCAAACGAGGAAAAATCTGGCGATTGGTTGGCTGGGATCGCCGCGGGCTCGGAACGGGAAAGGATCGCGGCAAAGCGCAAGCTCGCGGATTTGTCGCTCGACGAAATCGTGCTGCAGCCCTTAATAGATCCTGACGACGATGATGTAAGCAAGTTGATTCTGGAATCCTTCGATCGGGAAGCTTTTATGCCGATTAAAAGCAGCACGGTAGGTGAGTTCCGCGAGTTTCTTCTCGACGATGCGACAGGCGAGACGGAACTAGGCACGATTCAGCGGGCGATAATCCCCGAAATAGCCGCCGCGGTAACAAAAATCATGAGTAATAAGGACCTGGTTCTAGCCGCGGCCAAGATACGAAACGCTACGCGTTGTCGCAATACCATGGGTGAGCGTGGAGTCCTGGGGATACGTATTCAACCAAATCACCCCACGGATGATATTGCCGGCATCCTTCTGTCTGCTTTTGAGGGTTTGCTGTACGGATGCGGAGACGCGGTGATTGGAGTGAACCCTGCATCGGACGGTGTAGAGAGCACCAGCGCTATCCTTCGCGCGCTCCACCGTCTTGTAACGACTCTCAAAATACCAACGCAGACGTGCTGCCTTGCGCATATCTCCACGCAACTGGCGGCGCTGAGCCATGGCTCACCGATAGATCTATTGTTCCAGTCGGTTGGTGGAACAGAAGGCACCAATCGAAGTTTCGGTATTACTCTGGAAATGTTGTCAGAGGGTCGCGAGCGCATTATCGAGCATCATCGCCAGCGTCAAGAAGTTACCTGGAAGGGCGACGACGTAATGTATTTCGAGACCGGCCAAGGAAGCGCTTTGTCTGCGGAGGCTCACTGTGGGGTGGACCAGGTCACTTTGGAAGCCCGCGCGTATGGCGTAGCTCGCGCATTTCATCCATTTCTGGTGAACAGCGTTGTTGGATTCATTGGCCCCGAGTATCTTTTCGACGAGCGCCAAATTATTCGTGCGGGGCTCGAAGATCACTTCATGGGCAAGCTTCTGGGGCTCCCCATGGGGTGCGATGTCTGCTACACGAACCATGCAGAAGCGGACCAGAATTCTGTGGACAATCTTCTCCTGCTGCTGGGAGCGGCCGGATGCAACTATTTCATGGGAGTCCCATGTGGTGACGACGTGATGCTCAACTATCAATCCACCAGTTATCATGACGCCATTGGGGTGAGACGGATTTTCAACCTGCGTCCGGCTCCGGAATTTTTGATGTGGCTCGAAGAAACAGGAATATACCGCGACGGCGAACCCGCGAAGTTCGATGAGCCAGTGCGGCGTCAATTGATGAAAGGCCTAGAGTGGTCGCTCGAGGACAGTCAGTAAATGGATGATCGCTTCGACAAGTTAGTTCCGAATGCTGATTCGGCGGACATTGTGCGCAGGATTAAAATGCACACACCCGCGAGGCTCCTTGTCGGCCGGGCGGGAGCTGCGTATCGCACAGAAACTCAGCTTCAATTGCGAGAAGATCACGCCAAGGCTCGAGACGCTGTCCGCGCGGAGTTGGAGCTGAAGACGGCATTCGACGCCGAATTTATCGAAAAGTGGAACCTCTTTGAAGCTGATACGCGGGCATCCACCAAATTGGAATATCTGGCGCGTCCGGCTCTCGGACGGGAATTCAGCGACAAGTCGCGCGCAGAAATCTTAACGCGATGTTTACCGGGCAGGAACATTCAGATCGTGATCGGAGACGGTTTATCGGCTCTTGCGATTCAAGCGCAAGTTCCACAGTTGCTACCATTGCTTTTTGAAGGTGCCAGTAAGTCCGGCTGGAGCGTCGGGCAAACATTTGTTGTTCAGCATTGCCGGGTGGGAATTTTGAATGAGATTGGCGAACTACTGAAACCGCAGATCGTTATTCTTTTGATAGGCGAACGTCCCGGCCTTGCTTCGGCAGAAAGTATGTCGGCTTATATGGCGTACCAGCCGAGCCGGTCTCATTCCGATGCCAACCGAAACCTGGTATCCAATATTCATGACCGAGGATTAAGCGCACAGAGCGCGGCCGATCGCATCCTCAGTTTGTGTGCCCGTATGATGAGGCTCGGGATCAGCGGCTGCACCTTGAAAGAGGAACCGGCGATGCTCCCGAGCGACGCTAATCGCTAGTGGGAGTAAACCCGTCTGAATCGCGCGATGCCTGCCGCATTATGGCTGTTCGGTACGATGTTTGAAGTCGTCGGCTCAATCCCGATGAGGCGGCCAGGCAAATTAGCCAAGCCGCCTTCCTGTTCTTCGATTTAGTGCTGATCCGGATGTGCCTGCAAATTTCCGCCCGTCAATGTGGTCAAGGGGAGGCTCAAGACGAAGTCTCCTCTAATCCCAATAATCCGATGCTGCCAGACGGAAAGTTATCCTTCGAAGGTTTGGCGGACTGGGGGGGCAATGGCACTAAAGTGGAGCAACCTCGCGGCGCAAGTTCGCGCGCTGAATGACCGCAGCTTCACGGACAAATGCAGCAGAGCTCGCCCAATGTTTGTCCTCCTCAATACCACCTGTACCTTCGTACAGGTTTGTCATTGAGCAAGCTCGACGTGGTTGTCGGAGGCACCCAGGCACGCTCATCGGACAATTGAAGTTGCAATGGGGGACATCGTGGGCAGGACGGTTCACTAGACCGAAAAGAGGGGCATCATGAAACTAATACGAACAATATTTCTAACTGCTTTCGTGTTGGGCTTTGCTGCTGCCATGATGCTTACACAAAGCAGCGCAAGGCCTCAGTCGTCCGCACAAGGCAAAACCTCGAACGTGCAAACACTCGGGACCAGCGGTGGGATTCGCGCTGGTCACATTCTGGCCCGATTCAAGGCGCCGCCGAGCCAGGACGTGCTCAACCAGCTCAACGCCAACTTCGGCGCGAAGGTCGTCAGCACGATAGCCGAGATCAGGGTCACACACCTCCAAGCGGCCGGGTCAGGGCTCGCTCTTCTTGATCATCTTCGCAACCGGCCGGATGTCGAGTTCGCCGAGTTCGACTCCGTCGTACAGGTCGTGCAAAATGGCTTCAACCCGCCAAATGATGTTTACTTCAGTTCCGCATACGCGACCTCCCATAATGGGAGCATCGACCAATGGGGTCCTTCCGCAGTGTCGGCACCGGCGGCTTGGCAGTATGCTTCCGGAGGTAGCTCGAACATTGTTATAGCCATCGTCGATACGGGCGTGGACGATACCCACCCGGACTTGGCCTCGAAGATTGTGGGCGAGTACAGCTTTGTGGGCACTATCAAGGACGGTTTCGGACACGGCACTCATGTCGCTGGAATCGCCGCAGCCGCAACCGACAACCGGATTGGTGTCGCAGGCATGTGCCCGAATTGCGGCATTCTTTCAGTTAAAGTGCTCAACGACCAAGGATCCGGGTACATCTCGGACGTTGCCTCGGGAATCATCTACGCCGCTTCCCATGGTGCGCGTGTAATCAGCTTGTCGCTCGGGGGGAGTGGCCGCACCGAAACGCTCCATAGCGCGCTCGATTACGCGCTAGCCAATAACGCCTTGCCGGTATGTGCAATGGGCAACAACGGTTCCAGCTCCAATACGCCAGAGCCTGGGTACTGGCACGATTGCCTTTCGGTTATTGCCACGGACCAGAATGGAGCCAAGGCCAGCTTTTCGAACTATGGCGTCAAAGCTGATGTCGCAGCTCCTGGCGTTGCCATCCTATCAACGATGCCGACCTATCCGGTCACGCTTACCACCACCTATGGCTACTCTATGAACTATGACGCGCTGAGCGGCACCTCCATGGCGACACCGATGGTGTCAGGAATCGCAGGGCTAGTGATGTCGCAGAATCCTAATCTCACACCTACACAGGTGGCTGGGATCATTGAAGCCTCGTCCGGCGACGGCGTGAGCTGGAATCCGAATGTGGCCTTCGGAGTCGTCAATGCTTATAACGCTGTCTCGAGCGCAATCCACAGCGACTACGTCCCACCTGTTGCCAATCTTGTCTCGCCGACAGAAGGCGCAACCGTATCAGGCTTAGTGACAGTCCAGGCAGCTCCCACGGACAATACGACAGTGCATCATGTGGACTTCGTCCAAAACGGTACGCGTTCCATGCAAGTATTGACTGGTGTCTCAAGTACTTCTGGCAAGGGTAAGAACGCTGTCACCACTCAAGGCTGGACGGCCATGTGGCCTTCTACAACTGTGTTCAACAGCTCCATCACCCTGTCGGCATTCGGAGTCGATGTGTTCGGGAACACCAGTGCTGCGCAGAACATTGACCTCACCATCCAGAACAAGCTGCTCACCCAAAGCGGTACAGCACATCTTTGCTGGCCTTCATCATCGAGCTGTCCCAATACCATTTGGCAGCCGGTGACCACAGGAGTCGCGACGGAGGCGGCGGTGCATCTCCAGGGCACGGTGACATACAACTCCCAGCAGAATGTGAAGTATTCGGATTTCTGGCTACAAGTGGCCAGCATGACTACATCGGGTGGCTTCGCTTACTATTGCGGGGTGGCGACGAGTACAGTGGACTGCTACCCGGCTGTTCTGTTGGAGCCGAATGGGAGCAAGAGCTTGTCCAACTCGAGTGGCGGACAGATTGACCTGATCCCCAATAACAACAAACCCGCCAGCGAGCAGGCTGACATACAATGGACGCTTACCTACCCGCAGTGACGGATCATGTTGCTGGGCAGCGAAGCCACGTGAACAAACAACGGGTCAACTGCGCCGCCTTTGGTTTTCAAACGTGAGAACGTCCGTGCTACGCAAGGGCGATAGCCCGCCCTCGCAGACGCATAAATTACGGTACGTCAATCGTGCTCGGTGTCGTGCTTACTGGGCCGTCAGTGTTGGTGACATCCGTGATCGTAATATTGGAGAAGCTTCCTGATTCCAACACGAGGCTCTGGCCACCAGGGCAGCTAAAGTTTCCTGGACCGGGTAGGGTCACTGTGATCACTCCCGTGGTCTGACCATTTGAAACCGGGAAATTCCCCGCGCCCCCAACTGGCCCGTTCACGGTCGTTTTGTTGGCTGCCTTGGGATGATTCCCGCCGTTGTTAAAGCATTGGTAGGTAGCCGTGGCGTCGGCGTTGACGTCTATTGTGACCGTGGAAAAACCACTGTTCCCCAAACCAGTCTCCTTAAACGTCACGACGAGGTTGAGGCCACTCGCGCTGGCGTTGGCATAGTGGAAGCTGGCGTTCGCCAGCACTACACTCACGCCGATGGTTGTCATGAAAAGCAGAGCAACGCTAATGATCTTGATAGGTCTCATTTGTTTTTCTCCTTTTTCGATTTCTTCCCCGGGCTGGGCGTTCGAATTTACCCGCGGGAATCCCGCGTAGTCCCAAAAAGTAAGTGGCCTTTGCGCGGTGAGGGACAAACCTCCCGCGCCCGGCTACGTATTAGCCCAAGGCTGCAGTCTTGGCAATGGCACGGGAGTGGTAGAGTGGTGGCTGTAGCACGAAGGTGCTATCCGGCTTTTGTGCCATTTAGTAAAAGGATGGGCCGGTAGAGGGGGTACGGCAGATGCTCTCGGCCGACCGTATGCCCACCTCACAGATTCGTCTCACTGTGTTTCCTTGCGGTGGCTGCTGGGCGCCACCTGCCTGTCTTCGGAAGGACAGGAATCTCTTCCGGGATTATCTACAGTGAAATCTACCGTCCCTGAAAATGGCACGAGGGTACTATTCAGCCTACCTCCCCTGTACGGGAGGGTGAGCTGACGGAAGCGCGCCGGCGCGTGCTGGGTCGGTCGTATGCCCAGCACGTCATGCTGCAGGGCGAAGAGCGCCAATTCCAGACGGTTATCGACGCCCACCTTGTCGAAAATATGGGTCACGTGGTGCTTCACCGTATTCTCG
>Ga0193751_1002051_pt1 | contig 12446 bp, 5 predicted proteins | sample L1c2metaG_FD_143050 | JGI IMG/M metagenome (GOLD analysis project Ga0193751, IMG submission 143050) | Soil microbial communities from a riparian zone of the East river system, Colorado, United States - L1c2 | ecosystem: Environmental > Terrestrial > Soil > Riparian zone | place: USA: East River... | reverse complement strand
TGGTCAGAACCGTGAGTTCGTCCACGAGGCGATTCTGCTGGTCGAGAGCGAAGGCAAACGCTTTTTTCTCCGGGGACCAGAAAACCTGATTGAACGCGGGCTTCTCGCGATCGAAGGCGGCTTGCAAGTCTCTGCTGACGTCGTCTTTGCCTGTGAGTTTCGCGAGGCTGGCAAGCGCGCGCAGAGCTTCGAGGCCGAGGCCGCTCTGATAAAACTCCGTCTTTACGGGAAGTAGCGGGCCGCCTTCGACCCACCCGTGGCCGAATCCGAAGTTCTGCGGAAAGTTCTGCGCGTCGTAGGTGGAACGCATGAACTGATACGCCTTCCACAGGCTGTCCCATTTCTGGCGCGCAAAATCGAGGTCGCCGCTGCGAGAGACGTAATCGTTCGTCGCGATGATGTAGAGCGGTGTGGCGTCGGCGGAGGCGTAGCCGTAGGGAAAGTCCTTGAACCAATCCACAAAACTTGCACCTTGAGAGATTTCGTGTGGGATCTTCCCGTCGTCGCGCTGGAACTTGGCAATGAACTCGAGGGCGGTACGAGTGGTGGCAAAGTCGCCGATGGAGTTGAGCGCGAAAGAAGTCCAGAAGGAATCGCGGCCAAAGAACCAGGCAAAGCCGGGACGCTGGCTGGTGCCCGAGGTTCTGTATCCGGCAACCAGGCCGGTGCCGAGATCGGGATTGGTGACTAGTCCCTGGATGGTGCTGATGCGCGACCAGTCATAGGCCTGCTGAAGCTGCGAGTCCGGCAGAGTGAGGTTGAGCGTTCGGCTGAGATAGTCGCGGTAGTACTGTGCGGAATCTCGCAGCAGGTCGGGATACGAAGTCGCCAGATGCTGATAGTTGGCCTGCGCATCGGCTATTCCCTGGGTGGAAGCGGCTAGAACAATGATCTTGCTCGCTCTTCCCTTGCTGGTCACGCCGAGACGCAGGGAATTTTCATTGTCCGAAGAATAGTTCGTTTGATATGCGAGTCGTGCGCCGGAGCCGGAGGGCGATCCAACCAATGCGGAGAATTTTTTGCGCTCCTCACCAAATACGAACGCGTGCTGCGATTCGTCCCAGTTGAGAAATGTCCCCCCGAGGGCGGCGGGCCACTCGAGTTGAAAGTCGGCTACGAAGCTGGCCTCGATCTCCAGCGGCTGTTCAGTTTCGACGTCGAGCAGAATGACAGCACCGCGCTCGTGTACGGGAACGAAAAATGTTTCGCGCACGGAAAAATTGTCGCCGGCATAGACGATCGTTGCTGATTCCGGATGGACGATCAGCGTGCGAGCCAAACTCTCAGCGGGAACAGCGTGGCCATCCACATGAAAAGTCAAGTGGAAGCCGCGAAAGATCTTCAGCGGATAGACCCAGGCTTCCATTTCTCCGCTTTCGTTGCCGAAAAGACCGGCGCGCATTCCGAGTACCGGAAGGAATTCCCAGGAGCGGACGGGGCGGGAGAGTTCGAGAGATGGCGGCGACTGCTCGGCGGCAACTGCCGGAGTCGAGACAAAAAGAAGGCACGGCAGAACCACGCAAGCAAAGGAAAGGAGACGTGCAGAAGGACAGAGAGAGCTTCTCATTTTTTCAAAGTCGCGCAAATGCGGTGAGGCCTTCATTTTGAACCACAGTCCAACGACGCCAGCTTGCAAAGTGTTCAGGCACAAACTATAAGAATTCAGGGGCACAGTCCAGCACGAGCTGATTCCCGGGTATTCCCTCTTGCCTTTTTCACGCCGCGCACTCCTGAAGTCGCTGAGCCGGTCGACCCTCGTTCTGTCGTTGGAAAACGTTCTCGGGCTGGCGCGTCCGCTGTGGGCGCAATCTGCGCCAGCGGTGCCACGGCCAATTGAGCCACTGAAGCCGGGCATTCCGCTCGGAGTAAGTTTCGTGGACGTCGGGCGCGCTGCGGGACTCAGCGCCAAAACGATCTACGGTGGCGAGCACAAGAACAAGTATCTACTTGAGACGACCGGCTGCGGCGTCGCGTTTTACGATTACGACAACGACGGCTGGCTCGACATTTTCCTCGTGAACGGCACGCGGCTCGAGGGATTCCCGGCGGGGCAGGAACCGGTCTCACACCTGTTCAAGAACAATCGCGACGGCACCTTTACAGATGTCACGCTAAAGGCGGGACTGGCGCGCTCTGGCTGGGGCCAGGGCGTTTGCGTTGGTGACTACGATAACGACGGATGGGACGATTTGTTCGTCACGTACTTTGGGAAGAATGTGCTTTATCACAATAACGGCGACGGCACGTTCACCGATGTCAGCGAGAAGGCGGGCGTCGCGGGCAAAAGCAATCGCTGGAACACGGGTTGCGCTTTCGTGGACTATGACCGCGACGGGAGGCTTGATCTGTTCGTCGCGAATTACATTGACATGGATCTCAAAACCGCGCCCGTGCCAGAGTCGGGACCGTGCCTCTACAAGGGCGTGATGGTGGCATGCGGGCCGCCGGGATTGAATGGCGGAAAGAACATTCTCTATCACAACAATGGCGACGGCACGTTCACGGATGTTTCGGAGAGCGCTGGGATTTTAAAAGCGAATGGGACTTACGGGCTGGGCGTGCTCACCGCCGATCTCGACAATGACGGATGGCCCGACATCTATGTGGCCAATGATTCCACGGCGAGCGCCCTTTATCAGAACAAGAAGAACGGAAAATTTGTGGACATCGCGCTGGAAGCGGGTTGCGCGTTGAGTCCGGATGGCAAGCCGCAGGCGGGGATGGGGATTTCAGCCGCCGATTACGATCTGGATGGAAACCTCGACTTGGTGAAAACCAACTTCGCGGGAGACACGCCTTCGCTCTATCACAATCTTGGCGAAGCGAGTTTTGAAGATGCTACTTTCACGGCGGGCCTGGGCGCGCACACGCAGTTCCTGGGCTGGGGCTGCGGCTTTTTCGATTTCGACAATGACGGCTGGCCCGACATTCTGATCTGCAACGGCCACGTGTATCCGGAAGTTGAACAACTCAAGACTGAAGCGGGATACCCTCAGCGCAAACTGCTCTACCGCAACTTGCGCAATGGACGGTTTGAAGATGTTTCCCTGCAAGCTGGCCCGGGAATTTCTGAGCCGCTCGCGGCGCGTGGCTGCGCTTTCGGTGACTTCGACAATGACGGCGATCTCGATATGGTGGTGAACCCGGTCAACGACTATCCGCAATTGGTGCGCTGTGATTCGCAAACGGGAAACAACTGGATCAAGGTGCGGACGATTGGGACGAAATCGAACCGCAGCGGGATTGGCGCGCGACTAAAGTGTGTGACGCATGCGCCCGATGAAGCGAGGCTGCATCAGCAGATTGATGAAGTGCGCAGTGGAGGGGGCTATTTTTCACAGAACGATTTGCGCGTTCACTTCGGCTTGGGGAAAGCGGCGAAGGTGGATCTGCTTGAGATTCGCTGGCCGAGCGGACAGGTGGATACGCTCAAGGACGTCAAGGCGAATCAGGCGATCTACGTCAAAGAGGGAGAAGGGATCGTGCGGACTATGCAATTTCAGCCGACGAAATAAAAGTCCTGGTATGTTATTTCGGCGGCTGCTGAGATCAAAATCTTAACCACCGGGAGCACAGAGGACACAGGGGGAAGGGCCACAGAGGAAATCTATGGTTTCTTCGCGTCCGATGCGACCGGAGTGCCCGATCCTTCTTTCAAGGTATGGATCGAGTCGGCTGGCAGGTTATCGAAATGTTCCTGCAATCCGCTGGGCCAGCGGATCTGTACGGAATTCACCTTGGTTGCCGAACCGAGGCCGAAGTGGACGCGCATGTCGCTGCTGGAGTTGTAACTTGATCCGCTGCGAACTTCGTCCACCAGGGTTCGCGTGCCGGCTGTGACCGAGATGCGTGCGCCGATGCCGTCGCGGTTCGATTTCGTTCCCACGGTGCGAATGGCAATCCAGCGGTTAGCGGAGCGAACCTGGTTCACCAGGAGACTCGGTAGAGCATTCAGGTTGGTGATCACTGCCGAAATGCGGCCGTCGTTCCACAGATCGCCGATTGCGAGACCGCGTGACGAAGCCCGAGCGTTGATACCCGGACCGGCGCCAGCGGATATGTCGGCGAACGTGCCCTTACCTAGATTGTGGTAGAGGATGCGCGGCTCTTCGTAGTTGCTCCCCAGATTGTTCTTGTCCACTTCCGGGTAGACGTGGCCGTTGACGAGCAGAAGATCGGGCCAGCCGTCATTGTCGAAGTCGAGAAACATCGTTCCCCAGCCAAGATATTTTGTATACAGCCCGAGCCCTGCGGCCGTGGTCACGTCGTCGAAAGTACCGTCGCCGTTATTTCGATAGAGCGTGGATGTATCGTCGGAGAAATTCGTTTTGAAAATGTCGAGGCGGCCATCGCCGTTGTAGTCGCCGATGGTAGAGCCCATGCCGGCCTGCTCGCGGCCGTCTTCATTGAATGCTGCGCCGGCCGTTACGCCGACGTCGGTGAAAGTGCGGTCGCGGTTATTGCGGTAGAGAATGCTGGGAGTGCTGTCGCAGGCGACATAGATGTCGGGCCAACCGTCGTCGTCGAAGTCGAGAGTGGAAACGCTGAAGGCGTAATGGCCGTCGGTTCGGTCGATGTGGGCTTTCGTGGTGACGTCCTCGAACGTGCCGTCGCCCCGGTTGTGGTAGAGGATGTTCTTCGCGCTGGCAAGTCCGCGGGGGCCGCACATCACGGGCACTCCTTTCCACATGCAGGAAGGACGCTCGCCGGGAGCAGGCGCGGTTGCAAGATCGAAGTCGACATAGTTGGCGATCATGAGATCGAGGTGGCCGTCACGATCGTAGTCTACCCACGCGCACCCTGTGCCCCACGCCTTGCCGGAACCCGCTACGCCGGCCTTTTCCGCCACCTCGGTGAAGACGCCGTTCTGATTGTGAAATAGCCGGTTCTTCCCGTAGTAGGTGACGTAGAGATCTTCCCATCCGTCGTTGTCATAATCGCCGACGCAAACGCCCTGGCCCCATCCTGTCGCGCTCAGACCCGCTTTGACGGTGACGTCCGTGAACGTTCCGTCGTGGTTGTTGCGATAAAGATGATTGGTGGGAGCTTCGCCCGCCGGAAAACCCTCCAGAGTTGTTCCGTTCACCAGAAAGATGTCGGGCCAGCCGTCGTTATCGTAGTCGAAAATGGCGGCGCCGGTGCCGGTGGTTTCAATGATGAACTTCTTAGTGTCCTTGCCGCCGAACACGATGGGCACGGTCAGGCCGGCTTTTTGGGCGACGTCGGTGAAGTAGGCAATTGCATTCTGCGGAGGTTTGGTTTGCGCCTGAGCAAGGGCTACGCAACAGGAGAGCGCCATGACGAGTACGGAAAATGTCCACTGCCACGGGAGCGATCGAAGATGAGGAAACCGCGGCAGACTCATGACCCAAAAGCATACAGGATGTATCGCGGAAGGGGTCAAGGCAGGTCTGCCTTGTTGGGACCACGGCCGCGGCGTGACAGCAGCGACATAGTAAGATTTGCGAAGCGTTTGATGTCAACTTTTTTGATGTCCACTTGGACATTAACTCCTGACTGCCGAGTACAAACTTGATCCTAGCCGCTTTTCGCCGAATTCGAATCACGGAGATCGTGATTCTTCTCATCGCAATCACCCTGCCCGCAATTTCGCAGAACGCAATTTCGCGGAAGAAGACGGACAAGCCAGCGGTTGACGCCCTCTACAACCAAGGCATCCGGTCCTTGCAAAAGGGCGATCTGGTGGCGGCACGCGCAGCTTTCGAAAAAGTCGTGCGACTCGCGCCGAATGCCGCGGAGGGACACAACTCGCTCGGCTGGGTACTACTAAGAACCGGCAACCCTGATGAGGCGGTCGCGCAGCTTCGAGCCGCGGTGAAGTTGAAGCCGGACTTCGTGCAGGCTCACATCAATCTTGCCAACGCGCTGGCAGCCAGACGGAATAGTGAGGGTGCAATCGAAGCTGCGACGACCGAGGCGCGCACCGCGGTGAAGCTGGCTCCGTCCAACAGCGAAGCCCATCGCACGCTGGGGCGCTTGCTGAGCTTCCGGCAGGACTTGCCCGGCGCGATCACCGAATTGCGACGCGCAGTGGAACTCGACCCGGCTCAGCCTGATCTGCACGACGAACTGGGATCGCTCCTCACGCAGAATTCTCAACTCGACCAAGCTGCGGCCGAATTTTCCGAAGCGCTTCGCTTGCAACCCAATTTTGCGGCTGCAAGATTACATCTAGGCATGCTGCCGTGGAAGCAGCGCTCCTTCGAAGAAGCTCAGCAGCTGTTAGCGAGCGCGGTCGGACTTACTCCCGAAAGCGCGGATGCGCACTACTATCTGGCACGCGTTCTCGCCGATAAGGGTGATCATGACAGCGCCGTTCGCGAGTTGCAGGCCGCGGTTAAGTTGCGGCCAAATTTCAGCGACGCGCAGACACAGCTCGGTTTGTTGCTTCAACGACAAGGAGACGCGGTCGCGGCGGTCGCGGCATTTCGTCACGTGGTTGAAGCACAACCTGAGAGTGCCGATGCTCACAACAACCTTGGGCTGGCGCTGATCCAAGTTGGAGATGCGCCGGGTTCCATTCCGGAATTCCAGGCGGCACTGCGGCTCAAGCCGGATGACATCGACTATCGCGGCAATCTGGGAATTGCATATTTGCAGAGGACGGATTTCGACGCCGCCATCGGCGAATTTCAAACCGCACTGCGCGCCGCTCCGGACGACGCCACCTTGCATTACAACCTGGGCCTGGCATTGAAGCTCAAGGACCAGTTGCCGGCAGCTGTCGCCGAATTTCAGAAAGCGGCGAAGCTCGATCCCGGTCAAGCCGACGTCCGCTACACGCTGGGCGTCACGCTTTGGCAGCAAGGAGAATTTGCCCGCGCGATCGAGGAATTGCAGGCTGCGATCAAGGGCCGGCCCGATTACGCGGAGGCGTATTACACGCTGGGCACAGTTCTGAAACAGCAGGGGAACTTGCAGGAGTCTGCGATCGCGCTGCGGGAGGCGATCCGGCTGCAACCGGATTTTGCGGGCGCTCACACCACGCTCGGTGGCGTGTTGCGCCAGCTCGGAAACACAGAAGCCGCCGCTGCGGAGAGCAGGCTGGGAGCGGAGATGGCGAAAAGCGCCAATGCTCTGCAGGCGGCGACATTCTCAACCAACTCAGGACGACGCCTGCTGAATGCCGGAGATCTGGATGGGGCGATCTCCCAATTTCGTGCCGCTGCCGGACAGTTAAACAGCTATGCGCCGGCGCACTTCTATCTCGCCCAGGCTCTGCGCAGGAAGGGCCTTTCCGAGGAGGCAGAGCGTGAATTTCGGAAGGCGTCGGAGCTGGATCCTCACTTCAAATCCGCCTCAGAATAGAACCTGCGCGGCACTCTACGAAAAACCGTAGGCGCGGTCGAAACTCTACCAGCTTTCATATTATTGATAAGACTCCATTTACATATTGACAACGCAAATGCCCGAGAGTTACTTTGGCGGACACTGGTAATAGTTCATTCGTACTAGATGCCGAGTGCATTCCGCTCTCGCTTCGAGGAAAAGGCCTTGCTGTATTTCCCGAAGCGTGGCGCGAACCACCCGGCAAACTCCGGACCGCGCTTGTCCGGCAAATCTTGACGATTGAGCACTGCGGAGGCAGAAAAAAATGGCGAAACAACTCTCGATAGCCGCGATGCTGACGATTTGCATTTGTCTGGTGACGTTGACTGCGCAACCCATGTGGGGGCAAGCGGTGTACGGTGGCATCATCGGCACAGTGACTGACCCGCAAGGTGCGGCGGTCGCAAACGCTAAGGTAACGGTCCTCAACGAGCGCAAGGGTACGACGGACACAACGACGAGCAACGAGAGCGGGAATTATTCCGTGACCCACTTGGTCGCCGACACTTACACCGTTCGCGCGGAAGCGCCGGGTTTCAAGATCAGCGAGCAGAAGGGCGTAATCGTCAACGTGGACGCTAATGCTAGCGTACCGCTGCAGTTTCAGGTCGGCGGAACTGCAGAGACTGTCGAGGTCACCGCTGAGGCGCCCCAGTTGAAGACGGACCGCTCGGACGTGGCGGTGTCCTTCAACGAGAAGTACGTTCAGGACCTGCCCATCCTCAACCGTAACTTTACCCAAATTCAATTGCTCTCGCCAGGATCGCAGAAACTCGTGGGCTGGGCCCACGCCGCCACCGAGAATCCGCAAGGCGGCCAGCAGATCTTCTCGCAGGGCCAGCACTTCAGCGGCACCGGATTCGAACTTGACGGCACCGACAACCAGGATCCGATTCTGGGAATCATCGTGATCAATCCGAACCTGGATGCAGTTACAGAAGCTAAGGTCGCCTTGCAGAACTACGATGCAGAATTCGGAAAGGCCGTGGCCAGCTTAGTCACAGCCGTGACCAGGTCGGGCAGCAACCAGTTTCACGGTAGCGGATTCTATTTCCTTCGGTCGGACGGATTCCAGGCGCGCGACCCATTCACGCAAGATCCCGGGAAACCGCTCCCGAAAGCCAAGTGGCAGCAGTTTGGTGGCACCATCGGGGGACCGATCATCAAGAACAAGCTGTTCTTTTTCGCCGACTACCAGGGCACACGACAGACCAGCGGCATAAGCACCCAGTTCAGTATTCCGTCGGCGCTGGCTCAGTTGTCTTGCAACCCGGCCACTAATGCCAGCAGCACAACCCCCGGCTTCTGTAATTTGAGCGAGTATCAGGATCCCGCCAACGGCATCAGCGGCGGCGGAAAGATCTATGACCCAGCCACCGGCGATCCGAATACCGGGGCTGGCCGAACCGAATTCCCCGGCGGTCTGATCCCGATCGACAGGATTACGCCCCAGGCTGCGGCCATCTTGGCCGATTTCCCCACCCCACAGAACATAAAACTCAAGCAGAACTACGTGGGATCTGGCTCGGGTCCATTCAGCAACAATAGCTTTGACACTCGTATCGACTATAGCGCCGCCCCGTCAATGAGCGTCTTCGGGCGGTATAGCCTTTCGCATTACACCCTAGCCGGCAAGGGGATACTCGGTGCCTTGGGCGGCGCGGGAACGGGTCCCATTGGCTTGTCAGGCAGTTCCATCACCCACAACACCAGCTTGGCGTTAGGTTTTGATAAGACGTTTAGCTCCTCTCTGTTGATGGACTTCCGCTTCGGCTATTTCAAGTACAACCCGGTAGCCTCGAAGCCGGATGGCGGGACGCCGATGACTGCCTTCGGCATTCCAAACGCGAACACCAGTGATCCGAAGACGGCTGGTCTGGGCGCATTCCTGATGAACGATACCCTCACCGATTTCGGCGATGGTTTGGGCGTAGGCCGGTGCAATTGCCCGCTAACGGAAAGCGAGCAGCAATTTCAGTTTGCCAACAACTGGACGAAAGTACATGGCAACCATCAATTCAAGTTTGGCGCCGACATTCGCTATGCTATGAACTTGCGCATCCCTAGCGACAACAACCGCACAGGTGAATATAGCTTCAATCATAAGGCCACCTCCAATGGAGGCGCCGGAGGCCTTGACCTCGCGACGTTCCTGTTGGGCGAGGTTACGCAGTTGCAGCGGTACGCGAACAACCCCGACAGCGGCGGATCTCCGGCGGAACGTCAGAAGCGCTGGTTCTTCTACGGTCAGGACACTTGGCGCGCAACTTCCAAGTTGACCGTCAACTATGGATTGCGCTGGGAGATCTACTTTCCCGAGTCAGTGAACGGCAAGGGGAACGGCGGATTTGCCAATATCGTGGACCTCGGCGGGACCGGTGCCATCCGAGTGGCTGGGTTCGGCCACATTGGCTTGAACGGGAACGTCGACAACAAGCTCAATGCCTTCGCGCCACGGCTCGGCATTGCGTACCAAATAACTCCCAAGACCGTCATTCGCGCGGGCTATGGTCGCAGCTATGATATCGGCGTGTTTGGCTCGAACTTCGGACACACGGTGACCCAAAACCTGCCGGTACTGTTAAAACAGAACCTGAAGGCCAGCAACATTCCACCGAACACCGCTTCGGATGACTTGATTCCGATCTTCACTCTTGCGGATGGACCAATCGCGCCGGATTTCCACAGTGGCGACATCAACTCCGATGGACTGATCCCATTTACAGTCTTGGGCGGGGGAGTCTCCGGCGTACATATCCGTCCCCCAAAACAGGTCTTGCCGGCGGTGGACGCGTGGAACGTCACGGTTCAGAGGCAGATTACGAGTACTATTTCAGGCGAAGTCTCCTATGTGGGCAGCAAGGGGACGCACGGCTTCGCGGGTAATGGACCGAACTATGACGTGAACCCGCCTTCGATCGTAAATTTCAATCAAATCAATCCGGTGACGGACGCGGTTTATACGCAGAGCGAGCGCAGACCGCTTTGCGGACCGGAGGATGCTCTTGGGAATTGCACTAAGCTCCCATTCTCCCTGGGCAACTACTACGGCAACGACGCCGCTAGCACCTACAACGCGTTTGAGGTCAAAGTGGATAAGCGGTTCGCAAGGGGTCTGCAGTTCCTGACGCACTACACCTTCTCTCACGCCAACAACTATGACAGCAACTACTACGCGATCAAGCATTCGATCGCGTGGGGACCGGTTGATTTCAACCGCAACCATGTGTTCGTGATCAACACCGTCTACGAACTGCCCTTCGGTAAAGGCAAGATGTACATGGGAGATGTCAGCAGGGCCATGGACTTTATTGTCGGTGGATGGCAGTTGAGCAACACCACAAACTGGAGCAGCGGTCTGCCGTGGACGCCCAAGTTCAGCGGGTGCGATGCCGAACAAGACGTGGGCATCTGCCGCCCGAACAAGGGTTCGGGCTCGTTCCACACGGGTGTGGGGAAGCTGGACCCAGTCAGCAAGACCATCACGTTCTTCACGCCGGCTCCTCTCGGTGGAGCGTTCACCGATCCGGGCGCGGGTAACCTGGGCAACATTGGCCGCAACTCATTCCATGGACCGGCGGGATTCTACTCCGATCTGTCAGTGTCGAAGGCCTTCCCAATTGGCGAGCGCTTCAAAGCGAAGTTCGTCTTTGACGCATTCAACGTGTTCAATCACCCGGTGTACAACTTCAGCGCAAACTCCGGCGCCAATAACTGCATTGACTGTATTGGCGGCAACAACGGGAAGATCACGGGCCTCGAGGGTGGAACCAGCATGCGCGGCCTGCAGTGGGCGCTACGGTTCGATTTCTAGAACCCGTTCCCGTACTCTTGTCCTGGAGGGAGTCTCGTCAGACTCCCTCCTTTTTTGTGTCTAAATTGCGAACGTTCCCATGGTGACCGATATGTTCCCCGAGAAATTCCTCGCCATGATCCTGTTGGCGTCGGCGATAGCCGCCGGACAAGAGCCCGTCGCACAAGAGCCCAAGGATCTAAAGCCGTCCCCGGCATCATCCGCCCCGGAGGCCCCAGGATCGGAGTTTCTGCAGGCAAGAAAACTCGTTCAGCAAGGCAAGTACGACCAGGCAATCGCGGAACTCCGGCAACTCTCGATAACTCAACCGGGTTTGAAAGGGGTTGCTCACGAGTTGGGGACTGCTTACTACACAAAGGGCGATTACCAGCAGGCAATCGCCACTCTCAAAAAGGCTTTAGACGAAGACAAAGACGACCGCGAGACCACTCAACTTCTCGGCCTCTCCTCCTATCTGGCAGGCCGGCCGGCAGAGGCTATTCCCTATCTTGAGAAAGTCCAGTCCTGGTATCCGCGCGCCAATGTGGATGCGGCGTATATTCTAGGGAGTTGCTATATCCAGACGAAGGATTATCCGAAGGCGCGCACGGCGTTCGCACGTATGTTCGATGTGCCGGCGGATTCGGCGGCGGGGTACCTGTTTACGGCACGCATGCTGCTGCGGCAGGAATTCGATCCAGTGGCGGAAGAATACGCACAGAAGGCAACGACGCTCGATCCGAAGCTGCCTGGGGCGCACCACCTGCTCGGGGAGCTGTATCTCTTTAAGTCGCGCGTTCCCGAGGCGATCGAGCAGTTCCAGAAAGAACTTACTCTGAATCCCGCCAGCGCGGCTACGTATTACAAGCTGGCCGACGCCTATTCGCGAATCCAGAAATACGATGACGCCGAACGCCTGTTGCAGCGGTCGATCTGGTTGGACGCTACTTCGACGGGACCGTACATCCTGATGGGCAAGGTTCTGGAGAAAAAGGGCGAGTTCGAACTCGCGGTGCGGGCGCTGCGCCGCGCGTCCGCCATGGATCCGAATAATCCGATGACTCACCACCTGCTCGGACAGACCTATCGTGACATGGGTAAGAAAGAAGAAGCCGAGACGGAGTTGAAGATGGCGGAGCAGTTGCAAAACAAGCAGGATTCACGTCCGTGAGCACGTAAACCATCCCACCTTGTTAATGGAGCGCCGGGCGTCCCCGCCCGGCCTGACCCTTCGACTACGCTCAGGGCAGGCTCACGAGACGCCCGTCGCTCCATTGCTCGCTTACGGTGCCAGCTTCTCCAC
>Ga0193751_1002050_pt1 | contig 12449 bp, 12 predicted proteins | sample L1c2metaG_FD_143050 | JGI IMG/M metagenome (GOLD analysis project Ga0193751, IMG submission 143050) | Soil microbial communities from a riparian zone of the East river system, Colorado, United States - L1c2 | ecosystem: Environmental > Terrestrial > Soil > Riparian zone | place: USA: East River... | reverse complement strand
AATATTCCTTCTTGCTGGTTATCGTCGCCGCGCATTCACTCGTCTCCTTCGTCTTCCTTCATTCAGACGAGTTCTTTTAAATTAAAGTTGCAGCCGAACGGGATTTTTCAACAAGCTGCTAAAAGTTTCAAAGGAGAAATCATGAGAAAGCACTGCTTGCATATTTTGATTGCCCTAATCGGCGTCGCCGGTTTAGGCATGGCCACCAGGGGTCAGCTTCCCGACCAAATCGAGGTCAACATAAACCACGATTTTGTGGTCGCCGGCAAAACACTTCCTGCGGGCACCTACAGAGTAAATCGTTTGGGCGATGCCGACCAAGTAACGTTAATATTCAACAGCGTCGAAGGCCTTGCGAGGGTGATGGTCAATTCGACCGCAGTCGAGAGCACTCGGGCCAACAGACCCGCAGTTAGTTTCCAGCTAGTAGCTGGCCAGCACTTCCTCAGCAAGATCGAAACAGCTGAGCATGTGTTCACCATCCCAGTGACCCGTTCGGAAATTCTAGAAGCCGCAGCGAGATCACACAGCGGCACGTCTGCCTCAGGACGTGCATCTGGAAGGCACTAGATTATGAATCCTCGGCGTAGAGCTCCGCTACGCTGATATCTATGCTTCACGCGGATGGGAAACTGGGAAACGTTCCGTCTGTCCCCGAGTTTCTGAACTAAGAATGTGGCCGAGAGGCGGTGCAATACAGCAACCAGTGCTGCAGTCGTCCGCGGAGATCTTTAAAATCGATCGGCTTAGAAAGGCAAGCCACGCAGCCGGCCTTTAGGATCCGTTCCTGCTCTGTTGCGAGAGCATGAGCCGTTATCGCGATTACAGGGATGTTATCCAAACGCGCTTTTCGGCGCATCCAGGCAACGAGATCAAGGCCGTTTTCACCGCCAAGATTGATGTCGAGCAAAACCACATCGGGAAGGTCCATCTCAAAGACTTTGTAGCTGGCTTCAACTGAACATTTTGATAACCGATCGCAGTGGCCTTCTGTGTACGGATCTTTCGCTTCGATGGTCAACGCCAAACTGAACAGAACGCTCTCAGCGTTATCCAATTCGTCGGTGAACTGTTTCAATCGCAGCAAAGAATAGACGCGAGCCAGGAGTTCGTGTTTGTTTACCGGTTTAGTGAGAAAATCATCAGCACCACACATGATCCCGCGAATTTTGTCACCTTCACTATTCAAGCTGGTGAGCAGTACAACCGGTGTCAAGCGTGTCTCCGCGCTGGTCTTCATCGACTGACAAATTTCAAATCCACTGGGGCGGGGCATCACCACATCCAAAAGGGCCAGATCAATTGAGCCGCTGCGTATGTGCTCCAGGGCCTGCGAGCCATTGGCCGCAGGAACGACTTGGTAACCCTCAGCGGTCAATAACTCGAAGAGCAGCTCGCGATTCGCTTCACTGTCATCAGCTACAAGGACTCTCTCTCCATGCCCTCGCGAAGCAGACATTTTGTCCTCCTTTACCGTTGCCAAGATCAAGCGGAACTAATTCAGCAGGATGATCGCAGACCCGACACAAAACTTCGTTTTTGCGAAAGGGCGTGTTTGAAGTATGTCAAAGCAGGCAGCGTTTCTATTAGTTAAAATCCCCTTATAAAGCAAATAGTAAACACAGCCGTCCCTCCGACTGACTGCGGACGCATCTCGCACTGAGATAGGGTTGAGTTAGAGTGCAGCGATGGCGTGCCTGAAAAACGCCGCTGATGAAAGACAATTTCTCCGATGTTGCGAACAATGCCCCCACCGGCGCTCCGCTACAGCCTTTCGAAGAGTCACGGAAGACGAAAGCGAACGCACCATCCTCATCGCGCTTTTCGCCGACATTGTTATCGCGATTGCAAAGTTAATTGGCGGGCGTGGCCAGTTCGATTCTGGCACCCGGCACAATTCATGCTTATGGCTAGCTTTCCCTTCCCCGCACCACATCCTGGGAACTGGGCGGCTATTTATGGGGGCTCGTCCGGAAGCGGACGCTAATCGATCGCGAACGAGCAGGCAAAAGCAAGAATGCGCTTAGCGTAAACGCGATGCTTTGGATTCGAGTATGCTGAATTCGAATTTATCTCTTTTACTCACGACGAGTCCTAGATTGCCTATAGAGCCCTTCAAGGTAGCGGTCGCTGAGCAGGTCCTCTCAGATCTTAAGACACGCATTCGGAACACGCGTTGGCCCGATAGCGCACCTGGCGCTCCATGGTCGCAGGGGACGGATCTCGAATGGCTGCGGAATTTGATGGATTATTGGGCCGAGCAATTTGACTGGCGTGCTCAAGAGCAAAGACTCGGGGAATTCGCGCAGTTCCGCACTGAGATCGATGGCGTTTGGATCCACTTCGTCCATGCGCGAGCGCGAGGCGGTCGTGGGATTCCGCTTATACTAACTCACGGTTGGCCCAGCGCGTTCCTCGAGTACCTTCCGCTCGTGCCACTGCTCACGGATCCGGTCCGACACGGCATCGACGGCCCCGCATTCGACCTGGTCCTCCCATCGCTACCGGGCTACGGTTTCTCAGAGCGGCCGAGGCGTGCCGGTGTGAATTATCGAACTGTGTCGGCACTTTGGCACCGACTCATGACCGAACTCGAATATGAGCGTTATGGGTCTGGCGGCGGCGACTTTGGCGCCGGTGTTGCCACGCTGATGGCACTTGACAGGCCAGATTCAATCATCGGAATCCACCTGACCACCCTGGAGCTTGCCCCTTACCTTGGTCCCGGATCACGGGCGCTATCGCCTGCGGAAAAAGCGTATATCGGAACTTCCGACCTGTGGTCGCAATCTGAAGGCGGCTACAAAGCGATCCAGTCAACCAAACCGCAGACACTCGGGTATGCACTCAACGATTCTCCAGCCGGACTGGCCGCATGGATTGCTGAGAAATGGAGATCCTGGAGTGACTGTCATGGCGACCTCGAAGGGCGCATTCCACGTGATTTTTTGCTGACGCTCCTGACGCTGTACTGGGTCAGTGGAACAATTACGAGTTCGATGCGTGACTATTTCGATAACCGCTGGACCAGGATTGCGCTGGGACCGGAAGACTTCGTCCGCTCGCCGACGGCCATCGCCAACTTTACATCTCAATACGCCTTCGAAGGAGACGCACCGCGCGAGTGGGCTGAGCGCCTATATAACATCCAGCGCTGGACGCCCATGGAGCGCGGTGGACATTTCGCACCCATAGAAGAACCAGTGGCTCTCGCCCGCGATATTGCAGCGTTTTTCGCAAGTTTGATTTAGGAGACAAAGGCGAGGTTTAGGATAACTGAATACTTTCAACCGCTTCGCTGACGCTCGGTTTAGCGACCAGCCTAAGCTGCCGTCACCAGGATACGCCCGCCCTTGCGCGATCGTGCCGTCCGACGGATTACGATCTCAACGTCTCGGTCCAAGACCGTAAGAAAATTCATCAGCCGTTCAACAGAAAAACCGGCCAGGTGGTAATTAGATAAAGCGGATACTTTTGGTTGATTCACATTGAGGCGGCGCGCCGCTGCCGTTTGCGATAGCTTCCGACCCTGAATTATTTGATTGATAGCGACCGCGAGGCGAACCTTCGTCTGTTTTTCCTCTGCGTTATCGACCGCGAGATCGGTGAAAATATTGCCGGAACTTGGAACCACCTCGGCCTTATTTTTTCTTTTTGGCATATCGCACCTTATAGTCCGCCCTGGCTTCCTTGAGCCTTCTGCCAATCAGTTCGACATCCCTCCGCGCCCTCTTTATCCCGCTAGGCGATTTCTTTTGGAACGCATGAAGCACGTAGACAGCAGCCTCAAATGGCGAATTTAATTTTACAGAAGTTCCTGCCGGTTCCTATCTCCTAACCGTGAACGGAAAGGGTTTTGCGCCGTTTACGTCCGCAGAGTTTAACGTCGCGGTGAAGCAAGCCTACGAGCTGCCGGACGTCTCATTATCAGTTGCGAGGGCGAGCATAGAGGTGACGGTCCGCCCCACAGAACTGATTGCCGCTGAGCAGATACGGGCGGAAGAAAAGCAGCGTCTGATCGGCTTCTTTCCAAACTTCTATACAAGCTACGTCACTGTCCAATCTGTACTACCCCAAAGCGAACCGGGGAGCGAACCTGGTCTTCACCAATGCCGCCCTGGGCCTCGCGGGAAGATTGGGTACGAATTTAATGCGAGAATTCCTCTCGAAACGCTTGACGACGAACGTGCCGGGCGATGGAAAAGAATGAAACCTGGTGTTTGACCAGGAAAGGAACGTTCGACGATAACCATCCATATTTATCCTTAATCGACACCCCGGTAATGCCAACGTATTTTTCTAGCGGACCTTGCGCGAAAGCAAACAATTCCTAACGTTCCGCGATGCTCTTTTTTAATACACTGAAATCGACCTTAGAGGTCAGATGGACGTGAGGTATAGCTGTAGCCATAAGCTCAAAAAGAAGGATAGCGTGATGAACAAACTCCGCTCGGTCGTGTTTTCAGTTTTTCTAATTGTTGTATGCGGCGCCGTCTTGCAAAGCAACGTCAGAGCCAAGTCGTTGGCGGGACCGACGACTAACATGGATCCACACATGTCCATGACCAAACCGCGCCCGCTGCGGCCTGGAGATCAGGCTCGCGCGGACGCCATTGTGGCGGCTGCAAAGAAGGCGGCTGAGCGGTATCGTGACTATCGCAAAGCGGAGGCTGACGGGTACGTGATCTTTTTGCCGGAGCAGCACCAAAACGTGTATCACTTTATCCTGGAGTTCCCAAGTTCAGACGACAAAGAGCGCTTTGACCCGGACCAGCCGCGTGGCCTGCTGTACACGAAAATTGATGGACCCAATGCCGGATACAAGCTCATTGGGGTGATGTACATGGCGCGCTATGATGCGACGGAGGACCAGCTGGATGCGCGCATCCCACTGTCGATCGCGCAATGGCACGTGCACCTCAACCTGTGTGTTCCCCAGCAGCCCGAACAACGCAACTGGCTTATGGATGATCCCACGTTCGGACTGAACGGCTCAATAACTACCGCGGAGGCTTGCAGAGCGGCGGGCGGCCACTTCAAGTCACATCTTGCCGGGTGGATGACACACATCTACCCGTTCGAAACCGATCCGGCGAAGATTTGGGGCGCTGGCATGGGCGACGACCACGGGATGGACCACGCCTCGATGTAAAGGGGACGGGGCCACAGGTATCATTTGACCCAGTAGGGCCATTTCTTTTGTCCCTGATAGATACTCCGCTTGAACCGATGCTATGACGATATCAGCGCGCGATGGGCTCGCAAAAAGCTCGGGTTGATGCTGGCACGCATACCAGCCCAGGACAACAGTGCACCCATGGAGGACACTGCATTCCAAACCTCGCGCAATATTGTGCCTTAGCTGGACGAGGCGTCGAGGCAAAAGCAGCCACAGCCAGTATGAACAATACCGCGAAGTTTCTCCAAGTACATAATAGAAACATTTCTGTCCTCCAATCATTCCTGTACGACTGGGCCAGCGCTCTAAGCTGGCTCGCGACAGCTTCCGCCGTCGCAATCCGCGGCCTTGATCACTTCTAGCTCCTGCCTGGGTGAGAGCACCCCCATCCATACTTTCAAGACTTTTCCGGTCCTGTCTACCAAAAGCAAGGTTGGCGTTCCAGCGACGTTGAGCTTCTCGAGAGGTACTCCCGAGATGACCTCAACCGCTAAGCCTTCCGATTTCACAACTTCTTTTGCAACATCGGCAGCGTCGGGAAAAACAGCGACAATGGCGGCGTGCGAGCCACTTTGTTTTTGCTGCGTGAGGAGTCTCTGATAGAAGGGTGCACTGTCTTGGCAAAAGCGGCAGCCTTTCTTGAGCACTAACATCAGCGTTTGGTCGTGCGCGGCCCAGTCCCAACCTTCGATCTTTCCCAACCTATCGCCAACTTTTATTTCGCTGGATGCCGTACTGGAGGGAGCAAACCGATCTTTTATGAAAAATACGCCTATCACAACGGCCAACAAAATCACGGCCGCGTTAGCAACAAACTCAAGCTTGGTCTTCATCTGAGCAGGTTGACGAGTTGGCCGAGAGTATATTCCCGCCCTGATAAGGTGTCAATGTGATAAAGCTCTGCATTTCGTGGTTGCATTCTGAGACAGAGTCAGTAAATAAACGGCGTATACTTCCGGCCAGATGTAGCATGTCACGACTTTGTGCGCTTCCGTGCGCTTCGCTCGCTTTGCTCCTTGCAGTAGGCACACCCACTCAAAAAACTGGATTCTCTTTTCGCACAGTCCTGTTTGACCCCACACTTACCTCGTAGCCATATATTTCCAGGATAATTGTCAATGAATCGTGAATCTTATATTGGGAGAGAAACAATGGCGATGTCTCTCGAAGGCAAGGTTGCAATTATCACAGGAGCGAGTTCAGGGATTGGTCGTGCAACAGCTGTAGTGTTCGCAAGGGAGAGAGCGAAGGTAGTGCTTGCAGCGCGGCGGATCAGCGAGGGTGAAAAGGTCGCGAAAGAAATTCAGGCGGCGGGCGGTACGGCGCTGTTTGTGCTCGCGGATGTTTCGCGAGCGGAGGAAGTGAAGGCTCTTATTGCGCAAACGGTGAGCAAGTATGGGCGCCTCGACTGCGCGGTAAACAATGCCGCCGCGATTTGGAACGAGCAAAAACGCACTGGCGATTTCTCTGAGCAGGACTTCGATCGGGAGGTCAATGGAAACCTGAAAAGCGTCTGGCTATGCCTACGCAGCGAATTGGAACAGATGCGCACGCAAGACTCCCCCGGCGGAACTATCGTGAATGTTTCTTCGGTGAACGGTCTTGGTGGCGCTCCAGGCGCGGCGTTCTACTCCATGGCGAAGGCCGGCATTCTGGCGCTGACAAAAGCAGCGGCGATGGAGTATACGGCGGAAGGGATTCGCGTCAACGCGCTTGTGGCGGGAACCTTCGATACGCCGATGCTGAGCACCGCGCTCGAGCGCGCAGCGGGCGGAGATGCCGAACGCCTAAAAACAATTGAGGAACGATTCCTTTCAATGGTTCCGCTCCGCCGGATTGGCCGCCCGGAAGAAGCGGCCGAAGCGGCGGCTTGGCTGTGTTCGGATGCGTCCAGCTACGTGACAGGCCATTCGATGATCGTCGATGGAGGCTTGACGGCGTGGGCCAGGTGAAGAGTTCGGTATGTATCGGGTCAACTCACGTCAAGGCACCATCAACGCACCAGGTTGTTTTCTCGCGAATGATTCCTCCAGAGCAAATTGAATTTGCTCGTTCGAGGGTGCAGGACCCGCGCCAGGTTGTTTTTGCGCGAGGGATCCCTCCGTAGAATTGAATATGCTAGTTCGTGTGGTGCAGCACCCGCGCCAACATGTCAGCGAAGCGAGGATCGGAGCGCAGGGGATCGAGGCCGGGGCTAGCGGGAAGGTCCCAAATCAGATAGGGGAGGTGATTGTTGAATGCTTGCTGCAACGAGCCCATCGCTTCCTCCTTCCTTCCCAAACGCATATAAACAACAGCGATGATAGGGTCACAGCAGAGACGGTCCTGGGCGGTGCCAGTTTTTTTTGGCTTAAGGAATTCAAGCTCCTGATTCCAGTAACCGCGTGCTCCGCTCGCGGCATAGGCCTTGCGCAGCAAAACCGATTGGAGCGTCCACTCCTTGGCGTGCCCCTTGTCAAACTTTGCAATGTCCTCGCGCACTTGAATGGCTTTGTCGAGTTCGTCCTTCTGGTCGTAGAAGAGGATCAGATGGTGGTAAGTAGCGAGAAAGCTCGGGTCCATTTCAGCAACGTTCTGCAACAGCTGGATGCCTTGCTCATAATCGCGCGCGTTGTAGTAGGTGCGCCAAGCCAGAGATGTTTTAGCGAAGGATAACGGGTCGAGTTCGCGTGTTCGCCTCACTTCGCGCAGGGAATCTTCAATGCGGCCGAGCATGGCCAGGAAAATTCCGTACCACGAGTGGGCTCTTGCATCATTGGGATTGAGTTCGATAGCGCGACGAAATTCGCGCTCCGCGGCCACGGTATCCCAGTCGAGTGTGAATTTTGCCCAAGCGAGCGCGTTATGCGCCTCGCCCAGGTTGTCGTCGATTTTCAGCGCCTGGAGTGCAGCAGCTTCCTCCTTGGGATAAGCCGAAGGGTCAAAAATCCCCAAACCGGCATAGGCAATGGCGAGACCAGCGTATGCCCGGGCGTTCTGCGGCTCTTTTTGTGCAGACTGGTTGAAATATTCGGCGGCTTTTTCAAAACCCGCTTTGTTCCACTTCTCAAAGTAGAAATTCCCCTTCAACAATAGTTCGTGCGCTTCGGGGTCAACAGGCTCAATAACATTGAGCCGCAGCCTTTCTGCAGGAGTGACGGTGATCTTGATTTGGTCGGCCACGGTTCGCGCAATTTCACTCTGCAAATCCAAGACGTTGCGCAGGTCGCGATCATAGCTTTCGGCCCAGAGATGCTTTTCAGGGTTCGCCTGAATCAAATTTGTTGTCACCCGTACGCGGTTCCCTTCGCGCGCCACGGTTCCCTCGACTCAACGTTGAGTTCCCGCGCGATCTCTTGCAAGGGCATCTTGGTCGCCTTGAAGCGGTTCACAGAGGTGTGCGAAATAACGCGCAGCGCGCTGACCTTTCCCAGTTGCGTGACCAACTCTTCAGTCATTCCATCAGCAAAGTATTCCTGACTGGGGTCGCCAGACAGGTTTTCGAGTGGCAGAACGGCAATTGATTGAACGTGCGCGTTGGCGGGTCGCAACAGGAGGCGTTCACGCCAGCCGCCGACATTCAATCCCACGAGTACGACCGCCACTGCCGCGAGCCCCAATCCCAAAAGCCCGGCTGGCCGCAGCAGGGGCTTGGTGGGTGGTGGCGGCGCTTGCGGTTCTGCAATGGTTGCCGGCGCTGTAAATCCATCCACTTCGGCGATGAATCGGTAACCGCGCCGCGGAATGGTCTCAACGTACCGGGGATGGTCAGCAGAATCGCACAGCGCCTCACGGAGCTTGTTGACCGCCGCGCTTAGTCCGTGATCGAAATCCACAAAAGTATCAGCGGGCCAGAGCGCCTGGCGAAACTCCTCCCTCGAGACTACGTCACCGGGCCGCTCCACGAGCGTGGTTAGAATCTTCAAGGGCTGGTCCTGGAGTCTGATGCGGACACCGTGCTTGTACAGCTCTCCCGCACGAAGATCGGCCTCAAAATCGCCAAAGCGAATGGTCCGCGAGTACGGTTCGCCCGCCTTCATGGAAACACCGGAAACTTTAGCGTGAGTGTACCATTCCGTTAGCATCGGTCAATCGATTAGGAGCGGTCCGTGTCGCGAAACCGCGGGGAATGAAACTGCAGTAAGGCACGGCCTTGGAATCGTTTAGCCAGTGAGAATCAGATGAACTCTTGCTGACCTCCAGGTCATTGCGCTCCTGGGGGATCGTCGTGAGGATCGGTCGCACGCTTCGAAGATCCAGAAGCGAATACTTTGGTACACCTGCAGTCCTCGCTACGGTGGAAAGGAACAGAAAATGACCAGAACAAGGAAAATTGCTCTCGCCGCTGGCGTCATCGCGCTGGGCGTTGCGGCTACGGTAACATACGCTGTCCTGCCTTCGACAAACGTGGACCCAAGCCTCGTGCCTATTGGCACACTCTCAGGGGCGACGGTGAACGTCCTGTCGGTGGACGCCTTCACGCGGGCTATTAACCAGGCGCAAGGAACGAACGGTGTTCTGCAGCACCTGCGCTTCGTGGCCCAGCAGTCGACGGGTTGGCATGTGCATCCGGGGCCAAACATCGTCATGGTAGTCACTGGTTTGTTGACGCTCACCGATCAGCACTGCAACGTGACGACCTATGGGCCGGGCCAGTCGTTTGCCACCGGCCTGGACGTGCATGAGGCGGTCGCCGGGGCGGACGGAGCCGATTTCTACGCTCTCTACCTGTTGCCTGCGGATGCCACAGTCCTGCGCACGAGTGAACCTCCGCCGGGCTGTGCCTTGAGGTAACGTCGAGGGGCAGCCCGTCGAGGCGGGCTGCCATCTTTTCTCCGCACAGACGTGCTGTTTTCGATAGGGGGTAGAATTCGTGGTTAGGCTGATGGATGCTTGAGGATTTCCGCTAACGCATGCATCCGTGTCGAATCAGCGGGAGTTTTCGCTGTGGCGGCGCTTTTTTCCAAGGGATCTGCCATGCGCTGCAACTTCTCTACTTTGCTTTTGTTCATGTGGGAAGTTTCTGCGCTTTGGATGGCCTTCTGTAGGGCTGAGATTTCGCCCGCCGGCAAGGCTTGCGAGCGCGACAATTGGTCTACGTAAGCTTTGGCGACTATCAATTGCGCGGGCCACTCGATTTTTTTCTGGTCTTGCACGTTCAGCGCAGGCACTCGCACGGCTTTGGCCGCGTCTATTTCGTTCTGGGTCAGAAATTTGCTCGGCGCCAATTCAAACACGTCCAGGCCGCGCGCAATCTCCGAACCGTAAATGTAACCGTTGTACCAATACGCCGACCACTCGCCGCCCAGCACCAGCATCTTTGGATCGATCGGACCGCGGTCAAAGTAGGCAATCTCGAACGGTTTCGCCGGGTCGGTGAAGTCCACGACGGAGACGCCGCCCTGGTACCAAGCTTGCACTTCGATATCGCGGCCGGGGATCGGAATCAGCGAACCATTGTGCGCCACACAGTTCTCAGTGTCGGCCTGCGCGGCCGGTAATTTGTAATAGCTCTCGAAATTCAGCTTTTCCTCCTTCAGCCCGAAGATGGCATCAGCGCCCCACTTGTTGGGGTCGTTCTGACGGCACCTGGCTCCCAGGCCGCCGCCCCACTCGTCGGTAAACATGACTTTGGTTCCATCGTTATTGAACGAAGCGGAATGCCAATACGAATAGTTCGGGTCGTGCACGGCATCGACACGCTTCGGATGTACCGGGTCCTTGATGTCTAGCAATATTCCATTTCCGGAGCACGCGCCCGCCGCGAATCCAATCGCGGAATAAACGGTGATGTCGTGACACTGGTTAGTGTCCGCGGGCGTTCCTTTGCCCTTGCCATGGCGTCCATAAATACTCGCGGGCTGGATACCACTTTGGCGTCCTGCGGCGCAGCCACCGGAACCTGGATCACTTCGATACGGAACAGCGCCGTGTTGGGATCTTTGTCCGGCTTTTCATCCGAGCATCCCGCCAATTCTTCCGGTTGACGCACAAACGATGTGCCCGAAACGTAGATATAAACATCGTCTTTGTCGTTCGGGTCTTCCACCAGCGTATGCGTATGCGATCCGCGGCAGGTCTGCACCGCGGCTACTTGCTTCGGATTTTTGATGTCGGAAATATCGAAAATCCTCACGCCGCGGAAGCGGTCTTTTTGTGCCGACGGCACACGATGCTTTTTTTCTTTTTCCTCTTCTGGAGTCGGCGGAGGCATGGGCGGAAATCCCTCCACGCCACAATCGAGACGTCCGTTGGGCATCTCCACCGACATGAACAGCAGGTTTTTGTACACCGACACATCGCCCTGCCCGCCGGGGCACACCAGCGAAGTTAGTAATGTGGCGCTCGCCGGGTTGGAGATGTCATAGATATTCACGCCATAAAAATTTCCCTGGAAGAGGTGGTTGCCCTGGAATGCCAAATCAGAGTTTGCGAAAGCCAGCTGGGCGACCACCAACTGCATCGGCTTGGGCATCTTCGCGGCTCTACGCATGCCGAGTTGACCAAGCATCTTCTGCACCCTGGGGTCATCGGGGTCAGTGGCGCCGAGTTGAAACGCGTCAGGCTTTTTGAGCAGCGCAAGGTGCTTGATGCCCATCGCCGCTTCGCCGGCGTCATATAGCCCCGGCGTCAGCTTTGCGCGCGGATCGTTGGCATCCGACCCGGTCATTCCGGGTGCAAGAGTCGGCGCCGGCTCGGGAGTAAATGGATCGTCTTTGTCGTCTTCATCCTCTTTGGGCGCTGCGGCCTTAGCGTCCGGCGACTTGGCATCTGGCGCCTTGGAGTCGGTGGCCTTACTGGACTCATGCGCTGGTGGCGGGGTTGCCGGCGTCTGGGCCGGCGTCTGCGCGTGCAGGCGGCTCACCCCGAAACATAAAATAATTGCCGCGGCCACCACACGAAAAGCAACAACACTGGGCACTCGATTCATGATTTCCCCTGTACCGAATTGTTCTCCAACATATTCTCCATAATCTTGATCTCGGCGCGTTGCGAATTGTCCGCATCTGTTGCGAAGTTGAACAGCTCAGCATCCTGCCCCGCGCCCGCGGTGTCGAATAAATCCTTAACCATGGTCAGCGCGCCATGGTGGTGCTGAATCATCCCGGTCAAAAATAAATTGTCGAACTCGGCGCCCTTGGCCTTGCGCAGTACGTTCATTTGTTCCGGCGTAAGCATACCGGGCATAAGCGGCATCGCTTGGCGTGACATATCCATGCCCGGCATTTCTGGCGCTGGCATGGATGCTCGTTCACCGCGAGCCGCCAGCCATCGGCGCATAAACTTTATC
>Ga0193751_1002049_pt1 | contig 12452 bp, 12 predicted proteins | sample L1c2metaG_FD_143050 | JGI IMG/M metagenome (GOLD analysis project Ga0193751, IMG submission 143050) | Soil microbial communities from a riparian zone of the East river system, Colorado, United States - L1c2 | ecosystem: Environmental > Terrestrial > Soil > Riparian zone | place: USA: East River... | reverse complement strand
GCCGCCGTCTCGCCCGGTGGCTGGTCGGCTCGCCCCTCAGTGACGTCGAGCGGGATCTGGTTTTGGAAACTCTTGCGCAAACTCATGGGAATAGAACCGTGTCGGCGCGCCTGCTTGGCGTCTCAGTGCGGACGCTGCGGAACAAGATCAACGAACGAGAATTCAACGGCTTGTTTGTCCGTTCAGTACCGAGCCACAGTTAGACGGCCGGTGGCCTCTCGACGCATCAGCGGCCTCGGGCGTCCCGCCGGGCGGCTTTTCAGGTGCTACAATGGAACCGCATCATCAAGCCAGCGTTGTTCGAACTTGCGGTGGGGTTCGCTGCGCACGGCGGCGTGAGGGGCGCCATGTCAAAACTCAATATCAGGATTGCCGTTATTGTTCTCGCGACCGTGCTGTCGGCCGCTGGTTATGCTGCTGCGAAAGGTGGCGGTCACGGAGGTGGGGGTCATGGCGGTGGTCATCACGGCGGTGGTCATGGCGGCGCACATTTCGGTGGTGGCGGCCATCGTGGTGGGCATTTCGGCGGCCGTGCTCACTTCGGCGGTGGTGGGCGTCACGCCGTCCACAACCTGAGATCCGGCACCGCAAGCAACGCGTTGAACTCTCGTGCGCTTTCCCGCACACTGCGCAACACGGCCGCGCTGCGCAACCCCAATATTCGTGCTCGGGTTGTCGCTGGTGTGGCGATGGCGGGCTGGTATTACGGTCGGACTGGAAGCGGATGGTGGCAACACAGTAATGGCGGATACGGATGGGTCGGACCGCTGTTTTGGCCGTTCGCTTATTTCGACATCTATGACTATGCGATTTGGGGCGGCGGTTTTGGGGCCCCGTTCTGGGGTTATGGCTACGATGACATCTACGCCGGCGTGTTTGCGCCCTACGCCTACGATGACCTTGCTGGCTATTTGCCGCCGCGCGTCGCGGTACCCGGCGCTCCCAATGCAGCGCCCGACCGGCTGGTGCAACTGTGCGGTGACGACAGCCGCGATATTGCTGGCCTGCCGATTGATCTGATTCAGCAGGCTACTGAGCCGACCGAGACGCAGCGTGCCGCGCTCGACGATCTCGCCAACGCATCGCTCACGGCCGCGCAGACCATCAAGGCGGCCTGCCCGACAAAACTATCGCTGACGGCACCGAGCCGGCTTGCATCCATGCAACAACGCATTGAGGCGATGATCGCGGCGGTAGCAACCGTACAGCCGTCGCTGGACAAATTCTATAGCCTCTTGAACGAAGAACAGAAGATGCGATCCAATGCGCTTGGCGAGGACCAGCGCAGGCGCATCAATGCACGGCGCCACAATAGATCGCTTGCTCAGGGCTGCGACGTTGCGCAACTTGGCGCGCTGAAATGGCCGACCGAGGAGATTGATGCGAGGCTGCGACCGACAGACACCCAACGGGCGAGCCTTGTCGCGCTCCAGGACGCAAGCACCAAGGCGGCCGACATGCTCAGGACCTCTTGCCAGGTCGGCGATGCGATCACGCCGCCGGCACGGCTCGCGGCCGTCGGCATACGGCTCGACACCATGCTCCAAGCAGTCAAACTAGTGCGGTCGGCCCTTGATGATTTCTATGGATCGCTGAGTGACGAGCAGAAGGCCCAGTTCGAGGCGATAGGCCCGCAGCGATCAACCTAGTCGGATTAGCCCGACGTGATGGAGGGACAAGACCGCAGGAACCGTCCGGAATTGTTCGGCAATTGATTTCAGTCGCGCGGCAGGGTTCGCGAACGTGCCAATGAACGCCGGCCCGCGCTTGTTTTCGGCGCGTTCGGTGTCGCGGGCTGCCAGTTACCCGGCCGTCCTGGAGACGCATCCACGGCCCTCAGCGCCCATGCCCGCTGTCAAGCGGTCAGGGTAGAGCGTCGCAGAACTACCACCTCCGCGTTGCGCCGGTCGGCGCACCAACCAAGCTTCCAATCACTTCTAGCGCTTCGCTTCGCCAGCGGTCGCCAGCGGCCTCGCGCTGTTCGGAAAGATCAGTGACTGATCCTCAATCTCCTGGTCCGGAAGCTTATTTGCGCCCGCTGCTGTGTGGAGTTCCAGCAACGAGGGCATAGCAGCAGTTCCGGCCGACAGCTTGGTCGAAGGGTGCCACACGATGGCGGCCGCGGCGGCGATCAGAGCGACAAGCGCCAACACAGGAATCATCAGACGCTTCATGGAAGCCTCCTGTTCGATTCCGATTTGACTTAGCTCGAACCGCTACGCACAAATGTGAGCTGTCTCACGTCTCACACTCACTTGATGCTGGAGAGCCTTCGGGCGGTTTTTTTCTTACGAACAGTTGAGACGGGAAATACCGTGGTCGGCAGGAACTCTTTCACGCGTCAGGCGGCGACGTTTCCGCCAAAGTCCTGAACGTTCGCCCGCCTCAAGCCAGCATGATGTCCGCATTTCTGCGCTTACCGAACTCAACTCGGAATCGCGCCATATCCGAAAGGTGCCGATACTGTTGCAAAAGCCTTTTTGGGGTGAGGAGCAAAAATTTCTAGAGCCGCTGATGCGTTTTATGCGCGGCGACGTGAGGGACCATATCGTTTCATCCAAAATCGACCACGGACCTTCCTAGTGGCGCTGAAAAGCGACGCAGCGGCAGAGACGTCCAAAAATCAACTTTCGCGAGATTTTTGGGGCTGATCGATTTTCGACTTTTGCAACAGTATCTGCCATAACCGGACTCACGCACTGCAGCAAACGCGTCATTGTTGGATATGCGGGCAAAGCAAATTGCGACGCGCTAATCTGGCAGCCCAGCGGCGCGGTAAGCCTCACTCAGAGAGGCCGAAAGTGCCGGCGGACAGCCCGTGGCGGTCAATTGCTTGCTGGTACGGAACGTCGGCTGCAATTCCAATACTCGTGCCGCGGCAGCCTTTGCGTCTTCCATGTGTCCGAGTTTCACGAGCGCAATGGCCAACGTTAAATGGCACACACTGAACCCCGGAGCAGCTTGAATGGCCTTTCGAGCAGCGGCGGCGGCGGCTTCGTATTCGCCACGGTAGAAATGCCCGACTGACGATGCAACGAAAGCGGTATTGCGATGGGGATCGAGCGGGCTGAGGCGCAAGGCGCAGTCGGCCCATTCGATCGCGCGTTCGGCTTCTCCGCCCCATGCGAAAATAAGGCTGCCGAGGGCATAGGTGATAGCCGACGAAGGACTCGCGGCGAGAGCTGCCTCGAATGCGGTCAAGGCGGCGGCACGATCATGCTTATCCATGCCGAGAACGAATCCGGCGAAAGCGAGAGCTGAGGCATCGCCGCTGCCGTGCGCTATAGCAGCCTCAGCGTGGCGGATCGAATCTGTCCGGTTCTCTTCACGCAGACCTCCGCGCAGAAAGAGCGTGTGATAGCACTCTGCCGCATACGCGTGCGCCAATGCATAATTCGGATCGAAGGCAAGTGCGCGTTGCAGAAGCAAAAGCGCTTTCGTCGCACGCTCGGGGGCCCTCGAATAAACATCGTCCTGGGCCTGCAAGACAAGATCATAGGCGTCGAGGCTGTCCGACCGTTTGCGCTTGACGCGCTCGATCTCCGCAAGACGCAGGCTTGGCTCGATGGCACCGACAACGGATAGCGTGATCTCGTCCTGAAGCGCGAAAATATCGTCGAACTTACGGTCGTAGCGCTCGGCCCAAACGTGCGCGCCCGTTGCGGTGTCGATAAGCTGCCCGGTAATGCGCACGCGATCTCGGGCCCTGCGCACGCTGCCTTCAAGCACATAGCGCACGCCGAGTTCGCGGCCGACCTGTTTCACGTCGACTGCCCGACCCTTGTAGGTGAAAGTCGAATTGCGCGCGATGACGAAGAGCCACTTGATACGTGAGAGGCCGGTGATGATGTCTTCCACCATGCCGTCGGCAAAGTATTCCTGCTCCACATCGCCGCTCATGTTTTGGAACGGCAAAACCGCGATTGAAGGCTTGTCAGGCAATGCAAGAGGCGGATGTACCGAGGTGCCGTCAAGTCGGACGCAATAAACCCGAACTGGTTGGGTAATATTCTTAAGCTGCTGCTCGCCCATGTCGATGACATCGAGTGTGAGCTTGCCCTTTATCTGCTGGTAGGCATTGTCGGAAAGGCAGATCGCACCGGGGCCAGCCAGGGGCTCCACGCGGGCAGCGATGTTGACGCCGTCACCGTAAATATCGTCCTCGTCGATGATTATGTCTCCGACGTTGATACCGATGCGGAACTCGATTCTACGATCTTCGGGAATGACGGCGTTTCGCTCGCCCATAGCGCGCTGAATCTCCATGGCACAGCGCACAGCATCGACAGCGCTTGCGAATTCGACCAGGGCACCATCCCCTGTGGTCTTGACGATGCGGCCGCGGTGCTCGGCGATCTTGGGATCGATGAGTTCGCGACGGCAAGCCTTAAGCGCAGCGAGAGTACCTTCCTCGTCAGCGCCCATCAGCCGACTGTAGCCGGCTACATCGGCCGCAAGGATAGCAGCCAGCCGCCGTTCGACGCGCGTCTCGGCCATGAAGATCGCCCTGACCCACCGGGATTGTGGGTGAGTGTATGGTCGAGGGCGGAGTGTGTCTATCGAGGTAAAATCCCGTTCGCACTGGTAATTGACGGTCTCGAAGTGTCGCTATGGGTCAATCGCGCCGTTTTGACGCTCTGCCCGCCACTTCCGGTCTACCCCGAACAACGGACATCATCAGACCGGCCCGGTTGGTCCGGTTGGTGCCATGGACAGACATGTCGTCAATGCAATTATCTGAGGTCAAGGCAAAGTCTGTGTCGTTGTCGATGACCTCTTTTTGCTTCCGCGCTTCCCGGCAAAATGTTAGCGTTAATGCCGGGCTCCGGTCAGCTGGGGAATGTCGGCTGATAGTGGCGTAGGGCGCGCGCTGACGCGCGAGAACACACCGGGAGGAATTCCATGAATCGCATCTCTCTAATAACTGGGCTGTTCTTGATAGGCATTCTGCCTCTTCCCGCAACGGCGGCTGATGAGCATGTTGTCGTTTCCCCGGATAATTTGAAATGGGGTGCTGCCCCGCCCGCCTTCCCGAAAGGCGCGCAAATTGGCGTTCTAAGCGGCGATCCTTCGAAGGAAGGCCTCTATGTCGTTCGTCTGAAGGTGCCTGCCGGATACAAAGTTCCGCCGCATACTCATCCGAATGATGAAAATATCACCGTCATCTCAGGGACATTTAACATCGGAATGGGTGACAAGCTTGATGAGAAAAAGGGAGATGCTCTCAAGGCCGGAGGGTTTGCTCACGCGCCAAAAGGTATGCAGCATTATGCGTGGTTCACCGAGGACACCATCGTCCAGCTGCATGGGATGGGGCCGCAAAGCATCATCTACGTTAATCCGGCCGACGATCCGCGCAAGAGCAACTAGACCCTAACTAAGGGCCGCCGGGGCGCACCGGCGGACCCCGTCGAGCGCCTCGATATTTGCGATCGCTTCCGCTGACAGGACCAGCTTGGCTACTACTGCAAGGGAGGACGCCCTGATGGATTGTCCCGGACTGCAAACACAAGACAACGGCAGGGGCCGAGCGTTTCGATCCTAATAAGCGTTTCGCAGAACGTAGTGCCGGGTCGTCCGGGCACCCGGCTCGGCTAGGGCATCAAGCTTCCAGACTGGCGTATGCAGCGACGGGAACCCGCTGAGCATTCCAGTCAGCACGAATGACCCAACTCCCTCTCTGGGGCTGACTCTTGATGATAGAGGCAAATCGGCGCAGGATCACCGGAGGCGAGCCAACCATCTAACAGGGGGGCGTGTCATGATCTCTAAATCATTCGGCCAAATAGCGGTGCCTTCTCTGGCCATTGTTGCCGCATGTGTTGCGGTACTCCTGCTAGGTAGCCCGCTCGCACGGCGCGATATACCTACGTCGGCGATTGCGCCGCCTATCGCCCGCGCCCAAGCGGAGGGCTCGTCCGTGATTGCAACAGCAGAAGCTGACGCAAGCACCGTAGGAGTGGCCCTTGGCGTAATCCCCCGCATGACAGATGATTCAGTGCCGGTTTTCGACGTTGCACGAATTGAGCCAACGGGCGAGGCGGTTATCGCCGGCAGGGCTTCGCCGGGCGTCCTTGTAGAATTGTTGCGCAACGGCGAGCGATATGATCAAGCCGTCGCAGACCAGGCCGGACAATTCGTCATCGTCCCTCCGAGGCTTCCTCCTGGGGAGTATGAACTGACGCTGAGGTCCAGCCGGCCAAATGGACAGCAGGTAATTTCGAAACAGAGCGTCGCGGTCGCTTTGAATGAAGTGGCTTCTAATGCCGGCTTGCTTCGATCGCCTGCCGCGGCTAACCGAGACCTTCCACGTATGGCGACGGCCGCATCTCTCTCAGACGAGTTATCGCCGGCTGTGGGGATGCCCAAGAACCCGACTGCGGTCGTAAACCGTGGTGACAGCCTCTGGCGCATCAGCCGTATCACCTATGGCGATGGGGCGCGCTATGCGGTCGTTTACAAGGCGAACCGAGAACTCATCCGCAATCCGAATCGTATCTACCCCGGCCAGATCTTCGTCCTTCCAATAAAGACGCCCTGAAAGCGCTTTGGATTGGACGGAAGTTTTTCGAGATCATCGGCGATCAAAAGGGTCAGGGCGTCGGCTGCATCAACCTTCTGGTGCATAAACAAATTCATTCGGGACGCGCAAGATCAGAAGGGGATATGCCCGATTTTGACGGATGCAAATTCTGCATTTTCTTCCGACTGCTTATTTTCTGCTGCCAAGGCTGCTAGCACGCATTGGTTCCTTAATTTATGGTGAGCCAATAGGCTATCGCGCGGGCTGCGAGAGTCCGTTGTGGGTCCAGGCTGTGTGAAAACTCGCTTGAGCCAAGGACGCGCAGAATTGTTTTCTCAATTGCCTTCTCCCAAGAGAGGTCGCCGGTGCAATCGGTTCCCACAACGACGAAACTGAGACAGAAATTCTACGCGCAACTTCAAAGTCGGAGTTTTCACACAGCCTGGGTCAAACTCGGACCTCGGCCTGCGCAACCGCAACGTCTGCTTCACCCCGCATTACGGACATCGCGCACCACAGACAGCCGTGTCCGAAGTTCGCGATCTGAGTGAGAATTAAAGGAGCTGAATTTGCGGCAAATTGGGCGGCGGTGCCAAGCCCACCGACACGCACCTTGCCTGCCGGATTGTCGCATTCGACGACGGCATCATCAATTGGCTGCAGCGGCGTGAGCGGCGGAAAGGGTCAAGAGCAAACCCAGATAATCGCCAAGGCCATCGGGAGGCCGACACCTACCGCACCGCCAAGCATCATCACGAAATCTAGAAGCAGACGCGTTCCAACTTGAGCTGACATACCTCACTCCGTCAGGCCCCCGTCAGCAGGCTGGACCCGCATGGTTAACGAAAGGTTAACGAGGCTAGGCGGCGTAGTACATGCCGATGTTGCTGCCGACGTCAAAAGAGTTCGCCGCTAGGACGGTGACGCCACACGCAAAAGCCGCCAAGGTTTCCCTCGACGGCTCTCACCGTTGCGTTGCGTTTGCATGGAGGTGTGGCTGCGTCGAGACGTCGCTAAAGCCTGCCTTGCCGCCACAAATAAGAACCTCAGTGCCGAAGTGGACGCTCCACCCCATGATGAGGTACTGCGCTCAACAATGGCGACCTCAAGCAATTTGGTGCGAGACTTCTGAGCCATCCCGCCAATATACGCCCCGGACCGTCTCTTTTCCAGCCTGTCCGGCTGCCGAATAAAACTTACCAGCACTAGAACTTGAAAGGCCGATCGCCGGACCTGCGGGACTCATCGATGCGGGTCGGCTCGCGGGCTGTCGTGCCGGCCGATCGGCGCCAGCGCAGAGCGGGCCAGCGCTTTGACGATAGGGCCGATCGATGCGGACCTTTAAACGAACCCGCGCGTTGTGAGAACCTGAGACCGGAGCGACCACTCACGCGGAGCTTTTGGCCATGAGCGATATTCCTCTTCACCTTCAAAGAAGGTTCGAACAGCGGTGGGCCGCCCGATTTTGTCGGCCGGCTCCGCCAGCGGCGCCTCAAAGCCAGCCTCAACAACAACAACAACAACAACTTCCGCCAAAGCCAACGAAAAACCCGCCGGGTTAAAGCGGCGGGCTTGAGGTCTGCACCGGCGGCGTGAGCGCGGGACCGAAGCTCCGCACGCGTTTGGAAAGAACGACCACGATTGTGAACCAGTTCACATCTGCTCGGCGTAGAGCCTGCTAAATCTGACGGCGCTGGGGATTTCAGGGGCCCAGTAACAGGCGCCGCCGGGACACGACATTTCGAGCCCGACGGCGTAAATTTTTTTGACGGTCAGCTACCGGTAGCCGTCTGGCGTGCGCGGCAAGGCGCTGCCGGTTGCGCGGCTTCATTCGCCTGATTCGTCGTCTTGACATTGTCACCCCTTCTCAATGGTGGATAACTGCTCCACGGCCGCGGCGATCGTTTCGCAAAAGGTACCCATCCCCTTCGGGCGTTTTCGCCAGTTCCATTTTGACGGGAATCGTTTTGGGGGTCATGGTGTTGGCTCCGTGAGCTGGGGGACCGGCATATGGGCAAAACGACCAAGACCGCTGCCGAGCTTGAGGCGATGATCCTCAGCAAGATGCAGACGCTTAGCGAGTGCCCGGATGGAATGACCGTCACCGTGAAGCGTCGCGGCGAAACCTGGGAAGCGGTGACGATGTCACCGAACCAAATCGCCTACCCTGATTGCGTGACCCGCGTGACGCGCTATGCCGCGGTGCTAAGAACGGAATATGCCCTAGCGGACGGCTGAAGGTCGTGGGCAGCGCGGTCGGATTCACAAGGGGTAGTCTAACGGGTTGCACCTCCCAAGCCCTCACGGGCGGCTTTCGCGCGATACTCGATCACCACGAACCAGGCCGCCGCGCTCTTCCGCGTGATCAACGGCTACGTCGGCAACCTGGCGGGCCTCCCGAGTCCGCCTGTCCCTTTAAACCAGCTTTTAACTTAAGTAGGTTTTTCTAGAGGTGGGCATCGGGGGTGCGTGTGCTGGCTTGCGGGCCAGCCATAAGCATAGGCATGCCACATGGCCTTCGACCCCGAAGAGTTCGTCACCCTGACAGATCATGGCACAATGAAACTGCGCTCGGCGGTATCCCGAGCGATGACGTTGCTACCCAATGAGCGCACGCGGGCGACAATCGTTCGCGAAGGCGATCCAGCGATCCTGAATTTCGAGCAGATCAAGAACCTTGCGGCGCAGTGGGAAGATTGGCTTGTGCGGACTGACTAGTTCGCTGCGCTGGCAATTTCGGATCGGGCCGCGCCCCCCAATAAGCGGCCCGATGCACGGCCTCGTCACCCCCCACTGATCTCACAATGGCGGGGCCGTGCTTTTGATCGTTTACAGTGCCGCGCCCGCGAGCGGTACCCATTGCGTTGGGCTCTCTAACGGGGTGCTGCTTGCAGGGTGGCAGTGTGGACGCTTGCCGCTCGCACCATTTTTCGCAATGTTTCTTGCCTGAGCTATTGCAAGACGAAACGCATTTTCCTGAATTGTAAGTGCGGGCGCTGAACCGGAACGTTGAACGGGTGTTTGATCCAACTCGCAAAGAGCATCATTGGGAGCGTCGGAAGCTGGCGCGAGATCGATGACGAAAGTACTCACACCGCGTCTTTTGCGGCCTTGACCGGACGAGCCCTTACAATCTTCCGTGCCGGTTTAGCCTTGAACATCATCGGCTCGCCGTTGAACGGGTTTGTGCCCTGACGTGCTTTGGTTGCGGGCTTCTTGATGACGACGAACTTTGCAAATCCAGGAACGAGAAAGACGCCGGTCTTTTTGAGTTCTTTATAACCGACGGTCGCGAGCGTCTCCAAAACGCCCTTTACGTCTTTCTTCGCCACCTCATTTTCGGCAGCGATTTTCTCTATCAGCTGCGACTTCGTCATTTGGGCCGCCATTTCTACGTCCTTTTCGTTGATTCGATGTGACGGACAGTATTTGGAAAAAGCCTCCAAGACTTATATTGGCGACGATCTGCACAGCTTTTGTTCTCCTCTAACGAAGCGACCTTGGGATAGTCACCGCATCGTTCCAGAGTCGCTGGTCAATATTGCTCACCTGCAGAAACTTAATAAATCGAGCGGCTTCGCCCATGATTGGACCGCATGTGTTACCCTGCCTATTGTCGGGGCCGCGAGGCATCGCCCATGCGGCGCCGCTGCGGTTGGCTGCATTGTGTGGCGCCCGGATCAAACAGCGCTCAGCGAGCCAGATGTCCGCTTTGCCGTGCATTACGGACTCAAGTTGGACATCGCGCCATGTCCGAAAAGTGCCAATAGGCGACATAGTTTGCGATGCCACCGACCCACCGCTTATCAGGGATTCTTGACGTCGAAGGCCAACAGGACGTTGCCGGGTAGACCGCCCCATTGCGCGTAGCCTGAATTCACGTAGAGCATACCATCGACGATTGTTGGGCCGGGTCCGTCCATGGCACCCCCATGGGACGAAACGCCATTCACTATGGGATAGTCGCGCGCCGTGTCCACCTCCCAAAGCAGCCGTGCGTCGTCAGTAGCATAAGCGCGCAGATATCCGCTCACCCCGCCCGAGAAAATAACGCCGGGAATGGCGGTCACGGCTGCGGAGAGTGCAGGGCTGCACTGGCTGCGGCTACCACACAAGACCGGCGGCACCTGCATAGAAATTTTCCCGGTGGTAAGGTCGAGCGCGAACAGGCCCCCACCTGCATTTGGATCCAGAGTTTTGTAGCCGCCAAACCGGACGTCGGAGTTCGCGACATACACATGGTCCTGATCTGCGGCAGATCCCCACATGATCCCTCCCAGCGGACCACCTTTGCCGACCCGCGTCTGCCAAAGGATTTTGCCCTCCTGGTCAGGATCCAGCGCATGGACGACGCCGGATTTCTGCCCGACAACCAAGACACGCTGTCCGCTGCGCAAACTCACCAGGATAGGGGATTGACCAAAATCGTGGTCTGGACCGTCGCTTTCCGGACAGTTGGTCCTGTCGGCACTAAGACAAGACGTGATGAAGCTGTCCTTTGCGGTGGCCTGCCAATGCCAGAGCATCCGACCGGTCGCAAGCTCAAACGCAACTATCGCATCGCTCGTTTCCGATGGAGGGTCGGAATAATTGTCCCCGGTCGCGACATAGAGCGCCTGACGCTGGACATCGATGGTCGGTGCGGACCACACCGCCGCGCCAGACGGACCAAAGAGTTGGGTCCCCATGGCATTCCGCTTTGTTGGACGCGGCGCCTCGAAAATGGTGTAGCCCTTCCAGATCTGGTTGCCCGTCGCAATATCCAGCGCGACGACGCTGCCGCGAAAGGTGCAGCATTGGTAGCCGGACGGCGAGCCGGTGACTTCCTCCATCGACGAAACCGGCACATACAGAATGCCGGAATACAGGGTTGGCGCACCGGTGATCCGGGCCGCAGGATGATCCTCCACCTTCGTCTTCCAAACCAATTCGCCCGTGATCGCGTTCACTGCGTAGGCATTGGCGCGCAGATCGCCAAAGAACACGGCAAACTGGTCGGTACCGGAGATCGGGGCAAAACTGATCGCGGTTCGAACGACCGCCTCCGTTTTGAACGTCCAGCGGGTGCATCCGCTTTTTGCGTCAAGAGCGTAAACCTCGCGATCGCCGCCCCCCACAAATACCAGGCCGCCGACAATGGTTGGCTGGGCAACTGCGGCAGATCTGCCAAGAAATCCGAACGCCCATTTCAGCCGCAACAAGGGCACCTGGTCTCGCGTCAATCCGGCCATCGCTGCTGGCTGAAACCGGCTGTTGCTAAGATCCGCCCCCCAGCCATTCCATCGCGGCCCGTCGACCCGCTGGGGAAACCCGACTGGATTCTGCGCGCACTTAGAGGTGTCGGTCGAGGCAGGCGCGGCTTCCGAGCCTTTCCTGGCTATGAATGATGCAATTGCTGTCCGCTCGGCATTCGTCAGCTCTTGTGCGATGGATGCCATGCTCCCGGTGCTGACCGTTCTCAGAACCTCCTCGAGCTTCATCGATTGGAGCACGCTTCGGCTTGGCGCGCGACTGTTGGCGTCGTCGTGACACTGCGAACAGTATCGCGAATAGAGATCGGCACCGTTTTGCTGTGCACTCGAGGGAACAGCCTGCTGCGCGTGCGCCGCGAGCGGCAAAGCTGCGATGCCAGCAATTATTGCAATGAAGTCTCGCCGCCACATCGGTCCGAGCCCCCGCTGTGTATCGCTACAGCGTAGAACCTTTATGGGAGACATCCAAGCTGTCGAATGTCCGATAATGGGTCAATCGCGTCACTGTTAGCGCGCGCCGCTCACTTCCAGTCTTCCCCTGCCGACTCAACGGGTCGACGCAACACAGGTGTTAAATCTCTCTGCTGGGGTTTCAAATTGCAAGGTCTCACGTGGTCGTTCGTTTAGCTGACGAGCCACCTTGTTCAGATGGGCTTGCGAATGCACCGACAAGTCGG
>Ga0193751_1002048_pt1 | contig 12454 bp, 11 predicted proteins | sample L1c2metaG_FD_143050 | JGI IMG/M metagenome (GOLD analysis project Ga0193751, IMG submission 143050) | Soil microbial communities from a riparian zone of the East river system, Colorado, United States - L1c2 | ecosystem: Environmental > Terrestrial > Soil > Riparian zone | place: USA: East River... | reverse complement strand
AGTTGCCTCCCCGCATCATGGTCGATGGAAGAATCACGTGCAGCGCGCAGTGATAGGAGTGCAAGAAGACGATGCCGCTCAGAGTCTGCTGCCGTTCTTGTAGAACGGCATCTTCTGCACGGTCGCAGGGATCCTCTTGCTGCGAATCTCGATCTCGAGCGGCGAGCCTTCCGCCGCCGACTCGGGCGGCACGTAGGCGGTGCCGATCGGGATCCCGAGCGTCGGACTCATCGTCCCGCTTCTCACTTCCCCGCTCGCCTTTCCATTCGCGAACACCGGATACCCGTGTCGCGGGAACGATCTCTCCTCGGTCGTGAACCCGACGAGCTTTCTCTTCAGTCCCTGATCTTTTTGCTTCACGAGTGCATCGCGCCCGACGAAATCGCCCTTCTTCATCTTCACCAGCCAGCCGAGTGATGCTTCCAGGGGCGTGGTGGTGTCGTCGAGGTCGTTGCCGTAGAGCGCCATTCCCATCTCCAGCCGCAGCGAGTCGCGCGCGCCGAGTCCAGCGGGAGTGACTTCGCGGGACGCGGTGAGGGCGTTCCAGATTTTCTCCGCGTGCTCGCCCGGGAAGTACAGCTCGAATCCATCTTCGCCGGTGTATCCGGTGCGCGAGATGTAGACCTTGTCCACTCCGGCGATCTTGCCGGTGGTGAATTCGTAGTACTTGATCTTCGAGAGATCGGTGTCGGTGAACTTCTGGAGGATCTTCGCGGCATCCGGTCCCTGCAGCGCGAGAAGCGCAATCGTGTCGCTGATGTCCTCGAGCGTCGCGTTGAACTTTCCAACGAAGCGCGAGATGTGCGCGAAGTCCTTGTCGATGTTCGATCCGTTCACGACCATCAGCACGCGATCTTCGGCGCGATAGACGAGACAGTCGTCGACGATCGTTCCATCCTCGCGCAGAATCGTGGAGTACTGCGCCTGACCAGGAGAGAGCGCAGCCACATCGTTCGTGGTGACGTAATTCACGAACTCCACCGCCTGCGGTCCGCGCACGATGAACTCGCCCATGTGGCTGACATCGAACAGCCCCGCCTTCTCGCGCACCGCCTTGTGCTCGGCGGTGATTCCGGTCGGGTATTGCACCGGCATCTCGAACCCGGCAAAGGGGACGATCTTGGCGCCCAGTGCGACGTGGACATCGTAGAGCGGCGTCCGCTTGAGGGGCCGCGTGGGGGTCGCCCTGACCTCGCCAGACGTGCTCTCCTGGCTCTCCGACCGGGAGGAGGCCGGAGGCGTCTTGGCGTCCTGAGAGGACGTCCGGACGTTCGTATGGTCGCTCGAAGGGGTTGCTTCAACCATTGCTGGACGGACTGGGTAACGTCTCGTCCAATATGCGCGAAGCGCCCCCCGAATTCGAGGGGCGCCGTGACAATTTGGCAGAAAAGGGCGAAAAGCCCTGCCTAATCCATCATTTCGGCCCCAGTGATCTCCCTGATGTCGCCTAGGCGCGGGGTCGAGCCGGTCACCTTCGCCTTGAGCATGTCGAACAGGATTATAGGCCGCGACTTGTTCACTTTCATATAAGTAGCCAGCTCGGCTTCGACCATGATGAGCGCGATGCGCGGATCGTTGGGCCCGCCATCCCTTTCTCCTCCCTCGTCGTCGAACCAGACCTTCCAATTCTCCTTGTAGAGTTGTCGGACCTTGTTCCGGTTCTTCGATACGTGAGCGAGGCCGGCGACGGAAACCCATTCGTGCGTCCTGTTGTTGTAGTAGGAGCAGTTCACGTGCGGGTCGAGCGCCAGCTCATCGAGCTTGTGCGTCTCGATGTTGGTCACGAACCAGAGGTCGGTTGCTTCGATGCGATCCTGTGTCGCCATCGGGCGCGAGACGAGCTGGCCGCTGGGCCGGCGCGTTGTGAACATTGCTGTCTCGATGCCTTCAATCAGGTCGTAGAGCTCGTCGATTTTCTTGGGGGCTGTCATGATTTCACGATGTGAAGAAGACACTTCGGACTGTCATGCCTGCTTATGAGTTGTGCAGAAGATATGCCGATCCGCGTCGGCTGCCTCTTCCGACCCTCCAGCGACGCAACGCCCGATTTGATCTTGATGAGATTCACTGAAAAAGAAGGGGCGCACTTTCGTGCGCCCCCTCTCACTTCATTATGATTTCACGCGGCTCGAGCCGCATTATCTCAATTGCTTGCCCCGATCGTGCCCACCGGCGCATTTAAACGGGCTGCCGGGCACGCCAGCACGACCATGATTTGCGCCGCCTGCGTGGTCATGTAGCCAGACGGGACGGGCTGAATATCGCGCCCCTTCTTGGCGACCATGCCGATGAAGTCGCTCATCTTCACGCACGCAACATGATTGTCACTGGTGGAGCTACCGAACGCCGCCTGCAGCTGGTTGACAAGCGGATTGGTTGTGCCGCTGGGCATACCGAGACTGAGGACGTACCGAATCAGATTGTTCATCTGGGTCGGCGCATCGTAGACAAACACATCGAAGCTACCCGACGTGCTGTTGCCAGCGGCATCGGCTGCCGTGCAGGTAACCGATGTGTTTCCGATCGGGAATGTGGCGCCCGACAACCTTGTGCAGGTGACTGAAGTCACCGCGACGTTGTCCGTCGCGCTGACCTGGTAGTTGACCGCGGCGCCACTCGGGCTCGTCGCGGGTCCCATGACGTTCTTTGGAACCGTGATGCTCGGAGCTTCACCGTCGCGTACTTTTATCAACTGCGTCGCCGAGGCGGTGTTGCCGGACGAGTCGGTCGCCGTCCAGGTGATCGTCGTTACTCCCGCCATGAACGGAGCACTGAGCGCAGCACCATCGCTGCGCGTGCTGGAGACTTTCACGTCCGGGCAGTTATCGCCCGCCTGGGCTGAGCCGGTAGCTACAACGGCAGACGGAAGATGCAGCTCGGTCTCCGCGGAGTCGTCGGCTGGTGCCGCGATCCACGGGTTTTCCTTGTCGACAACGGTTACGGTCTGATTCGCGGTTCCTGTCCTGCCGTTCACATCCGTCGCCGTCCATGTGATGGTGGTGACACCCTTCGGGTACGGGGCGTCGAGCGCGAGGGTGGGATCGTCACTTCTGACGCCCACTATCGATTGGACAGCACCATCAGCTGTAGCTGTCGCAACACCGGGGTCGAGCACTGCGTTGCAGGTTCCAACGTGCGAGACGAACGCGAGACTCGAGCCGCCAGCAGTCGACGGTGGAGTGGTCGTGATTGTCATGTTTCCCGGCGCGGTTACGACCGGCGGACCAGGCGGGGTGAATCGAACGGCATCGTTGTTCAGGCTGTAGACACCCTGCACGCGCGAGTGCATCGTGCCGGTGGAATCCGGGACGCTGTCTGCCCACGCCGCTTTTGTCCCGTCGGCATTCTCGATTCCCTGTGTCACAACCTGGCCGAGGACCGTAAAGTTCATGTGGTTCGTATAGATCGTGATGGTGTTCGTGTTCTCCTCGAGCACGACCTGGGACAACAGATATCCCTTTATCGTTCCAAATCTGGTGTACTCGGGGACGCTGTTGAACTGAAGGACGAATCGCCGATTTGGAGCGGTTCCACGCCTCTCGTACCGTATTCCATCTGCCACGAGTTGGGGCTGCCAGTCAGTCCAGGCGAACGCAATGATGTTGTTCGGGACTTTGGCGTTGGGAATCGGGCCGCCCTTATAAAAGCCAAGTCCAGAAGGATCCTTGATGCCCGGTCCAAACATGAGGAAGCCGTTCGAATAGACGTTGACCTTGCTGTAGTTGGTCCCGTAGAAGTTGAAGCTGAATCCAAGATCCACGTCGGGGAGAAACCCGTCGTCGTACACCGTGTCACCCGGGATGGTGGTGGGGTAGCTGTCCGGAAGGAACGGAACCGTCGAAACCTTATATCCACCGCCGATGACGGTGCTGAAACGCGCCGTCCCCGGTGCGACGAGGACGTCGCCCGAGGTCGCCATCGGGGCAGCCAGAAGATTCCCCGGAGCCGCGGTCAAAGAGGCCAGCTTCATCGACGCAGGAACGAAATCCTCGACGGCGATAATGTGGTCATTGAGCGGTTGGGGGCCCGTGCTATCGGAACAGGAGAGGATCGTCGCCAGGGCAAGGGCACTAGCGGAACCCGCTCTAAGCAGGCTTAAGAAGGCTGAAATCCGGGGGGAACGGCGCATCGTAACTCTCAAGAAGAGGGTTACTGTTTAGACGACCATCCCGACCAAGCTCAACAGGACTTATGGCCTCCTGGAGGGTCTTAATCCACTCTCACAGACCCATTCCGAAAGACAGCTTTGTGACCCAGCCAAGGTGCCTCTAGAGCCTCTCCCCGCCCATCAAAACGGCCATGATCGCTTTCTGGATGTGCAGCCTGTTTTCGGCCTCATCCCAGACCCTGCTTTGGGGTCCGTCGATCACCTCGGCGGTGACCTCCTCCCCGCGGTGCGCGGGCAGGCAGTGGAGAAAAATTGCGTCCTCCTTTGCGCGCTTCATGATCGCGGCGTCGACGCGGAACCCCTTGAACGCCTTCTCGCGGATCGCCTGTTCTTCCTCCTGGCCCATCGACGCCCAGACATCGGTGTTGACGACGTCGGCCTTGTCGGCTGCTTCGGCGGGATCACGCACGATTCGCACTTTGGCCTTCGATGCCGCACGCTGGTAGATCATCGGATCCGGGTCATAACCCTCGGGGCACGCGAGTGTGAGCTCGAACCCGAGCACGTACGCTGCATTGAGCCACGAGTTCGCCATGTTGTTGCCGTCACCGATCCAGGCGACGCGCTTCCCCTTGTAGCCGCCAAGGTGCTGCTTGACGGTGAGAACATCGGCGAGGACCTGGCATGGGTGCACGAGGTCGGTGAGGCCGTTGATGATCGGCACGTCGGCGTAGCGCGCCAGCTCCTCGATCTCCGAGTGCGCAAAGGTCCTTATCATGATGCCGTCGACATAGCGCGAGAGCACACGCGCGGTATCGGCGATCGGCTCTCCGCGCCCGAGCTGCACGTCGCGGGGCGAGAGAAAGAGCGCGTGTCCGCCGAGCTGCCAGGCGCCGACTTCGAAGGAGACGCGCGTGCGCGTCGAGGACTTCATGAAGATCATCGCCAGCGATTTTCCGGCGAGCGGTTTTTTCTTGTACTTGCCCGCGCGCATCAATTCGGCGAGCGAGAACAGCCTGTCTAGCTCCTTTGCGGAGTAATCAGCGATCTGAAGGAAATCGCGGTGGGGTCGTTCTTTCTGGACGTGTCGGGGCATGTGAGTTGCGCGGACGGGTGTATTCTTTCGGTGCGCCGGAAATATACTATGGCCGGCCATCTCCTCTTTCAGTGGATGCTCGATGATCTCGCGTATGATTCGTGTGCTGTGCGCGGCCGTATCAACGCTCGCGATCGTAGCCTGTCACTCCGATTCCACCGGTCCGGGCGGAACTACATTGCCGCCCGGCATTGGTCTCAAGCTGGATCCTTTCATCACCGCCGGACTGTCGAATCCGGTTTTCCTGGCGCAGCCCCTCAACGACGGACGCATTTTCGTTGTCGAGCAGGGCGGGCGAATACGCGTCGTGAAGAACGGCGCAGTCCAGACGACGCCGTTTCTCGACATCTCCACGAGAGTCCTGAGCGGCGGAGAGCGCGGGTTGTTGAGCGTCGCTTTCCATCCACAGTACGCGACCAATCATTTCTTTTACGTCTACTTCACCACCCAGACGAACGGCGACATCCGTGTCGAGCGATTCACCACGACGTCAAATCCGGAGGTGGCAGATGCGACGACGTCCAAACTCATAATCACGGCGCCGCATTCGACCTATTCCAATCACAACGGTGGTCTCCTCACGTTCGGTCCCGACGGCATGCTGTACGCCGGTCTCGGTGACGGCGGAAGCGCCGGAGACCCGCTCGGCAACGGTCAGAACTTCAATTCGTTGCTCGGCTCACTTCTCAGGCTCGACGTCGACCACGGCGATCCTTACGCGATTCCGGCGGACAATCCGTTCGTCGGCCAGGCCAACCACCGCGGGGAGGTCTGGGCGAAGGGGTTGAGGAATCCGTGGCGCTACGCGTTCGACCCGCCGACGAGCCTTCTCTATATCGCCGATGTCGGACAGGATCTCCACGAGGAGGTGGACGTCGTCCCGGCCAACAGCAAAGGGCTCAATTACGGGTGGAACGTGATGGAAGGACTGAGCTGCTACAACGCGTCGACGTGCAATCAAACCGGATTCACGCTGCCGCTTATTGATTACGGTCATAATGGTCCATGCTCGATCACGGGCGGATACGTATATCGCGGAAGCGCAATTCCGGCGATTCGCGGCCACTATTTCTATTCTGACTATTGCGCTGGGTTCCTCAAGAGCCTCAGATATCAGAACGGCGTTGCGGTGGATCAAAAAGATTGGGGCCTGACCACGGCCGCGGTCACGTCGTTCGGGGCGGATTTTGCGGGTGAGCTGAATATGATCTCGGGGAATACCATTCTCAAGATCGCGCCCGTGAGTTAGACGCCGGTTCGTCGGCGGAGTAGTAGAGCGGGAGGCTGTATGAGACTTCGAGCGCTCCTTTGCGCCACGGTTTTCGGCGCGTGCGTTCTGACTTCGATCGCTCGAGGTCAGGAGGCAAAAACCGATCTCAGGATCAGTCTCAACGGGGCCGGCACGCCGGTCAGTGGGGCGTTGGTCGCTCTCCTCGACGGCCATGACAGCGTCGTCGCGGAGGGGTTGAGCACGGAATCAGGCGCGCGCGTTCTTCGTGTTGCACCCGGCGTTTACCGCGTTCGCGTCAGGCGCATCGGATACCTGCCGTTCACGTCGGCTCCCGTGTCGCTCCCCCGCGAGAGCGAGCTCTCGCTGAATGTCGAAAGCCCGCGTGTAGTCCTCGAGCGCATCGTAGTCAACTCGAAATCCGCGTGCGGGCGGAACGACCAGGGCGCCGCGGCGTTATCGATCGTTTGGGACGAGATAAACAAGGCGCTTCAATCGAGCCAGCTCACCCTGGATGACCTCTCGGGTATCGGTCAGGCTCGCGTTTTCCGAACGGAGCTAAAAAACGATGGGAGCATTGTCAGCGCGGACAGCAACGTTTTTTCGATCACGGACCGGCGACCCTTCGGCGCGATCGATCCCGGTACTCTCGCGAAACTCGGTTACGTTCTCGGCGGCCCGGAGACGGGCTGGCATTATTTCGCTCCCGACGAAACGGTGTTGTTATCGGAGCAGTTTGCCGCGACTCACTGCTTCCGGGTGGTACGCCAACCGGACCGTAGTGGGCAGATCGGTGTTTCGTTCGAGCCGGTACCGCGCCGCGAGGTGGCGGACATCACTGGCGTCCTGTGGGTCGACCAGGAGACATCCGAGCTGCGCGAGGTTGTATTCCATTTCGTGAACGCCGGCGTGATCAGCCAGTTCGAGGCCGGTGGATTCACTCATTTTCTCCGCGTCCCATCCGGAACCTGGATTGTCGACGACTGGAAGATCAGCGTGCCTCTGATCTCGGTAAGTCAGGTGTCGATCGGAAACCCGGACGGATACACCTCGAGGCCGCGTCCGAAGTACGCCGCCATCGGCCGGCTCGAGAATGGCGGAGGGATCCTGAGGCCGGGTGCGCTGCCACCCAGAACGCCTGCGGATAGCGTTAACAAGAAACACTGACCAATCGCTCCGCCACATTTCAGGAGGCATCGACATGCGTCGTTACGAGCAGATATCGGGAACCATCTTTGCAATTGTCTCGCTCGTCCAGCTCACGCGCATCGTACTGGGCTGGCCAGTGCAGATCGATCTTTTCACCGTCCCTATCTGGTTTTCTGGCGTCGCGTTCATCGTGACGGGCGCTCTGTCAGTCTGGGCATTCCGCACCGCGGGACGAGGCCCGGCGCCAGTCTAGATTCGGGACGAACCATCAGGAGGTCGTTTCGATGATTCGGAAGCTGAAGTCCGGCGGCTACCGCCTCTACTCCCGAAAGAAGAACGCGAAGACCGGCAAGCGGCGTAATCTGGGTACCTTCAAGAGCCTGGCCGCGGCAAAGAAGCACGAGCGCGCAGTACAATTCTTCAAGCGTAGCGGATGAAAGGCTGGCAACCCGCTCAGCGGCTATATTCCCGCCATGAGCGACGCCCCGGCTTCCCTTGCCAACACGCTCTCTGACCGATACACGATCGAGCGCCTCCTCGGCCATGGCGGCATGGCTACGGTTCACCTCGCCGAGGAGATAAAGCACAAGCGCAAAGTCGCGATCAAGATCCTGAAGCAGGAGTTCGGCGCCTCGGTCGGCGCCGAGAGATTCCTTCGCGAGATCGGCATCGCCGCGCGCCTCTCGCATCCGCACATCGTTCCATTGATCGACTCTGGCGAATCCGACGGATCGCTTTATTACGTGTCGCCATTTGTCCCGGGCGGCTCGCTGCGAGACAGGCTCAACCGCGAGAAAAGGCTCCCGATCGACGACGCGCTCCGAATCGCCATTGAAATCGGCGCGGCGTTGGACTACGCGCATCGCAACGGGTTTGTGCACCGCGACGTGAAGCCGGAGAATATTCTGTTCGCGGACGACCACGCGCTGCTGGCTGATTTCGGCATTGCACATGTGGCCTCAACAACCGCCGACGAGTCCATCACGCTCGCGGGCCTCGCGCTCGGGACTCCCGAGTACATGAGCCCCGAGCAGGCGGCTGGTGAAACAGATATCGGAGTTCCGGGCGACGTCTACGGCCTCGCCTGCGTGGTCTATGAGATGCTTGCGGGCGAGCCGCCCTTCCGTGGGGCAACCGCCCGGGCAACGATGGCGAAGCAGGTCACTGAAAAGCAGCGCCCGATCAGGACCCTGCGCCCGGATGCGCCTGTGGGATTCGACAGAGTGCTCGAGCGGGCGCTGGCGAAGAATCCGGCACGACGGTTCGCAACGATCTCAGAATTCTGCGACGCTCTCTCCCACGCCCGGTCGGCACCGAGCCAGCCTTCCGCTGCGACGACGCGCACGATCGCCGTCCTCCCGTTCGTCAACTCAAGCCCGGATCCGGACAACGAGTATCTCAGTGACGGAATCACCGACGAGCTGATCAACGCGCTGGCGAAAGTGGAAGGGCTGCGGGTCGCATCGCGCACTTCCGTATTCGCGCTCAAGGGCAAGGCGCAGGATGTGCGCGCGATCGGGGCACTTCTCGAGGCGTCCGAAGTGCTCGAGGGATCGGTGCGCCGCTCTGGAGAGAATCTTCGCATCACCGTGCAGCTCACGTCGACAGATGACGGGCGCCTGATGTGGTCCGAGCGCTACGACCGCAGGCTGATCGATGTCTTTGCGATTCAGGATGAGATCGCGCGCACTATCGTCACGACGCTGCGCTCGATTTCATTTGCGGACCTCGCGCCCGCTCCAGCAAATCGGCACACCGAAAACGTGGCGGCGTATGGGTTATACCTTCGAGGCCGTTACGCCTGGAACAAGCGCACGTCCGAGGGAGTCTTCGAAGGCATCAGGTACTTCGAGGAAGCGATCGCGATCGATCCCACGTACGCGTTGGCTTACACCGGGCTCGCGGATTCGTATTCCCTTCACATCGACTACCGGAACGTCCCGGTACACGAAGGCCATCAGAAGGCGAAGTTCTACGCCCGGAAGGCAATCGAGCTGGATGAGACGCTGGCAGAGGCGCATGCGTCGCTGGCATGGAGCCTCTTCATCTACGATTGGCGCTGGGATGAGGCGGCAAAGGAATTCGCTCGAGCGATCGAGCTCGATCCCCGCTACGCCCCCGCGCACCAGTGGTACGCCTTCCTGCTCGCGTCGCAGGGAAAGTTCGACGAGGCGCTGCTCGAAGCCCACATGGCGCAGGAGAATGATCCCTCCTCGGTGTCGGTGCGTCGGAGTCTGGGATATTGCTATCTCTACGCGCGGAAATACGACCAGGCGCGCTATCATCTCGATCGTGCCATCGCAATGAATCCGACAGCTGAAGAGAGTTTTCGGATTCTGGGATTGATTCTCACGCTCCAGAATCAATTTCCCGCAGCCGAGCGTGTGCTGCGGGAGGCGCTGGCGCTGGCGCCGGAGTATGGAACGATGACGAAGGCGACACTTGGATACTCGCTCGCGGCCGGCGGTGATTCTGGCTATGCGAAGCAGGTGGCCGAGGAGCTGGAGGAAAAGATGAAGACCGAGTACGTCTCTCCCGTCGAGCACGCGATCGTCCAGATCGCCCTCGGCGACAACGAGAAGGCGCTCGATTGGACTGAGCGGGCACTCGATGAACGGCGCGGTTGGGCCGCCTATCTGCGCGTGCATCCGATCGTCGATCCGCTGCGCGGCGAGCCGAGGTTCGATGCGCTCGTGAAGAAGATGAATTATGACGCGCCCGCCGGACTCGCCATTACAGACACTTGATCTACCGGACGCTCGCCGATCTAGTACTCGTCGTTCACCTCACATTCGTCCTCTTCGTCGTACTGGGAGGATTGCTGGTGCTCAGGTGGCCGCGCGCGGCGTGGCTGCACATACCTGCAGCGATCTGGGGTGTTCTGATCGAGTACACGGGCTGGATCTGTCCGTTGACTCCGCTCGAGAATTCATTCAGAGCGCGTGGTGGTGAGGCGGGTTACACCGGCGGATTCATCGAGCACTACATACAGCCGGTCTTGTATCCGGCCGGACTCACGCGGTCGACGCAAGTGGTGCTGGGGAGTTTTGTCCTGCTTGTCAATCTCGCGGCCTACGGCATCATGGTATCGAGGATGAAGCGCAGGTAACACCTTCTGTGGGTCTACTCTGCCTAGAGGTCGAACCTCGTCACTTCCTCATATCTGGCCGGGCCACCTCCCAAACGACTGCGGTACAGAATCAGCGCTGTGACCGCCATCTCGATGTCGTGTCGATGCTTTCGCTCCAGGAGCGCCGAGATCGCTTGGGGTGGATCGATCCGGGCGAGAGTCAGATGGGGCTTGAAGGCTCTGCCTTCAGGCGCGAACCCCGCGATCCGCGCGGCGTCCTCGGCGACCGCGGCAAGCTCAGACAATCGTTCTCCGCCTCGAGTTACGCCGAGCCAGAGGATGCGTGCGCGACGCGCGTTGGGAAAGGCACCAAGCTCGCCGAACCGCACGTTAAATCCGGAACCGAGCTTGCCGTTCGAAAGCCGCGCAACGATCGCGTCTCTCGCTTCCAGCGTAGTCGGCCCAAGAAACCGGAGGGTGAAGTGCCACTTGTCGGGCGCGACAGGCTTCCCGGGGAGATCCTTCGGCAAAGCCCGAGCGATCGCGGCGCGGGCATCCTCCGTGGTGGGAACGCCGATGAAGAGCCGCTCGATGCGTGCTTCCGTTGCTTGACTCACGCGCCTGCTAGAGGATGTACCGCCTCAAATCTTCGTCGTCGGCGATCGTCTTGAGGCGGCTTTGCACCAGCTCCCGATCGACGCGCACAGTCTTCGCCCCGCTCTCCGGTAGTCCGAACAACACCTCTTCGAGCAGCGTCGTCATCACCGTGTGAAGCCTGCGCGCGCCGATATTCTCCATCCGGTCGTTCACGTGCGCGGCAATCTTCGCTATCTCGGCGATGCCGTCCGTCGTGAACTCGAGCTTCGCCCCCTCGGCTTCGACGAGCGCCGAGTACTGCTTGGTGAGCGCGTTCTCGGGCTCGGTCATGATGCGGACGAAATCCGCTTCTGTGAGAGACTGCAGCTCGACGCGAATCGGAAATCTTCCCTGCAGCTCTGGAATGAGATCGCTCGGCTTGGCGACATGGAACGCACCGGCTGCGATGAAGAGAACGTGATCGGTCTTCACCAGTCCATGCTTGGTTTGCACGTTGGACCCTTCGACGATTGGGAGCAGATCGCGCTGCACTCCCTCGCGTGAGACATCGGGCCCGCCCACATTCGCGCCCCGCTGGCCGGCAATCTTGTCAATCTCGTCGAGGAAGATGATTCCCATCGTCTGCACTCTGTCGAGCGCATCGGCGGTCACGTCTTCCTTGTTGATCAGCTTCTCCAGCTCCTCGCTGAGCAGAATGCGTCGCGCCTCGGAGACCTTGACGGATCTCTTCTTTTTTCGCTTGGGCAGCATGTCTTGGAGCATGTCGGAAAGATTGTCCATTCCTTCCGGCGCGCCCTGCGGGACCATCATGTCGAACATCACCGGTGCCTGCTGCGTCACCTCGATTTCGATCTCGCGCTCGTCCAACTGTCCGTCCACCAGTAGCTGCTTGAGCTTTTCGCGCGTTCTCTTGTAGCGCACTTCGGATGCATCGGTTTCGTGCGAGACCGACCCGGCTGGCGAGACAACGAAGAGATGCGCCCCGCCGCCCGCGGCAGCCGTTGGACTGGGCGCCGATTGTTTGATGTCGGGCGGCGTCGGCAGAAGGAGATCGAGAAGCCGGTCCTCTACTTTCTGTTTCGCAACTTCCTGGACCTCCGTCTCGCGCTCGCCGCGCACCATGTTGATCGCGCTCTCGACAAGGTCACGCACCATCGATTCGACGTCACGCCCGACGTAGCCCACTTCGGTGAACTTGGACGCTTC
>Ga0193751_1002047_pt1 | contig 12457 bp, 12 predicted proteins | sample L1c2metaG_FD_143050 | JGI IMG/M metagenome (GOLD analysis project Ga0193751, IMG submission 143050) | Soil microbial communities from a riparian zone of the East river system, Colorado, United States - L1c2 | ecosystem: Environmental > Terrestrial > Soil > Riparian zone | place: USA: East River... | reverse complement strand
TCATCTTCCCTTTATTGCCAAGCAGCCCGGCATGGGGGGAGATTTAACGCAAGTGTTGCGTCGACCGGTTGAGCTGGCAGCCCAAACCGGACGTTCGTTGCGACGCAGCGATATGTCCGGATTCGGGGGTAAAGCGGACTATAGTGCACGCTGGTATCCTCGGATTTGATTTGTCGAATGCGCATGCTCGCGATTTGTGCTATCTGGTTAGGCTAGTTACGGATCGGGTTAATTCATGACCGACGATCTAACCAGGGGCGAGATTTGGTTCTTGAAAGCATTGCGAGCGGCGGGAGAGCGTGGTCGCCTCGTTAGCGCTGCAGCTTCTCGTACGGGGCTCGCTCGTTTAGTGGAGGTGAGATACGTAGCGGATTATCCGCAGAGCGAGCGGAAGTCGCTGTACGTAATCACTGATCGCGGCCGGCAGGCCCTAGCAAATGGGTTGCAGTAGATGAGCGCGCGCGAAACTGAAGTGCCGGCTCGTTAATAAATCAGACTTTCCTAGCAAGTTGCGGAGCATGAGGATTCGAAGCGCAATGGTATGCGTTTGTGGTAAGCGTCAGCCGTTCCACCGTGGGCCTTTATCTTTCACACACCCGTGACGCCGTGTGAATGCCGTGTTATTCACACGGGTATTGCCGAAAGATGGCGCGCCCGAAGAGATCCGAACTCCTGACCCCCAGATTCGTAGTTTTTAAGTGGCAATTCTGCCTGGTTCTTGATGGTTCGTCCTTTTGACGGCAAGATCCATTATCTTAGATCTGGGGCGGCGGTCCTTTACCCGATACAGCTTCGAGGCCGCCCCCTGGGTCGGACTGGTCTTCACACTAATTCTGTTTGCACAGATGACTGTGCGGCCAGTATCGATATCGATAGCACATGATCCGCTTAGCCGATTTTTCGGCTGGTCTGAACTATCATTGAAAACGCGCGCGGTTTTCGAGGCGCATCACGCCGGCTACATCGCGACTAATGAACACAGCATCAGTGCCACACTGGCATTCTTTCTTCGTGGCATCACGGTGTTTCAGACATCAGAACCTATCCGTTACAAATTTATGTCGCCAATTGACCAAGGGCTATTGGCCAGTAACCAGAGGGGTTCTAGGATTCGATGGGGGAGGGCGCGAGACGATCAGCGCAATGGGTTTCTAGCCCACTGATCACTGAGTATCCGGAGTTTGAGCGAGCAGCTGCTCAATATGAGCGACCAGGCGATTAAACTGCTGGTGTGGATCAGCAAACCAATCGGTCGACCAAATTCGATAGATATTCCACTTGAGGCCGATTAGCACCTCTTCGCGCAAGCGATCGCGGTCACGCGCTGATTTGCTGGAGTGATACATCGCGCCGTCGCATTCAATTCCAAGGAGGTACCCACTGCGTTTGGGATGCTTGACGGCCAGATCTATAAAGTATCCAGCTACGCCAACTTGAGGCACAACCTCGAAACCGTGTTGCGCAAGTCGATCGCGCACAAATATCTCAAATTCAGAATCGGGTTCGCGACCCGTTAGCACGCCTTGCTCTAATTTTCCCGTCTCCGCGTATTCAAGATATGATTTAAGCGTCTTGATACCCAGGCTTGCGCCATCCGTGATTTTGACATCTCCGCTGCGCATCGACGTGAACAGATCCACGCGCTCTTTCGCGCGTGTGAACAGCACGTTCAAGCGGCGATGACCCACGTTGCTGTTCACTGGCCCGAAGCGATTCATTACAACACCGGTGTCGGCATCTGGGCCATATACCGTTGAGATGAAGATAACATCGCGCTCGTCACCTTGTACGTTTTCTAGGTTCTTGACGAAAAAATATTCAAGGGTGGACTCCCACTTCTCGCGATATTTTGCCGCGCGAGGGTCTCGAGCGACGAGTCGATCAATCTCTCCGAGCAACATTTCCTGTTGTGGTTGGTTGAGCGTCACAACGCCGAGCGAACGATCAAGATTGTCGCGCATAAACGCGACGGCCGCCTCGGCTACAGCCTGCGCTTCAATGAGATTAAGACTACTTTTGTACTTGCCACCCACAAAGTGATTGAACACTCCGAATTGTGGTTTGCGTTTAGCCTTGTCGGGATCAAGTGGCGACGGGAACACGATAAGTTTGTCATCATAAAATTTGCGGTTAGAAAACGCGATTAAGCTCTCGTGGCGGGATCGATAGTGCCATCGCAGCTCGCGCGCCGGGCGATACGTAGCGAGCGCTAGATCCAGGATCGATTCGCTATCAATGATCTCTTCGGCCTCATCCTCAGTCCCGATGAAGTGATCGGCCCTATCAAAGAACGACGTCGGCGGCAATTGCATTGGGTCGCCGACGATCACCGTCTGATCGGTGCGTACAATCGATCCGAGGGCCTCCTCCGGACGCATTTGCGAGGCCTCATCGACCACCACAACATCGAACCGCAAGCCTCCTGGCTTTAGGAATTGCGCGACCGAGAGTGGTGACATCATGAAACATGGTTTCATCTGTTGGATTGACCGTCCTGCTCGGTCCAGTAGTGTTCGGATCGGCACGTGGCGCTGTTTCTTTGATAGCTCGTTACGAACAAGTACAAGCCCCGTGTAGTCCTTCCTTTGTGGCGTGAGGACACCAGGGTCGATGGGAGCCCTAGCCAATCGTGCCGCAAGGCTTTGCTGATGTAGTTTTAGGATCTGTCGATCCAGTTCCCGGAAGCGTTCGCGCGCCTGCTTCTGGGTTATACCCTTGAACCGGGCGAGTTTGGGATGCCGCTCGAGCACGGTGCGCGCAAGGCTGCGATAGAACGCTCGATCAAGCGCCGTCTGTAGCAACTTCGGCAACAATGGTGACCCCTCGAACACGCCGAGCAGAGAATCGAGACCTAGTTCCCCGCAATCTTGCCGTGCGCGGTGATACTCAATCCATGCTGCGAGGCCATTCTGATCCGCAATGGCAAGAGCTGTCCGGTTCGCCAAAGTAACGGCCGACATTTTCTCGAACGGCGCTCCATAAAATGCAGCATCGTCTACCTTCGCTCGCTCCTTAAAGGTGATCCAGGTTTGCCGGGTGCTGGTCAAGGCAGCGTCAAGTTTAGCTTTGAGTGAATGCAAGCGTTTGATCCGCGCGTCATAGCTAGCGGAGAACAAATGCTTCTGCAGATATTCTGGCAGCCCAGCGTTTTCAATCGCGTGTGCGGCGTCGATTGCTGTTCGCAGATGCCGTTGATCAGTTGCAGTATCCTGAAAGCCTTCGCCTAGAACTTCTCGCGCACGTTGATTAGATGTTATCCTCTCCGCGGCGTCGCACATTACCTTGGCGCCCTTTTCCGCTTCGTGAAGGCAAGCGAATAACGTTCTGTCAAAAAGCCCTATTTGGCGCGCGAGTGGTCCGGCTATTTCAGCAATTTCGGCGCGGCGATCGCACCAGCCGATCAGGTCCTCGCTGGTTTTACCGGAATCAGTTAAGGCATTTATCAGCAGATCCAAGAGCGGCTGCGCGGGATCGCGGGCCAATCTCAAGATGGTGTTAAGCGTCTCGACACTGCCTTCTAAGAGCACTTTCCGAATTTGACGGTCGATCTCATCAGAGACCGGTGTTAGCCGCTTAGTTTCAATCATCCAACTGTGCACGACCAGAAAATCGTCGAACGGAGTCTGGATTCCTCGGAAACGTTCACCGCAGAATTCGCGAAGGTTAACATTTTTGTCAATTGCGCGAGTTTCTGAAAGTGCACTGGCAAGCTGATCGAAATCGTCCGCCATCCGACTTGTCCGAACCTTCGCGCGGGTGCGCAGCATGCTCCTATAAGCGCGTTTTGCTCCGCGCACATCGGCGCGTAACACCCCGAATAGTCCGGCGGATCGCAACGACACTGCATGACGGCGAAACGCGTTGGGATCATCGTCGGGCCGCAGCGTTAATCGCTGCAATGCGTCCGCGAGAATAGCCCTGACGGCCTTTGCCTTCCGGTCGGCTTCTTCTAGCTGGACGCCGATCAAATGTTGGACGCTCATCACTTCGTCGACGAGCTTGCGGGCACGGAACCCTGCAAGATGCCTTGGTAATGCGGCAAGATGGCGGACTGCAGCGAAAATTCGAGGTAGATTTGAGACGTCCAATTTGTCATCGGCGAAACCGAATGCTTTGGAGAGCCGTTTCGCGTGCGCAGTGGCGCGCCGCCACTCGGCTGCTTGAATGCGAGAGGCCTCAGCCAATGGGGCCAGAGTAGCGGCGGTCTCATTCATCAGATTGAACCGTTCTGCGGCCTCAGCGAGCATGTGGAGATCGACGAATCGGGCGCTCATGCGCTCGGGATCACCAAAGGTTTCAATTCTCGCCTTGGCTTCGGTCCAGAGTATTATGCAATCAAGCAGATCTTTGAGAGCTTGGCGCGTGATGGGATCAGCCATAGCACCGAGCAAATGCTTATCGACCTCAGGCGGCAGGAGCGGCAGTCGGTCGAGAGCGGCCTTGAGCTTCTCTGCTGTCGCGAGATCATCCGAAATCTCGGTACTAAGCTCGGTAACAAGCGCTAGTACGGCTTCGGAGAAGGCATTGAGCGCCTCCTTTAGCCTCTCGCCCTCCGTTATGAGCTCTTCTTGGTCGAAGAGGTTAAGCTCAGTGGCACTGATTCCGTGCCAAGGGTGGCGTTCAACAGTGCCATACACACTGACTATCACCTGATTGAGTTCGCCCAGTGCCACGAGCTTCATGCGTCGCTCTGCAAACTCAGCCTCAGTAATGACATCAACATTCGAGAGACGGACATTGTCGAGTGCCTTCGGCAGATCAGCGGCCGCATCACGGCTACGCTGTTCGGCCCAAAGAATGCTGTGAATAGTTTTGCCGTCAGCGCCAAATTCGGCGTTGATAAGTCCGACATAATCAGAAAGTTGACGGCGGTGCTTCTCGAGCTCGGTCAACGCCGCATCCAACTTCTTCGGCGGCTGAAGTTTGTTTTGGATTTCGAGCCGGGCTTCGAGCGCAGCGAGCAAGTCCTTTTTGCGAGCCTTAGTCGAATGAATCTCGAAGCAGAAATCACCGAGTTCCGCGCTATTGAGGCGCTCCTTCACAACGTTTAGTGCCGCCGCCTTCTCTGCAACAAATAAAACGCTCTTTCCCTTTGCCAAAGCGGCCGCAATGACGTTGGTGATGGTTTGCGATTTGCCGGTACCGGGAGGCCCCTTTAGAGCGAGATTCTTACTATCCATTACATCGACGATGGCACTGAACTGTGACGCATCGGCGTCTGTGATCAGGAGAGGCACTTTGCTAGCAATTATAGGATTGTCGACCTCGTATTCGTCAGCGCTGAATCCCCCGTCCTTATCGCCCTTATCCCTACCAGCGAACAGTTCAAGAATGCTGGGATTGCCAACTATTCCAACCTCGCCTGGCCATAGCTTTGGATCGAGGTCGTTGTAAATAACGAGGCGCGCGAAAGCAAAATGACCGACGACGACGAAGTGGCGTATCCGCCAACGGCTTTTGCCCTTAATGACTTTTTTTAACTTAGAAAAATAGGCTTCAGGCGTATCATCTTCCTCGAATGCAGGCAGGCGCAATCCGAAGTCGTGACCGAGCCGCTCTGAAAGCGTATCGTTGACATCAATTTCTTCACCAAGGCTGCCAATATTATACTGGTACTTGGAGTAGACGAGCTTACGCTCGATATCGACCTGGTGCAGGAGCAGCGGCGCGAACATCGGTTTTTCTGAACTCTCATTCTCGTACCATTCGAGATAACCGAACGCGACGTAGAGCGTATTAACCCCCTTCTCTTGGAGCGCCGTTCGCGCCTGGGCTGAAATACCCGCGAGGCTCCGCTCCATTTGGTCTGGCAGCATCAACAGCTGCAGGTGCCCGATCGCCTGTTTTTTGCTCTTCTCAAGCGAGGGCAAATCGAACTGCGGATCAATGTCATGGAGGCGTGCAAAATTTGCTAGCGTCATCTCCTTAATCTCGGCAAGCGGCTGAAGCCCAAGTTGGGCTCGCACCCGATCCTTCAGCCGTCGCTCTATGTGCCGCGTTTCCTCGCCGTCAGGATCATCATCAAGCGCTTCGAGTTCTTCGCGGTATACTGAGTCCGAATTTCGTGCCTGCTCGAGAAACATAAGAAACTGATCGCTCTCTTCATCCGGAGGCTCGTCCGACTTCTCTGGTAGGGCCCGAAATGAAAGACGCTTCCCCTCGACAAGATTCGCGAAAATTGTATCTGACGAAGCCTCAATGACACGGACATGGCTGCGCGAACGCTCAGAAAATTTAAAGTTGAGGAGGCGATTTGAGTTCTTGAGGTCAAGCAAGCGCATCCGGAGATCGGCGACCCTGGTCGCCGCGGCGCGCTCCCAAGCAGTGGGTTCTGTCTTTCTGGGATCCATGTCCCTCCCCCAGGCGATCCTATCCTATCCGGTTTCCCGCGCGGCGTGTGTGGCACTTCTGAAGCTACCGACCAAAGAGCGCTATTGTCGGGTCTCCGCATCCCGACCACGGCCGCCTATTCAAGGCCTTGATGACGGCACACGTCCCGAGCTCGATATGACGCGATGAAAATAGTGCCGCCCGTGTCTACTTATCGAGCCATCGAGCGTACGCGCGTATGTCGATCATCGGAACAGTTGCAAGTTCCTGGAGACGAGCTATCAATTCGAGAAGAAAGGCAGTTGCCGGCTTTTTTCCATCGGCAAGTACGAAATTATCCCCTTTCCGTGTGCAGCTATGCATCCTATGTCCAGATGTGAAACTGCGTCCCCATTCGAGAGTGCTTCTTGCAGCGCCTCCCCTAGTGGCGGCTTCCAGTCACTCTCAAAACTTAGCACTCCGCCGAGAATGGGCATCGGAGGTTTGGCATCGTATGTGCCGCCAGCATGCGGGATTGGCAAACTCGTCCGGTGAAGTGCCCGCACGCTCGCACATTTGTCGCGCGCGTAGCGAATTACCCTGGCGTTGAGTGTCTGTTTCGCCTCGAATGTTGCGTAGACACTTTCTGCCGGGATGATTTTCCGACCCTCAAAATTAAAGATGAAGGGTGAATACTGCCGGTCAAAAACGACGACGTCGATCTGATCGCTAAACTTGCCTTCGCTGTCAACAACATGGGCAGTCGCAGCTTGATATCGTCGAGGTAGATATTTTTCCAAAAGATCTAGCCACACGCTTTCGCTGGCATCTCCTTTGCTCGGGGCGTGGGTGAATGATTTGCGCGCGATCGAAAGGCGCTGCTCGATGTCATCGTGAAGCCCGGCCAGAAGCTGTGCGAGTGACCAGCTGCTCATGCGACAATCTGCTCCACGTGTCGGCGCGACGCCGATAGAGGCTGTGGTCTTCGGAATTCCCGCCTTGGTGCTTGGCGGGGACGAGGTCAACATCGTAGCCACCGACTCGTATATTAATCGATACGTTCTGCTGCTTCGGGGCATATCCCTTCGCAGTCATTCTTTGGAAAAGTCCCGTGTAAATTTCTTTGAGCGGGTTCGTCGTGTCGCTCTTAAGTGAGACGAAGAGATCGATATCCGTGCCGCTTCGATTCGCTGTTCCTTTCGCGATCGAGCCACTTGGATGCACGGCGCGAAGCTGGGTACCAGCCCATTCATTGAGAATCGGTTGAAGGGTTACCTGCACGCCTCGCACCGGCGAGGTGGCGCTCGTATCTACCGCTTCTCGAGCAAGTATGGTCTGCAAATACTCATCGGCAGTCATTGTGATCCCCTAGTCACTAATTATACATCAGTGGGAACTGCTAGGACGAGGAGGCGACAGACCGGGCGCATAGGGCAGACCAATCTGGGCGGCCTGTCCTCCACTCCGGCGTCAGCTAGAGGCGGCTACTGATCCGTTGAGCCGTGGCACACGCTGGCGGGAGTGAGAGGGACGTCGCCACGCCCGGGTCTGCGCGGGTTTCGCCTCAACGGCCGACGTCTATTGCTGGTTGTCAGGACACCCTCTCGCAGAGCAAACTAACAATCGGACACAGGCTCGCTTTGCGCACGCCTGCGGAGCCATCGCGATGACCACCGTCGACTTAGGACAAATGAAGAGGAGGAGGGCGGCCGAACTTTGGAAGCACGAAGAGCACGAATTCACCCCTTGGCTGGCGACCGAAGATAACATCGGCCGGCTGGCCGATGCGCTGGGTATAGAGCTTCAAGTCGAGGGCATCGAAGTCCCGGTCGGCCCCTTTTCGGCTGACATATTGGCAAAGGATTCCTCAGACAACTACGTCGTCATCGAAAATCAATTCGGCAAAACCGACCACGACCACCTCGGCAAGATACTGACATACGCAGCCACACTGGGAGCGACCGCAGTCGTGTGGCTCGCCGAGCACTTCACTGACGAACATCGAAAGACAATCGAGTGGCTAAACGAGCACACCAGCGAAGACCTCGCCCTGTATGCCGTCGAGATCGATCTGGCAGATTGATGAATCGAGGCCAGCGCTTCGCTTCAACGTGCTGAGCCAGCCAACCGAGATTGCTCGACAGGCAACAGCGATCAAGTCGGCCGGCCCGATCACCGACACTAAGAAGCTTCAGCTTGAATTTTGGACGAAGTTTCGCGAACAACTTTTGAAGCACAAGATCGTCACATCGGCGCAAACAGCGCGCCCTCAATATTGGTTCAACGTTTCGCTCGGTCGTTCGCACATTCACCTCTCGTGTATTGCCACCCCCTCGGATGGTGGCCGGATTGGGGTGCGGGGTGTACATCAGCAACAAGGTTGCCAACCTAGCGCTGCCTCAACTCGAAGCGAGGCAGAAGGAAATTGAAGCCGAGATTGGCGAGCCGCTGAAGTGGAATCCCAACCCAGACAATCAGGACAAGATCGTCGTGCTCGATCGGGCCGCCGATCTCGATGACCGCGGTCGATGGGATGAGTACATCTCGTGGCTCGTTGCGCGCGTCGATAAGTTCAAGAAGGCGTTCGGCCCCCGTGTGAAGGACTTGAACTTGACACAACATGCGGAGCTTGAACCGTAGAGCAGCTTGGCCGCCGTGGCGGACCTAGCAACTCCTTGATGCGATCGACGATCCGTTTCGAAGCCCCGCGATCTTATGCCCCCCGAAAGGGGCGGTGTGCTAGCCATAATTCCGCTTTACGGCCCGTAGCAAATCACACTACAAAAAAGTCGGGGCGGCCCCGCCGCCACTTTCAGCGGGACCGCCCCCGAGGCCAGGGCAGGAATTGAACCTGCGTCTCTCCAGCTTGCAATGCCGAGCGCATAACCATTCTGCCACCTGGCCAACATAACGAAGCGCCTCGCCACCTTGGCGGGGCGTTTTGTTTTTTGACCTGTGCGGAGGGGAAGACGAGCGAGGGTTCGCGCGCATCGTCGCCCATCCCCCGCAGCCGTTTTCGATTCAAGGTGATTCGGGGAAGTGGGTCAAGGCGACGGCCGGGTCTTTCCCTACGGTTATTCTGCGACTGTCGGCGCCGAGACTGCGACGGCCGAGACCAGGCTTGCCCGTCTCGACGATAAGGCCGAGCGGCAGCGGCAGCGGCAGCTGCTCGGCCTCGGGCTGAGCTAGGCTCGCCATTTACGCATCCCCGACGTGGAGCTGTCGTGCGTTGACTGGGCGACGATGGCGGCGACTACGCCGGGGCCGTTCTACTTGTCCCCGGTCGACGACCTGGACATTGTCGAGTGACCGCGCGCGGACGGGGCTCGGGGGGCGGCCCCGGGTTGTTGAACCCGCCCTTGATCCAGCACATGACCTCATCCAGGGTCATACCATTCGCTTTCGCCAGCGTCGGGGCAATCGTGTGTGCGATGGCCGCGAGCATCGTGCCCCAGCTTTTGGGGTGAGTTACGATGTCACTAATCTCGACATGCATTTCCCATCCACCATTCCGCCCGAGACCCTCGTGCACGCGCATTACTTCCTCTTGTGTCCCGAAATTAAACTTCGGCCGCGCCGAGGATTTGAGCCCTGCGGTCCAGGAGCAATGATCAGTGGGCATCGCCATCACTCCGCCCGCCGTGCGGTCTGGGCATATTTCGTCAACTCCTTGTGTGGCAGATTGAACGCGATCGCGTAAAGAATGTACCCGATGTAGTCGGTGGCGACCATGCGCGGGCGGCTTTCGACGGCCCCAACATTGCGGTGTCGCTCCATGATGGCGGAAATCTTCGTTGCCGCCTCGGCGCACGCCGCCTTGAGTTCGGCCTCCGCCTCCTTCCATCCGGGTGTGCTGGAAAACAATCTGAATACGTTGCTGGTCATCTTCATCTCCTCGCGCGGGCCGGGAATTTCCGCATGTCGTCATCGGGTATCGGCTTGCCGTCGGCCATGAGCGCCTCGATGGCGGTCCGAAGCGCGGCGACCATGGGCGAGCGTTCATCGCCGGTCTGTGCCAGCTGGTCCAGCAGCGTCCAGGTCAAGAAGTCGTCGCCATCGAGGGCGATTATTCCCTCCGTGATTTTGAAATCCACGCTGCACGGGTCGAAGAAGAGGGTAGGCATTTTGATCATCTCTTCGCGCGGCACCCTCGCCGCGCTGCTTGTGCGGGGCTGGATTGCCCGCGATCATCGTGATGAGGCGCGCGGTGCGCGGCGGAGTAAATGCAAATGGGATTATTTGTTTGATTGACTTTTGGAATCTAAAAGTCCCTGTGGCCTGCTAAAACAATGTAGGGTTTCGCTGCGACAACCGGCCGCAAACGGGTCGCCGGCATCATCGTCAATCTCGTCGCGGAGTCTCGCGGGCGCCTGCGCAGGTCGGCCCGCCGGAGGGGGCCATTTTCCCTTATTTATGACGCCGGCCAAATAAGGTGGCCGCGCTTCTGTCTGGATTATCGCTTTATTATCAAGGCGAAGCGTGGTGGGCGCACAAGGACTCGAACCTTGGACCCGCCGATTAAGAGTAATCGGGTCAGGAGCCTGGATGGGTTGTACGAATTGAACCAGTGGAATGTACTTTCTGCGTACCGGCACGCTGAAGTGATTAGACGTGAGGGCCTAGCGAGTCTCAGAGTACGCGAGGTTGCGGGCGAGGTGGACTTGCTGCGCGACATCCTCTTTGCTGGCTGGAGCGTCAACGCCAACGTGTTAGAGTTTCACCGCCGCGCGGCGGGCGACTCGCGGCCTTTTTCCTTTTTGCGGTCGCGTGGTTAACTCGAAGCCTTCCTGAAACATCTCCGGCAACTCAGCCTCGTGCTCAGGCGTCCACGGTTCGGGCAAGCCCTGCGGATAGCAAATAGCGAGGTAACGGTCGCGGTCTAGCTGCATACCGTTACGCATCGCCCACTCAATGATTGGGTTGCGGTACGTCATGCCACGGCCCGCAGTCCGGGCTGATGTGGATCGATTTTGTCGATCCACTTTTTCAGCACCGTCATCGGATAGCCGACACCGTACTTGTCGCCCATCGTGACTTTGTCGCGACCGAAAATTGCTTCGGCAATTTTCTCGTCGCATTCCTCAGCGCGGAGTTGATCCTTCGCGCGGTGGCGCAGCGAGTACACAACCTTCGCCGGATCATCGATGCCGATGTCACGAAGCCACGCGTTCAGGCGAGATGACGTGCCGTCGGAGTCGCCTTCGAGCACCGGGCCGGTGATTTGCGCGGGCAAGTACGGAAGCACGCTCGCGGGGAACGGCACGCGCCGCGTCGAATTTTTAGTTTTCATTCCGGCCACGCAATAGCGAACGCCCTTCTCGACTTCCGTGCCGTTGACGTAGCGGATGGTTTTGTCGGGCTGGCTTTTGCGCTTGATGACTTTCTCGATGATCGTGCCAATCTCGAACACTTCGCCGAGTCGCATGCCGCTCGCCGCGAGGAGCCGAAACGCCAATTGATCGGACGCGGAGAGCTTATCGAGGTTCGCCCAACACAACGCCATGTCCTCATCGCTGAGCGGAATGCGGCGCAAGACATCGTCGCCAACGCTGGCGAGCTTGGCGAACGGATTGAACGTGAGCTTGCCCTCAACGATGGCGCGCTCGACGGTTGCGACCAAATAAACAAATTTCCTCCTGATCGTGGCCGACTTCAGCCCGCTCGCTTCGAGATACGCGATGATCTTGCGGGCGTCGTCGCGTGTAGTCTGCGCCAGCGGTTTGTTGACCAGCGTCCGGAATAGCGACCACATCTTGCGAGCCTCGGCCTCGCTGTGCGGATCGAGCTTCGCGCCACGCGCCTTGCGGCCCCGCTTCACGCATGGGCCGAACTTCACGTATTCCTCGAAGAGATCGTCGTCGGTGTTTTTCGTCGCGAGCTTCGGCCGATCAACTTCGCGGTCGAAATTTTTCCATGACAGCGGAGCCGACGTGCGAAGGGTCATCGTGGCTTCCCGGTTTGATTCCTGCCGGAGAAACTTGCCATCGGCGTCGAGAAAAATCGCGGTGTCGGGTGTGGCGATAACGCGGGAGCCGTCGGGCTGGACACTCTCGCCAAGGCCCCACGGATGATAGGTGCCGGTTTCGAGCTTCGGCCGGGCCGCTTCGAGCTTGGCCTTGTGCTGATAGATATGCGGCAGCGCGAGCCG
>Ga0193751_1002046_pt1 | contig 12463 bp, 9 predicted proteins | sample L1c2metaG_FD_143050 | JGI IMG/M metagenome (GOLD analysis project Ga0193751, IMG submission 143050) | Soil microbial communities from a riparian zone of the East river system, Colorado, United States - L1c2 | ecosystem: Environmental > Terrestrial > Soil > Riparian zone | place: USA: East River... | reverse complement strand
GGTTCTTTCACCGGGACACACAAGCGGGCACCAACTAGCTATCTCGACACGCTTGCAATAGCACCGGGGGCCGGCTCGTCCGGCCCTCTTCTCACCACCGCCTCGCGACGCTTCGAAGTCTGACCCGCCGTTGCGCGGCCGTAATACCTGGCTTCTGTCTTCGTTATTCCTGTCGGAATGACATCACCGTCCTTCGAGTAAGCACGACGAGCAAGCGACATCCGCTTGTCTGACTACGCAATCGATCCAATCGGGGGAGTGATCATGAAATCCAGCAACGTACTCAGGACGAAGGCACTTGTGTCGGCGATTGCCGTCGGCTTGGGCGGTCTAGCAACCGCCGCCGAGGCCGATGAGCTGCAAGACATGAAGGCGCAAATCGAGGCACTGCAGAAGAAAGTTCTGGAACTGGAACAGAAGCAACAGACGGCGGAGCAGAAGCAGACCGCGGTTCCGGATAACGTCGTCACCGGCGGGATCACCAAAGGTTCGTTCAAGCTGCCCGGGTCGAATACATCGGTCACGCTGGGTGGATACGTGAAGCTTGATGCGGTCTTCAGCAGTCAGAGCGCCGGCGTGGACACCAAAGGAGACCTGTTCCTGGATCCGACGGCCATCGCTGTCGGTCCCGGCGCCGGCAACAACGAGCGAAATCAGGTCAAGTTCGGCGCGAGAGAGTCGAGGTTGTTCGTGAAGACAAACACGCCTACTACGTTCGGCGACTTGAACACGCATGTGGAATTCGATTTCTATGGCGCCGACGGCAATGAAAGCGTGAGCAACTCGCACGGCTTCAGACTTCGTCACGCGTACGGCACCCTAGGCAATTTCCTCGCCGGTCAGACCTGGACCAACTTCATGAACCCCGCGTCGCTTCCCGATACCCTGGACTTCGGCGGTCCCGTTGGGCAGATCTTCGATCGGCAGGCTCAGGTGCGCTGGACCCAATCGTTCGGGCCTTCCGCGTGGGGCGCGGGTGGCCAATGGTCGCTTGGGCTGGAGAACCCCGAAACGGTCGTTCAAATTCCCGGCGGCGGGAGCTTCCGCGCCGACGACGACCGGCTGCCCGACGTTACCGGGCAAGTACTGTTCAACACGTCGATGGGTAAAATTTCCGTCCACGGTCTCGTGCGGCAGATCAGGGTGGACTCCGCTTCGGCGCCGGCCGCCGTGGATCAGAAGTTGGGTGGTGCAGTCAGCGTCGCCGGCCTGATCCCCTCCGTCGGCAAGGATGACTTCCGCTTCACGGCGAGCGCCGGCAACGCGATCGGGCGGTATTCGGATGGCTTCTTCCCGGACGGTGTCGTCGGCAGCGACGGGCGTATCCGTCTGCCAAAGCAATGGGGCTGGTTTGCCGCGTACCGCCACTACTGGTTCGATCAACTGCGCTCGAACCTCGTGCTATCGAGTGCCGGCGAGAACAATCCCGCCGGTGCTCCCGCCAATACCAACAAGAGCACTCGCTCGGCGCACGTCAACCTGATCTGGAGCCCTGTTGCGAGCAGCGACCTGGGTTTCGAATACATCTACGCGGATCACGAGACCGAGGACGGGCTCAAGGGGCACCTGAACCGGCTCCAAGCCTCCGCGAAGTACGCGTTCTAGTCCTGATGCGAATTCGACCATAACTAGAGGCTCCATGAAGAATCCAACCATGTCTCGCCCAAATCACTCAAGGAGCAAGCAACTTGTAGTGGCATCTGCGCTGGCGTTCGGCGCATCGGGCATCGCGCTGGCGGACGACAGCAGCATTAATCCGTTCATCGGGGATACTCATGCCTCTCACGGCGGCCAGAACCTCGGTAATTTCAACGTGGCACAGGCGCGTCGAGCGCGAGCCGCAGATGCCGCCGCCGGGCGCATCAGGAAGGAGGACGAACTGACGCCCGAGCAGAAGATCAAGTTGGCCCGTGCAGAGTTGACTATCGCGTTGCTCAGATTGTTTAGTGACGGCGGGAGTGGCAAGTAGCGGGTTTTCGACACCGAGATCATTGTTCTGTGCGTGCGCCGGTACATCACCTATCGGCTGAACTGCCGAGATCTCGTTGCGAGGATGGCCGAGCGTGGTGTGATCGTTTCTCACACAAAGATCACTGCGATGGGTGATTCGGTAAATTTGGAGTTGGAATAACGTCGCCGCGCATGTGTTTGCACCGTCGGACCGCCGAGGTGAGTCGAACCTTGACATGGCGCGTCGAGAGGATGTTGGGACGTGAGCCAACATCCGCCGAAATTCTCCGAATCTTGAAAGAGGGGTAAACATGAACTTCGCTTCATACGCTCTGCGGCAAGCGTTATTCGTCGCCGCGCTGGCATCTGGACTCGGCGCGGGCACAGCCTTCGCCGCGAACAGCTATGCGGTGCGCAACCTTGTGTCCGATGGCGGTGTACCCGCCGAGCACCGCGACGAGAACCTCAAGAATGGATGGGGCATCGCGCTGAGCGCGACCAGCCCCATCTGGGTTTCCGATAACGGCACCGGCATGGCGACGATCTATGACGGCCTTGGGAACATGCTGTCGCTGGTCGTTTCCGTTCCGTCCGCAACGGGCGGCCCGGGAGTGCCGACCGGCATCGTCGCCAACGGTTCCAGCGATTTCGTCGTCAGAAGCGGCACGGCGGCCGGCGCTGCCCGGTTCATCTTCGCATCGGAAGACGGGGTCATCTCAGGCTGGTCGCCGGGTGTTGATGCAACGCACGCACTCCACGCGGTGTTCATGCCGAGTGCGGTGTACAAGGGTCTTACGCTCGCATCGAACGGCGGTGTAAATATGCTCTACGCCGCGGACTTCCACGGGCACAAGATCGACGTCTTCGGCCCCAATTTCACGCCCAGGAAAATGCCCGGCGCGTTCGTCGACGCGAGTATCCCGGCCAACTTCTCGCCGTTCAACATTTTGGCCCTCGGTGGGCGCCTGTACGTCGCGTATGCGCAAAAGAAAGAGGACGGCGACGACGAGGTCGACGCGCCCGGCCTGGGAATCGTCGACGCGTTCGATACCAGCGGGCATCTGTTGCAACGGGTCGCGACAGGCGGCACGCTCAACGCCCCATGGGGCATGGCGATCGCGCCGGCGAACTTCGGAGACTTCAGCAATAGCCTTCTGGTTGGCAATTTCGGCGACGGCACGATAAACGCCTTCGATCCCACGAGCGGTGCATTTCTCGGACAGTTGCGAACGCCCGACGGCCAAATCCTCGTGATCGACGGCCTGTGGGGCATCGCATTCGGCAATGGCAGCACGGTACAAAACCTGCCGTCGAATGCGCTCTTCTTTGCGGGTGGTCCGAACGACGAGGAGAATGGCGTCTTTGGCCGGATCGATGCCGCTTCGCCCTAAGGGAATCAGCAGCCATCGCGCATGGCTCGATGCGGCCGCTGCGCATCCAAAGGTCCCAACCCGGGCTACGATCGCTCGGGTTGAGATCGCGCCTACCAACGGAAGAATCAATACAAGAATCACCTGGCTGATGTTAGCGCGCAACTTGTGAAGGCAATCGCGGAAGAACGCGTTTCCACGCTCAGCATCGCGGTGCGAGCTTGAGCGCGATCCACCATGACCGTGTTCAGTCGTTTCTAACGGCCGCGCTCGACCGCCGTCCCACGCCGCGCGACATCCGCTTGGCCTCGGGCTTGGTGCTCTTCGTCTATGTGACCTCGCACCTGGTCAATCATGCGCTCGGTCTCATTTCCATCGACGCGGCGGAGCGCGGTCTTGCGCTGGGGGTGCGCGTCTGGCAGAGCGTGCCGGGCACGGTGCTGCTCTACGGTGCGGCGGCAACCCACCTCACGCTTGCGTTCGTCGCGATATATCGGCGACGGACGCTGCGCATGCCGCCGGCCGATCTTCTTCGCATCGTGTTGGGTCTCGGCATTCCGCTGCTGCTCATTGGTCACGCGGTGGCGACGCGCCTCGCCTACGAGCTCTACGACTACACGCCGGAATACCATCGCGTAGTGTGGGCGCTGCGGACCTCGAATGGTGAAGGTCGTCAGCTCGCCTTGCTCGTGCCCGGATGGCTGCACGGCTGCCTGGGGCTTCACTTCGCGTTCTGCCGTCGTCCGCTATATCAGCGTTTACGCTTCGTCCTGTTCGCAGCTGCATTACTTCTTCCTGTTCTAGCCGGACTGGGGTTTCTGTCGATGAGCAAGGAGCTCGCGGCGAACCTCGCTTTTCGCGCAACGATGGAAGTGATCCCCGCGGCGGCGCCCGGCCAAGGCCTGGCGCTCGTGCGCCTGCGCGACACCATGCTCGCCGTCTACTTCTCATCGATCGCGCTGGTATTCGCGGCGCGGGAGATCCGGGCGCTTGTCGAGCGCAGACGCAACCTTCTCGTCACGATCGCGTATCCGCACCGCGTCGTGCGGGTCCCGCGCGGATGGTCCGTTCTCGAAGCGAGCCGGAGCCACCACATTCCACACATGTCGATGTGCGGCGGCCGGGCACGGTGCTCGACATGCCGGGTGCGCGTCACGAGCGGCGAGGCGCATTGTCCCCCGCCCGAAGCGGACGAGGCCCACACGCTTGCACGCATCGGCGCGCCGGCTTGCGTGCGCCTTGCATGCCAGTTGCGGCCGCGTGGCGATATAGCCGTCGTTCCCTTGCTCGCCGCGGCGCCGGCGCCGCTACTGCCGGCTCCGGTGCGTAACAGCGTCGAGCGCGACATTGCGGTCATGCTCGTCGATTGGTGCGATCGTGCGGCCTTCGCAAAGCGACATCTCCCGCAGGATGTCCTCTACTTTGTGCAGCTGTTCGGCGAAACGGTCGCGAGCATCGTGAGTAATGAAGACGGAGCGCACCGCGAGATCGGCGGCGACGAAGTCGTCGTGCTGTTCGGGCTGGACGGCGATTTCGCGCACGCCTGCCGGACTGCGCTCGAGGTCGCCGCACGCGTGGAGCGAGCGCTCGAGGCATTCGAAAATCGGCTCGAGCGGGAGTTCGGCGGCGCCGCGCGGTTCACGGTCGTCGTGCACGCGGGCCACGCCGCGGTAGGCGACATCGGTTTCCAGGACGCGCACCGATTGATGGCCGTTGGCGCGGCGACAGACACGGCGAAACGGCTGCGCGCGCGGGCTGCCGAGCTTGGCCTCCGGTTCATCGTGTCGAGCGCGGTGATCGACGGCGCGGCGGCAACGATCGCGTCAGAAGACGCGCAGCGCGTCGAGCTCGCCGCGGCCGGCACCCCGACCGTCGCGTATGCGATGTCGTCGACTAGCGGCGCCTTCGCGTAAGCAGTTGTTTGAGTTATTTGAACGGCGTATTAGAAGTGCGCGAGGGCTGGTGCCGTGGGTCGAATCGATATGTGGGTCGATTGCATCATGGGTGTGCGACGGTGGGCGAGACCGCGCGAAGCAGGGCGGGCCAGGGCTGTTCATCGACCATTTCACCAGAGCCCGTCATCGTGCCCTGTGATTTCGATCTTTTGAATCTCACGCCTACTGCTCCGCCTTCACTCCGGCAGTGGAAATCACCTTCGCCCATTTGGCGATTTCGTCGTCGAGGAATTTGCCCGCCTCCTCGGGAGTGTTGCCGACTGGCTCGATGCCGATGGTCTCGAAGCGACCTTTGATGTCGGCTGAGGCCACGGCCTTGGCGGTTTCGGCAGCCATCCGGTTGACGATGTCTTTCGGCGTGCCGGCTGGGGCGAGGAACAGGACCCAGGTTGAGCCTTCGAGCGGCGGGCCTCCGGCCTCGGCGATCGTTGGCACTTCGGCCGCACCGGCCACGCGCTTGGCGGAAAACATGCCCAGTGCCTTGATCTGGCCACCGCGCACGAGCGGCATCAGCGTGCTCGGCACATCGACCAGAATCTGGATGCTGCCACCCATCAGGTCTTGCAGCGCCGGCGCCGTTCCCTTGTATGGCACATGCACCATATCCACGCCTGCGGTCTGCTTGAATAGTTCCGTGGTCAGATGTGCCGCCGCACCGACGCCTGAGGAGCCGAAGGAAATCTTGCCCGGGTTGGCCTTGGCATAGGCGATCAATTCCTTGACGTCCTTCGCCGGCAGATCGTTGTTCGCCGTCATGATCAAAGGCGCGATGCCCACCAGCGAAATGGGAGCAAAGCTTTTCACCGTATCGAACGGCAGCTTGCCGGCATACAGCGTGGCGTTGGCCGCGTGCGCGGCGATCACGGTGAGGAAGGTGTAACCGTCAGGCGCCGCCTTGGCCGCGGCGTCGGCGCCGATGATGGAGTTGGCGCCGGGCTTGTTCTCGACGATTATGGTCCAGCCCGTCTGCTCCTGCACCTTTTGCAAGACCATTCGCGTCGCGTTGTCGGTGATGCCGCCGGGCGGATACGGAACGATCCATCGGATCGGCTTGCCCGGCCACGCAGTCACTTGCGCCTGGATCGCCGTCGAGCCGAGCAACATGAGCGCACAAAGCGCCAGTCTGAACAGTTGCATGGTGGTTCCTGTTCTGCGGCGAGTCCCACCCGCAAGACCGGGAATCTGTTGCGAAGCCGCCGGCCGCGGTAAAGTGTGAAGTCCTCGTCTTCCCGCAGGCTCCAAGACGTACCCAGAAGGCTCTGTCACGGAGGGCATCCTCGTTGCCCGGCTGCACAACCCCAGAATACGCTGAAAGCGATGCGACCGCATTCGACAGGCGAGCGATGCTGGTCGCGACGATCGGCGCATGCGTGGCGGGGGCGGCCCCGCCTGCTGAGCAGCCGGACAGGGCCCTGAATCCACGATCCGCGGCAACTGACTCCGCGGAACTATCCGCCAGGCTGAATATCCGACTCAGAGATTCTTGCGGCGCTGTCTGAAGCGGCGTCACGGTTACGGAAAAGGGGTGAATAAATGCCGGTGCCCGAATCGGACGCCTTCGTCTTTTTCGGTGCGACGGGCGATCTGGCTTACAAGCAGGTCTTCCCCGCGCTGCAGGCGCTGATCCGAGGGGGTCATCTGGATATCCCGATCATCGGCATGGCCCGCGCCGGTTGGACGCTGGACAAGCTGCGCGATCGGGCGCGCGACAGCCTCGAGCACCATGGCGGCGTCGATCCCGATGCGTTTGCGAAACTGTCGGCGCGGCTAAAGTACGTCGGCGGCGACTACCAGGATCCGGCGACCTACGAGGGCCTGCGGCAGGCGCTGGGCGGGGCGACACGCCCGCTGCATTATCTGGCCATTCCTCCGAGCATGTTCGCGACCGTGGTGCAGGGCCTGGCGAGCGCGGGGTGCGCCAAGGACGCGCGGGTCATCGTCGAAAAGCCCTTCGGCCGCGACCTTGCCTCGGCGCAGGCGCTCGACCGCACGCTGCACGACGTGTTTCCCGAGTCCGCGGTGTTCCGCATCGACCATTATCTGGGCAAGGAGGCGGTGCAGAACCTCCTTTATTTCCGCTTTGCCAACGCGTTCCTCGAGCCGGTCTGGAACCGTAATTTCATCGACAGTGTGCAGATCACCATGGCCGAAAATTTTGGCGTGGAGGGCCGCGGCAGCTTCTACGACGAGGTCGGCGCGATCCGCGACGTGGTGCAGAACCATCTGCTCCAGGTGATAGCCCTGCTCGCGATGGACGCGCCGACCGGCCGCGATCCGGATGCAATGCGCGCCGAGAAGCTGCGCTTGTTCCGCGCCATGCGGCCGCTCGATCCCAAGCAGGTCGTGCGCGGGCAGTTTCGCGGCTACCGCGGTGAACCGGGCGTGGCGCCGGATTCGCAGGTAGAAACCTTCGCCGCGCTGTGCCTGGATATCGACACCTGGCGCTGGGCCGGTGTGCCGTTCTATATCCGCACCGGCAAGTGTCTGCCGATCACGGCCACCGAGGTCATGGTCGATCTGAAATGCCCGCCGGTGGCGATCTTCGATGAGATCAATCCAGCACAATCGAACTACTTTCGCTTTCGGTTGGGTCCCGAGGTCGTGATCTCCGAAGGGGCGAGGGTCAAGCGGCCGGGCGAATCCATGGTGGGCGACGCCGTGGAGCTGGTCGCTCGCCATTCCCCCGCCGCCGAAAAGTCTCCATATGAGCGCCTCCTGGGCGATGCCATTCGCGGCGACGCCACGCTCTTCACTCGCGACGACGTTGTCGAGGCGGCGTGGCGCGTGGTCGATCCGATACTCCACAGTGCGGCTCCGGTGGAAGAATACGAGCCGGGCACCTGGGGCCCTGCGGCGGCACGTGCAGTCGTTGCCGGCGAGGAAGGCTGGCACGATCCGAAGCCCGAGGAGACTCATCCGTGCTGAAGCAAGGTGAGGGCGACGTCGTGTTCCTGCTCGACGTCGACAACACGCTTCTCGACAACGATCGGTTTGTCGCGGACCTGGGCGCACACCTGGAACAGGCCTTCGGCGCCGATCAGCGCGATCGATACTGGGCCATTTTGGCCGCGCTGCGCGAGGAGCTGTCGTATGTCGACTATCTGGGTGCGCTCGAGAAATTCCGCGTCGGGCTCGACGACGACCCGGATTTGCTGCAGATGTCTGCATTCATGCTCGAGTATCCGTTCGCGGATCGTCTGTATCCGCGCGCGCTCGAGGCGATCGAGTACCTGGGCACCCTGGGGCCGCCGGTGGTTCTGTCCGACGGCGACGTGGTATTCCAGCCGCGCAAGATCCAGCGCTCGGGCATCTGGAACGCGTTACAGGGCCGCGTGCTGATCTATCTGCACAAGGAGCGCGCGCTCGACGCGATGGAGCGACGCTACCCTGCGCGACACTACGTGATGGTCGACGACAAGCCACAGCTGCTCTCCGCGATGAAACGCGCGCTCGGCCCGGAATTGACGACGGTGTTCGTGCATCAGGGCCATTACGCCGCACAATCCGCTAACACGGTGATCGACCCGCCGCCCGACCTGGAGATCGAGCGGATCGGGGACTTGCTCGATCACGATCTATCCGATTTTCTCGCCGCTGCGCCCATTGGCGCCGCGGCCACGAACCAGGAGCGAACATGAACAAGGCCCAACAACTGCACCAACTCGGCCAGAGCCTCTGGCTGGACAACATCACCCGCGAGATGCTCGACAACGGCACGCTGCGCCGCTACATGAACGAGTTCTCGATCACGGGGCTGACCTCGAACCCGACCATTTTCGACGAGGCGATCGGCAACACCGGCGCCTACGACGAAGGCATCCGCGACAAGGCCAAGGCCGGGAAATCCGGCGAAGCGCTGTTCATGGAGTTGGCGCTCGAAGATCTGCGCCGGGCTGCCGATCTGTTTCGTCCGGTCTTCGATGCCACCGACGGCGTCGACGGCTGGGTATCGATGGAAGTGTCGCCTCTGCTCGCGAACGACACACGTGGCAGCATCGACGCGGCCGCGCGCATCCACGGCCAGGCCGAGCGGCCCAATCTGTACGTCAAGATTCCGGGCACGCCAGAAGGCGTTCCGGCAATCGAGGAATCGATCTATAACGGCGTGCCGATCAACGTCACCCTGCTGTTCTCGCGCGAGCAATACGTCGCCGCGGCCGAAGCGTATCTCCGCGGCATCGAACGGCGCATCGCCGCCAAGCGTGACCCCCGCGTCGCGTCGGTCGCGTCGCTCTTCGTGAGCCGATGGGACAAGGCGGTGGGCGACAAGGCGCCGCCCGAGTTGCGCAATCGGCTCGGCATCTCGATAGGAGGCCGCACCTACCGCGCCTATCGCGAGCTGCTGTCATCGCCGCGCTGGCAGAAGCTCGCCGCGGCCGGCGCGCGTCCGCAGCGCTTGCTTTGGGCCAGCACCGGAACCAAGGATCCCAAGGCGCCGGACACGTTATACGTCGAGGCCCTGGCGGCGCCCGACACCATCGACACCATGCCCGAAAAGACATTGCGGGCGTTCGCCGAGCATGGCGAGATCAAGGGCGTGATGGCTGAGGACGGCGGAGATGCGGAAAGCGTGCTGGCGAGCTTCGCCAAGGCGGGCATCGACACCGACGCGCTCGCCATCCAACTGCAGCGTGACGGCGCGCAGGCGTTCGTGAAGTCGTGGAAGGAGTTGATGACGCGCATCGCGGACAAGAGCGACACGCTCGCTCATGCCGGTTAGTGAATCCCTGAACAAGTTGTCCGTTCGCCCTGAGCTTGTCGAAGGGCGGCGAGTTACGAACTGATTAACATGGAGAGGACCCGTTCATGGTTCGACAAGCTCACCACGAACGGGCCAAAGCCAAGCTTCCCTAGCGTGACGATTCTTCATGGCTGACATGGACAATTCCGCGACACCGAAATCGCAGTCTCTGACCGAGCGCCCTCAGTGGCGGGCGCTCGCGGAGCATCGCGAACAAATCGGGCGCCGGCACCTGCGCGAGCTCTTTGCCGCCGATCCATCGCGTGGCGAGCGGTTGGTCGCGGAAGCGGCCGGGCTCTACCTGGACTATTCGAAGAACCGCGTCAGCGACGACACGCTCCACCTGCTTCGCTCGCTTGCCGAAGCCTGCTCGGTACGCGAGCGTATCGACGCGATGTTCCGTGGCGACAAGATCAACGCCACCGAAAAGCGTGCGGTGCTGCATGTCGCCCTGCGGGCGCCGCCGGGCGAGTGCATCGTCGTCGATGGCAGGAACGTCGTGCCCGACGTGCATGCGGTGCTAGACCGAATGTCCGCATTTTCGGCTCGCGTGCGCAGCGGCGAGTGGACCGGTCACAGCGGCAGGCGCATTCGCAATGTCGTCAACATCGGCATCGGCGGCTCCGACCTCGGCCCGGTCATGGCGTACGAGGCGCTGCGCTATTACAGCCAGCGGGACATGACCTTCCGTTTCGTGTCCAACGTGGACGGCACCGATTTTTCCGAGGCCGTGCGCGACCTCGAGCCCGCCGAGACGTTGTTCATCGTCTGCTCCAAGACCTTCACCACGCTGGAAACGCTCACCAACGCGCGCGCTGCGCGCGCCTGGTGCCTGCGCGGATTGGGTGACGAAATGGCCGTGGCCCGGCATTTTGTCGCGGTCTCGACCAATGCCGACGAAGTCGCCAGGTTCGGCATCGATCCCGACAACATGTTCGGGTTCTGGGACTGGGTCGGCGGCCGCTACTCCATGGATTCGGCGATCGGGCTTTCGACCATGCTCGCGATCGGCGCTGAAAACTTCCGTGCGATGCTGTCCGGGTTTCATGCCATGGACGAGCATTTCCGCAGTGCGCCGCCGGAGCGCAACCTGCCGCTGTTGCTCGGATTGCTGGCGATCTGGAATACCAATTTTCTGGACGCGCCGACCGTCGCCTTGCTGCCTTACGAGCAATATCTCAAGCGCTTCCCGGCCTATCTGCAGCAACTCACGATGGAGAGCAACGGCAAGCACGTCACTCTCGACGGCGATCGCGTGGATTACCAGACCGGGCCGATCTACTGGGGCGAGCCCGGCACCAACGGACAGCATTCGTTTTTCCAGTTGATCCATCAGGGAACGCGCCTCATCCCCTGCGATTTCATCGGCTTCTGTCAGACGCTCAATCCGGTCGGCGACCAGCACGATCTTCTGATGGCCAACCTGTTCGCGCAGAGCGAGGCGCTGGCGTTCGGCAAGACCGCCGATGAAGTGAAGGCCGAGGGAACACCCGACAACCTCGTTCCGCATCGCACGTTCGAAGGCAACCGCCCAAGCAACACCATTCTTGCCGAGCGGCTCACGCCGCGCACGCTCGGCGCACTCGTCGCGCTCTACGAGCACAGCGTATTCGTGCAAGGCGCGATCTGGAACATCGACTCGTTCGATCAGTGGGGCGTGGAACTCGGTAAGGCATTGGCCAAGCGCACCGCCGCCGAAATCTCGAGTACTAAGGAGCCCGCGCTCACGCATGACAGCTCGACCAACGCACTGATCCAGCGCTACCGCGGATTGCGCAAGTGACGCGCCGATGAGCACGAATATCAGTCCACTGGCGGGACACCCCGCGAGAAGCTCCGACCGCGTGGATATCGCGAAGCTGGTCGCCGCCTATTACAGCCTGCGACCGGATCCGACGGTGCCGGCGCAGCGCGTGTCGTTCGGAACGTCCGGTCATCGAGGTATCTCGTTCGACAAAAGCTTCAACGAGGCGCACGTGCTCGCCATCACCCAGGCGATCTGTCTTTATCGGCAGGGGCATGGCATCGACGGGCCGCTTTTCATGGGCATCGACACGCATGCCTTGTCGGTGCCGGCGTTCCACAGCGCTCTCGAAGTGCTCGCCGCCAACGGCATCGAAACCATGATCTCGAAGAGCGGCGAATTCACGCCGACGCCGGCGGTGTCGCACGCCATACTCGTCTACAACCGCGGACGCGAAACGGGTCTGGCCGATGGCATCGTGGTGACGCCTTCGCACAATCCGCCCGACAACGGGGGCTTCAAATACAACCCGCCCAACGGCGGCCCCGCCGACACCGATGCCACTGGGTGGATCGAAGCCAAGGCGAACGCGATGCTCGAAGGAGGCCAAAAAGAGGTGCGGCGTATTCCGTTCGATCGGGCGCGTCGCGCGGCGACCACCCGAGAGCACGATTTTCTCAGCGCGTATGTCGGCGACCTGGGC
>Ga0193751_1002045_pt1 | contig 12463 bp, 14 predicted proteins | sample L1c2metaG_FD_143050 | JGI IMG/M metagenome (GOLD analysis project Ga0193751, IMG submission 143050) | Soil microbial communities from a riparian zone of the East river system, Colorado, United States - L1c2 | ecosystem: Environmental > Terrestrial > Soil > Riparian zone | place: USA: East River... | reverse complement strand
CACCACGCGCTGCACCAGGAGGCCGACGCCCAAGTCCGCGCCGCGCAAAAGGAATCGGAGAAGCTCGGAATCCTGCCCCAGCAGGGCAAGGACAATGTCGAGAGCATGTTCGACGACGTCTACGCCAAGGTTCCGTGGAACCTCGCCGAGCAGCGCGACGAAGCTCTCTCGGAACGCGGCGACTGATGCCAGTAATGAACATGATCCAGGCGCTCAACGACGCCCACAGGATCGCGATGCGAGGCGACGAGGACGTCGTCGTGTTCGGCGAAGACGCTGGCTATTTCGGCGGCGTGTTCCGGGTGACCGAGGGGCTTCAGCGCGAGTTCGGCAAGACCCGCGTGTTCGACGCGCCAATTAGCGAGGGCGGGATCGTCGCGGCCGCGGTCGGAATGGCCGCTTATGGCGTAAAGCCGGTCGTGGAGATCCAGTTCGCTGACTACATCTACCCGGGCTACGACCAGATCGTCAGCGAAGTCGCCAAGATGCGCTACCGAACCAGCGGCGAATGGGCGATGCCGATGGTGATCCGCTCGCCTTACGGCGGCGGCATATTCGGCGGCCAGACGCACAGCCAGAGCCCTGAAAGCCTGTTCACCCACATCGCGGGCCTCAAGGTTGTGATCCCGTCGACGCCGTACGACGCCAAGGGCCTGCTGATTGCGGCGATCGAAGATCCCGACCCGGTGATCTTCCTCGAGCCCAAGCGCATCTACAACGGCCCGTTCGATGGTCATCACGACCGGCCGGTGAAGCCCTGGTCGAAGCATCCGGCGAGCGAAGTTCCGGAGGGCCATTACACGGTGCCGCTGGGCACTGCCGCGGTGGTGCGCGAAGGCGACGACCTCACCGTCCTCGCCTACGGAACGATGGTCCATGTCGCATTGGCCGCGGTCGAGGACCAAGGGATCGACGCCGAGGTGATCGACCTCCGAACGCTCGTCCCGCTGGACATCGAGACGATTGAGCAGTCGGTCGCGAAGACCGGGCGTTGCCTGGTCGTCCAGGAAGCGCCGCGCACCTCCGGTTTCGCGTCCGAATTGAGCGCGCTGGTGCAGGAGCGCTGCTTCTATCATCTCGAAGCGCCGGTCGAGCGGGTGACCGGCTGGGACACGCCCTACCCCCACGCTTACGAATGGGCCTATTTTCCCGGCCCGAAGCGGATGAAGAAAGCCCTTGAGAAAGTGATGGCGGACTGATGGCTCGCTACGAATTCAAACTGCCCGACATCGGCGAAGGCATCGCCGAGGCCGAGATCGTCGCCTGGCACGTCAAGATCGGCGACGAGATCGCCGAGGACCAGCAGATCGCCGACATGATGACCGACAAGGCGACGGTCGAGATGGAGAGCCCGGTCGCGGGCAAGGTGATCGAGCTCGCGGGCGAGGTCGGCGACCAGGTGCCGATCGGATCGGTGTTGGCCGTGATTGAGACCGAAGGCGCGGACCGCGCGGCCGAGCCGGTCGCCGACAGCCGGGAGGAGCGGCCGCTCGCCGACGGCGCGGTCCAGGCTACGCCCGAGCAGGCGAAGGAAATCCCCGTCACCAAGGTTGAGGAAGCGGCGCCGAAGCCCAGGGCCGCACGACCGGAGCCCAAGCCCCCGCCAAAAGCTGAGCCTGAGGTCGCGCAACAGGCGACTGGCAAAGCCCATGTCCTCGCTTCGCCGGCCGTTCGCCAGCGCGCGCGCGACCTCGGCATCGATCTCTCAGAGGTGAAGACCGCGAGCGATCGGATCCGTCACTCCGATCTCGACTCCTATCTGCTTTACAACGGCGGGACTGTGTCCGGCCGCGGCGTCGCGACCCGCGCCGACGAGATCGTCAAGGTGGTCGGCCTGCGCCGCAAGATCGCGGAGAATATGCAGGAGGCGAAGCGCCGCATCCCGCATTTTACCCTGGTCGAGGAATTCGACGTCACCGCGCTCGAAGAGACGCGGGCGATGATGAACCGCGACCGCGGCTCGAACCCGAAACTGACGCTTTTGCCGTTCTTGATCACCGCTATCGCTCGCGCCGTGACCGAATGGCCGATGCTCAATGCGACCTACGACGATGACGCCAATGAGATCACGCGCCACGGCGCCCTTAACATCGGGGTTGCGACCCAGACCCCGAACGGGCTGATGGTGCCGGTGATCCGCAACGCGCAGAGCTTGAGCGTGTGGCAGCTGGCGAGCGAAATCCTGCGGCTGTCCGAGACAGCGCGCAGCGGCAAGGCATCGCGCGAAGAGCTGTCGGGCTCCTCGATCACCATCTCGAGCCTCGGCCCGATGGGTGGCGTCACCTCGACGCCGGTGATCAACCGGCCCGAAGTTGCTATCATCGCCGTCAACAAGGTCGTCGAAAAGGTGGTCGTGGTCGATGGTGAGATCGAAATCCGCAAGCGCATGAACCTGTCGCTGTCGTGCGATCACCGCGTCGTCGACGGCTGGGACGCGGCGAGCTTCATGCAGGCATTAAAGGGCTTGATCGAGAATCCGCTGCGGCTCCTGTCGGCTTAGCCGCAGCTATTTCTTCCCGATCTCGCGCCAGCTTTTCTCGTGCACTTCGACGCCGTGTTTGTCGGCGGCCTTCTTGATCCGCCGCCACGCCGCGTCGCGCTCATCGTCGCTAACGCCTTCGACCTGGTTGAAGCGGGCGATCGCGTTGCGCACGTGGCTGGCGTTGTTGAGTGGTTCCTTGCGTTCCTTGGGGAACGCGAACTGGTCTTCGTCGAGCCGGTCGCGCTGGGCTTCGTTGAGTTCGGACACGATCTATCTCCTTCAATCGGAGATGGAAGAACGCGTCGGCGTCGCCGTTTGCTTCATGAAATGAGCCCCGGCGCTCTCTGGAGGGGACGAGAGGAGCGCCGGGGCTCAGGCACGCGGCCACCGCGTGCTGCGGCCGCGTTGAGGGCGAAGCGAAGGGGGCTGGCCACTCCACCCGGTTGGTCAGGCAGCCAGTCGAACCGTTTCGCCGAGCGCCTGCGCGACCGAAGCGGCACGCTGCTCGGGACTGATCGCAAGCCCGTCGGCGGCGACGAACTCGGGTTCGATGCCGATGAAGTTGAATACGTCGGTCAGATAAGTCTCAAGATGCTCGAGCGCTGCGGCCGGCGAGCCGGAGTCGTAAATCCCACCGCGCGCCAGGGCGATGATCACCCGCTTGCCCTTAGCGAGGCCTTCGGGCCCTTCGGCCGTGTAACGGAAGGTCTGGCCGGCGATGAGAATACGATCGAGCCACGCCTTGAGCTGAGTCGGAAGCGTGAAATTGTACATCGGCGCGCCGATGACGATGGTGTCCGCGGCGAGGAACTCGTCGAGCACCGAGCTGTCGGCGAAGGCGTCGAGCGTCAGGTGCGGCAGCGGTTCGCTCACCAGGTCGCGGACGACGACGTCAGCGGTGGGGTTGATCGCGCGCAGCTGGTCGACGATCGAACGGCTGATGGCGCGGCTGGCGCTTTGCTCGCCATTGATGCTGCTGTCGATATGCAGGATGGTCACTATTGCCTCCTAAGTATGGATTTGTTACTGAGGCACCCTAAATAACTACCACCAGAACGCCCGCAAGAACGCACTTTTTTGTGGGCAACGAACAAATTTGTGACGCAGGAACACGGCTGTTCCCGGAGATGAAACGATGAAAGATCCCAGCAATCCGGTGTGCCGCACCATCAGCACCTTGCTCTCGCGCATCGGCGACAAATGGACTGTGCTCGTCGTCCAGACGCTGGGCGGCGGCTCAAAGCGTTTCAATGAGCTCAGGCGCGAAATCCCGAGCGTGTCGCAGCGCATGCTGACGCTCACTTTGCGCAATCTGGAACGCGACGGGCTCGTCAGCCGCACCGTCACGCCGACCATTCCGCCGCGCGTCGATTATGAGCTGACCGAGCTTGGCAGATCGCTGCAAAAACCGATCTGCGGCCTTGCGACCTGGGCGGTTGATAACGTCGAAGCGATCCACCGGGCGCAGGCTCGGTTCGACGCAATCCAGGACCGGGCCGAAGCCGCGTGAGCACGGCCGCTTCGCCGACCAGCATCCAGGGGCTACTCGACCGCGGCGACGAATATGTGCGCAGCGACAATCCCAAAGCGGCGCTGGCTTTCTACCAGGCGGCGCTGAAGGGCTCGCGAGCCATGTCCTACGCTGACGCGCAGACAATGGGGCGATTGCGCAGCGCGCAGGAATTCATCCGGCGCCGCGCTAGCGAGTTCCAGAATTCGCTCGATCACGCGCTCGACGGGATCGAGCCGCAAGATCCGACGGCGCGTATCCGGCTGACTCATGCGATGGACATGCTCAAGGGTGAGCGCACCATTTATCCGCAGCAGCCCTCGGTCCTCTATTATCCCTACCTCGCCCAGCGCCAGTTTTTCGAGCGCGACGAATTCGATTGGGTGGCGGACATCGAAGCGGCGACGCCGGCCATCCGCGAAGAGCTGCTTGCACTGGTCAGCGGGGGCGCGGACTTCCGGCCCTACGTCGAGAACGAGGCGAACCGTCCAACCCGCGATTTCCACGGCCTCAACGAGAACCGCAGTTGGACCGCGCTCTACCTGTGGCGCGACAGCATGCTGGTCGAGGACAACGCCGCGCGCTGCCCGCGAACGATCGAGGCGCTGGAGAAGGTGCCGCTGTCCAAGATCGGGTCGCGCACGCCGGCGGTGCTCTTCTCGCGGCTCGAGCCCGGCGCACACATCCCGCCGCATCACGGCATGCTCAATTGCCGGCTGATCTGCCACCTGCCGCTGATCGTCCCCGAGGGCTGCTGGCTGCGCGTCGGCAACGAGACTCGCGAATGGGAGGAAGGCAAGCTGCTGATCTTCGACGACAGCATGGAGCACGAGGCCAAGAACCCGAGCGGCGAGCTGCGCATCATCCTGCTGTTCGATATCTGGCGGCCTGAATTGAGCGAATCCGAGCGTCGGGGCATATCGACGATCTTCGAGGCGATCGACGACTTCCAGGCGCTGCCCGACGCCTGAGCGCTGATTTAGCTGGGGCGCCAGCCGTCGCCAGGCTGTTTCACGTAATGCCGCCAGACGTATCCCCACGGGATCACGAGGACGACAAAGAACGGGACGCTTCCGATCTCCAGCAGGTCCTGGCTCAATCGCGGCGAGCCCACCCCGGACCACCATTGCGGCAACCCGAAAGCGAGCAGCCAGATGCTCTTCCACACGAATTCGAACAGGACGATGGGAAGCATTTGCAGCGGGTAGCGAAGACCGATGAGCGACATTACCCAGAGGCCGGCGAGGATGCCCAGGATCATTCCGCGTTCGGTCGGTGCGTGGTGGATCAACCGCGGCAACGTCCCGAAGGGGAAGGTAACAGCAAAAAGGAGGAAAGCCGCGCGCAATACGTATAGCCGCCCGAGCGAGACTTCGCTGTCGCCCCTTCTCCAGATGCTCTGCGAAGCTGAAGCAACAGCCGAAGCCATCTCAATTCTCCTGTTCAAACCGTGCGGATGTCTTAGCGCCAGCGTGCACCCGGCCGCTTCACGTAATGCCGCCAGACGTATCCCCACGGGATCACTATCGGCATCAGGATGACGCCCGCGGCGATGGCCTTGAAGTCCTCCGACCAGGTCGGCGGCATCTGGCCCGCCGACCATTGCGGCAGCCCGTAGGCGACCGTCCAGATCGTCTTCCACGCGAACTCGAACATCAGCAGCGGAAGCATCTCCAGCGGATACTTGAGACCGACGAACGCCAGGACCCAGATGGCGCCGAGCAGGCTCGGGATGACACCCCGGCTGATCAGCGGATGGCTGACCACGTCGGGCACGATCATCCCGCCGAGCCCGATGATAAGCAGCAGGTAGGTGGCGCGCAGAACATAGAGCCGGACGAGCGAAACCTCGCGGTCGGCAGCGTTTTCGCGAGGCTGTGAAACAGGCGCAGCGGTCGAAGCCATTGCAAATCTCCTTGTCAGGCAGCGCGCGGGAGCTCAGCCGCGCTGGGATCGGGATGGAATTCGAGGAGGTCACCGGGCTGGCAGGCGAGTGCCGCGCAGATTGCCTCGAGCGTCGAGAAGCGGATCGCGCGCGCCTTGCCGGTCTTGAGGATCGACAAATTGGCAAGCGTAATGTCCACACGCTCTGAAAGCTCGGTGAGCGTCATCCGGCGGGCGTGAAGCAGGTCGTCCAGCTTGACGGCGATCATGATCACACCGTCCCTTCAAGATCTTCGCGCATCAGCGTGCCCTCGACGAAGACGCGGGCGAGCACGAAGGTCATGATCACGGCAAGCCAACCCCCAGGCGAAAACCCGGCATCGAGATGAAGCGGATGTGCGGAGGTCGAAACCGCTTTGCCGATCAGGCCGATGACGACGCTCAGCAGCTGCTGCCCGAGCAGCAACCAGGCGATGGCGTTCAGACGATAGGCATTTGCCGCAACGAAGGGGTTGCCGACGCGGACCGTGACGACCATCGCCGCCAGCCGCTTGAGCATGGCAAGATTGAGTGGGACGGCAACCAGTCCGAGCGCCGCAATTGCGCGCATGCCCATGATCAGCGGCCCGGATTGCGCGGAGGGTGGAAAGCCGACGGCCGTCAGCGTCCACGTCTCGGCGGTGAACATCCCGATCAAAATGGCGGCAACGACGACGGCATAGGCATAGTTGAGGACGATCAGGATTCGCAGGACCACATAAGCGATCGGCAGCGCGGTAGATGAGGAACGGGGCATAGGCTTTTCACTCCAAACGACTCGAGATATCGATAAACAATAATTATATTATCGAGTAACGACAAGATATTTATTGAATTTCGATGTGAAACCTCGGATCCGCGGCGTTTTGCAAGGGGCGGACGCTTCCCCGATCGGGCGCGGTGGGTTAGGCGGGGCGCGATGCTCAAGCCCGCGACCACCGACATCGAATCCTTGAAGATCCTCGACGAACGGCTGCGCTGGCTGTCGGCGTGGACGATCCATCACGCCAACCACGTCCGCGAGAACGGCGACGGGCTGAAAGTCGGCGGGCACCAGGCGAGCTCGACCTCGATGACTGCGATCATGGCCGCGCTCTATTTCCATGCGCTAGGAGAGAATGACCGCGTCGCGGTCAAGCCGCACGCCGGGCCGGTGCTCCACGCCATTCATTATTTGCTCGGTTCACAGTCGCGCGAAGCGCTCGAGAACTTCCGCGGCTTCGGCGGCGCGCAAAGCTACCCGAGCCGGACCAAAGACAAGATCCCGGTCGATTTCTCAACTGGCTCGGTCGGCTTAGGCGTGGCGATCACGCTCTTTGCTAGCCTGGTGCAGGATTATTTGACCGCGCACGGCATGATGGACGAGGCCGATCGCGGCCGCTTCGTCGCTTTAATTGGCGATGCCGAGCTCGATGAAGGCAATATCTACGAAGCGCTGATCGAGGGCTACAAGCACGACGTCAAGAACCTGTGGTGGATAGTCGATTACAATCGCCAGAGCCTCGACGCGGTCAGCGCCGACCGCATGTTCGAGCGGTTCGACGAAATCTTCCAAAGCTGCGGCTGGCGCGTCGTCGAGCTCAAATACGGCAAGCGGCTGGCCGCCGCGCTCAACGCTTATCCCAAGCTCAAGAGCTGGTTCGCGGCGTTGCCCAACGCCGAGCTGTCGGCTTTGCATTACCAGGGCGGCGGCGCGTGGCGCACGAAGCTCGAGGCCGATCTCGGCAAGCCCGCCGCGGCCTTCCTCAAGGACCATGACGATGCAGCGCTGGCGGCGCTGTTCAGCGACCTTGGCGGCCACTGCATGGAAACGATCGTCGAAGCCTTCGACGCCGCGCAGGACGACGTGCCCACTTTGTTCATCGCCTGGACGATCAAGGGCTATGGACTGCCATTCGCGGGCCACAAGGACAATCACGCCGGCCTGATGAACCCGACGCAGATGGCGACGCTCAAGCAGGCGATGGGCGTGCGCGAAGGCCAGGAGTGGGCGCCGCTCGAAGGTGTCGGCGACAATTCGCGGCCGGGAGTCGAGGCCTTGCTCGACAAGAGCCGTATCGCGCGCGAAAAGCGCAATCGCAGCTTCGGCTCAGTTTCGGTGCCCGCCATTCCCGCGCCCGCCGGCGACGAACAATCCACTCAGGCCGCGTTCGGCCGCATCCTGCTCGACCTGTCGAAAGCCGGCGGCGCGCTCGCCGACCGCATCCTCACCACCTCGCCCGACGTCACCGTCTCAACCAACCTCGGCGCATGGGTCAACCAGCGCGGCCTCTATCGCCGCGACGACGCGCCCGATGTCTTTGCCATGGCAAAGATTGCCTCTACGCAAAAATGGGCGGCGAGCAACAAAGGTCAGCATATCGAGCTCGGCATCGCCGAGAGCAATCTGTTCCTGATGCTCGCCGCGGCCGGGCTTTCCGGCGACCTGTTCGGCCAACGCCTGTTCCCGATCGGCACCCTCTACGACCCGTTCATCGCCCGCGGCCTCGATGCCCTCAACTACGCCTGCTATCAGGACGCGCGCTTCCTGCTCGTCGCGACACCGAGCGGCATCACGCTCGGGCCCGAAGGCGGCGCCCACCAGTCGATCAATCCGCCGCTGATCGCGCTCGGCCAGCCCGGGCTGCGCCATTACGAACCCGCCTATGCCGACGAGCTCGCGGCGATGATGGAGGAAGCGCTCCGCCTGATCGACGATCCCGCCGGCGAAAGCACGTACCTGCGCCTCTCGACCCGCGCGATTGCCCAGGTCGAGCGCAGCGACGACGGCTGGCGCGACGGCGCATTGAAGGGCGGCTACTGGCTGCGGCCGCCCGCGCCCGGCGCCGAGGCGGCGATCGTTGCCATGGGCGTGGTCATGCCCGAAGCGCTCACCGCATGGGACCAGCTGCGTCACGACGTTCCCGGCCTCGGCCTGCTTGTCGTCACCTCGCCCGATTTGCTCCACCGCGGCTGGACTGCGGCCCAGGCCGGGCGTTGGGGTGGCGAACGGCAAGCAAGCCACGCCGAGCAGCTGTTATCCGCGCTCGCGCCCAACGCCGGTCTGGTCACGATCGCCGACGCTGCGCCCGCGTCGCTGTCATGGCTCGGCGGAGTCCTCGGCCAGCGCGTCGCGCCCCTCGGTGTGGAGAAATTCGGCCAAACCGGAAGCCTCGCCGACCTCTATGCCGCCTACCGCCTCGACGGCGACGCCATCACCGAAGGCGTTGCCGAGCTTCTGCTCGCCGAATAGGAAGGCCCCCATGCCAGGACGCTATTTCGACGAATGGCAAGTCGGCGAGCGCATCACCCATGCGCTAACTCGCACCGTCACCGAGGCCGACAACGTCCTCATCTCGGCGCTCACCCACAACCCGCAACCGATGCACCTCGACAAGGAGTTTGCCGCCAAGTCCGAGTTCGGCCGGCCGCTAGTCAACTCGGTCTTCACCTTCGGGCTAATGATCGGGGTCAGCGTCGGCGACACGACCATGGGCACGCTCGTCGCCAACCTCGGCTACGACAAGCTCGGCTTCCCCAACCCGGTGTTCACCGGCGACACCTTGCGCAGCGAGACCGAGTGCATCGCCGTTCGGGCAAGCAAGTCACGGCCCAATGCCGGGATCGTCACCTGGGCGCACCGCAGCTTCAACCAGCGCGATGAGCTGGTGTGCGAATGCACGCGCACCGCGCTGCTCCTGAAAAAGCCATGAGCGAGCCGCGCTCCTGGCTGTTCGTCCCCGCGGACAGCGAGAAGAAAATCGTCAAGGCGCTCGACAGCGATGCCGACGCCGTGATCTTCGACCTCGAGGACAGTGTCGTTCCGGCGCAGAAAGCGGCCGCGCGCGACATCCTCAAGCATTTGCCCAAGCGCTCGGGCGGGCCCCTATGGTGGGTGCGGATCAACCCGCTCGGCTCCGAGCATCACAAGGACGATCTCGAGCTCATTGGGATCGCCGACATTCACGGCATCGTCCTGCCTAAGGCCGAAAGCGGCGCCGACGTCACCGAGCTCGCGCACCGCACCGGCACGATTCCGGTTCACGCGATCGCCACCGAGACTGCGGCTAGCCTGTTCGGCTTGCTCTCCTACAACCAACCGGGATCGCCGCTCGCGGCGATGAGCTGGGGCGCAGAGGATCTGTCCGCCGCGCTCGGCGCCTCGTCCAAATATGATGCTGACGGAAGCCTGAGCTTCACCTACCGGCTCGCCCGGTCGCTGTGCCTTGCCGGCGCGGTCGCCGCGGGCGTGCAGCCGGTCGACGGAGTGTTCGCCGATTTCCGCGACGAAGATGGCTTGCGCGCCGAAGCCGAAGCCGCGCGCCACGAAGGCTTCACCGGCAAGCTCGCGATCCACCCGGCGCAAGTGGCGGTGATCAATGCCGCCTTCACTCCGTCGCCGGACGAACTGCAACATGCCGCGGCGATCGTCGCCGCGTTCGAGGCCGAACCCAACGCGGGCGTGCTGTCGGTCGACGGGAAGATGGTTGATCGCCCGCATCTCATGCAGGCTCGGCGCGTGCTCGAAAGGTCAGCGGGGCAGGCATAAATTGGCTGAAGCGGTGCATCCAGCCCCCGCGGATTTTCACGCCCGCATCGGCCCGGCCGAGCTGGCCGGGCTTCATGACTTCTTCAATTCCGATCCCGACAGTTTCTGGCTCGAGCAAGCGAATCGGCTGACCTGGACCCATGTCCCTGCGAAAGCCGGCGACTGGTCGTTCGACGCCGACGATTTCCACATCAGCTGGTTCGCCGATGGACGGCTGAGCCTGTCGGTCAACTGCCTCGACCGGCACCTCGCCGATTACGGCGACCGCACCGCTTTGATCTTTGAGGCCGACGAGCCCGGGGAAGGCGATCGCCTGACGTACCGCGAACTGTACGAAGAGACGTGCCGCTTCGCCAATTTGCTCAAACAGCGCGGGATCGGGCGCGGCGACCGGGTGATGATCTACATGCCGATGATCCCCGAAGCCGCGGCGGCGATGCTCGCTTGCGCGCGCATCGGCGCGGTTCATTCGGTGGTGTTCGGCGGCTTCTCGCCCGAAAGCCTCGCCGGGCGCATCATCGACTGCGATGCTTGCGCGGTGATCACCGCCGACGAAGGTGTGCGCGGCGGCAAGCCCATCCCCCTGAAGCGCAACGTCGATACGGCGCTGGAGCATTGCGACGTCCCAACGGTAATCGTCGTCACGCGCACCGGCGCCGACGTGCCCATGAGGCAAGGCCGCGACATCCGTTACTCCGACCTTCGGGACGGCCTGAGGACCGATTGCGAACCCGAGATCATGAACGCGGAAGACCCGTTGTTCATCCTCTACACCTCGGGCTCGACAGGAAAGCCGAAGGGCGTCGTGCACACCATCGGCGGCTATGCGGTGTGGGCGGCGGCGACGTTCGATTGGGTCTTCGACTATCGCGAGGACGACATTTTCTGGTGCACCGCCGACATCGGCTGGATCACCGGCCATTCCTACGTCGTCTACGGGCCGCTGGCGATGCGCGCGACCAGCGTGATGTTCGACGGCGTCCCTAATTATCCCGACTTCGGCCGCTTCTGGGAGACGGTCGATCGGCTGGGGGTGACCATCTTCTACACCGCGCCGACCGCGATCCGCGCGCTGATGCGCGAGGGCGACGAACCGGTGAAGCGCCACAGCCGAAAGTCGCTACGGCTGCTCGGAACGGTCGGCGAGCCGATCAACCCCGAGGCGTGGGAATGGTATTGGCGCGTCGTCGGCGACGGGCGCTGCCCGGTGGTCGACACCTGGTGGCAGACCGAGACCGGCGGCATCCTGATCTCGCCCTTCCCCGGCGCAACCCCGATGAAGCCCGGAAGCGCGACTAGGCCCCTGCCCGGAATTCATGCCTTGCTGGTCGATGCCGAGCACAAGGTCCTCGAAGGACCGGCGAGCGGCAATTTGTGCATCTCGCAGTCCTGGCCGGGCCAGATGCGCACCGTCTGGGGCGACGACCGGCGCTTCTTCGAGACCTATTTCACGACTTATCCCGGCCTCTATTTCACCGGCGACGGCTGCCGTCGCGACGAGGACGGCGATTATTGGATCACCGGCCGCGTCGACGACGTGATCAACGTTTCGGGCCATCGCATCGGCACCGCCGAGATCGAAAGCGCCTTGGTCGCACATCCCAGAGTCGCCGAGGCGGCGGTTGTCGGCTACCCGCACGACATCAAGGGCACGGCGATCTACGCGTTCGTGACCTTGAACGCGGGAGAGGAAGGGGACGATGCCTTGCGCAAGGAATTGAGCCAGACGGTCAGGACCGAGATCGGCGCGTTTGCCGCGCCAGAGAAGATTCACTTCACGCCGGCTCTGCCCAAGACCCGCTCGGGCAAGATCATGCGGCGAATCCTAAGGAAGATCGCCGAGGGCGAGACGGCCGGCTTCGGCGACACCTCGACTCTCGCCGATCCGAGCGTGGTCAATGCGCTTCTCGCGGGCCACCAATGAGGCTCGGCGCGGCGGCTGCGATCCTGCTGCTGGCGCTCGGCGCGACGTCCTCAGCGGCCGAACCGCGCAAGCTTGACATGCTCGCCTTCTTCACCG
>Ga0193751_1002044_pt1 | contig 12466 bp, 30 predicted proteins | sample L1c2metaG_FD_143050 | JGI IMG/M metagenome (GOLD analysis project Ga0193751, IMG submission 143050) | Soil microbial communities from a riparian zone of the East river system, Colorado, United States - L1c2 | ecosystem: Environmental > Terrestrial > Soil > Riparian zone | place: USA: East River... | reverse complement strand
GCACCTCGGACTCCTCATGCGCCGCCGAGGAGCCGTAGATCACCTGCGGGTCGCCGGTCATCGACCGGGCCGACATCGTCGGCATCAGCGCCGAAATGTGCGCCCGGCGTATTTTCCAGCCCTCGTCCAGGACGACCTTCTCGCCGGACAGGCCCGCGCCGCCGTCCGGCGTCCGCGTCTTGAAGATCATCCGGCCGCCGCGCTTAGTGATGATCTCCATATCGCGCTGCGCCCGGTTGACCGACCGGATCTGCCGCGACAGCCACGAATACCCGGAGATGATCTTGTCCAGGTCCATGAAGTGCTCGGCGACCGTGTCCCACTCGTGCCCCGTCCAGATGATCGGGTCGCAGTGATACAGGAACAGCCAGCCCAGGCAGGCCTGCTTCTCGATCGCCGTGTTGTGAGTGGCGACCAGGTCACGCCCAGCCAGGTACAGCCCATCGGGAGAGTCCACCTGGATGCAGCGCACCGCCCGGGATTCCACCGGCTCCACCGAGGCGATGCTGACCGTAAACCGGCCGTTACGCCCGCCGCTGCGGACCCTCGCGGCCTTGCGCGCCAGCCGGAACGGGGCGAACGAGTCATCGGCCTTCGGGGTGAACGTAACCGTGAACTTCGGGCCGCAGTCCCGGCCATCGAGCACCGCCCGGCCTTCACCCAGCCCGGCTCGCCAGCCCAGCGACCGGGCCAGGAACAGCACGCCCTCGGCCAGGCCGCGCAGCGTGCTGGTGAACGTCACCTGCCCCGAACGGTGGTGGATCGTCCCGTCGGTGTCCAGCAGGCCCTGGAGCAGCGCTTCCCGCTGGCCCGGCCCGGCGGTCAGGTACATCTCGGGGATGTGCTTGTTGCCCAGTACGCCCAGTTCCCGCAGCCGGGTCATGAACGCGTAGACGCGCGGCTTACGACCACGCCAGGTGATCCCCACATCCGTACAGGTCCGCCGAACATGGCGGCTCGGCGTGAACCCGGCCCGGCTGATCTCCGCCGCCCAGTGCTCCACATCGCTCGCGTGACAGTGGATCACCCCGCCGCCAGACTTGCCGTCACCGAGCCAGCCGCCCAGCAGGTACGCATCCACCGGGAGCGCCCGGTCCCTGGACTTCAGCGGCTCCTGCACCGGCAGGTGATACCTGTACTCGCGAGTCGCATACCGCTTGCCCTGCCAGATCGCCGTGCGCGGGCCGTACCTGTCCAGATCACCCGCCATCGCGGCGGTCGTCACCAGCCGCCCCCGCCGCTGCCGCGTGTCGTAGACCCGCCACAGGTGCTCGCCGTCGGTCACCACCGACCGGCCGTCCGTGGTAGCAACCCGGTAGCAGTCGTGCCCCAGCTCGGGCACGCTCGCCGCGCTCACCCGTACCGGGTAACCGCCCGGGTGAAACACCTCATCGCCGGCCCGGATCTCGGCCAGCGCCGCCCAGCCGCGCGTGGTCAGCAGCGGAGTGGCCGCGTCCAGGCACTTCAGGTTCTGCCGGCAGGCGATCAGCGCGATCGAGAACGACGACGACTTGCCGTGCTCGTCCTTGGCGAAGATCCCGTCCAGGCAGACCCGCTGCTCGCCGTCCGGGCCGTAGCCCGCGTCCGCGCACAGCCCGGCGACCTCATCGCCGTCGGTGCGGACCCCGCCGGGGATGTGGGAGAACCGGGGCTCAACCAGTTCCAGCGTGCTCACGGCCGTCTACCTCCGGTCGCAGACCACGATCTGGCCCCGGTTCATCACAGCGGCCCAGATGCACCACATGCACGGGTCGCGGCACCAGTGCACCAGGCGCGGCGGCTCAGGCGGTACCAGCGTGCCGCTCACGGCGCTTCGCCACCTCGTCCTGGCGCTTCGCCACCGGGTCCTCCGGGTCGGCCTCGGCCAGGGCCCGGTCCATCGCCGCCGCGTGCTCCTTGATCATCGCCGCCAGGGCGCTGCCGGTCTCCGCGCCGCCCTGGTCGATCCGGGCCGCCAGCACCAGCGCCGCCTGCCCGCCCGAGGTGTCCACCCGGCGGACCTTCGCCAGCTCAGCGCGGGTGAACTTCTCCAGGTAGGACCGGACCCTCACTGCGGGCCGCTTGCGCCGTCCCGGCGTCGCCGGGGTCGGCGTCCCGAGCTTCCCCGCCCGGCTGGCCCGCACCGAGCACGCCTTGTCGTGGTACTTCGCGCTCGCCCGCTTCGCCTCGAACACCTTCCCGCAGCCCGGCCCCTGGCAGATCATCTCCACCGGGCACCCCCCCGCGTAGTCGCTGGCCGGTGACAGTGACCGGCTGCCTGCCCACCGCCGCGTACGGCCGGCGGCCCAGCACGTCCAGCAGCCAGTCAGCCGTCCACTCGTACACGCGCTCGCAGACTACCGACGACCGCCACCCCTCATCGCAGGTGATCATCCAGAGCTGAGTGGCCCCGCCGTCATCATGCGGCACCTTGCCGTAGGCCGGGCGCTCAGGAGACGCCGCCTCCTCCAGCCCGTGCCACGTCTGGCCGCCGTCCTCGCTGAACACGCCCGGGTCGCGGCGGTTCTGCCACAGCGGCACGCCGGATGCCTCCGACTGATCCGCCCACTCCGCCGGGTCGCTGGTCAGCGGCGACAGCGCCCGGTAGGCCAGCAGCGCGTGCAGTTGCTCGCGGGCCAGCGAGATCGACCCGCCCGAATGCCCGTACGAAGCGAATGCCTCCACCGCCGCGATAATCGACTCGCTGTAGGCGGGGTCCTCGGCGTACTGGCCGCACAGCTCCAGCTCGCGGCGCGCGTGCTCAGCCAGGCTCACCGTGTCTCCACGACTTCCACGTCCATGCCGCCGTCCAGGATCAGGAACGGCAGGTTCGGCCCGAACACCTCGATCAGCCTGCTCTTGAGCCGGGCGGCACTGACCACCGACAGGGGATGCGGGCAGGTCACCACCAGCTTGTCACCCGGGCCCAGGTGCAGCCGCCTGACCGCGCTCACCTCGGGCAGATCCTGGTTGACGCCAGTGCTAACACCAAGCTCGCTCACATAGCCCGCCGGATGCCCGAGCCCAGATACCACATCACGCCCACGTAAACCAGCGCGCTGCCCGCCGCCAGGCCGATCAGCAGCCAGCCCCACCACGGCATCAGGTCCCTCCCGGCGGCAGGTACCACGCCACGCCCAGGTACGCGCCCGCAGCGCCGACCGCCGCGCCCGCCAGCAACCACGCCCACCACCGCATCAGGTACACGCCCCCGTGTCCAGCCCGGCGTCCTTGACCAGGTCGATCAGGTCATCACGGTCAACGCCGCGCTGATCCTTCCACGCCATCCGCCAGCCCAGGAACGCCGCCGCGTTATCGCCGGCCAGGGCAAGCTGCTTGCGGGCCGCCTCCAGCAGCGCCGCGTCGCTGCTCACGAGCCCGGCTTCGCGTGCGGGTCGAACGGCCGCTCGCCGCCGACCGTGAACCACTCGTCCACCTCATGCCGCTCAGGGCCCTGCCAGATCTGGTCCCGCAGCCAGTGCAGCCAGTAATCGCGCGGCGCCTCATCGTCGCCCCACGGCACCGGGATCGTGAAGACCCCCGCCGACCACACCCCCGGCTGGGTCACGTCCTCCACCCAGGTGTTGACCAGCAGCAGCCACCGGGACTCGAAGGAGTGCCCCGGCCTCCCCGCCTCGGTCATCGACCGCAGCGAGAACCGCCAGCGCGGCTTGTAAGAGAACTCCGCCAGCAGCTCCACCAGGGCCTCGGGCATCCCCGGCTGCCACCACTGCGGGCGCGAGGTCAGCCGCACCCGTATCCCGTCACCGCCCCACAGCGAGCCGGTTATCTCGCTCAGGCCAGCGCCTCCCGGCAGTCCCGCCCCGCTCACCGCGCCGCCCTCCACGCCTGCCGGTCCGACCAGTCCCACCAGTCGGACGGCATGCACCGCCGCTCAGCGCCCAGGTCAGGATGCGCCCACCCCACCGCCAGCAGGTCGTACAGCATCGCCGCCAGGCTGGAGCACACCACATGCCCCGGCACCACCGAGCCGCCGCCCGTCCCCGGCAGCAGGTCCTTGGCCCCGCCGCCGGGCCAGGACCACAGCGAGTCGATCAGGCCGGCCAGGGTCTCGGCGTGCACCGTGCCCAGCGCATCCTCCGCGATACCCACCCAGTCGTAGGCGACGCCCAGCGACCGCGCGCAGGACGCCAGCAGCGCGGTGAGCTGACCGTGATCATCCGGCTTAGGCTGCGCGTGGTTACTGCGGGTCCGGCTGTCGGCCAGCCACGGCGTGCAGTCACACAGCCCCACCCCGCCCGGCTGGCCCTGGATCCCGATCCACCGGCCCCGCTTGTCCTGGTGGGTCAGGATCGCGACATGATTGGCGACCGCCGGCTGGCCGGCCAGCGCCTCCCCCACGCGGATCAGGTCAGAGGACAGGCTGCCGGACGTCCACACGGCCAGCACGTCACCAGGCGCTGCGGGGAGCTTCACGCCGCCGAGCATAGCGGGCCGGGGTCTCAGCCGGGGAGCCTGCGCGCGACCCGCGCCAGATGCCTGCGCACCAGCCACCCGCCCAGCCGGGTCATCCCGATCTCGTCCGGGATCGCGCAGATCAGGCACCGCGCGTGACCGGACAGCTTCACCTCGCACGCTGTCCTGCCCGGCTCAGTCAGCGGGTTGATGCCCGCCGACAGCATCTCTGAGTCCCCCGCCTGATGCGCCAGGCACACCCCGCCCCGGAATGGCAGCCGCTCGCCGCTGACCGCGCAAACCAGATAGCGCCTGATGCCAGCCCGCACCTCGACCTCGCCCACAGCTAGCTGCCCGCCACAGACCACAGGGTCCCGCGCTTCACGATCACCCCGAACTGCCGGGCCACCTGCTCCCAGTTCCGCTGCTCAGCCGCGCTGGCGAACGTCGCCAGGTCCGCGCCCGGGTAGCCCGGCAGATCACACGTCGCCGTCTGGTGGGTGAACATCTCGGTACGAGACACATCCGCCACCCTGGTGCAGCCCGCCGCCTTCGCAGCCTGGCTGATCGTCGGCGGCCCCGCCGGGCCGCTGGAGCCGCACGCGGCCAGGACCACAGCAGACGCGGCAGCAGCCAGGACAACGCGGGTGATGTTCATGCAGGGCAGTCTGCCAGGCCAGGCGGACACGCCGATCAGTGCAGCAGCAGCTTCAGCGACTGAACGCCCCGGTCCAGCGCATCCGCATACCCCGAGTGGTAACGGAACAAGCCGTGCCCCTCCACAGTGCCCTCGCGCTCGCCAGCGGCCGCATCCCGCCGGTTCACGGCAATGTCCCGCACCCAGCTATCGAGCAGCCCCTGAACCTGCGCCCGCGTCGCCTCATCCATACCCGGCAGTCTGCCAGACCCCGCGTCACGCCAGGTGACGAACACGCAGAGTGATGAGCAACCAGCCTCAAGATCCACACGCATCGCTGACTCGGGCGCGGAGTCGTCCGTCTGTCACGCGCTGTGACTACCTGTCGGCCTCCGCCACCGTCCGCCACCACGATCTGGTGACCGTGGGTGAGCGCTGACCTTACGCGTGCGCCTACCCCCGGGTAGGGGTGGCCGCCTGCCCCAGGGTGGCCCTGGAGGAACCCGGATCGGATCGGTAATTCGGATCGGATCGTTTCCTCGATCGGCTCGCGCCTGACCTTGCCTGCCTGTCAGGGGTGGGCTGCGCTGCGCCAGTCTGCGCGCTGCGCCGGGGGGTACAGCAGGCTGGAGTGGGCGAACGCCCCTAGTCCTGCTCTAGCTGGTCGGCTGCTGCCCACAGGGTGAGCGCTGCCGCGTACGGCGTGGCCTGCCCGGTGGCCAGCATGCGCGCCAGGTAGCGCATCTGGTCGGGCAGCGAGCGCCTTGTGATGAGCGGCGGCAGGGTGCGGTAGCTGCTGTCCAGGGTGGCGTGCACCACCAGCCCCGCCTTGTCCTGGGTGACGCGGGCGGTGCCGACGCGCGGGCCCCAGTTCCAGGTGAGCGGCACTGTGCGCGGCACCTCGCCGAACGCTCCGGGTGCGATGACTTCACGCCAGCCAGCCCTGGTGCTGCCATCTGCCTGGTGTGCCCTGCGCTCTTGCCCTCGCGTGCAGTACCAGCAGGCGCCTGGTGCCAGGTGGTGGTCTTCCATCGGCATCATGAGCCCGTGCTGCGGGCAGCGGGTGGAGGCAGCCGGCACCATGGCGTCCAGGGGCAGGAACGCGTCAGGACCGCACATGACCAGCCTGGTCGTCTAGGTGCTCCAGCAGGGCCAGCCACGCACGGGCGGCGGCCTCGGCCTCGGCTGTCCATAGGGGGTCGGGTACCAGGGTGATCGTCAGGCCGGGGTCGAACCAGTCGCGTTCCGTGCCTCTGCTGTCGGGCAACCGGGCGCGGCCAGCCTCGCACGCGGCGGCCATGGGTATCGCGCGCCCTACGCGCATTATGCGCGTAGGGGAATTGTCACCCATGGTCACATGCCCGCCGTGAGGATCACGATGGGCGTCCTGGCGTCCAGCGCCTGCTGGCTGTGATGCCAGGCCAGCATGACCAGCGGGTCAAGGCCAGTCCGGTAGGGCTGGTCTTGCGGCCGGCCGGCGTTCCAGCGATCCACGAACGACCATGGCGGGAACAGCGGGAAGCCGTCACCATCAGGCTTGCTGTCCATGTTGCGCTCTGCCCTGAACATGAGGCCAGGCTACGGGGTGTCTCACCGATCGGCACGATCGAGCTGCGGCAGCCCGCCACTGTCGATGCCGCTGATCCGCCAGCGGCCGAGCAGGTCCGGGCCGGACTCTCCCGCGATCTTCCTGACGACCACGAGATACCCGCACTCGTGCATGTGACCCGACAGCCGGCACTCCGCCGAATGCTCGACTGTCCAGCCGTCCTCAGTGAAGATCACGTAATGGTCGTTGCCGAAGGCGGCGTACAGGCGCTCGCGCTCGGCGGCGGCACCATCAGCCACACCCTGGCTGTAGGCACCCGCCGCCTCGCCGAAGTAGGAACGGCTGCCGCTGGTGACCATCAGGCCAGGCTACGCGCCAGTCCCGCCTTCGGGCAGCTCACCCTCGCCGCCGGGCAGGTCACCTCCGGTGACGATGTGGAACGCCTCGGTGCGGCGCTCGTACTCGGTGGCCTCGGCGGCTTCCATCAGGTTGCCGATCGCGGCCTCGTCACCGTCGTCCGGCGGCGGGCCCACCGGGGTGAAGTCGCTCTGCGGGACGGCCTGCGGGTTGGTGTTGCCGTCAGCGGGCGTATTCATGTCAAGATCCTCCGGGCCTGCGGATTTGTAATACTGCGAATAGTTGTAGCGGCGGGACGCTAGCCAGGGCTGCCATTCAGCTTGATCTGAGCCCGCAGCGCGGCCATCTCAACACTCAGCCGCTCGTTGCTGGCAGTGGTTTCCCGCATGTCCGCGCGGGCGGCCAGCAGGTCAGCGCGGGTCGCCGTCAGTTCCGCGCGGGCGGCCCCCAGATCGGCGCGCGTCGCCCCCAGGTCGGCGCGGGCGGTTTCGAGCGCCGACAGGTAAATGTCCTTCGCGCGGTCGAACGCCTGAGCGTCGATGCCCTTGCCGGCGGCCTTGGCCTGCTCCCGGTTCGCCCGCGTGGCCGCGATGTAGGAGACGAACCCCACGATGCCGGTCAGGATCGCCAGCAGGACCGCCTCGATGGAGGAACTGCTCACGGCGCCTCCCCGAGGCGCAGCGGCTCGGGCCACCCGGAAACGATGAGGACCGCGCCCGCGAACGCCGCCCATACCACCACAGCGGTCCATCCCCGCGCGGAATGCTGGAAAATCCACACGTCGGCGAACAGGACCGCCCAGCCGCCCTTAAGCATCGCGGCGGCGGTGAACGCCACCCGGTCGCGGCGGGCCAGGATCTGCGTCAGGCACAGCACGCCGACCGCCATCCAGATCCCGCCCCAGGCCTCCCAGGGCAGGAACAGGTCAAACGCCCGGGCGGGGGCTGCGGTGACGTACAGGCTGTACCCGTAGGTCAGGTCAAGGACGGCCAGGAACGCCAGGAACGCTCCCCGGCGGCCGGACCGGCGGGCCGCCCGGCGGCCCACTCCGCGCGCGCGCGCCAGCCACATGTCGGCTGCCCCCCCGTCAGATAGTCAAACGTCCCGCCGGGGGACTTCATGGTAGCGCCGGGCACCCCCGGCCCCCCGGTACTGTCCGTTCGGGGGCAGGGGCCCCGGCTTCACTCACCTTGTGGTGTGACTACGGGAAGATCTACGGGCGCATGAGCCCGCCGGCGTTCGCGCCGTTGTCCCACGGGCTGTTCGGCGAGGCGTACAGGTCGCCGTCAGCGGTCCCGTCGTCGGTCTCGATGACCTTGGCGACCCGGAACACGTGGGTGAGGTTCCCCGCCTGCCCGTTGTAGGCCACGAAGTGGACCCTGGTCCACAGCACCAGCCGGCTGTTCAGGCAGTCGGTGGCGACCGGATTGATCCCGCCGCAGCCCGCCGGGTAGTTCGGGTGGGCCAGCACGCTGGCGTACACGACCGGGCCCGACGGCGGCTTGGCCACGTCCGGGATGGTGACGGCGGCGCCCGTGGTCGCGTCCGAGACCGTGAAGTCCAGTGCCTGGTCGCCGGCGACGTCGAAGAACACGCTGGCGGTCACCACGTCACCCGGCTGGAGGGTCGGGGTCAGGGTCATCACCGTCGCCGATCCGTCGACCCGGTACTCGGCCTGGTAGGTGTCCGCGCCGATAGCCAGCATCCCCGCGTCGAACTGGTGGCCGCCCGTGGAGAGCTGCGCGTACACCCGCCAGCTCGTGCTGCCGTTGCGGGTGCTGGTCAGCGGCACGGCGAACGTGACGGAGGCGAACCGGAAGTTGCGGTTTGAGCCGTGGGCGACGAACCCCGTCTTGTAGTCGGTGTAGACCGGCGGGGCGGGCGGCACCACGGCGCGGGTGATGGCCGGGACGAGGCGGGGGCTGGCCAGGGCGGCCGGGGCGGCCATGGCGCCCAGGCCGGCGGTCAGCGCGGCGGCACTGGCCGCCATGGCGGCCAGGCGGGCGAGACGAGAACGCATTACAGGTTGCTCCTTCGGTCAGGCTGCTTAGGGGTGCCCCACACCCTAGCGGTGACGGGCTCCACGGCGCCGGACCATGGCGTCAGCCGCCGCCGGGCGGCAGCGGAGCCATGGCGCCGAGCCGCTCCCGTGCCGCGTTCATCCGGTCAGCGGCGGCGCGGGCCGCCACGTAGTCACCCATGGCCATGCAGGTGATGCACGCGATCATGGCGTCCAGCAGCGCGGCCAGCTCAGGGAACACGGTTACCCTCCAGTTCTCCCGCACCAGCCGCGTGCCCCGGGCGGAACCCGTGCCAGCGGTCCCGTTCCACGATGGTCGCCTCGAACGCCTGGAGGCAGGCCTCCAGGTAGGACGCCAGGATGTAGTCGGGGGTGTCGGAGGTGTTCTCTCGGGACCGCCTGTTGATCAGACTGGTCAGTTCCTCCCGCAAGGTCGGCATGATCAGCCGCCCTGGTTGTCACGCGATGCGCCATGGTAGCTGCCCGGCGGGACGGGCGCGCTGCGGTAACCGTCCTCGAATGGCCCGACGCGCGGCTCGTCGTCCAGGTCCAGCGGGTCACTGTCCACCATCACGTACATCGGGGAGAACGACCCGGGCTCATGCTCGCTGGGCTTCTCGCCCAGGCCGTACAGGGCGCCGGTCTGCCCCTGCCAGCCGACCTGCCGCCAGCGGTGCCGGCGGGTGCCGTCGTCGGAGCGGGTACGGATCTCGTGTCCGCTGGCGTGCATCGGCACATACGGGCGGGTGTCCGCCGGGCGCGGGAGCTGCTGCCCCGCCCTTGCCATGGTCAGATCCCGAGCGCGTGCAGGAACGGCACCAGCACCCACAGCGCCAGGCCCAGCGGGATCAGCTTGGACGCGTGCTTGCCGCCCATCTCAAACACGGCCAGGACGAAGCAGGCCAGCGCCAGCAGCAGTACCACGGCTTCCCAGGTGACGTGCATGGTCAGCCCTCTTCCTTGACCCGGTACACGACGCGTCCGTCGCGGACCTTGGCGGTCGCCAGGTAGGTGCCCCAGCCGGGCACCCGGAAGTCAGTCGAGCCGGCCATCAGCCAGGTGATCTGCCCGTCGTACGGGCCGCCGTCCAGGTAGGCGTTGCACATCCCGGCGGAGAACGCGGGCAGCGCGGGCGGCGGCAGGCCGTGGCGGTAGCCCGGCGGCTGCGCGGGGCTGGTGACCGGCACAGGCAGCGGCGCGCCCATGTCCCAGCCGGCCTGCACCCGTGGCCGCGCGCCCATGGTGTCGCGGCTCTGCGGCGGAACCGGGCACGGCCCGGCCGAGTGCAGCCCGTCGCAGCCCGGTGTCCAGGTGTGCTGCGCCGCCGCCGCGCCGCCCCGGGGGGCGAACGACAGGACCTGCCCGGTACGCATGTCGATCCGGTAGGTCCCCGGCTCGCGAGCGATGAACTGGTACTCGGTGAACGGATCGGGCGGCAGCGGCTCCTTGAGCCACTCCCCGACCATGGCCTTGCAGCTCTTGCAGATCGCCCGCACGGTGGTCTCGGTAAACACGAACAGGAACGTCTCGCTGGTGCAGCCGCACACAAGCTGCGACATGCCGCCCTCGCCGAACGGGTCCGGCAGGTCGTCAGGGCCGAGCGTCATCGCGCCGTCCTTACCCGCCGGTACTCGGCGGAATGCCGGCACCGGCACAGGGGCGTCCCGTCGAACAGCGCGTGCCACAGCCACACCGGGTCGGCGGGGCTCAGCCAGGACAGCCAGTACCGCAGCCCGTGGCCCGGGTAGCCGCCCCACGGGTCGTACGCGCCGTCAGGGCTCAGGGTCATCCGCCAACCCTGCCACATCCGCAGCCATCGGGTAGGTGCAGATGGTCGCGGCCAGGCAGGCCTGGCCGCAGCCCGAGCACACGTAACCCGGCGGCGGGCCCGCCATGGACGCCGGCGCGCGGCAGCAGGCGGACTCGAACGTGATCACAGGTACTGGCCGGGCCAGTCATGGCTGGCCTCGGGCTCGATCCGCACCGTGGTGGTGGTGGTCTCCCGGATCAGGGCCCCGTCGGCGTCATACTCCTGGACCGTGGTCGTGGTCGTGGGCCCCTTGGCCGCGTCCTTCTTGCCGTCGTCCACCGCTCCTCCGCTCAGCGCCGCATCGGGTCATCGGCGCGGGCCATGGCGGGCTCGTCGTCCCCGGTGAACTTCGTCCGGGCGTCTCGCAGCCGGACGGCCAGGGCGTCGCGGGCCTTGCCGACCGTCTCCTCGAACTCGCCGACCGCTGACTCGCATTCACGCACGTACTCACGCAGGTTCACGCGCGCCAGGCTAGCCCTCGTTGGGGATCCGGTCCACCGTCCCGGCGGCCACGCACGCCGCGTACCCCTGCCGGGCCAGCGCCAGGATCGAGCGGCGCGGCGGCGGGTCCATGGCCAGGCCCTGGGCGAGCTGCCACATCAGCCGGTGGATCGAGTAGTGGCAGGTGTCGCAGCACTGCACCAGGTTCTCTGCCTCGGTCAGCCCGCCGGCCTCATGCGGCTGGATGTGATGCCACACGTGGCGCAGCGGGACCGGCGAATGCGAGCCCGCCGCGTCGCACCGGGACGCCCGGGCGCCCTCAAAGACAGCCAGCGCCTCCATGGTCACCACCTCGTGTACTGGCCGGGCTGGCCGCCGCGCCGGGCGGCCTTGATCTGGTTGCCGAGCCGCCCGCCCGCTGAGCGGTTGCAGAACGACCAGGACAGCCGCTTGACCGGGGTGATGCCCAGCGCCCGGGCGATCACCCGGGGCGGGAAGTCGTCCAGCTCCAGCGACGACGACCATGCCCGGTACATCGGGTGATACCGGCCGCGTGCCTCGCACCGGGCGCACGGGTCACCGTCGCGCAGCGCGGCCAGCGCCTCCCGCTTGCGTTTCTGGTGCGGGTAGCCGAGGCCCTTCTGGGTCGTGGTCAGCCGGGCGGGGCGGGGCACTCGTCGCACTTTTCATGCGGGCGGTGCTGGGCCAGCACCCGGTGCACCAGCAGCTCGACGTAGTACGCGTACTCCTCGCAAGTCCACCGCCGGACTGTCTCAGGCACGTCCTGCACCCTGGGGGCGGCCGGTGCCGTCGTCATCGAGCACGTCACGGAAACTGGTCCGCCGGGCCTCCTCCGAGCCCAGCTCGGTGATGCGGTACGGGTCCTCCCCGTGGCCGTGGTTCGGGCGGAACGGCCGGTCGATCGCGGCGGGGCACTGCCCGGCGCACATCGGGACGTGCCCGCACGAGTAACCAGGGCGGGCGAGCTGGAAGTCCTCCATCCGCTCATGGGTGTCCACGTCGCCGAGCCGGTCGAACAGCCACCGCTGCCATGACGGGGCGGTGAACGCCGCCGGCAGGACGGGGAAGTAGTGGGCCACCCGGATGACCGAGCCATGGTCGTAGGAGTCCGGGCCCTCCCGGATCACCACCAGGGTCAGGCCCTTCGATCCCTGGCCCCGGTCCAGGTCCTCCAGGGTGACTTCCCAGCCACGGTCCTGGCGGTAACGCAGGCGGCCCACCAGGTCCGTGGCTGGG
>Ga0193751_1002043_pt1 | contig 12469 bp, 12 predicted proteins | sample L1c2metaG_FD_143050 | JGI IMG/M metagenome (GOLD analysis project Ga0193751, IMG submission 143050) | Soil microbial communities from a riparian zone of the East river system, Colorado, United States - L1c2 | ecosystem: Environmental > Terrestrial > Soil > Riparian zone | place: USA: East River... | reverse complement strand
AGAAAATCGAGAAGAAGATGCAGGAACTCGTCCAGCAGAACCTCCCCTATGCCCGCGAATTTCTGCCGCGCAACGAAGGTCTCGCGAAGTTCAAGGGGGAAGGCGACTTCATGAAGTGCCACTTCATCGAGCAATTCACCGAGCCCGATGAAAAAATCTCGGTTTACAAAACGGGAAAGTTCCTCGATTTCTGCCGCGGTCCTCATCTGCCCTCGACCGGAAAAATCAAAGCGTTTAAGCTGCTCAACATCGCCGGCGCCTACTGGCTGGGAGACGAAAAGAATCAGCAACTGCAACGCATCTACGGCACGTCGTTTTTCTCGAAGAAGGATCTCGATGCTTATCTGAACGGCATCGAAGAAGCGAAGAAGCGCGACCATCGCGTGCTGGGGAAACAGCTTGACCTCTTTTCGATCCAGGAACTCGCCGGACCGGGGCTGATCTTCTGGCATCCGAAGGGCGGAATCATCCGCAAGGAGATGGAAGACTGGATGCGCGAGCAGTACGTCAAGCGCGGCTATTCACTCGTCTATACGCCGCACGTGATGCGCCGCCAGCTTTTCTTCACCTCGGGCCACGAGGGCTATTACGCCCAGAATTTTTTCGATTTCATGGAACTTGACGACGCCGAATACCGCGTAAAGCCCATGAACTGCCCGGGCCACATTCTCATCTACAAAGATTCGCTGCGCTCGTATCGCGATCTGCCCGTACGCCTCGGCGAACTCGGCACGGTCTATCGCTATGAACGCTCGGGTGTCATGCACGGCCTGCTGCGCGTCCGCGGCTTTACCCAGGACGACGCTCACATCTTCTGCACTCCCGAGCAGATTGAGAAGGAAATCGCGGATTGCGTGGAGTTCGCCCGCGACGTGCTGAAAGACTTCGGCTTTGACAAATTCCAAACCGAGCTTTCCACCTGGGATCCAAACGACCGCAAGAGCTTTGTCGGAAGTGAAGACCAATGGAACATGGCGACCAGCTCGCTCGAAAAAGTTTTGCAGTCGCTGAAGATTGAATATAAAACCATCCCCGGCGAAGCCGCATTCTACGGCCCGAAGATCGACATCAAGCTGGTCGATGCCATCGGACGCCTGTGGCAGCTCTCAACCGTGCAGTTCGACTTCAATCTGCCGCAGCGCTTCGATCTCGAATACGTCGCGGATGACGGCAGCCGCAAGCAGCCCCTCATGGTCCACCGCGCCCTCTACGGATCGATCGAGCGCTTCTTCGGCGTACTCATCGAACACTACGCCGGAGCCTTTCCGGTATGGCTTTCGCCGGTGCAGGTGGCGATGATCCCGATCGCCGAGCGGCATTCGGAGTATGCGGAAACGGTCGCGTCGCAACTGCGGGCAGCCGGCGTCCGGGTGGAAGTCGATTCGCGCAACGAGAAGATGAACGCAAAAATCCGCGAACACGCGATGCAGAAAGTGCCGTTTTTGCTCGTGGTCGGAGATAAGGAATCCGAAGCCGAGAAAGTCAACGTGCGCACGCGCGGAAAAGAGAAGACGGAAGACATGGGGACGGCGGAGTTCGTGGAGAAGATCAAGCATTTGATTGCGGAGAAGAGCGCGGTTTTGTGACAACGATTCGGTTAGATCGCGTCTTTACTTTCGGGGCCACCTTAGTCTCCTGATCCCACACGAGTCGATGGAAGCCAATAAAGAGGGCGCCCACCTTCACAGACATGGCTTTAAACAGAAAGCTCCGAAGACAGCACCTGCAGCAGCACCCATGGGCGAGTTGGTCGCTCAGCCTAAGATTCGCGTCACCAAAGATCATGGGGTTGACCTTTCGTCGTACCATGAAAATCCTTCATAGACAGAAGGATTTTCATGGTATACAATAGTTACCGTGATCGTTCGCATGGCTGACATTGTGCTGGTCCGCGCCGCTTTGCGGCGCAGCCGCGTCGTTGCCCTTTTGGGGCCGCGGCAGTGCGGCAAGACCACGCTCGCCCGCGAGTTTGTCGCCCCCGATTCTCGCAACTACTTCGACTTGGAGGACCCTCAAAACCTCGCTCGGCTGGGTGAGCCGGACACAGCTCTGCGTCCGCTCAAAAAGTGGATCGTGATTGACGAGATCCAGCGCCGTCCGGATCTATTTCCGCTGCTGCGCGTCCTAGCCGACCGAAGGCCGCTCCCAGCACGTTTTCTCGTTCTCGGCAGTGCCTCGCCAGATCTACTCCGGCAAGCTTCCGAGACGCTCGCCGGCCGCATCGAGACGGTTCCGCTGGAGGGTTTCCGGCTCTCTGACCTAGGCGGCGCCGCTCAACCGCGGCATTGGTTGCGCGGTGGTTTCCCGCTGGCCTACATGCCGCGAACCGATGCCGACTCGCTGGCATGGCGGCGGCAGTTTCTTCAAATTTTCCTCGAGCGCGATCTGCCCCAACTCGGCATCACGATCCCGGCATTGGCCTTGCGGCGCTTCTGGAATATGGTCGCCCACTACCACGGTCAGGTTTGGAACGCGGCCGAGTTGGCTCGCGCCTTAAGCGTGAGCGAGGGCACCGTGCGCCGCTATCTCGACCTGATGGCCGATGTGTTCATGCTCCGTCAGTTGCCGCCGTGGTTTGAGAATCTCGGCAAGCGTCAGGTGAAGGCACCCAAAGTGTATGTGCGCGACAGCGGCCTTCTGCACGCGCTGCTCGGTGTTGCCAATCAGCGCGACCTCGAGTTTCATCCGAAGGTGGGCGCTTCGTGGGAGGGTTACGCCGTGGAAGAGGTGTTCAAGTCCTTCCGGCCCGACGAGGCCTACTATTGGGCCACACACAACGGGGCGGAGCTTGATCTCTTCTTATTCAAGGACGGCCGCCGTATCGGCATCGAGTGCAAACGAGCCGATGCGCCAGTGCTGACAACGTCCATGCGGATCGCTCTCACCGACCTCAAACTCGACCGGCTCTACGTTTTGTATCCCGGAGAGAAGACATATTCGCTGGCAAAAAAAGTCGAGGTCATCCCGCTGGCGAAATTCGTGAATGCGAAGTAGGCGGAACGGAAGGGCCCAACCCTTCCTGTTGTTGCAACCAGAAAATGTCGTATTAACTGCAACGAGACTTTGTCACCCCTTATCGTTTAAGTAACGGCCGCCAAAGCAGGGCGGCCGGAGAGGTTGTAGATACGTGGCGTTGGCGATTTTCGTTTCTGCGCCGAGGTGAGGAGCTTGGGTCGGCGCTCGGCGTGTTCTTCGAGTGGTGAGGGCCGGGCGAGCAGGAGAACATCTCCGCGAAAGACGCGCAACACGCCATCGAGTTGATGGGAGAGTTCGACCGCTTCTCCGGCGCAACCGCGATGGCCGGGCAAGGGTGGCAACGCGATGGACTGGGCGCCCAGGGTGACGGTGTGATCGGCGGTCACGACACGCTGGTAGTGCAAGCTGAGGCAGCGGGCGAGATCGAAGCGGCGGGGCAGGCGGCGGAAGTCGCAGGCGGCATCGGCGGGGGGACGGGCGAAGCGCTGGTTGTAGTCGGCGCAGAAGCGGGCGAGCACGACGTTGGCCTGCTCCAGCGTGGTGGCGCGGGCCAGACGAAGTTCGCTGACCAGGCGGTCCTGGCAGGTGCGCCAGGCGCGCTCGATGCGGCCTTTGGCTTGGGGAGAGTAGGCGGGGATCTGCTGGATGCCGAGCTGCTCGAGAGCGCGTCCGAGTTGAGTGGGAGCTTGTTTTCCGGCGAGTTGCTCAGCCAGGGTCCAGTGGGAATCGTTGCGCGGGAAGATGGAGTGACGGTCGCCGTAGAGGCTGAGGGGAATGCCGTGAGCGCGGATCATGGCGTGCAGAGCGCGCAGATAGCCCACGGTATTTTCGGCTTCGAGATGGAAGTGCGCGGCCAGGATCTGGCCGGTGGCATCGTCCTGAAAGCCGATCAGGGTGAGGGTGGGGCCGCGGCCTTCGAGCCAATCATGACGGCTGGCATCGGTGAGCGCCATCATGCCGAAACGCGGGCGGGGCGGGCGTCGGGAGCGGTACTGGCGCGGACGGCGCTTCTGCGGAGAGGCCAGTTTGGCGGCCCGCAGGATGCGGCGCACGGTCTCGCGGCTGACCGCGAGATCCTCCTCGGCACGAAGTTTTTCCGTCAGATGAGAATCGTTGAAGCCCACATACTTGCCGCGGGCCAAGTTACGATCAACTGCTTCTGGGGAACGGAAATGGCCCAGGGCATGGAGCGACCGCGATTGCCATGCTGCACCCAGTCGACCGAATCGGGCTGATAGCGGCGTTTGAGCCGCTGTATCTGGCGCTCGCTCAAATGCAGCAGACGGGAGGCTTCGCGTACGCTCAGCCTCCCGCCTGCTGCATTTTCAATCACCTTCACTCGTTGGAACTCTTTCTGACTCATCGTCACCATCCTTGGAGGGTGACAGAATCTCGTTGCGGTTATGGGGTGACATTATCTTGGAGCATTTACAAAGGGCCCAACCCTTCCTTTGAGCCTCCCCACACCCTGTGTTAGCATCAAAAGTTTCGCAGGCGTTGTTGGGCTGGCCTGTACCCTGTATTCATCCTCATTCCGGGCCTTATCACCCTTCCCGTAAGCCTGCGGAAGGAGACAACCCGTGAAAGTGTACGAAGGAGCCAATCTCCGCAACCTTGCCCTCATCGGACACGGGCATGCCGGCAAAACCACCCTGGTGTCCGCCATGCTCTATACCGCCGGCGCCACGCCGCGCTTCGGACGCGTGGACGACGGCTCCGCCACCACCGATTACGACGAAGAAGAAATCGCTCGCAAGATGTCGATCGGCACCGGCCTCGCTTTTGTCGAGTGGGGCAAGACGGACGCGAAGGTCAAGATCAATCTCCTCGACACTCCTGGCTTCAACATGTTCGTCCACGAGGCCAAGATGGTGCTGCCCGTGGTGGACGCAGCGCTCGTTGTCGTCGACGGCGTCGCCGGCGTCGAGGTTGTGACTCAGCGCGTCTGGGGATACTGCGACGAAATCGACCTGCCGCGAATGATCGTCGTTAACCGAATGGATCGCGACCGCGCCGACGCCAACCGCGTGCTCGAATCGCTGACCAACGCCTTCGGCCGCGCCGTCACTCCGCTGCAGCTCCCCATCGGCAGAGAGAAGAGTCTCAGCGGCATCGTCGATCTCGTCCGCATGAAGGCCTACACCTACGAGATGGGCGGAAACGGCAAAGGCAAGGAGGGCCCGATTCCCGCCGACATGGCCGGCGTCGCCCAGGAAGCCCACGAGAGGCTTGTCGAGCTGATCGCTGAGGGCAAAGACGAATTGATGGAAGAATTCTTTGAGAAGGGAACGATTCCCGAAGAGGATCTAGTCCCGGCGCTGCACGAAGCGATCCGCGAAGACAAACTTTTTCCCGTGCTCTTCACCTCCGGCCTCGGCAACATCGGCGTGGACGAGCTGATGGACTTCATCGTCGACTACACACCCGCCGCCAGCGAGCATCACGCCATCACCGGCCAGCCCGTCGGCGGCAACGGCGAGCCACCCGTACGTAAGGGCACTGATAACGAGCCGGCTTCCGTGTTCGTCTTCAAAACCATGTCAGACGCATTCGCCGGCCGGATTTCTTACTTCAAGGTTTTCTCCGGCGTGCTGAAGAACGACGCATCGCTGCAAAATTACAATCGTAATATCCAGGAAAAGTTCGCTCACATTTCCGTTGTCCAGGGCAAGCAAATGATCCCGGTTCCGGAGTTGCATGCCGGAGACATCGGCGGGGTCGCCAAGCTAAGAGAAACTCTCACAGGCGATACGCTGGGCGATAAGTCATCGCCGATCCGCTATCCGATGGTGCAACTGCCCGAGCCGGCAATCACGTTTGCCATCGAACCCAAGAGCCGCGCCGACGAAGACAAGCTCGGCGTCGGCCTCCACAAGCTTATGGAAGAAGACGCCATGCTGCGCTTCTTTCGCGACCCGCAGACCAAAGAGTTCTTGATCGCGGGCACCGGACAGCAGCACATTGAAGTCGTGGTCTCGAAGATGAAGAAGCGGTACCACGCCGAAGTGGTGCTGAAGGCGCCAAAGGTGCCGTATCGCGAGACTATTCGCGGCAAGGCCGACGTCCAGGGACGCCACAAAAAGCAGACTGGCGGCCACGGCCAGTACGGCGATTGCAAAATAAAGATGGAGCCGCTACCGCGCAACTCCGAAGTTGAATTCGAATTCGTCAACGATATCTTCGGCGGCGCCATCCCGCGCAACTTTATTCCCGCCGTCGAGAAGGGAATCAAAGACGCCGCTACCCGAGGCTACCTCGCCGGTTATCCCGTGGTGAACTTTCGCGCGATCCTCTACGACGGCTCCTACCATGACGTAGATTCGAACGACCTCTCGTTCCAGATGGCTGGCCGCATCGCCTTCCGCAAGGCCATGGAAGTTGCCAAGCCGACGCTGCTCGAACCGATCATGCACGTCGAGATCTCCATCCCCGATGAGTTCGCGGGCACCATCATGGGTGACCTCAACAGCCGGCGAGGACGCATCCAGGGAATGGATAACAAAGCCGGCAACACGATCGTGAAGGCCGAGGTCCCCATGGCCGAGATGCTCACCTACGGCGCCGATCTCACTTCGATGACCCAGGGCCGCGGCAGTTTCTCGATGGAAATGCACCACTACGACACGGTCCCGCAGCAACTGCAGGACAAGATTATCGAGAAGGCAAAAGCGGAGAGGGGCGAGGTTAAGGAAGAAGAGGAATAAGAAACATAAGAAGAAGAGTTCGGTGGAGAGACGGGCGCCCTCGCCCGTCCACCTCGGTCCGCAGCCCGAAATCAAAAAACAGATTCACCAGCACGAGGTTTCTAGCGTACCATTCCTCTTTCTATTTCTGAGGAGGCACGGATGCCCAAGCGGAGTTCTCCGATCTGTTGCCGCTTGTCCGTCGCGACGCTGCTCCTCTTACTAATGGCCCAACCTGCAACAACTCAGGAAAGCAAGAGCGTGACGCTGGAGCTCGACCACGTATCGATTTGCGGATCGAATCTCGATTCGCTGCGCCAGATTTTCACGGACGTCGGTATGACTCCGGACCTCGGCGGCCCCCACGGCAACGGCATTACCCAGATGGCCATCATTGGATTCGATGACACGACTTACCTTGAACTGATCGCGCCGATAAAGCCGGGCGTGACTGCGGGCTCCGGCTGGGCGAAATTTATGGCCGAGGATGCGGTCACCTGCGCATGGGCGGTGGGAACGAACGTTTTGTTGCAGGAAGTGGATCGGCTAAAGAAGGCTGGGATTCCGGTTAAGCCGCCTGAACGCGGAAGCCGCAAGCGCCCCGACGGCATGTCAGTCGAGTGGATGACCGCCGACGTTGGCGCCGGAACGCCCGGCTCCACGCTGCCCTTCATCATCGAGGACCAGACGCCGCGCGAATGGCGCGTCCAGACTTCTGCCAGCGTAAAAGGAGCGCCGGTGAGCGGCGTCGAGAACGTCGTACTGGGTGTCAACAATCTTGACGCCGCAATTGCCTTGTTCCGCAAGGCTTACGGCTGGGCCGAGCCTCTCACCGAGACGCAGAAAGACTTCGGCAAACTCGCGTACTTCCCCGGCGAGCCCGTGATTCTGGCAGCTCCTTCCGGCGGAGGCTGGCTCTCGGATCGGCTCGGTAAGTTTGGCGAGACTCCGGTCGCTTACCTGCTCGCTACGCGCGACTTCGCAGCGGCAACCAAGAAGTACAAGCTCAGTAGTACGAAAACCTGGTTCGGTCAGAAGGTCGCATGGTTCGACACCGGCAAGCTGAAGGGCGTGCGCCTGGGAGTAATCGGGCAGTAGCTTCTGTGGCGCGGACACACCTGTCCGCATCTGTCTCCCGGAGTGCAGCTTCACACCTAAGGTCGATAACCTACTTGACCACACGGCATTGTTGTCGCAAGATTCAGTCTTAGGTTGCTAAGCTGTGAGCAACGCGATCCGACAACAGTTTGCAGGCCCGGTACGCCCGTGTAACGTATTCAGGGCATTTATGAAACAAGAAGGCAGCCATGACCATCACTCTTGACATCAGGCCTGAGATTGAGGCCGAGCTTGCCCGCCAGGCTGCGGCGCACGGCTTGGGAATCGGGGAGTATGCCGCAAGTCTCCTCGAAGAAGCAGCGCACGCTTCGTCAGACAAGCCCGCACATCCGGAACCAAAAGACATGGTTGAGCTGTTTGCGCCACTTCGAGGCCTGAACCTCGATTTTGAGCGCGACAGGGACCCGGGCCGGGATATTGACTTGTGAAGGGATATTTAGTTGACACAAATATCCCGTCGGAACTCACTCGCGAAAAACCTGATGCGCGCGTAGCGGCGTTCCTCAGGAATGCTGGCAAGGACACTGTGTTTCTCAGCGTCATGACGATTGGTGAAAGTTGCAAGGGCATCGCTGCGCTTCCTGCTAGCCCGAGGCGCACCGTGTTGCAACACTGGCTTGATATTGATGTTCGTTCATGGTTCGCCGACCGCATATTGCCCGTTACCGAAGCGATTGCCGAACGTTGGGGACACTTAGCCGCAACCGCTAAGCAACAGGGGTTGAGCTTGGCCGTAGTGGACGGCGTGATTGCGGCAACGGCGCTTCATCACGATCTCATCCTCGTCACTCGCAACGTGAGAGACTTCGCCAGCCTCGGCATCGATATCTCCAATCCTTGGGAACTATAAAGTGTCCGCCGCCAAAGACAATCCCGCGCTGCACATCAAAGGCCGCCTTGTCTCCGCTGCGGCGGTCGAGGACGATCCCTCTTTCGAGCTCAAACTCCGCCCGCAGCGCCTGCAGGAGTTCATCGGCCAGAGCAAGGTCAAAGAGAATCTCGACGTAGCAATCCGGGCGGCAAAGTCCCGCGGCGAGGCGCTTGACCATGTCCTGCTCTACGGACCGCCCGGCTTGGGCAAGACGACGCTCGCCAACATCATCGCCAACGAACTCGGCACTGCTTTCCAGCAGACCTCCGGCCCCACGCTGCAGATTAAGGGCGATCTGACAGCGATCCTTACTAATCTTCGCGATCGCCAGGTTCTTTTCATCGATGAAGTCCACCGCCTGCAGCCCGCGCTCGAAGAGATCCTCTACTCCGCCCTCGAAGACTACAAGCTCGACATCATGATCGGCCAGGGACCGTCCGCACGGACGCACACGATGGACGTAAAGCCCTTCACCTTTATCGGCGCGACCACGCGTGCAGGATTGCTCTCCGCGCCACTGCGCTCCCGCTTCGGCCTGCTACTGCGACTCGAGTTCTACACTCACGACGATCTCCGCTTCATTGTCGAGCGTTCGGCCGAGATTCTGGGCGTGAGCATTGATCGTTCCGGCGCCATCGAAATCGCAAGCCGCTCTCGCGGAACGCCGCGTATCGCCAACCGCTTGTTACGCCGCGTGCGCGATTATGCCCAGGTGCGCGCCGCCGGCTCCATAGATCTGCCCACCGCCCAGTCCGCTCTCAGCATGCTTGAAGTCGACCGCCACGGCTTCGACGAAGTCGACCGCAAACTGCTGCTAACCATCATCGAGAAGTACCAGGGCGGCCCGGTGGGCTTGAATACGCTGGGCGCGGCGCTCGCCGAGGAGCCTGACGCCATCGAAGAAATCTACGAGCCTTTTCTGATCCAGATCGGCTTTCTGAACCGCACTCCTCGCGGCCGGGTCGCAACTCAACTAGCGTATGAACATTTCGGAATCACGCCGAACCGGCGGCAGAGCTCGCTGTTCTAGAAAGGCGCTGCTCGCTTTAGCCGCCCGCTGCAGCCGAGCTTCGCTCCGCCTGACGGGGCAGAGCCCCGTCACCACATGAGCTGTTTGACTCCACCGCCGCAATCTGCGTTAATCACTTTTCGTCATTCATCTCCGCAGATCGCGGCACGCACCGGAGGAAATCATGCGCGAAGTGATCGCCACCGAGCAGGCTCCGCAAGCCATCGGCCCGTACTCGCAGGCAATTCGAGCCCAGGGCCTGATCTTTACTTCCGGACAGATCGCCATCGATCCCGCCACCGCACAGATCATCGCCGGCGATGTAAGCGCGCAAACCGACCGCGTGCTCAAGAACCTCGCTGCCATCTTGCAGGCCTCGGGAAGTAGCCTGGAGAAAGTTCTGCGTTGCACCGTCTTCCTCAAAAACATGGGGGATTTCGCTGCCATGAACGAAGTCTACGGCCGCTACTTCATGCAGTCGCCGCCGGCGCGCTCCACCGTCGAAGTAGCCCGGCTTCCGAAAGATGTCCTGATTGAAATTGATGTGATTGCCGTGGCTTGAACAAAACTGAAGTGAAGAAACCGAATTGAGGAACTTTCCAGACGTTAGAAAAGAGGAACTATGAAAACTCTCATCATCCTTGCCATCACAATGCTCGCGCTGGCCGGCCTCGTGGTCGCCCAGAAGGCTCCAGCCCACAAAGCAGTGGCGAAGCCCACCGCCAGCGGTCCCACCAAGGTCACCGGCGCGCCCACCAAAACCGCCAGCGGTCTCGAATACTGGGACATTAAGGTTGGCACCGGCGCGGTCGCGCAGAGCGGACAACACGTCAGAGTCGATTACACCGGCTGGCTCACCAATGGCAAGAAGTTCGACAGCTCGGTCGGCACCGGCAAACCGTTTGATTTCATGCTCGGCGCCAGCCAGGTCATCAAGGGCTGGGACGAAGGTGTCGCGGGCATGAAGGTCGGTGGCAAGCGCCAGCTGCGCATTCCGCCGGACCTGGCCTACGGGAAGGGTGGCTATTCCACCGCCATCCCGCCCAACGCAACCCTGATTTTCGACGTGCGATTGGTGGACGTGAAGTAGCTCGCAGACAAACAATAGCCCGCAGGATTCCAAAGAATCCGCAGGCTTTGTGGAACCCTACGCCTTAACCACTTTGCCGCTGCGCAGACAGGAAGTGCAGACGCGTATGTGCTTGGTAGCGGCTCCCACCCTGGCATGAACCGGGCGCAAATTGACGTTCCAGCGCCGCTTACTGACATTGTGCGCATGGCTGATGGTATTTCCGAACTGCGGCCCCTTGCCGCAGATATCACAAACTCGTGCCATAACTCTTAAATCCTTCCAGGGCTGTTGCCGAAACGTTGATTTTACAGGAATCCGGCGGATTTCGCCAAGGCGGGAGAGGCAGGCGACCTATGCGGCCTTGCCCATCACGGGCTCTGAACAATGGCTGCAGCGGCGCGCATCGATCGGAATCTCGCTCAAGCATTCCTGGCACTTCTTAGTTGTCGGATCGGCCGGCACCGGATCCTTGCGGGTCCGCGCGATCAGCGCATTGATCGGCGTCACAACGAAAAAGTAAACTGTGCCCGCGACCAGCAGAAAACTGACAACCGCGGTGATGAAATCGCCAATCGGAAACACCGTGCCTCTGATTGCGAAAGAGATCCCCGTAAAATCCGGCTTGCCCACCAGGAGCGCGATGATGGGATTGATAATGTCCTTGACCAGGGCGGTGATGATTGTACCGAATGCAGCGCCGATCATCACACCGACCGCGAGATCCACCACATTACCGCGCAAGATAAACTGCTTAAAGCCGGATAACATTTGGGATTCCCTCCATGCCGGAACGGTGGACACTGTAAATTGCTCAGTGGCCCTTGGTCAAGGTGCATCCCACTCGGCCAGACTGGGGAAGGGCTCGCAAAGGGTGCAGAGACTTGCACACGCGGTCCCGCATAATCTAAGGTGTGACGTCGAAAACATCTTTGATCAAGTAGTCGTCGGCTATGCCGGCTTTTAGGGCATTAAACTGTTGACTACCCGATCGATTCAGCTTGTACATAGCCTCCAAGGTCCGCAAGACATTAACGTGCGTCACGCCCTTTCCTTCCTCGTAATCACCAGGTTTTATGTGAGCCCCGGCAAAAATCGTGACGATGTGATTAGCTTTCCTCGGGTTTTTATCCCCTGGATCGGTCACGCCCCCGGTCAGCGTGAATTGACTGTTCTCGTCGAAAGTGAGAATCAGCAGACTGTTATGCTGCTTCGCCCAGCGGTAGTAGCCGTCGATGTGCTGCCTCAGCCATCTGTCTCCAGCCGCGATACCCGACCGACTCGAGCCGTTGTGCATGTCGTTTACAAGGTTCGGGATAACAAAAGAAACATTGGGAAGCGAATCGAAATCGGAGGGAAAGTCTTGCGGAAATCGCAGGTTTGAGGAATCGTCTACCGTCTTGCCACGAGGCACATTGGAAAAGCTCACCCAGGGAACGTGTTTGCGGGCATAAAGGCCTTGCTCTTCGACCATCGACCCGATCTCAGGCAAGCCTTCGGAATATCCCTTGAAAGAGCGGCCAGCATGGATCAACCCTTCTCCCAGATTGCCCGTTGTAAGATCATGGCTCGGGATTTTGTCGGTGAATCCGACGTGCTGATTACTCCCCGAAAAGAGCCAGAAATAGTTCCCCTCGCTGAAGTGTTCCTCGGCATAAGACTTGGTGAGATTCGCTCCCTCTTTCCTCAGAACGTCGTTGATATACGAGGCGTTCTTATTGCCTATAATTTGCTCGTAATCT